>Ga0182012_10003703_pt1 | contig 16184 bp, 18 predicted proteins | sample 612S2SmetaG_FD_120486 | JGI IMG/M metagenome (GOLD analysis project Ga0182012, IMG submission 120486) | Permafrost microbial communities from Stordalen Mire, Sweden - 612S2S metaG | ecosystem: Environmental > Terrestrial > Soil > Wetlands > Permafrost | place: Sweden: Stordalen | collected...
CGATATAAGAAAAGTGACAGAGAAGCTTCCATGACGTTTACTGAATATTTGGCATATAAAGCTCCTCCTGGTTTTAAGGATGAGCTGATTCATGGGGAGATTCGCTTGTCGCCTAGTGCTAAAGCAGAACATCAAGAGATCTGCAAGCGGTTGGAGCGTCTGCTGGATGCGGTTATCTCATCTACGTTTATCGCGCAGCGGGACACCACTCTTTACGTCGCAGGCGCCGAAGGACCACGTCCCGACGTGTTCGTCATCCGAAAAGCCCGCTGGAACCAAGCTCGTAGAAGTGTTCTTGGTTATCCAGAGGGCGTTCCAGAACTGGTGATTGAGGTGAGGTCCGCCTCGAATACAGATCCAGAGCTGGAGCAGAAGCATTCGATTTATTTTTCAGATGCGCGCTGTCTGGCTTTCTGGGTGGTAAACCCAGAAGCAAAAGCAGTCGACGTGTTCACTCCATCCAGTTCGACACGATTGTTTCTGGAACATTCTCTTGAATTGCCTGTTGAAATCGGCGGGTCAATTTCGATAAACGATATCTTCGACTAATCTTCTGATGGGCGCTGGTGGCGACACGGCATAGGCCCAGGGCGCTTTCAGAATTATTTGGCGTGATTCCGTCAACATTATTTGGCGTCCTCGACTCTACCCCGTTTGCTCCCCTATTTCACGCAACGTCAACCCCTCACTGTGACAAAGTCGGTCATTGTAATAGAAGTTCTATAAAGGTGTTTAGGATATGCGTACATTAGTGTCGGTCGGCGGGTTCATAGTGCTTTGCTGCGCAGGTGGGCGCGGTTGTTGTGGATATCCCTCCATCCCCTGGCGAAACCCGAGACGTCTCGCACTACTGCAATGTTGATAAATTAGGTCACTGTGCTTGTTTACTTCCACCGGGAACTTATAGAGTGTCAGTGCGATTCAAGGCCCTAGATCACAATGTGCAAGATAAGATTATTCAAGCTCATGCGGGAGACGTTTTTGTTGATGATCTTCGATTTGGGGCGGGAACGATTCAAGAACGCCCCAAGAGCCGCAAAAAGATGAGACCAACGGGCTCTCACCTGCCGCAAATTGAATACGACGCATCTTTGCAAAAGAAGTCCTGATTCCATGGACAAAAGAGAGGTGAAACACCTTGCATGGCGACGCGAATGGTCTCGTAATTCATATCGAGTGAGGTTGGATTTTGCGCGCCGCGTTTGTGCTTTAGCCGCTGTGCGCTGTCAATTTTCCTATAATCTGAATTTGCGTATAGATAGAGGAGGTTTTTGGCTTGGCTGGCGCCCCGAGACTGACAGCGTCCTGAGCCCAGTACGCTTCGGCTGCCGCCGCATGGGCCGCCACCATCGAGCGCATGCCGCTTGATCGACGAATTGCCACTCTGGTAGCTTTTGCCCATACATTCGAAGCGACGGCGCAGGACGACGCACTCGATCTCCTTAATCAATTGATCATTCAAAATCTGGCGCGCGCCGAACGCAAAGGCGAGAGAGAACGACTGCGGACCATTCATGACTTGGATGCCGCCGCCGTTCAACTCAAGGACGTAGGCAAGCTGGTTCTCAGTCCGGCATGCGAAGACACGGAACTGCGCATGGCAATTTACAAGCAGATAGGAAAAGAGCAAGTCGAACGGGCTGTCGCGACCATTGAGGCATTAACAAGGCCAGAAGACGATAACTGAAGAGGTATCGGAGTTTCGAATTTCACGTGGAGTGGGAACCGGCCCGCCGAACATTCGTCGAGCCACTTATGGCATGACTTGGCAGCACGAGTTATTCACTTCCGAACTCCGTCGGCCTCTCCCGCCATTACGCACGCCTACCGAAAGGACACAATAAGCTTCTCCTGCCCTAGTGAATGCAACGTTCATTAGCATCCCCCAGGTGAACGTGGTACAACTGCTCAAAGCGAACCGGTCGGTGGCGCAAAGGTATTTGCCGACTTCTTCTTTCGGTCTAATAACCTAACCTACCGAACTCATCTATTTCAGGTCTAAACGAAACCATCAACAAACTTTATGCTTACTGGGACTGAACAACAATCGACCATATTGCTGAGCATTGAGGAACAGTCGTACTTCTCCGGGGACGAACTCCGACGCCTGTATTATGGCCTTCTCGATCAAACCATCGCCATCATCCGTGTCATCCGCCCTTCAATGTTCGACTTTTTCACTCACGGCCGTTTTATGTTTCTGCCGGATCAGCAGGGAATCACTATCTTCAACTCGCGCGACATCACTGACATTCTCGAAACCGTACGGCTCTTCATATGCGCCAACCCTGCCGGTTTAAAGTTAGCTGCCGGAACCCAAACGCGGACGTTGGGCATATGGCCCGATCTCCAATCCATGATTCAGAATGCCGTTCCACGCAGCCACCAATGTAATGTTGTTCTCACAGTGCCAGAACTACCGATCACACCAACCGATCGCATTCGCCTCAACGCTATCGAGTGTTTTGATCGTCTCGGCCTTCTTGAGACAGTTCTAAAGTGCACGACACGAATGATCGCCCCTAGCCGATACCTATTTCCTAACCAATCCGGCCCGGACACTCAATTGCAGCGTTTTGTCCTTGACTGGCAAGGGCGAAGGTCTACTCGCTTCATCGCACATGACCGTGTTACTCGAGTCAGCTCATTCAACGATCGTCACGTAAGTTTCGATTTGCTGCTTCGAATGTTGGTGGCGCGCTTCTCTTGTCCGAACATCGTCGAAACTGGTTGCATCCGAGAACAAGACAACTTTCGGGGCGACGGGTATTCAACTCTTATTTTTGCTCGTATAGCGGCCTCCGTCGGTGGTCGCCTCACGTCTATCGAGATCGATGCCACGCGTTGCGATTTCGCCAGACAACAATTGCAGCCCTTTCAGTCGTCCGTAGAAATAGTCTGCAGCGATTCCGTCGCTTGGTTGCGCTCCAATAGTCGTTCGATTTCTGTACTCTATTTGGATAGCATGGACACCCAGTTACCGCAATCGGCAGAACACGGCTTAAATGAAATAAAAGCTGCGTACAATATGCTTGATGAGAATGCCATCGTCGTTTACGACGACACTATTTGGAACTCAGGTAATTGCTTTGGAAAGGGTTCCTTAGCTGTACCGTGGCTACTCAGTCGCGGATGGGAGATCGTATATTCTGGCTACCAAACGATTCTGCAGCGCCAGAGCAAACAATAGCTCAATGCAAAACGGCCCAAGTCCTAGAACTCCGGCGCGAACGCTCCCTCATCCCTCTTGGGTTCATCTGAGTGATTCGGCCTACTTTTCGGAACAGTGGAATACTGCACTACGCCTTTTTAAAGGTGACGCGCTCTTTCATATTCAAGCGGATGCCCATCCTGAAAACACCACGCTGCTATTTGAACGCTATATTGATTTGGCAAAGCGACACAACATTGGCGTATACGAACCGATGTTAACGCCAAATGTGCATCCCTATCAATTGTCGCAGCATCGCTTGGTGGAACCAGACTTATATGAGATCCCCCATTCGGACTGTACCTGCTGGTTTATTGCTGGCGATATAATCAACGCCGTTCCCATAGTTGACACAAATATTAATGGATTTGGCTGGGGCATAGACACCGTAGTTGCTGCTCTCTGCATACAGCGCGGTAAAGCCTGCGTACGTGATGCTTGTCAATTTTCCTATTTCGTAAGAATCTGCGGGAATTCGCAAAGTCAGTAACGACTTTTTCCTATATCGTGAGAAAAGGACGTCCGCGCCGGCGGGGGAGGTATGGTTGAGCAGCATGTCGCAGCGAATTGTGGGCGGCCGGCGGCCAGCGCCAGGATCGCCTTTGAAGGTCTGCAATATTGTTCGTGGAAAGACACGAGAGTAGTCGGTCCCCGCCCGAGTGCTCAGGACTGGCGTGCAGCAGGGAGCGAACCCGAGAGCTGCCAAACGCGGCCAGCGCTGCAGCTAAAAGGCATCGACGGTCATTGGCAGAAGTGAACCCCCAGTGCGTTGGTTGCCGAAATTGGAAGGATCGATGGCCCAATGGGAACGAACGTGTCTGGAGGTGGCGAATTATTAGCGTCGATCTGTCAGTTGGGCGAGTGATGGCCCACAACAGATCAGTCACGAGCAATAAGAACTCCGTGGGCGTCGCATACCCAATCCATGACCACTGAATGGAACGGCCCTGAAGCGCGCGCAGCAATTGTGTTTCGAAAGCAAGCAGCAGTCGCAGGGCTGCTTCACTCGCCGGAAGATCCGGCGCCGCGTCTTGTTCTTGCGGACTGCCGCATTCGCCGCAGAGAAATCGAAAACGCCACAATCCGGTTGCCTCACAGATCGGCCAATTGATTCGGTGGCAGTGAGGGCAAGCTTCAAACAGCGGCAGGAGATGCTTTGGACAAATTGTCATCGCCGCGCACTGCCACTGCAGCCGCAGAAACTGAACGTGGTCGCCGCTTTGTAGGTCAGTGGTAAGGCACGTCGGACAAAGCTGAGGAGACGGCGGGTTCCCACCTGCCCACCAGTCTTGCGGCCAACGCAATGACGATCCGGCAAGTGTTCGCTTGGCAAGAGCCTTGACCGACACGCCGGTGGTTTGAGCTAAGGCGCCAAGGACGCTTTGATCGCAGCTTTGCACCAGGGCAGACGGGTAACAAATGTTAACGCCGCCAGGGCAGCAAATGCACTTCACCCATCAAGGTGCCGATGAGTCGCTCGATGTGTCCACCGAACCGAGGTGTTCTTGGTGGCCGATGGACAATTTCAATGTCATGCTGTTCACAGCCACGGACCAGCGCACGAGCGCGAAACTCTTTTGCATTGTCCAGATGAAGCACGCGCGGCAGTCCATAGGTTGGCCAAGTCGCCTCTATCTGCTGTCCAGCCAGGTAGGCTTCTTTGCGTAGAACAGCTCGGTTGATTGTCATCGCAGTTGACGTCGACGACGACGCTCTCAAAGAGAGAAAGAATCCGATAACGGCCCGCGTCGCCACATCGATTGCCACCGACAGCCACGGTCGACCGATTGACTTGCGATCCAGGTCGTCTACGACAATGACATCGACGAGCGTGTGATCAATCTGGACCAACTCTAAGGGTTCACTCGCAGTAAGAGACGCCTTCACAGGACGGAACCGATTTGCTCCTTTCGTGCCCTCTCTTGCCCGAATCACATCGCTCACATCGAGGGATTTTACCCGAGTCCTGACGGCCTTATACGACGGTGCCTCGATCTTTGATTGGAAACACTCCAAAGCAATTGTCCGGTGCAGGGCTGCAACCGATGGACGTTGTCGTGTCAAGTAGAATTTGTCGATCAACTTGTTGATGAGTTTTTCCTGATCGACGCTAAGTTCCTTCGCGCCGCGCTTTCGCCCCCGGCGTCGTTGGTAGAAGCGATGAGGTTTCCCTGGAATTCCTAAAGCGCGCCAACAAGCGATAGACAGAAGCACGGCTCAGTTTTAGCTTTTTCGCCGCATCGTCGATTCGTCCCACAGAGGCACTCTCGATTTCGGCCAAACGTGCGAGGAGCCTAGCCCGGCGCACGGTCGTTTTCCACGTTTTCTTTGGAACCGACAAGAGCGTCGTTGTCTGATCCTGCCTAGTTTTCGCTGCCACAGATTCTTACGATAGAAGATTAACTCCGCCGAATGTCAATCTGATAACTCCCGGAAGATAAAGGCGTTACAAAACACGCGATTCTTACGATAGAAGAAAATTGACACTTCGCAAGGGTTTGACCGGCTTGGTCCGCCCATGATTCTTGATCGATTAATATTTGTCGGCAGAACTGGAAGCCGACGGGTACCCCACAAGACGAGTGTGGGCGGGAGCTGGTGTGAGGGTAACCGGCGTAGTATGCTGCCGCATCATTGGGGGTTTTGCGTTGCAGTTACGCCTTCTTCTTCCGCTCCATGGGAGCGTCGTCTCTCAGGCTATGGCCTCGCCCGCCATGTCTATTTGACGATACACTACCCCCCTAACCGCGTCCATCGAAAATTTCCTCACATCCAGCTGAGCCCGAGCAATTGTCGCCGACATAAGAGAGGTGTGACGCGTCTCATAGACACGGCCCATATGATATGATAAGTTCTCCTCGCTAGGGTAGGCCCATTTCATCGATCCCGTGAATAACCCAAAGCGATCTTCCCGCCTGATGTATTCTTCTCGAAACTCTGTAAGGAAAGAGTTATCCTTATTCATATACTCAAGATTACCGGAATACCCGGTCGCCACGACAGGCATTCCCAATAGCATAGCATCCGAGATAGGCAACCCCCACCCCTCTGAGTGATGGGCACTAACATAGCATTGGCAACTCCTATACAACGCATTAATCTGGGCTTCCGAGAGATGACGCTGTAAATAAATGATGTTAGGGTTGTTAACATCATAATAGGGGTCACCTGGTATACCTTTGAGAATAAGCCGGGTATTTGGAGTAATCCTATTGATGCGCTCAAAAGCTCTGACGAGCCCCGCGACATTCTTTCTAGTTCCCAGCGTCCGAGTAAATGACAAATAAAATGTATAGTCGGGACTATAATTTATCTCTGCTCTTATACAAGCAAGATCCGTTTCGGTGCAGGCCAGATCTCGATGAATTGGATGAGGAACGTGTACGACCTTCGGGTGATGTGGCACGAAGATACTATGGCAATATTTGCTACACGTCCAGACCTCTTGAACGTACCGCAGTGATTGTTGATAAGCCACGGGCAAAGGATTGGCTTCCCAAACACAATAAGCAATCACATACTTTCGAAACAGCACTGGGTATTGACGATACAGCCGCTCGTAATTGTGCGGTTCCAAATGAAGAATAACAATTTGTGCCTCATCGAAACTCTTCGAAAATGCGTAGCGCGCTCGCATCATCTGCTGATAGAGCATCGCAACTCGTCGATGGCTTTGATAACTCTGCATGATGTAGCATAACCTGGGTGACGGCATAGGTAAGGACAGTTACAATAAGAGTATCGAAAATGTGTTATCAACGAAACCAAAGAAACTGCTGGCAATCAAGATTACACCCGCATGTTGTGCCTCGAAGAAGCTCTTTTCCAAGACTAGCGTTTCCCACCCTTAAGGCGAGTTAGCCAAGTATTAAGCCGAGTTGTCAACGGAGTTCAGGTACCCCCGATTAAGGTCAACCTAAAGCGCGACTCAAAAGATAGCGCAACCGGCCACCGCAAACCTCTGCCAAGCGCTGACAACCATTTTCGACGACAATGCCACCCCCGAAGTCCATGAGCAATGAGAGAACTCGCCATGTAACGCTTCTCCTCCCTGGCCCGGTCACGAAATGTCTGATCAAACCAAGCATCCATCGAACCCAAACGCAGATTCTATAGCTCTCGCAAGGCAGCCATCGGATAGGTATGTGCTGCGCGCCAAGCGGGCACCCAAGCCGCCACCAAGCAAACGCAAAACAAGAACATCGATGTTGCTCCGATTGTTAATCCGTCGCGGGGCGTTACGCCGAAGAGATAATGCTGCCATGCCTTCGAGATGGCCAATATCCCCGCATAGCCTAGCGCTACTCCAATTCCTCCGAGAAGAGCGCTTTCACAAATCAATGTCCAAAACATTCGGCGCTCGTTAGCACCAAGCGCGATTCTAATACCAACCTCACGCGTGCGCTGTAAGATAGAGTACGAAGTGAAACCGTAAACACCTATCACAGCCAACAGAACCGCTAGAAAAGCGAAAGCAGCAATTACCGTGAGGTTGAACCGCGGACGTGCAACTGATCTGTCAATTGCTTGCGTCATCGTCGATATTCCTTCTACAGCCTGTGTTCTATCAATGGCTCGCAAGGCCGCACGAACGTTGCTCACGATGGTTCCTGAGGGTTCTCCATATGTACGCAACGCTAGTCCAACAATTGCCGCTGGAGCATCAGAGAAAGGTAAGTATACCTCTCGAACACTCTCAAGATCCAGGGAGGAAGGTTTGACATCCTCGACTACCCCGATTACAGTCCGGGGTTGCCCATCACCGACAACAATACTTCGACCAAGCGGATTTTCGTTAAGCCAGTATTTTTGGGCCGCCATAGCGTTTAGTACTACAACATCAGACTTTCCGCCGTCTGTTTTAACAAAGAATCGCCCTTCGATCAGTCGGATGCCCATCGTGGAGAGGTAGTCTTCACTAACTGCGCGCATGAAAACGCCCGAATCGCCCTCCGGCAGTACCCGGCCTTCAATTCGAACGTCCGTCGACACTAAAAACTTGGTAACCATCGGAAGCGAATTGCTAACGGCCGCGTACCGCACGCCGGGAGTGGTCCTTACACGGGCCAAGAGCATTTCCACAAAGCTCGTCACTTGCTCAGGTGAACGATACAAGCTTTCCGGCAAAGGTATTGTCATTGTGAGAAGGTTTTGCGGATCAAACCCAGGTTGGACAGCCTTGAGCAAAACGAAGCTCCGCAACAGCAACCCTGCTCCAGTTACGAGTATCACGGCTAGTGCGATTTGCCCAACGACAATTGATTTGCGGAGCCCAACAGATCTATTGGGAGTGACTAAGCTCGCACTTGCCTTAAGTGACTCGATAACACTAGTACGGAAGAACTGCAGAATGGCTGGGAGTCCAATAAACACTCCAATGACAAGACTTAGCGCCACTGTAAAGAAAACAAGTGCTATGTCAGGACGCACTTCCCCAAGACGAGGGACCTTCCAGGGATTGAGGAGGACTACTGCTTTGCTGATCCATAACCCGAGCAAAAGGGCAACAAACCCGCCTGAGAGCGCAATCACGAAGCACTCCGTTAGCAGGCACTTTACGATCATCACGGGCGAGGCACCCAACGCCGATCGAGTGCTGAGTTCTCTCTGGCGTCTGCTCGCGCTAGCCAGCATCAACCCCGCCAAATTCGCGCACGCCATTAGGACGACGCAAAAGGCAGAACCGAATGCCGTCAATAGTACGGGACGAATCTCCTTGACAATCTGGTCATGAAGTCGCACCAAGCGAATGCCGTGTCCCTGAAACGGTCGACCTTCTCGCGCTAGATTCGCGGCAACAGAGTTCATTTCGGCCTGAGCCGCTTCCAAGCTGGTGGGAGGCTTGAGGCGCGCCACTACGTTGGAAATCGCCCAAGTCCGACCTCGCGCGTAGGCATGGCTCATTGGCATCCAGATAGTCACGTCCGAGGCGATATCGGGCAATATAGCCTCGAATGCACCTGGCATAACACCAATCACAGTGTACGGTTTACCTTCGAGTCGTATGGTGCTACCAATCAGCTGGGCGTCGGCTTGAAGAAGGCGCTGCCGGGCCCTCCCTTTCAGAATCACAACGTTGTCTCGACCCGGAATCATCTCTGGTTCTACAAAATTGCGTCCAATAGCTGGTTGTATGCCTAGGCACGGCAGAAAACTCTGCGAAACGAATCCCGCTTTCACCCGTGCCGGTATGTTAGCGCCATCGCCGATACTCACTTCCCCTGCCTTGTAAGATGCCATGCAGGAGAAAGACTTGCTCATCTTCGCCCATCGTCCCGGGAAACTGCTCGGAACGGGTGAGCCACTGCTCACCAAATCAGCAACGGATGGCTGAAAAAGCGAGCTGCTAGCAACATTGCTGGTTCCCCATATCGTCACCAACTGTCGCGGCTCCTCATAGGGAAGCGGCCGAAGCATAACTTCATTCACGATTCCAAAAAGCGTGATTGTCGGCCCAAGGGTCAGGGCAACAGTTGCTATGGCGGATGCTGCGAGAACCGGCGACTTAGCTAATGTCCTCGTAGTCACTCGAATATCTTGAAAGAACGCCATTTAAATACAATCTCCATCAGAAAGATGTCGGCAATCGACTACGTCACCGGCGAGTCGTAACTTCCGTTGACGAAACATCACTAGGGCAGAGCAGCTCCAACGCCGGTACGTTCATGGGCGCTGCCATCCGATTGTTCAAATAGTCAAAGGAAGAATGATTCTCCTCGACGAGAGTGCAATAGCTGATTAAGTGTCGCTTCCAGTATTCGCGATTCCTTTCACAGCGTTCATCGTGCAGAATTGTGTCGAACTGGCCGTCGGTCCAGCTAGCATTCGTAAAGCACTCATCACAGAACCGAATCGCCCAACAGTTTCTACAGTGATCGTTGTCGTAGAGTCTCGAGAAAAGGCCGTAAATATCCAAAACGCGCTCGACATCAACGCCAGTTAAGACGTTACCAATCGTCATTTTATCGTTAAGCTTTTCACACATCTGCAGCACACCATCAGTGCGAACAAACAATCGGTAATACCCGGGAAAGCACGAACCCGAGCAGTGACAATGACGGCCGAGACCACGCATACTGACATTTCTTCTATGGATACGTTGATACGCACCATCAAAAATAGATTGCAGGAATTTGCTTTCCCGGTCTTCTGTCTCCCCAGCAATAAGCTTCGCACGGAATCTCTCGATCAGTCGCACGTAAGCCTCGTCCACTCTTTGCATCGGCCTTACAGACTCAAGGGGGAGCACACTACCGAAGCGCACCTGGCCTGGCGCAAAAAGATCCGGGTAGCCGATAAAGAATGCTAGAGCAGACTCATAGTCACTACCCGTTTCTAGTGTGGCGAGGAAGTGAACGGACCTTGCGTAATACTCCGGATGTCTGCGGTGAAGCCTTACAATATTTGACCAGATCCGGTCAAACGATCCATGGCCAGCACAATTAATCCTATTTCGATCATGAGCCACCCGCGGTCCGTCAAGGCTAATAAACAGATTAAAGTCGTGCTCGGCAACATAGTCTGCAAGCTCATCTGAAAGTAATGTGCCATTAGTTGTCGCGCCGAATCGGCTCTTTGGACTCCTGTCCTCCAGGTAGGCAACACAGCGGCGAATAAGTGGCCAGTTAAGCCACGGCTCGCCACCGTAAAAGTTCACCTGCGGTTGACTGAATTGTCGCCCTAAGTGATCCAGGAAGTAATCCAGAGCGGCATGCGCTGTTTCCCATGTCATATCGTGTTCTCGCGACACTTGGTCGCGGCGTCCAATGTAGGCTCCGGAATAGACACAATATTTACATCGCAAATTGCACCGTTCCGTAACACTCAGGGACATCAAGCCGAATTGATTGACGAGCTTGTCGATATTCTGTCGCACTGTGGCTGGATCTGCGAGGCGCGACTTAATACAAACGGGTTGGAACAGCGACAGCTTCGATTCGAAGCTCTTGTAATTTATACTCCGCTCGAACACGAGCCTCAGGTGGCACTTCAACTGCATTCGGCGGCCGAGAGCCAGAAGAGTCGCATTGATCTTGAAGTATTGTAAAGAGGGCGTGATCTGTTCTTGCAATCAGTCCGGTATTGCCATCGTAACAGTAGCATCTGGATGGTGTTCGGAAAGTCACACACAATGGTTTGTCGATTGGAAACAACGCGTCCATTTCTCAGCCTTTTCTAAACGGTATTAAGTCACTCTTAGCACGAATGTGACAACATGAAGCGTGACGCATTCTCCCGACAGTACCCGTGGCCGACATATACTCCTGGCGGCGCACCGCTCAACGCACAGACGCTTCTTGAGCGCTCGCAAGAATCATGAGCCACGGGATAACCGTCGCGGGCTTCGTGCTTAGTTGAATTGGCGGTCGCCGGCGGATTGCCCGGCCGTTCCAATGTCAAAGCAAACACAGCCACAGTTATACGACTGGATCACGGGTTGAGAATCAATCTGCTTCTGCAGGTCCTCAGGCGTTGGAATGGTGTCGACCAAAGCATCAGTTTCTTTTTCGACCGAGAGTATCATTTGTAAGATCCTTTCTTGCAGCTGTTACGGTTATCTGTAAGTCTGCACTTATTTATATACTCCCGCTTGATTTGGTTTGTCAAGAGACGGGTGCTTATTGTGAATGCCTCAGACCTGATAAAGCTCGCGATCTGTGACTCAGGGCACAGCGTTGTCACGTCGACACTGATAAATTGATGATGTAAACGAGGATGTCAAGCGGTCGCACAAGCTAGTCGGCACTGTGAACTACGTCACAGCGGGTGAAACGGGCAAAAGGTAGTGTTGAGAATATGTGGCTAATTGCAGAGAGGCATTTCACTGTGGCACCGAAATCTAGCATACTGAGGTCATGCGCGGCTACTACGGCGCTTTTATGTATCCTGACTTCTGTCGTCCTTGTCAACTGTTCCGGGGCAAGGACCACTAGGGTCACGCGTCCCATCCCGGCATGGGTGCCTCCAACTCCGCCACCAAGTGAATCAGAAGTGCCGGGAGATGCCTATTCGCCCTTGGCCGCCGAATGGGGTTCGGAGTACATCGATATTCGCGCAGGCTGGCGACTACGCGTCACGTATCCGCTGCTTAAGTCTGGCGGCTATCAAGTAACGACCACCCAAGAAACTGTCGAGGGAAGAGCAATTACTTTGTCCTCTGATGCGGAGTTAGAGGGGTATGAAGTTGATCTCTACAACGTGAGGCCGGCCACGGCAGGAGGTGTCCGCATTGAGTTTACGTCTTCCGCCGTTACCAAGAACGGTCAAACGTTTGTGCAGCCTAGCCCAAAGGTCTTGCTATTTCAAGTCCCTTTGAGCCTAAGATTTGTGCGATTGCTTTACGCTGTTCAGGGGGATCGTGTCAACAACTCTCGCCATGAAATGGCTTTGATGGCTGCGGATGAAGAGGCAGTTCTTGAGGCGAATACGACCGCCCTGCAGAGAGATTGGAGAAACTGCACTACTGACGAACACAAACTGTGTTCCTGGATACCGGCCGGCATCGCCGTGCTGCCGGAGGAACACGTGACTGGAGAAAAAGATGACAGTTGGCGGTCGGTACGGTAAGCGCGGCAGCGGTGTATTCAAGTGTCAAAAACGCTTCCAGTTGCGTTACAAACGCACAGGAAAACCTTGGTTCGAGGAGAGCAACAATACCGCAGATGGCGCCGGTCGCCAGAAACGTCGTTCGGGTGAATCCCATTGGACTTTATAACCTTGTTTCCCTACTTCAAGCAGAAAGGGCAATTTACAGCATCTGATCACATGGGCTCGGCAGTAGCTCACAGCGAGCTGCTAATCCAGGGTTTGCGCCTTGGACTCATCGATTGTGCCCACCTCATTGCCGCAGATACTCAACTGAATCTTCTATCAGAAAGACATCGACATGCTGCCTTTGCTGAACTGGTTGACGAATTTGGACCAAAAAGAATATGCTCCGCAGGCCTGTTTGAGCTGCCGACGCTCTTCTTAAAACCCAATGCCGTCCTCGTCGGAAGAGCTCCGCAAAATGTCGCGGCGCTATATGTACGCGATGCAATCCCCGAGTCATCGATGCCGACATGTGCGTTAGTTCATTCCGTAGCGTGGCCTAACCTCCTTGGCCAATGCATGTCGCTTCTCTGTTCGATGTCGGACATCGACACGCTCGTTGTGACTAGTAACGCGGCGCGCAGAGCGCTCGAATGCGCAATGGATCTTGCGAGAGGCGCATTGTTTGACCGACTCAAGGTCAAGCCTCCCGACATTGCAATTCATCAAATTCCTCTTGGAATTAATTGTGAGGCTTTCGAGAGATGTATCAGCAAGGTAGACACGCGTCGCATCTTAGGAATTCCTACCGACTCTGTTAGCATTCTATATTTTGGCCGGCTGGATGAAGGATACAAGGCCGATCTAGGGCCGTTACTACGAGCTTTCCGCGCCCTTCGGAATGAGACCGCTGGAATGCATTTCATTCTCGCCGGTGCAGATCCCGGCGATTCATACAGGCCAATTCTTCAACAATCGATAAACGCTTTGGAGCTGTCAACTACTGTTTCAGTAATTTCGAATGTTACTCCTGCTGAGAAACGCCTCCTGTACTCCTCGGCGGATATTTTTGTATCGCCTGTTGACAATATTCAAGAGAGCTTTGGCCTGTCACTGTTAGAGGCCATGGCCAGCGCCCTTCCTGTCGTGGCTTCTGATTGGAGTGGCTACAGAGATATAGTTTTACCAAACGTGACCGGTTTCTTGGCTAAAACTTACTGGAGCGCTTATGCCGGCGCCAGCACCTCGTGGCTTTCTGCTGCAGCACCAACTGCGGAACTGGACCGATTCCTAGCGCGGCGAACGGCGGTCGATGTTGATGAATTGACAATGTACTTGCGATCACTGGTACGAGATCCTGACTTGCGGAGGCGGCTAGGGTCTGCCGCTCGAGAACGGGCCGAGACACTTTATAGTTGGCGCGCTGTCTTAGGACAATTTCAAGACCTCTGGCTATCTCAAATTGATCGAAGCAAAGATATCAGACACCGTCCCAGAAAGCTACATTATGTAAACGAGGCCTTCTCACACTATGCTACGACGACAGTGCGAGAAGACACTAGAATAATAATCGCTTCACACGGAAACAGGGTTACAGATGAGGCACATGATCCTATTAATCTGAGTGTACCTCAAGGCTCTGGTTTAAGGTCCGAAATGTTAAGTCGGATATTTATTGCAGTCTCCGAAAATAAGGAGCCAATTCGTATCTCGGAAATCAAGAAACATCTTGGGAGTTGTGAGGACGAGATTATGTTCCTTCTGAAACGTGACGCCATTAGAGTCTGGCGACCGGCTCAGGTAAATGGATAGCCGCCCGGCCCGAAGCTTTACGTCGCCCAATTTGCAAAGTGAGGCTGAGATTGATGAGTATATGCGTTCCGGGAATGTTTTCGTTTTAATAAGAAAGTCCAGCGCTGAGTTTAGCTTGATTCGGGAGGAATGAGACCCACCAGTATGCAGCCACAAATCAATTGGAACAAACACAACTCAAATACGGTCAACGAACGCTTTCGGGAACTGGCAGCGTTGCCCGATGGTGTCCTCGATAGTTTGCAAATAGGAGAAACCCAGTGGAGTGTCGAAAAAAGGGGCAGCATAATTGAATTAATCACTTCTGCACGGATCACCAGCATCCGTTCGATACCCTGCACAAAATCGGGCGTTATGTCCTGCGTCGATCTTACGGACCCCTTGCGCATCGATGCAACATATGCCGAAATGTTGATGCTCTCTTTGTTGTGGCAACCTCAGCCGGAAAGTGTGTACATCATTGGCTTCGGAGGAGGTCGGATACCAATGGTGCTGCATCATTTCTTCCCTGATCTGCGTGTCCAGTCCACTGAAATTGAGCAGACAGCCGTCCAAATGGCTTTTACTTACTTTGGGATAAGTGTTGACGAGCGGATGAAAGTTATACTAGATGACGGATTAGCCTATCTCGCACGCTGCACCGAGAAGTGCGGGTTCGATATTATAATGATTGATTGCTTCAGCCCCGAAGGGATTCAGCCAGGGCACTTTTCAACTTCGCAATTCTACCAGTTATGCCGTAGGAAGCTGAGGGATTCGGGTGTCGTTACGACACACCTAAGATGGGACGACCCTCTACTGAGCACAAAAACGGCGACGTTTGCTCGTTGTTTTCCATTTGCCTCTCACGTTTCACGTGCTCACTCAATTGTGCTCTTCGGGAGCGATCACCAGTCAGACCAAAGAACGATCATCGAGCGTGCCGGCAAGCTTGCGTCACTGTTCGGATCGAGCATTCCGATATTCAGCAATTTACCCACAATCATAAGCTTGTCGTGACGATCAATCCGTGATGGCCTGAACTGGTTTGTTAGTTCTGTTACACCACCTGCGGCGAATCGGTATCGATGCGCCTCATCCGTAGCCAAAAATCCTGCAATCCTTCTCAAGGTTCTAAACCGTAAAGACCGGCCCGTGGCGGCTTCTTCGTGTGTGAATTTGCCCTTTATCACACACGATCATCAAGGCCATGGAACCTACCGCCATCACTCTTTCGCCCGCGCCGGAACTCCAGCCAGCCGGCCTATTCGCACCGAACCCCAAGGCCGTCCGGCGCTTTATCGAATTCTTCACCGCGCAGATCAACAACGACGGCACCCGCAAAGCCTATCTCCATGCCACCCGCCGTTTTGCCGCCTGGTGCGAGGCCCACGGCTTGGCCGAACTGGCCAGCATCCAAGCCTTTCATGTCGCTGCCTTCATCAAGGACCTGCAGGGGCAAGTGTCCCCACCCACGGTGAAACAACACTTGGCCGCCGTGCGGATGCTGTTCGACTGGCTGGTGACGGGCCACGTTCTCGAAGTCAACCCGGCCCATGCCGTGCGCGGCCCCAAGTATGTAGTGAAGAAAGGAAAGACGCCCGTGCTCACCATCGACGAAGCGCGTGCCCTGCTCAACAGCATCGCCGTC
>Ga0182012_10003704_pt1 | contig 16183 bp, 17 predicted proteins | sample 612S2SmetaG_FD_120486 | JGI IMG/M metagenome (GOLD analysis project Ga0182012, IMG submission 120486) | Permafrost microbial communities from Stordalen Mire, Sweden - 612S2S metaG | ecosystem: Environmental > Terrestrial > Soil > Wetlands > Permafrost | place: Sweden: Stordalen | collected...
AGATGCGGTTGAGCGCGATGCGCGGTTCGTTGAAAGTTGGTTCGCTCACGTGGTGCCTAGATTGAGTTTAGATGGCGGGCGGCGCGGAATTGCGAGAATTCTTTTGCGAAGACGCTGTTGGCCAAGTGGGGATGATGTTGCGGAGAGTGGTGAGGTTGCCTTGTTGGAAGCGGGCGATGAGGCGATGGGGGAGATAAGAGTTGCTGTTATCGAAAAGCAAAACCTGATCGGCAATCTGCACTGCTTCCGGCAAGCTCTTGAGTGAACGGTCATAGCGAGCGACAATCGCGTCCTCTGGAACTGAGTGACCGCCTTGTAGAACTCGGAGCCTCACTCGGGACACGTTCAAGTCCGGCGATTCAACGCAAACGAAGACTACTCTCGTTAGGTATCCGCGATTCTTGGCATCGATCAAGAGCTTTGGATCAGGTCGAATGCCTTCCGTTATGAATGAAACATGCTCGTCCAAGAACTGCCTACGTTGGTCTTCGGCGATCCGGGCCGCTCGAAGTGCAGCGCCAGCGGGATCTTGAGGCGCAATTTCTTTTGCGATCACGTCGGGGTTCACGAAGGGAACATTCCATTTCGCGAGACGCTTTGCAAAAAATGTTGATTTGCCTGAACCATTCGGTCCAGCGAGCACTACGAAATTAGCGGGTCTTTATCTATCTGACCGACGAACTGCAGACATTCGCTAAGCGGCACCGCGCACGAGTTCTCTGATACGGACGAGCCCCTGACCCTTCTTGTACTGCACTACATAACGTCTGCCGTCAGGCGCGTTTTCGACAGTCACTTGCAGGGCTTCGTCATAATCGTAGAAAGTGCCATCAGGAAACCGCGGATCAATTGGCTCTGGATCTCCGTCCATCAGCAAATCCGGCAGCTCATCCATGTAACGATTGAATGCTTCTTCGTCGAATGGTGTCTTGACTTCGTTCATTGAACCAAGCTCCTACGTGTTCAGTATATCGCCGCGCGGAGTGTTCTCAAATTTCTCGCGCACGTAAGGCAGCTTACAGTTCTATGGAAACATTGACGGATGCGCAGATTTCGGTGTATCCTTCCGGGATGCTTTTGGAACGCTCGCAATTGCAGGCGTTGGGACGGGGAAACTTTTTCGCTAGGCTGCACTCGTTTCTGATGGATCGAGTGCGACCGTTGCCTCTCCGCAATCTCCTCGAACAACAGGCCGACTCCGTTCATCAAATTTGGCACCAAGTCCTGGATGCCGTTGACCCTGGTTCGGAATATAGCCGCGCGATCTTGCTGTCTTATGCGTTTTGCCGCTGGCGCGATGGCTATGAGCCCGTCATGGCTGCGCGCCAGATGGTGGCTTCCGCAGACGGCGAATATCAAGCCAAGTGCTATTTCGAAAACGCCGGCATCCTCCGTTTTTCCGAGTTTGATTTGCATCTGTGTCAGACAAGTAACGCATAAGCATGGCTACCTCCACCGCTCCTCCCGGATTTTCAAAGACCAAGGCACCGCCCGGGGTTGCTTGTTGTCAACAAAATCCTTGCGCCGCCGCTAAACAGGCTGATGACGATTTGTCGAAAGCGGTGGCAGACCGTTATCGCAGGCTCACCGGCAGACCCATGGTGACAGAGGGCAAGCTTCCGGGCGATTTCGGACCGAAAATGATGTCTGCCGATTCGTCTACTTGCCAAATGAGGGCATACGAAATTGAAGACAACGTGCGGCGTTTTAACCGTTACCGGAAAGCGCTGCCCGGCGCACGAGCAGCGATGGATGTAAATCAGTTAGGTGACAAGCCAGGGAATCAGTCTGCGGGACAGCCGTGTTTGACGCGCTTGCCCGATGACGCGGCTAGTTTGAATAAGGCATTGGGATTTTCGCCTGGAACTCTCACGGACCAGAAACTGCGCAACGACAAAACAGGGTTTCGGGCAGCGTTTTATCGGTCAAGTGCGGATGGGCGTCTGATTTTAGTGCCACGAGATACGGAGCCGCACTCCATGGTCGACTGGCAAACGAATACCGAAAACGGTGCTGGTTTGGAGACGAGGCAGTATCTCGAGATGAAAGATCTCAGCACTGCTTTGGCCAAGCGCCACGCCGAGTTCGATCTGGCTGGTTACTCCAAGGGGGGTGGCCTTGCGCAAGAGGGCGGTCTGGTCTCACCTGACTCGGATGTTTACGTCTTCAATAGTGCGGGCCTTTCAGATGCAAATCTTGGCGGTACCGGGAACACCTCCTACGACTCTCTTTCTTCCAGAACAACATCGTTTAGCGCCCAAGACGATTTCCTGACCTATATGAACAACACCTCAGATCCGGCCCAGCAAATCGCCAATGCTCAGTTCCTTCGCGACAATCTAGCGGGGCAAGGGTTGGTGAATCCGATTTCGATCGATTACCGTAACCCCGAAACAGCGGCCGCTCTCGACGCACAGCAGCAAGCACAAGATGCAGTGCAGGGATATGGCCGGTCTGGTATGTCAGCGCCGCCAGAGCTCATGGCCACGGCAGGCACAGCCGTCGACCCTTCCTTTGCTCAGGATCGCGCTTCGTATCTCAAGAGTATCGACGAAATGATCGCCGACGCTCAAAATAAAATGCGGAATCATGTTTCTTTTCGTTTGTTCCCCCCAGTTCGCGCGAATACCCAGGAAACGATTCCTGATTCCCTCTCTTGGTCTGACAACCACCTCCTGTCCGCCGATGATCCTGGCCCAAACCTTGGGAAATTAGCACAGCATCAAATGACAAATGTTTTAACTCCCATGCAAAAAGTGGTTGATAAAGATCGTGCGGCTTTGAAAGCTTTTCTGGCGCATTGTGGATAGCAACAACTATGGAGTTTAAAATATGGCTGCGCATCGCTGGTTTCGTAATGCCGATTTGCCTTGCCTGTACGCAAGCCCCAATTAAGACTCAGGAAGGTCCCAAACCCGTGCAATTTTTTAATGGAAAAGAGGCACCGTTACAAGCAGCCATCGACGCTGACGACCCGGTTGCGATCGAGAAGGCGGTAAACGCGGGAGCAGATGTAAACGCCAAAGGATTGCACGGTGCGACGCCGGCAGAATACGCGGTGGTCAGAATGCAAAAGACAGCATTCAAAAAACTGCTCGACTTGGGGGCAAACCCGAATCTCCGCGACGACAGCGGCCAAAACGTGATGACCCTCGGAGTCCAAGCATACGCTCACTACCCAGGCTACCTAGTGGAAGCGCTAAAAGCTGGCGGAAACCCAAACACTCGATTTAACGATGATGATCCCATCATGATGCAGTTCCTTGCGGAACCCAACCCCGACGCTATTCGAATCCTGAAACAAAACGGCGGAGACATTGATGTCATGGGACGCAATGGAGACCCAATCGTGATAACGGCGGCGATGGTCGAACGTTGGGATGTTGCTTGGGCCCTTCTTGAAATGGGCGCAAAGTTCGACTACCCAAATCTGCCAACAAACATGCCGCTTGCGTTTGAAACCCCCAAAGTGACACCACCAGACTCGCCGTTGTTTCCCTACAAAGTCAAATGCTGGAAATTCCTAAAAGCGCACGGCATGAAACTACGCGACCTCGAAGGCGCCGAGTGAGGTTCCTTCCTTTCCTCGCGTGTGTGCTCGCCGTCGGGTGCACTGTAGCAAACGCGGCGCAATCGACTCAATTCTTTAATGGAAAGGAGGCGCCTCTACAAGCAGCAATCGACACCGACGATCCGGTTGCGATTGAAGCCGCCGTTCAGGGCGGAGCGAATGTTAACGCGAAGGGCCTCCATGGCGGCACACCGCTGGAGTACGCCATCGTTCATTTCCGAAAAGCTGCATTTGGCGAACTCCTGCGCCTAAAAGCTGATACTGCCTTGCGCGACAACGACGGCGACAATGCCATCACAGTAGCAACAAGGGCGTACGCCAAAGATCCCGATTATCTGCTCATGGCTCTTAAGGCTGGTGGCGACCCCAATACTCGCAGGCATGACGGTGATCCGATTATCATTCGCTTTGTCAACGACCTAAACTTGGACGCCATTCGAATGATGAAACAAAACGGAGCGGATATCAATATTAGCGATCGGGGAGGGGATCCGATTGTCGTGACAGCAGCGATTTCAGGGCACTGGGACGTAGTTTGGTGCCTCCTCGACCTCGGCGCGAAATTCGACTTTCCGGAAAGACCGTTCAATATGGTCAACGCGTTCGACAATCCAAAGGCCACACCACCCGACTCCCCTGTTTTCCTCGACAAAGTCAAATGCTGGAAGTTCCTCAAGGCCCACGGCCTGAAACTACCTGACCTCGAAGGCGCCGACCAAATTACTAATTAACAAGAAAGCGTAACCAAGCAATGCCACCAGCCGCCCGTGTTGGCGATAACCACAGTTGCCCGATCCACGATGAGAACCCCGTATCCGGCCCTTGCAGTCCGAACGTGCTAATCGGCGGTAGCCCTGCGGCGCGGCTCGGTGATGAGTGTTCCTGCGGGCCGCCGGATACGATCGCGCGAGGATCTGCGACGGTGCAGATCAACGGCAAGCCGGCCGCCCGAATGGGTGACTCCACGTCGCATGGCGGACAAATTGTGATGGGTTGTCCCACCGTTATTATCGGCGACGCCTCCGGTGGCGGGGGTGGCGGAAGCAGAGCGCTGATGGAGAGCACGATGTCGGCCGCGAAAGCGTTAGCCATGCCTTTCATAGTGCCGAGTTGCAAGGATAACAGCTAACCTGCCCGAGTTACAGACACGCTTAGCGGAGTTGAGAAGCGCCGAAGTCTTGGCAGATCGGGGAATGCTATACGCCATTTTGGACGCCTGCGACGCTCCTAGTGTTACCGAGAAGCTGCGCGGCCTGCCGGAGACTAAAGCGCGTTCGCTTTTCAAGGGATCTATCAACGAATCACTTTCCAGCATCGCCCCCTACATTGTCGAAGTGACGCCCGAAACCTTGCTGTGGATTAGCGCTGAATTGTGGCGAGAACCTTGGGGAATCTTCGCGGTGCCTTGCGTCGAATCCGCCGGCGATCTGGAAGCGCTCTGGTCGCATTTCCGCAAACTGCTGATGGTCCAAAGCGATGGGCAGTGGCTGTACTTTCGCTTTTACGATCCGCGAGTGCTGCCGAATTTTCTGCATAGCTGCGGGTCCCAACAAGCGGCGGATGTCTTTGGTCCGTGCTCGATGTTGGGGGTGGCCACGTTGGCCGAACAGGCACAAGTTTCGTGGTTGCTTATAGACGAAGGGGCGGCTCGGCTCTCGTTAGCGGCTGAAGGGCGTTCTTGATCTGCTATAATCCGGGCAGTTGGGAAGTTCTTCCCAATCATCATTGCCAAGCTCGAAAGATAAGCCCTACCCGCAACGGTGGCGATTATCGATCGAAACGCAAAAGCTATAATCTGGACAGTGTAGATATGAGCGTCCCTATTCGTGTACTGGTGGCCAAGCCTGGCTTGGACGGACACGATCGTGGCGCGAAAGTGATCGCACGCGCACTGCGCGATGCGGGCATGGAAGTGATTTACACAGGTCTCCGGCAAACTCCGGAAATGATTGTGAATGCGGCGCTGCAGGAAGATGTCCAGGTGATCGGGCTATCTATACTTTCGGGCGCGCACAATGCTATTGTGCCGCGCGTGATGGAGTTGCTGCGTGCAAAGGAGATGAATGATGTGCTGGTGGTGGTTGGGGGCATTGTGCCCGACGACGACGCAGCAGAATTAAAGAAGCAGGGCGTGGCGGAAGTATTTCAGCCGGGCTCTTCGCTAGATAAGATCGTTCATTTCATTCGCAACTCAGTAAAGCAGGCAGCCTGAGCCTGAACTCGGGCACAAAGAGAGATCCGCCATGTACCGCTCTATAAACCGGCACAGCGGAGAGAAAAGGAAATTGATGCAAGACAGACTGAATATCGCCGTGTTCGTCGATTACGACAACATTGAAATAGGCGTTAAGTCGACGTTGCGGCGCGAGTTTGACGTTTCGCTGCCGTTGGGAGCTTTGAAAGAGCGCGGTGATCTGGTGGCCAAGTTCGCTTACGCGAATTGGGGACGCCAGGAAGGGGCCACGCGACAGATGGCGGAAAACGCCGTGCAGATGGTGCAGCGGATACCGTCGCCGCGCGGTGACAAAAATGGCGCGGATATCAATCTGGCGCTGGATGCGCTGGAGATGGCGTTCACACACGCCCACGTGAATGCGTTCGCGATTGTGAGCGGCGACAGCGATTTTATTCCGCTGGTGAACAAGCTGAAGGAATACGGTAAGACCGTGTTCGTGGTGGGCGGGAAAGCGTTCACGAGCACGATTCTGCAGCAGAACTGCCACGAATTTGTGAGCTACGAGTCGCTGTTAGAAGACGGCGATCGCATTGTGGCAACGCCCATGCCGGATCGGCGTGATATGCGGAGCGCCGGGAGCGGTGGTGGCGGCGGCGGCGACCGTCCTGACCGTCAACAGGACCGACAAGACCGCAGGGATAAAGAAAGGAAAGACCGCGAGAACAACGCCAACGCCAACAAGGGTGCGCGTCCGGCACCGTTGGAACTTTCGCAGGCGATGCCGCTGGTGGAGCGCGCTTTGCAAGTGTTGGAACGGCGTGCGGTGCAACCGCAACTTGGCCTGCTGAAGAGCACCATGTTGCAGCTTGATCCGGCCTTTAGTGAACGCGCGTATGGCGCCGGCAGCTTCTCTGACTTCGTTGAGAAATTGAAGAAGGCCGACTTCATCAACGTGAGCGGTTCCGGCGGACGTTACATTATTGAGCGCCGCGGTGGCGGAGCTGACAAGATTGCGGCGCGTCCGGAAGATGCATTGCCGGCGTTGCGTGACGTTTTGGAAACGCACAGGATGGAATTGGAAGAAGGCGGCGCAACCGCGGAAGAGCTGGAGGGATGGATGATGGCGGAGAATCCGCAATTCAGTCTCGCCAAGTTCGGCTTCCAACGCTTTACCGAATTGCTCAACTACGCGCAGGACAAGACTGTGGTGCGCGCCGAGCCTGACGAAGAGCGGGGTTTGGTTGTGCAATTAGGTGCGGAATTCTATCCGCCAGCCTTGCCGCCAGTGGCACCTGAACCTGCGTTCGAAGAGGAAGAAGACGAGCCTCAGCCGATTGTCGAGGGGCAGCCGACGATTTTCGAACCGAATCCGCCACCGCCGAAGCCGAAGAAAGTGGCTACCCGGAAACGCGCTCCGAGCGGAGCAAGCGCTACTAGACGGCCGCGCAAACGCAAAGACTAAGAACGAACGTACCGGCTGGCGCACCCGCCTCAGCCGGTATATTTTTCTCTTGACGACAGGCGAATAAAGAGAGAAGATCCTTGAAGAGGTTTTATCCCTAATGAAAATCAGCGAAAGTCTGCTGCCTGAGTTCGATCAAGAATCCGCCATGACGAAGTCTGTTTTGGAGCGTTGTCCCGAAGCGAAATTTGATTTCAAACCGCATGCGAAGTCATGGGAGCTAATTAAGCTAGCCACCCATCTGGCCAACTTGCCGGGTTGGACAATCATCACGATGAAGCAAGATGTGTTCGATGTTGCGCCGCCGGGCGTGGAACCTTACAAAGAGGAGCTTGCCAAGACGACGGCGGAACTGGTAGCGAAGTTCGATAAGAACACGGCCGATGCGCGAGCAGCGATTGCCGAAGCCAGCGATGCCGACTTCGCAAAAATCTGGACGATGCAGAAGGGCGGTCAAGATATTTTCAGCATGCCGAAAATGGTTTGCATGCGTTCGTTTGTGTTGAACCACGGCATCTTCCACCGGGGCCAGCTAGCGGTTTATCTGCGAATGATTGATGTTCCAGTGCCAGCGCTCTATGGCCCGTCGGCGGACGAAGGCAGCTTCTAAGCGGGGTTGGGATTTGAATCGAGCCACTGTTTCAGCAGTTCGGCTGGATCGCTTTTGAGGTTGACGGCTTGGGTTTTTGTGGCGCCATCGGGTTCAATGAAGGCCGCAACAATACCCTCGGCCGTGGGGCGGAATTCGAGACGGCGCTCTCTCGCTTCGAGGCGCAACATATCGTCGAACCAAGCCATGTAGATCTTTGTGCGGATGCGGTGACCCGCAATGGCCGCCTGTTCGAAAAGCTTTTGTGTGTACGGGCCAGTTTTTAGTTGCTCGGCCCAGGGCCCAACGGCCACTGCGCGCGTGCGTTCATCCTGCCGTCGTTGGTGTTCGCGCGGATCGCGTTCTTCTTGCGATTCCAGGTTCTTAAGCGAACTCTCCAAATTATCGAGAAAACTCATCTACTTTCAATTATCCGTCAGTGGGACAATAATCGCCATGGACGCGCGGCTTGAGAGTTACTTAGTCAAAGATGCGGCTCGTATCGTGACGCCTGCCTTGCTGATTTATCCGAAGATTGTGGAGCAGAATATTCGGATCACGTTGGGGATGGTGGGGAATGATCCGCAACGATGGCGGCCGCATATCAAGACGGCCAAGCTGGGTGCGGTAATCCGGCAGATGCTGGGTCATGGCATTCAGAATTTCAAGTGCGCCACTACGTTGGAATTGCTGACGGCGTGCCAAGTTGGTGCGACTGATGTGTTGGTAGCCTTTGCGATGACGGGCGCGAATGCGCGGCGGGTCTTGGACTTGGCGAAGCAATTTCCGCACACGCGCATATCTGTTTTGGTGGAGGCAAGCGAACAATTAGCCGCTTGGCGCGGCACGAACATCGGCATTTTTGTGGATGTGAACCCGGGTATGAATCGCACCGGGATGAGCAATGATCGAATTCCAGAGATCGTGAAAATCTGTAAGGAGAGCGGGGCGGCTTTGCGCGGCTTGCATTGGTATGACGGACACATTTCCAGCGGCGAACCCGATGAACGCAAGGCGACTGCGCACAAGGGTTACGACCGGCTGATGGAAATTGTCAAAGCTGTGGAAGGGGCTGGTTGCAAGGTGGGCGAGGTGATCACGTCTGGCACGCCCGTTGCGCCGTATGGGTACACGTATTCAGGATTTACGAACGCGAGTTTCGTTCACCGCATTTCGCCCGGGACGGTTGTTTACAACGACACGACCAGCTTAAGGCAATTGGCGGGTTTTGGTTACCAGGCAGCGGCGGTGGTGCTCACTACGGTGATCAGTCATCCGTTGGCGAATAAGATCACATGCGATGCAGGTCACAAGAGCGTTTCGGCGGATGCCGGTGTTCCCACCTGCGCGGTGATTGGGCATCCGGAATTGGTGCCACAGAAACCGAGTGAGGAACATTTGCCGATTGAGGCGGCCGATGGAGTGGCGTTGTCGGCGATTGGCGAGAATTTTTATTTAATTCCGCGGCACGTTTGCCCATCAGTCAATAACTTTGATGAGGCGTTGATGATTGTAGACGGGCAGGTGATTGGGGTTGAGAGAGTGCACGCGCGCGGGCATGAGAATCCGCTTTTGGGTGGAGGAGCTGTGCGGTTTTGGGAAACGGTGGCGCAGTCTGCGACAGCACAGCCGCTGGCGGGACAGTAATTTCATTAGTTTAGCCTAAATTATTTTGGCCCTGTAAGTGCTGCCTTTGCCGCATGATCTTTCGAGATTTGCGCTTTGCGGCTCGGCAAGTCTGGAAAGCACCGGGCTTCTCTCTTGCAGTTGTTCTTACGCTCGCGCTGGGCATTGGTGTGAACACAGCGGTGTTCAGCATGCTGGATGCGTTTCTGCTGCGCAAGCTGCCATATCCGGAACCGGAACGGGTTGCGGCGTTGGTGATCCAACTGGAGCGTAATGATCCAAAGACCGGTGAGACAGCCCTGGTTGACGAAGACGACAGCTTTGAGGGCTCAACTTGGGATGTGTTGCGGGCGAACGTGGATAGTGTGAACTTCGCCTCGTACGGCGGAACGAATGGCGCCAACCTGAAGGCGGATGCGGATGCTGGCGGCGGGGTCGGGTATGTGCGCGCGAGCCGTGTGTCCGCTGGCTATTTTTCGGTGGTTGGAATCCCGCTGCAACTCGGACGCAGTTTTAGTGAAGACGAAGACCGTCCGCAGGGGCCTGCTGTCGCCGTTGTCAGCGATCGGCTATGGCGAACCACTTTGCGAGCAGATCAACAAATTGTTGGAAAGACAATTCTATTGAAAGGCGCTCCGTTCACCGTTGTCGGAGTGCTGGCGCCAAACGCCGTCACGCCTACGGCTGCGGATGCGTTCACTCCGCTACGGCCGGCACCAACGGGAGAGTGTGGCGGCAATAACTGCGGCATTTATGTCCGCCTCAAGCCTGGATCGAACTGGCAGCAGGCACAGGCGCAACTCCGCCGCGTTCAGATTGCAAGATTTGCCGAGTTCGAAGCAAAAGATCATGTCCATGCGTGGATTAAGGCGGAGCCGCTGCAGCGCGCTCTAGCCGGCGAGCAGCGAGATCAGGTTCTGGTGTTAATGACGGCGGTCGGATTTATTCTTCTGATCGCATGCGCCAATCTTGCGAGCCTTGCGTTAGTACGGATTTCGCGGCGGGCACCTGAGATTGCGACGCGTCTGGCGCTGGGTGCTTCCAGTTGGGCTGTTTTGCGGCAACTCTGGCTCGAAACAATGCTGCTCGCTCTGCTGGGAGCGGCTGTAGGAGTGGCGCTGGCGTATGCCACGGTGGAGGGTCTCACCAATTTGCTTCCGCTCGAAAGTTTGCCGGTGGGCGGGTTCTCTATTGATTCACGCGCACTTGTATTTACTCTTGCGCTTTCGCTGCTGACCAGTATTCTGTTTGGCGCGCTGCCGGCGATGCAGGCGTGGCGATTTGATCTGCGTTCGTCCATTGTGAATGGCAGCCGCGCGATTCTGGGCGGATCGGGCCGCCTTCGCCAGTGGCTTATTGGCGCTGAGGTGGCACTCACCGTTGTGCTGCTGGCCGGAGCAGGATTGATGGTACGAACCCTGATTCACCTGGAAACAAGGCCGCCGGGATTCGATCCGCATGGCGTTATGACCGCCAAGGCTTCTCTGGACGATGCGCGCTATCAGAATGCGCCGGAGTTTCAAACCCTGCTTTCGAAAAGCGTTGAGGCCATGCGTCAATCGTTGGGAACGGAGAATGTGGCGGTTGGATTGAGCGTGCCTTATGAGCGCGGCTGGAACGACGGAGTTACGATTTTGGATGGAAAAGAGGCGGGCACGAAGAACGGCGCGAGCATGGCGTATGTGACCACTGGCTATTTCTCAACGTTACGCATGGGCATTCTCTCGGGCCGGCCGTTCAACGACGGCGATACCGCAACGGCAGAACGAGTGGCCGTGGTGAATGAGTCTTTTGCCAAGCGCTTGTTGAAAGATCCGTCTCCCCTGGGTCGGCACTTCAGTTCGGAAGGAACGAAGTACGTAGTGGTGGGCGTGGTGGGAGATGTGAGCAAGAGGCCTGGGTTGGAACGCGCCATGCCGATTACTACAGAACGCTGTTTCTATGTACCTGCAACTCAAGTGCCGCAGCGAGTGGTTAACGGTGCTCATCTTTGGTTCCAGCCAAGTTGGATTGCGCGAACGAGAAATTTTGACCGGCCAGCCACCATGCGGCGCATGCAGGAAGCAATGACTAAAGTGGCGCCTGGCTTGCCATTTTCGGGTTTCTATTCGATGGATCAAGTGCTTGCCGAACAGCTACAACAGCAGCGGATTGAGGTTTGGCTTCTGACGAGTTTGGCGGTGCTGGCGCTTTTGTTATCAGCGGTGGGCATTTATGCGCTGGTGGCTAACTTGGTAGTGCAACGGCGCCGCGAGATCGGAATCCGGCTGGTGTTGGGATCAACTGTGCGGCAAGCGATGGTGGACATTGGTCGGTCTGGCGCGGTGGCGATCGTTGCGGGCCTGGGAGTGGGCATTGCTCTTTCGTTTGCGACACTGCGTGTGTTGGCGAGCCAGATTTTCGGAGTGCAAGTTTATGATCCGATGACGCTCGCGAGCGTCTCTTTACTGCTGGTGGTGATTGGAGGGGCGGCAATTTACTTGCCCACTTTGCGGATTACTCGATTGGAGCCGGCGGAGACGCTTCGCACAGACTAGCGCTGACTTCGGATTCGGCCCAGTGGCCTACTTCCTGCTAGCTGGGGGAATAATACCGTTCATCCGTGCATACACTACGGCTTGCCCATAATGATCGAAGCTGTGCCACGTGAGAATTGTGGCCAATGAGGTTCTCGTCGTGGGTTTGCCGCCGCCGAAAGGCGATTTCACGTCGGCTAGCACATTCGCTGCGGTGATGCTGTTAATCGCTTTGTGTGCATATGTGAAAGAGTCTTTCAAAAACTGCACAATCGCGTCTTTGTTATCGAGAGTGTCCGGGCCATTTTCGCTCTTGCCAATGTCCACGGGCGTTTTTTCGCCGAGAATGGCTGCCGCCACCTCATCATTTACGGCGGCAATGTGGCGCATTTGTTGCGCAAACGTGCGAACTCCGCTGAATTCTCCCGATGTAGGTGCAAAGTTGTATTTATCAGCGGGCATGGCTTCGGCCAGCGAGACAATTTCTTTTTCGGCGGAGGTAAGATCGCTGTCAAAAACTTTGGCGAATGTTGCCTTAGGCGGATTCGCTGCGGTGCATACGAGTGCCGTGACTAAAAAGAGAAAGGTTGTTGTGCGTTTCATGAAGCGTGAATCCCCGCCATTCACTATACGGCAGTGAAGTCTCCGGCCAAGAACCGTTTGCGTTCTGCCGGTGTGAAGCGCTCAATCGCGTAACGCAGAGCCGTGCGCGGCAAGGCGTCATAATTGGCCTGCAAAAAGGCTAGCAGTTGATCGGGCGTTCGCTTGCCGGCCTCGCGCAAGGCCCATCCGACGGCCTTGTGAATAAGGTCATGAGGATCACCAAGCAAGAGCCGGGCAATTTCAAACGTGTCCGCGGTTTCGCCTGCTCGAATAAGGGCAAACGTGGCGACAATCGAAATCCGCCGTTCCCAAATCAGTGATGACTTCGCGAGCTTTTTCAAGATCGCACGCGGACGCGTCAGCAAATACCGACCAACGATATAAGGAGCAGAGGTATCAACCAGATCCCAGTTATTCACGCATGCCGCATGCGCCAAATAGAAACGATAAATCGCGGTTTGCTCGGACGCACTCGCGGCCTCAAACTGAGCCACCAAAATTTCCAACGCCACAAAACGATGCTCATGCACTTTAGAAGCGAGCAACTTCTGAACAGCGGCATGCGGTAAGTCTCGATAACGGAGCGCGATTTTACGTTGCGTGGGAACGTTGATGCCTAGGAACTGATCGACTTCGCCATACTGGCCCTTGCCCGTCTTAAAGAACCATGCGGACGATTCGGCGCGCCTTGGATCGGCCGCCGCAGCGAGTTCAGCCACAACACTTTGGTAGCTATTGGGGCGCATTCTTCGGGTGAGCCGCGGGACCACTATCTTTCCTTGCCTGCTCTACCAAGGCCTGCACATCCGGAGGCAGCACGAACGTGCTTTCGGGCAGTGTTGGATTGATCACCACTTCCGTCAATTCGATCGTAATCGGCTGTCCAGCCATCAGAGTTTCCAGGTGATGCGCCATTTTGAGCGGACCCTCCGCGCGATAGTCACTCATGACCATATCAACTGGAATCTTGTTGCCTTGCACTTCAGTCAAGGTGGTCAATTTCACTAGAAAGCCGCTACTGGCGTCAAAGCAAGCCGTGCTCTCATCCTTGCGATTCTTCAAAGTCATTTTCACCAAATAACAAGGGCTACCGTTCACGTCTTGTTTAGAAATTGTCTCAATCTTGTCGAAAGTCTGTTTCCATTGCAAAACCTCCTCGGCGGTCGGACCAAATATGCCTTTAGAAGGATTCTGCGCAGTCAGCTGCGGACCCTGCATCACGTTCTTTTGCCAAGACGTTCTGCCGTTATTCCCTAATTCAAACTTCCCGGCGCCGGGTAGGTCTAAAGAGACATAGCTTTTTCCACCCTCTCCGATTTTCGCCTCCAACTCTGCCTTCATGCCTTGCCGCACGAACGTCATGCCCGCCTTCACAAGCTGCGTCTTCACGGTGGCGTACGCTTGGGGGCCGCCAGTGGAATCAATGTAATGGTCCATTAAATCTGCCGCATTCGGCAATTGCACACTTGTGGTTTTCACCAACTGCCCTATTTCTTCGGGCATCACTAAGACCCCAGCGGGCACTTCTGCCAAAAACTCAACCTTTTCGACGACGAAGGAGATCTCTTGTCCCTCGCGATTCATATGAAACGAAGATGTGTACTTGATGCCCTGCGCTGTAGCCCAAGCATCCACTGTCACAACCGTTTTTACTCCCTTTGTCGACTCGTCCTCCCGCACGAGCAGATTGCTTTGCTTGTCTAAATATTGTTCTGTCTGACCGCCATCCGTGCGAGTGACCTTTAGGTGATAGCAATCCTTCCCGTTCACAACCTCTTCGCCAATAGTTTCCACTTTGGGATACTCTTCGCGCCAGGTATCTATATCGAACCCATGGCTGCGGGCCAGCGCGTCTTTCTCCGCGTCTCCTGTGAGAAGGCGCGCGCCCGTTGCCGGCGCCAGTTCCCACGCCACACCCTTCGTGACGCCGCTCCTGGTCGGCTGGGCTGTGCTGCCAATCAGTGTTTCTCTACGCCCGTCTCGCGAGCGCAAAGAAATGGCTTTGATGCGCACACCATTCGGCAGCACCAGCGAAGACTCGACTCTTTCAAACGCGAACTTCCGATAGGCGTCGGCGCCGCCTGTTGCGGCCACAAAGCGATCCAAAATCGTCGCAGCATCCGGCGGCCTCGGTTCAATCTTCGGCCCAGCCTGGCTGCACAAAAGCGGAAGACTCAACACCAAACTCCAAACGCATTTACACAATCTCATTTGCCTCGGCTCCATCCGCTCGCTTTTTCTAACTGTTCATCGTGCCCTGCCAATAAGCCGGCGATAGTCAACCCAACCAACTCATCTGGCTGCACGCCATTGCCTTCCAACACGCGCCCTTTGACGGAAACATAGTTCGCTTGCGGATATTGAAAGCGGTCTCCATCGGGCAGTTGGAGAACCGCCGAGGGCAAAGCGGCCGCTGCCGTGGGCGTTCCAAAAACACGCGCGCGTCCTAGATCCTGCAATCCTTGCGCTAGAATTTCACTGGTTGATGCCGATCCGCCGTTCACCAGAATTGCCAGCCGGCCGTGGTAGTTATTCAGCCTAGGATTGATGCTAAAGTTCAGCGTCATGGTCCGGCTGGTCATGGTGCCCAAACGCTTGTCGCTCTCGCTGACGAACCAACCTGCAATTCCCATCCCCATGCCCGCGATGCCGCCCGGATTTCCTCGCAGATCAAAGACGATGCCCGGTAGATCTCTGAAATCCTCAATTGCTTTCTCAATCTCTGGCATCACTTTCACAGGATCCAAGAACACGTTTAGGCGAATGTACCCGACACCCTCTTTGAGCTTGCGATGTTTGATCACCACACGCATCGGCGGGAAATTCCCAAAGGTCGATAATTCGCCTGCGGGTTCCTCGCGCATAATCTCGCACTCGGCGATCTCGTTATGCGCTTTTTCAAAAGCGACCTTTACTGGCGAACCTGCCGGCCCAGCCAGCCAGTAGGCGACCAGTTGAGGAATGAAAATGTCTTTGGGCTTGTGGCCCGATCCAGTCCACGCGTCCAGATCCCCTAGCGGTGCATCGGCAATGGAACGAATGGTCCAACCCAGGTGAACGCCGGCCTTTTCGGCACCTGAGCCGGGTTCAACTCCCGTCACCACAAGATGCCCTTGCACGGCGCCCACTGTCATGCCAGTGGAACCGGCGTCGTCGAAATCATCTGAATTATCCGGCTTCGGCAGCGGTTCGGTATTGCTGTGTTTTTCGCTGTCCTTAGTCTCTGGGCGCGCACGATGGCGTTTGTAAAGTGAGCTTGGAATGATTGCTAAATGCGACGACGGCAAATTGGCAATCATGCGGCTCATAGCAGCGCGGGCCTGCTCCGCAGTGGTGGCTGCTTTCACGTCAACCAGATAACGATCATGGATCGCTTGCCAGTCCAGACCCGCCATGGTCCTGTCCCAATAGCTATCGCGCAAAGTGGTCCAAACAAGTTCGAACGAGTCTACTTGATTTTTCTTGATTTCGGCGGCCGTCGGAGTGGGTGCCGCTTTCGCTCGGAAATTTAATGCACTGAATAGTGCCAACACAGCCGGCAGGTATTTGAGCAGTCTCCGAGGCACTATCTCCTGATTATCTCTGAGATGCTGTCAGATCAGAGTTTAATATGACTAATAGTCCCGATGTCGAAACCGAA
>Ga0182012_10003707_pt1 | contig 16175 bp, 18 predicted proteins | sample 612S2SmetaG_FD_120486 | JGI IMG/M metagenome (GOLD analysis project Ga0182012, IMG submission 120486) | Permafrost microbial communities from Stordalen Mire, Sweden - 612S2S metaG | ecosystem: Environmental > Terrestrial > Soil > Wetlands > Permafrost | place: Sweden: Stordalen | collected...
AGAAGGGGGATAGCAAAATTTCGGCGGAGGATTTCGCAGTGGCGATGGTGGATGAGTTAGAGAAGGGTGTGCATGTGCGGCAGAGGTTTACGGTGGGGTATTGAGCGAAGAACGAGAGTCAAAAGTCGATCTCGCGGGAGTTATGCAAGTAGTTTGAAATCGGATATTGACTGGCTGTCATTTTTTGATTTTCAGTGATCGATGGGGAAATGCTTGATGAATATGGGCTTGGCTGGGAAGTCGAGTCCAAGTTCAGTTGTTTTCTCAATTGGAAGAAAGCCCACTATAATTTCGGCGTTCTGATTTACGGATGGCATGAAAGGCATCAGGACGTGTTTGATTCCTTTGCTCATATAGTCGACACTCATGTCAACAGGGCGTACTGGTCCGAACCAGCAGGACATATATGCCTAGTCAGGGCGGATTTGTGATTTGCCAGGTTCGATTTTGAGTCGTAGGTCCACCAACTCTGCTGGTGCCTTGTAGTCGGCGAACGTTGCTAAGTGCAAGGCCTCGTGTTGACCAACGTGAAAAGGAAGAGTGAGAACTGTATCAGGCTTCGGCTAATGCCCGAGATGGCGACGGCCGGGATAGTAAAGAAACAAAGTTCGGGCAGTTGCCGCCAAAAGAGTTCACTGAAATGGAAAGACAAGCCAAGGGTATTCAGAATCAGAATATCGGAGAGGAAGAGCGGGAGGTTCAGAGAGATGACGGTGAAAAAGACTTTTGAGGTAAACAGCGACAGCCAAGAATATGGGGGAGTGAGGTGGAAGGCGTTCTCTCCGGCGAGCGGGTCTTGCAATACGAGCATAGCGATTAAAAAGACCCATGCCAATGGAAGCGCACTCTCGCAGAGGGCAAATGCAATGTCGATGCGCTGTGTATCGCCCACAATTCCAACGGACTGAACTGCCGCGATGGCGAGAGTCGTCTGGAGCGCCAGGATGACAAGGATGAAGGGCGCCAAGTGGCGGACATCTTTGCGAAAAATACGCAGGGTCTGGGTCATGGCGTGAACCGGTAAGGACCGGGGTCGATTTTCTGTGTGGGCAGGGTGCGGTTGAATTCGGCGAGTGGGCGAAGGGTGAGAACTCGCACCACGGCTTCTGGACTGAGCCCGGGAAGAGCCTCTGATGATGCTCTGCCAAAGGGATAGAGTGTCCAGGACATAATCGGTGAGAACGCCCAGGGATTTTCGCGCGGCGAACTGTGCAGTTCCACGGAGGAATGACCTAGCCAAGTGAAGGCGCGATATTGCTCGTCGCTGCTTTGACCGGGTCCGCTCCAGCACTGTAAAACATTTTGGGTCGTGGGCCCGCTTCGGCAAAATGTGCCAGGCTGCGGTGAAAAGAGGCCGGGATTGCTGAGCGGAATGAGTTGGGTTTTTTCGATTTTGAAGACGGCGATGTGGAGCGATGCGGTTACGTCTACGGTCATGCTTGGAACAAAGTTTACCTTGGAGTCGGCATTCCAAATGCGAAGCCAGTAGCCGTTGTCGTCGTTGTAAAGATTTGTCGACAAGCGGATCTGCGCGCCGTTTAAATAGGCGTTGCCCAAACCCTCGACGAAGACGTCTTTCGGTAGGCCTTCGATGCGAACCGGGAGCTGTAGGTTGTTGTAGTAACTGCGCTCTACCACGACGGGCTTGCGACTAGACTCGAAATCGAAAGAAAATTTCAGCGACGAAGGCCCGGTGTCGGGCTTGTCTCCGAACATGCGTACCCTTTGATGCATTGAGAAGAGATCCATGGTTGGAAACAAAGTGAACGGTATCAGAGAGAAAATCGGGATGAGCAATGCGAGCCTTGAAGGTGAAGTAAAACGGCGAGCGAATTGAAAACCGATGATGAACAGGGTTAATGCCGGCAAAGCGATTAATGGCCAAGCGACAGGGCTGTACTGGATGTCGAAGTCGACAGCTGAACTTTCGCCAATCCCACCGGCGACTCCACCGATGGACGAGCGAAAGAAGTTGAACAGCAAATCGATGACAAAAACTACAACGGCGACCACTAAGCCCAATGCGAACTGCCCGACGCCGGTGCAGAGCGAGGCAAGGCAGAAGGCGGGCAAAAGCAATGTTAGGGAAAGAGGCACTTGGTGATACAGCAGAGCCAGTGGATGGATAGCAAGATGCAGTGACGAAAGAATCACACAGTCGGATAGAAACCACGCGGCGTTGATGAACAGTGCCACAAAGATCAACTTGGCTGCCAGGAGTTTGGGCCAGCCGATGGGTCGGGTGAGCCAATATTGCGTAGTGCCGGGCAGGCGCTCCTGCAAAAGAACAGCGGCGATGAGGAAGAGCCAGGTGATCGGGAGCACGGAGGGAGACCAATCGATGCGGTTGATCGACCGAGGTTGCACAGGCCAGTGTCTTTCGATTTCGACGACGGTTGCCGTCGCGTGGATGATGAGTAGCGCAACGATGGGCGCGGTTAACCGGCGAATGTCTTTGCGAAAGACTTGAAAAATAAGGCGCATGGTTAGGCCGCCTTCCGCAAAGTTTTGGCCAGCGCGATGAAGATCTCGCGCAAGGGCATGGGGTTGATAGTGACGTTTTGCGCGCCGGGAAAGATACTGGCGATCTGCTGGTTGGTTTGCACTTCCTCAAAACGCGTTTCGACAAAACGAATCAGTGATGGCGAGGTTTCGACACGCAACCAACTCTCTGGCAGGTTTGCAGGTATGGCCGGTGTTGGGAGGGTGATTTCGATTTCTCGAAAGCGCGCGGCGAGTGCGGCGGATTCTTCGGAGAATTGTAAGCGGCCTTGATCGAGATAGCCGACATGGCTCGAAAAACTTTCGATCTCGGCCAAATCGTGCGAGGAGATGAAGATGGTTGCCCCGGATGCGCTTTCGAGCAAGCCTTCGATGAATTCGTCCCGCACCAGCGGGTCGAGGCCGCTGAACGGCTCGTCCAAAATGATGAGCTTTGGGCGATAAGCGAGCGATGAGACAAGGGCCGCCTTCATCTTCATGCCGCGTGAGAGCTGGCTGAGTTTGCGGTCGAGCGGCAAATCGAATTGCTTCAGCATCTCGCTGGCGCGCGCGTCATCCCAAGTTGGATAAAACGGCCGGAGGTAATTAAGAAAGTAGCTGACGGTCATCCATTCGGGCATCTCCTGGTTTTCGGAGACATAGCCGACTTGCGCAAATTGCTGAGGAGAGAGCTTGCGTGAGTCAACGCCGAGAACAGACGCAATTCCGGACGACGGGCGCAGAATATTCACCAGCGTTTTGATGAGCGTGGTTTTGCCTGCGCCATTGGGCCCGATGAGTGCGTAGATGCTGCCTTCGGGCACCGTAAGATCGAGGTGGTCGAGAGCCATCAGGCTCTTGAATTTCTTGCTAAGCTGGCTGCACTGAATAGGCGATTCGGTCAAGCTGTTTAGTCTCCTTTGTCGGGTTCGTTGCTGCTGCTCAAGCGTTGCCAGTGTTGAGCGAGCGCGTCTTGCACGTCGGGCAAATTCATTCCCATCTTTTTGGCTTCTACCACCAGTTGTTCGAGTTCGCCTGTGAGGAGTCGGGAACGTTCGGCGGCCGTGGATGGGCCGGGCGCGGCAACCACAGTGCCGGTGCCCACGCGGACTTCGAGCAGGCCTTCAGAAACGAGTTGGGTCACCACTTTGTGCGCGGTGTTTGGATTAATTTTTAGTTCTTTACTGAGCACGCGAACCGAAGGAAAGGGCTCGCCGGGGCGCAACTGGCCTGAAATAATGGCGCGTTTGACGGTGTAGACCACTTGCTCATAGAGCGAGATGCCGGGCCGGAATGAGATCCGGAAGGGGATCATGGGTGTATTATTATGCCTAGTACAGCCCAAAAGCAAGTTTTTTCTATGGGATACTCAAGTTAGATTTTTTTAGCCACCTAGCGCGTTGTAGGCCAATGACTTCCACCCCACCAACCCAATCCGCTGCCGGCGGGACGCATCGAAGTGTGGCCGATTCTCCTTACCAATTTAAAAAGTCTGACGCCTATTCCAGTCATTCGGTGATCTTGCGCTTGGCCGGGAACGGTGCCGGGCGGCGGTTGCTGGATGTGGGGGCGGCGCATGGATATCTGGCAGCGGAACTGCGCGGGCAAGGGTTTCAGGTAACCGGAATAGAGGCGGATGGCGTCTTGGCAGAAGAGGCGGCCAAGCATTGCGACGAATGTCTGCTGTTAGATCTGGATGGTCCGCTGCCGAAGTTCGCGGAGCCGTTTGACCTGATGGTGTTTGGCGACGTGCTGGAACATTTGAAAGATCCGGGTGCAGTCTTGCGTGAGTTGGCCCGAAGTTTGAAGGACGAGGGGGCGGTGATTATTTCGCTGCCGAATGTGGCGAATATTTATGTTCGGGTACAACTGCTGTTTGGGCGGTTCGATTATCAGGATCGCGGGATTTTAGACCGCACGCACATGCGGTTCTTTACGCGTAAAACATTTCGGCAGTTTATGAGTGATGCGGGCTTCACGGTAGAGACGTTGACAGCTACGCCGATTCCGCTGCCGTTAGTGGTGCCGCAGCAGTTTCAGGGCGTTGTCTTTGGAGCGCTGCATGCGATGAACGCCTGGCTGGCGCGCCAGTGGCAAACGTTGTTTGGTTATCAGTTTGTGGCGGTCGCTCGAAAAGCGGGAAAGAAGAGTTTTCATGCAGCAGCCTAAAGTAATTGTGGTTATGCCTGCCTACAACGCCGCGCGCACACTGCGCATGACGTATGAAGAGTTGCCGAAAGAGTACATTCACTCGATCATTCTGGTGGACGACGGATCGACAGACGACACCATCGCGATTGCGCGGCGCCTGAATCTGGAAGTGTTTGTGCATACGCGCAACTTTGGATACGGGGCAAACCAGAAGACTTGTTATCGCGAGGCGCTGAAAGCGGGCGCTGACATCGTTGCGATGGTGCACCCGGATTATCAGTATGACCCGACGCTGCTGCCGCAGATCATTCAGCCCATAGTAGATGGCAAGGCCGATATTGTTCTGGGGTCGCGACTGCAAAAGGGCTCGGCGCTGGAGCAGGGCATGCCTTGGTGGAAATATTTTTCGAACCGGTTTCTCACGGGGTTGGAAAACATCTGCTTCGGGTTGGACCATTCGGAGTATCACACGGGGTACCGCGCGTTTCACCGATCGGCTTTGGAGGCGGTGAATTTCGAAATGAATTCGGATGGATTCGTTTTCGATCAGGAGATTATTGCGCAGGCAGTGGCGTCGCGATTGCGGATTGATGAGATTGCGGTGCCGGTGCGGTATTTCAAAGAAGCGTCGTCGGCGAGCTTCCTACAGAGTTCCGTTTACGGGTTGCGCATTCTCTGGCTGCTGGCGAAATATATGGCGCACAAGACAGGCATCCATTGCAGCCGGCAGTTTGAAAGTTTAGACCGGCGCTATCACGCGGCCACGGAACAAGAAGCGAAAGCGCACAGCGCGAATTAGCTCAGGCCCGCGGCGACGGCGTTTCCACAAGTACGGGTTCTTCAACGTTTGACTCGCCTAAATACGCTTTGATGGCTTCGGCGGGTGAGCCGTTAACGGCCATTTTGCCTTTTTCGAGAAGCACGACGCGATCGCAATAGTTCTCGATTTGATCCATGGTGTGGCTGACGAAGAGAATCGTTTTGCCGGCTTCGCGAAAGGCTTTCAGGCGCTGCAAGCATTTTTCCTGGAAGGTGAAATCGCCGACCGCGAGAATTTCGTCAACGACCAAGATGTCTGGGTCAACTTCGGTGGCGACGGCGAAGGCGAGGCGCATGTACATGCCGGACGAATATTGCTTGACGGGTGCGTCGATGAAGTCGCCGATGTCGGCAAACTCAATGATCTTCTGTTCGCGCGAGCGCATGATCTCTCTGGAATAGCCCATGAGCAAGCCGTTGAGTAAAATGTTTTCGCGACCGGTAAGTTCGTGGTGCATGCCGGCGCCTAATTCGATCATGGGCGCGAGGCTGCCATTCACCGTGACCTTGCCCCGGGTGGGACGGTAAACGCCCGCCACAATCTTGAGCAGCGTGCTCTTGCCGGAACCGTTGCGGCCTATGAGGCCGACGATTTCTCCTTTATGAACGTCGAAGGAAACGTCACTGACCGCTTCGAAATCGTGAAAGCTGTTGCGGCTCTTATTAAAACGCGAAAATAATTCGCGAAGGGTGTCAGGGCGTTCGTGAATGACCCTGAATTTCTGTGTGACGTTTTCTAGCCGAATGGCAATGGGTTTGTCAATCATTGGTTTCGTTAAACGTAAAAGACGAAGTCGTGCTGATGGCGGCGGAAGATGCGGAATCCTAAATAGAGTGCGACAAAGGCGCAGCCGAAGGAAGCGGCTATCGACTGCAGGGTGGGTAGCATCCCGTAATAGACGCTCAAACGGAAACCGTTTAGTACATAAATGATAGGGTTCAGCTTGAAGATAAACGCATAGTGAGCGGGAATGTGGATGTCATCAATCGAGTAGATGATGGGCGTCACATAAAACCACACCTGCAGGACGATTTGCAGAATGTGAGATACATCACGATAGTAGACGTTGATAGCGGCGAAGAAGAAGGTGGCGCCTAAGGTGAGCAGGGTCAAGGCGATGATGGGGACCGGCAAATAGAGCCATGTCACATAAAACGGGTGTCGCATGACGAGCACAATCAGGGCGAGCGGGATCAACGAAAGCAAAAAGTTGATCATGTTGGAGACGACCGCAGCGACGGGAAAGACTAGTTTGGCCACACGGACTTTCTTGATGAGATCGCCATTGCTGACAATAGATTCCGCAGCATAGCTGAGTGACTGTGAGAAAAAAGTCCAGGGGATCAAAACGCTCAGAAGGAAAATGGGGAAGTGGACCTTAGGCGTGGCCATGAGTTTCGAGAACACCACGGTGAGTACCAGCATGAGAAGCATGGGGTTCAGGAGAGCCCAGAGAAAGCCCAGCACAGAGCGTTTATAGCGGATCTTTAATTCCTTGAGGGCTAGCGCCCAGATCAGCTCACGGTAACGGAACGTATCGCGAAAGAGTTCTGTCATTTGTTGAGAAAGAGCAACTTACTAGTGCGCGGCACAGCGCAACTTGGCAGGAAACAGCGGCGCAGACTAGACCCTATTGTAACCGAAGGGGGGTACTAGTTTTACGTTCTATGGTAATTCTTGCAGTGGGATTCATTTGCGCGCCCCAGAGCAGTTTGTACGGTTCGTTCCCGCGCAGGAAGTTCCACGAGCGATAACCCTGTTGAAAGGCGTGGCGGAGCGACTCAAAGAGCAGAAGGCGGCCAAAGCCGAGGGCTTCAAACTCGGGGTCGTGTCCGCCGACGAATGCGTATATGGTACTGCGGTGAACGAGCGCAAGCACAGTGGCAACGAGTTTGCGGTTGTGGCGCAGGCCGAACATTCGAAGCATGTCGGCATCATCTAAAACTCTGGCGAGATCGACGAAAAACGCGGCGGCACCTTCTTTGGCCTGGGCGAAGGCAGGAGCTTGCTCGCCCTGGAGGCGGATAACGGCGTTGACAAACTCAGGGTCGGCTTGGGCGACGACTTCGAAGCGGGGGCGATCGGAGGTGATGGATGTGTCGAGATACTTCAGGAAATTGCGGCGGAGTGAGAAAGAGCGGGCATCCCAATATTGTTGGAACGTGCCTTGGATAGGCACTTGCGACCATTCGCCATCGGGTGTGATTTTGAGGTCGAAACGATCGCCGAGTTGCAGGCCGCCGAGGGGCGATGAAGGTTCGAGGTCGCGCCAATCGCAATTTTCCCAGGTGTTATTTGCTAGAAGGTGGCCTTTTAGAAGGTTCGTGACTTCGGCGCGTTGGCGGGGAGCGATAGGCGGTTCGAGATAACTAGCCAAACCGGATCCGATGAGCTTGAGCGTGGGACGGCCATTTTGTTCGGTTTGATAACACGGGATGACGGCGACCAACGAATCGAGACTTCGGAACAGCATGACGTGGAGGCGGCCTTCGCCAAAGTGTCGCCACCAAGTGAGTTGCCATTCAGGCAGTTGGAATGGAGTGACGCGTTCGAGACCGGAGGCGAAGCGGGTCCACTCACCGGTAATTTGCTCCAGGTGACCAAGTTCGCGCACGACTTCGAGAGTTAAGGGAGTGACCAGCAAGCGCCGTTCTGGCTTCATTCAGACTTGACTATAAGAGTATCGAATCCACACTTTCTGATAAACTAAAAGTTCCCTCCTCGTTCGATCCCATGATTTCTGTAAGCAATGTAAGTATGCGCTACGGCGCTAAAATTCTGTTCGAAGACGTCACCACCGCATTTCTACCGGAGCGGCGGTATGGACTTACTGGCCCGAATGGCGCAGGCAAGTCAACCTTCATGAAGCTGCTGTCTGGCGAGTTGGAACCACAAAAAGGTACGGTGGTTCGGCCCAAGAAGCTCGGTATCTTGCGGCAAGACCAGTTTGCGTTTGACAAGTTTCGCGTCGTGGACACCGTGATCATGGGCAATCTGCCTTTGTGGAAAGCGCTGGCCGAACGCGAAGAGCTTTACGCCAAAGCCGAGTTGACCGATGAAGACGGCATGCGGCTGGGTGAGTTAGAAGGCGTTGTCTCTGAAGAAGACGGCTACACGGCGGAATCGGACGCGGCAGTTTTGTTAGACGGCTTGGATATTGAAGAGCCGTTTCATAACCGCTTGATGGGCGAAATGCAGGGCGGCCAAAAGGTGCGTGTGCTGCTGGCACAAGCGCTGTTTGGCAATCCGGCGGCGCTGCTGTTGGATGAGCCGACCAACTATCTCGATCTTGAATCGATCCACTGGCTGCAGAACTTCTTGACGCACTATAGCGGTACGCTGATTACGATTTCGCACGACAGGCACTTCCTGAATAGCGTGACCACGCATACGGCGGATATTGACTATCAAACGATCATCACGTATACCGGCGGCTATGACGACATGGTGTTACAGAAGACGCAGGTGCGGTCGCGGATTGAATCGGAGAATGCGCAGCGCGAGAAGAAGATTGCGCAGTTGAACGAGTTCATTGCGCGGTTTTCTGCCGGCACGCGTGCGAGCCAGGTGACGTCGCGTAAGAAGGAAGTGGAGCGATTGGAGACGAAAGAACTGGCGCGTTCGAACATTGCGCGCCCGTTTATTCGTTTTGACCAGAAGCGACCTTCGGGACGCAACGCGTTTGAGTTCAAAGATGTAACGAAGGGCTACCCTGGCTTGCCGGTTATCAAGAACTTCAGCGCGTCGGTACAGCGCGGCGAGAAGATTGCGTTGATGGGCCGTAACGGTGCGGGTAAGACGACACTTCTGAAGGCGCTGCTGGCGAATGCGCCGGGTGTGGATTCGAAGGATGTGGGTATTGATTCCGGCCTAGTGACGTGGGGCCACGAAGTGCAGGTTGGCTATTTCGCGCAGGATCACCGGGAAGAGATTCCGGGCGGCACGACGATTTCCGATTGGTTGCATAACTTCGATCCGCAAGCGGCGCGCGAAGAGATTCGCGGGTTGCTGGGACAGATGTTGTTCACCGGCGAAGAAGGAATGAAGAAGACCGAAGCGCTTTCGGGCGGCGAAGCAGCGCGCATGATGTTCTGTAAGATCATGTTGCAGAAGCCGAACATTCTGGTGTTCGATGAGCCGACGAACCACTTGGATTTGGAAGCGATTAACGCGTTGAACATTGCTCTGCAAAAGTTCGAAGGCACCGTATTGTTGGTGACGCATGACGAAGATTTAGTGGATGAAGTGGCCAACCGCGTCTGGTACTTCGATCACGGCAAGGTGCAAGACTTCGCAGGAACCTACGAGGAGTTTACGTCTACGGTGGCGAAGTAGCAGGTTGTGCGGAATTGCTCTAGGCTTTCGTCGTAGTTCGCGATTGGCTGCAGATGGCCGAACGTGCTGACGCGGGCTAGCTGCATGTGGCGGGCGGAGAAGAATTCGAAGAAGTCGCGGAGATAGGTGCGGGAATCTATGTTGCAGCCGCCGAATTCGAAGCTGACAGTTGCGACGCGGCCCGAGGCAAAGAGTTGCTGGGCGCCTTTCAGTACTTCTAGTTCGTGGCCTTCGACGTCGAGTTTGAGTAGGTCTATGTGCTCGATGCCTTTCATCACGCAGTAATTGTCCAGCGTGTCAACTTCAACGGGTTCTTTGTGGGTGAGGGAATGACCGTGGTGGGCGACGTGACGGGGATACAGCGAACTGAGTTCTGAGCCGGGGACATCGTAATAGAGAGTCTGTGTGCCGGGTTGGCTGCCGAGCGCGAGGTTGTTCAGCACGACGTTCGAGTTGCTAGCGAAGCGCTTGGCCAGTTCTGTAAAGGCGGCGCTGCTCGGTTCGAAGGCGTGAATCAGCGCATTTTGCTTGAGTGCGAGTTGCAGGTATTGACCGCGATTGGCCCCCACATCGAAGATCATCAAAGGTTTGGGGCTGGGCTTGAGTCGCTTGAGCACGGCTTGATCAACGTTGCGCCGACGGGCGGCGCCGATGCCTTGTGCGTATTGCACCCACTTGACGATGTGACGAAGCAATTATTGCTCTCTGTTCACGGACACGTTGCGCAGAGTGATGCGGCCGGTGGGTTTAGTATGGCCCAGTGCTCGATTGAATTCGAGAGTAAGGACGAAGGCGTTCACGCCAGGGGGCGCAACCACTTCCCAGGTTTGCGGGGCGTTGAGTATATCGCCGGAAACTACGTCTGTGGACGCATCGCCATTCGCGGGATGTAAGCGCCAGGCGATGCCGCTGCCCGCCATGATGCCCTCTCCATCGGCTTTCCACTGCATCTTGTAAAGGAATCCCGGTTCCATAGCGACATATTGGCGGAGCAACTCGCAGTGTTCGGGTTGATCGCCTGTGAGCGCGATGTCGACCGACGGCTCATCCACAAACTGATCGATGCGCACGCTGTCGGTCTCGATCGGATTCCAATCAAAGCCGTGGCGGTAGAAGGTCTGGCGGAAGTCGCCGTTGGTGAGTGGATGATTGGCGTTGGGAACGTTTTGCGAAATCCAACGGCCATCGCGGAGGGTGGCCCAGATTTGCAAGCCGGTGTGAATATCGCCGCTCGCTAAGACGTGATCGAGAGAGGAAGCGATGAGATCGTCGCGGCCCCAACTGCGTGGATCATCCGAACCGACGACTCGCACGAGGCGCTGCACGATAGGCGGGATGGACGTGTATTGCTGGCTGTTCGAGAGGAACCAAGTGTACTGAATAAGGGAGCGAGGACGATCGGGTACGACCGCCGAGAGGCGTTGCGCATCCTGACTCATGAGCCACATTTGCGTGAACACCGGCGCGCCTTCATAGGGCGAGATCTTGAGCGTTTCGTTGGCCCAGCGGAAAAACTCACCGTCGTTTTGGCGGCGGAAGTAGAAGTTGGTGAGGGTCCACTTCGGCTCGTACATGTGGTTGACGGCGGCGGCTTTAAGGAAGTAAGTCTCGGCTGATTTGGTGTCGGCTTGATCGATTTCGGCGGCGAGTCCAAGTTGAATCAGAGAGACGGAATCGAAGGGATTGAGTTCAACGGCGCGCTTGAGGAGCGGGATGCGCTCGTCTTTGTTCCAAGCAGCCCAGCGAGCGACGTATTCGGATTTGTAAGGAACGAGCTGCACAGCGGCGGGGACGGAGGAGGCGGTGTCGAGGCTAAAGAGATAAGAGGCGCGCGCCAAGATGACGGAGTAGGCGGCGCCGGCAATGGCGCCAGCGATGAGCAGATAGCGTAGAAAAAACGCCGCCGCCGATTTCATGTCAAACGCCCTGCCGTGTGCGGCTTACTAAGACGACGGCTTGCGCTTCACAAGAACGGCCTTCGCCCACCGGGCCTACTTTTTCGGCAGTCTTGAATTTGACGCCTACACACTCGGATGGCAGAGCGAGCACGCGCGCTAAGTTTTCGCGAATGGCGGAGCGAAAGTCTTTGAGCTTGGGACGTTCGAGGATGATGGTGGAATCGACATTGGCAAGGGCGTAGCCTTGCTTGGATACGAGTTCCATGGCGTGTCGTAGAAACTGTTCGCTATTAGCGCCTTTCCATTCGGGAGCAGTATCGGGGAAGTGCATGCCAATGTCGCCGAGGCCTAATGAACCTAACAGCGCATCGGTGACGGCGTGAAAGAGAACGTCGGCGTCAGAGTGTCCGGCGAGGCCGAATTCACTGGGGATGGTGATGCCGCCGAGGATCAGCGGGCGGCCCGGTTCGATGCGATGCGTGTCCCAGCCTTGTCCAATGCGGAACTGGGGTAGAGCGGTTTGGTCCATTCTGTTACGAGGTTTCGAGGGGCAGACTTTCGAGCGCGAGGTAGAGGCGGGCGAGATCCATGTCGGTGGGCTTGGTGATTTTGATGTTGCGGTCGCTGCCCATGACGACGGAGACTTCGACTTCCTCCAGACGTTCGACCAAGGAGGATTCGTCGGTGCCAACGAAGAGATCTTGACGGGCCCTTTCGAAGGCCTGGCGCAGTAACTTCAGACGGAAGACTTGCGGGGTTTGCGTGAGGATGAGTCGCTCGCGCGGCAAGGTGGCGCGCACTTTGTTGCGATGAACTTGCTTGACGGTATCGACAGGCACAATGCCGACGATGGCCGCGCCGGTCGCATGCGCTTCCTCGATGACTTTCTCAATGACCTCGCGGCTTACGAAGGGACGAACAGCGTCGTGCACGGCGACGAGATCGGTATCGTCTTTGATGGAGGCGAGCGCGTTTTCGACTGACTGTTGACGGGACTCGCCGCCTTCGACGGGACGGACGGAAGCGCCGAGGCCTTGGGTTTTGAAGAGTTCTTTGGCCCAATCCATGTCATCGCCACGGAGGGCGACGACGATTTCGGTGACCATGGGAGAACTGACGAACTTCCGAATGGTGTGAATGAGGATGGGCGAGCCGTTGAGCAACATGAACTGCTTCCGGCTGATGCCCTCTTTTTCGGGAGCGCTGCGGCCCATGCGGGTCCCGAGTCCGGCGGCGGGGATGATGACGGAAACTTTCATGGGAGGTCGAATTAACATCATAGAGGATAGAGGCGAAGGCAGCCCCACCTGCGGAGGGGCTGTGGGGAGTTTCAGCCCTGCCTGACGGCATGGCTGGAAGCAGGAGCCAGAATAAAACCCCGGTTCAAGGGCCTGGGTCCGTTTGTAGACACACTACTGGTGTGGCCATGGCTGGCTGAGTTTACGCGGCGGCTTCGGCGCAGGCCCAGGTGCTGGGTTTTGCGCCGCGCTTGGCCAATTCCGCTTCATATTCGGCTTGGAAGCCCGGGTCTTCGCTGCGGGCCAACGATTGTTGCCTGAGGTTCATGGTCATTTGGTGGCAGGCTTTGGCGTCTTTGAATAAAACCTCCCAGTAAAGGGATTGTTTTTTCATTTCGTGCTGCTCATTTTTTATGCGAAGTTCCTCCTCTTTGCGAGCTTGCGCTTCGAACCCAAGGTCTTCCTTGCGCCGCTCGGATCTTAGTTTTAGCAGATCGTTCAAGCAATTATGAAATGCACGGGTGTGGGTGGTTTGATAGCGCAGGTAGAGGGTAAACATCTTGGGATCGGTGATTTGGCCGTTGTTGGCGTCGCAGCAGGCGGCCTGTAGATTTTGCGCACGCGCGGCGAGCCAGTGCGACTCCGCCATCGTTGTTACTAATATGGATTCGGTCTCGGTGGAGGGTTCGTGTTCTTCGACGAGATTGGCTTTTAACGCTTCGAAGCCGATGGGGTCTTCGGTGGGGAGGATTTTGAAAGCGCCGTTGTGACGAGCCAATCCGTGGACCGTCCGATTCTGAGACGAGGCGGCGACCCCTGCGGGCGTGGTAGGACCCGTGGAGTGTTGCGCGTTTTGACGATTGGCTTCTCTGCGAGCTTCTGAAATGGGAAGTTTCGCAGGTGGGGTAACGGAGTCGAGTGATGGGAGAGGTAAGCCGGGTTCCGGAATGTTGATTTCGGGGATGACGGGGGCCGGAGTGGTAGGGAAGCCGGATTTACGATCAAGCTTCCGTTGAAGGTGCGCAGCGGCACGACGTTCTTTGCGGTCCATACGATTGTTTCCTCAGCGAAGAAATTGGAGAAGGTTTTGTGGCTTCTCTGGTTCAGAATTTACAGGACGACGGAGCGGGGCAGAACGGGAATGGCGATTTTCGGTGGCGGGAAAAGGCGGTAAGTGGCTGAGGGGATTGGGGATTAAGAATTATGAAAAAAGTTGGCGAGTGTTGTGATCGTGTTTTGGCGGATTGCTCTGCGGCTGATCTGAAGGCGAAGACAAGGATACGAAACTGCGCCAAGTATGGCAAATCGGCGCGGCCGCGGCGAGGGGTTTGAGGCGAAACTTGCCCCTCGCTTTTCCCGCAAGGGTTTCCGTTCGGCAGCTATTCAGTCAGCGCCAGAGTGAGCATAGGCATGCACTTCCACCGGATCGCTTTCAAGGCGGAACTTGGTCCAAGGCTCGACTTGATGATGACGAGGCAGAACGTTGGGTTGCCATTTGCTCTCGAGTACCGACTTGTGAATTAACGAACCCGCCGGTATGGTGCGTCGCCGTCCTAGAGGAATGTTCCAGCCTCGGCCTTTAATGTGGGGATCGCGTTGTGGCAGAAGTTCGAGAATCCACCACGGGCCGTAGAGCGACTTGTGAAGTTGACCATTGGGGTCGGCCTGCACATAACAGGGAAGTCCTTTGACTTGCGGGAAGGCGTTGGCGAGGCCGAGCACAGTTTCGACTTTTGCGGTGTCGAGCGCCAGGCCGGCTTTGGCGGCTTCGACGAACATCCACTCTAGGGGAATCTTTGAGAGGGCGCTTTCTTTTTCGGGATAGCTTCCGCCGACATCGGAATGCACGCCAGAGAACCAAACTTGGCGGATGTCCTGTTGGCCGTCGGGCTTGCCAAAGAGATTGTCTTGATAGAAGCAGCGGCGTTCGTCAATGGACACGGCGTGGCGGATGGTGTCGATGATCGGGTTGGTGCCGACGAAGGGTAACTCGATGGGATCGTAGATCCAGCCGTAGGAACTGACGGTGTCCCAAAGACCGCAGAAGCGGATGCGGACTTCTTTGGTGTGGGAGAACTGCCATTTGAAGGCTTGGTCCTCATCGAAGGTGAGCTTGTCGTGCTTGGCTTCGCGACTGCGTTTGGAATACATCTGGAGGATGAATGGAATGGCTTCGTGGTTGCCGGCGCAGAGAAGACCATAGACGTGCAGCAAACTGGCGAGCGCGCGGGCGGTAAAAGCGCCGCGGCTGAAACCGAAGAGGTAGATTTCATCGCCGTCGACATAGTTGTCCATGAGGTAGCGGTAAGCGTCGGCGACATTCGCTTGTAAGCCTGCGCCGAAGGCGAGGCCTTTGATGCGGGACCAGGTGCGGCCGAGATGGCTGTGGAGGGACGGCGCGCCCATGGTGCCGACGCCGGGATGATAGTAGGCGATTTGTTCGGCGTTGATGAGCAGGCTGCTGTAGAGTTTGGCGACGTTGGAATCTTCGTTGATGTTGTTGAAGCTGTTGCCGGTGCCGTCGCAGCAGATGACGATTTTCTTGGGGTGGGTGCGTGATGGGCGGGCCATTTCGTTTTCCTTCATTTGGATAAGCGGAAATTGAGGAGAGAAGGGGACAAACGAAATCACCTTGCCGGCCGGCAGCGTCTTCAGCCGAACTGTTGACGCTGCGGTGGCAAGGACTCAAACAAGGAAAACAGCAACGAAACGAGGCCCCGAACCACCAGGACCTTCGTTGTTTGTAGTTTCGCTCCGCGGCATGCCGAATAGTACCATTGACAGATGTCTAAGTTGTCGGCGCAAATTAATCGCGTGCTTCATACCTCTGCGGAATTCGCGAAAATTTGCTACCGATTCCTTCGCAACAGACGTGGACTCGTCAGTCCCTTTCTCCATTGGAATTATGCAGGGAATGGAACCTGGGCGCTATTTGGTTTAGGTGTAACCATGATCTTCGGCAACAAATTCGTTTGGGCGGATCTGTTTTTCGTTTTGACCGGGTTGTGGTTCGTCGGCTGGTGGTTGGTTTCGGATCATGTAACAAAGGCCAGACCCAATAAGTCCGACAAGGCCCTTTGGCTCCGCTATAGGATGTTCGAGTGGATACCTGTTGCAGTTTTAATTATTAGTGGCTATCCAGTTGACTCAGGTAACTGTAGGTTGTACTAGCTTCGCCACTCGTTTTGACGGTGCCACCATGGCGGCATAGGTGGTTGGTTGAGTGGAGACAGCCTGCTGCATCAGCCGATA
>Ga0182012_10003710_pt1 | contig 16161 bp, 16 predicted proteins | sample 612S2SmetaG_FD_120486 | JGI IMG/M metagenome (GOLD analysis project Ga0182012, IMG submission 120486) | Permafrost microbial communities from Stordalen Mire, Sweden - 612S2S metaG | ecosystem: Environmental > Terrestrial > Soil > Wetlands > Permafrost | place: Sweden: Stordalen | collected...
AAGCTCGGACACGAGTATCTGGATCTGGCGGTTCGCTTGGCTTATCGGGGAGCGCGTTTGTATCGCGATTCCGGCTGGGGGCCGCGTTTTTTAGGCGATCTTCTGCTGCAGCGCGGTCATTGGGACGATGCGGAGAAGAATTACCAGAAAGCAATCAGCCTTGAGCCGCAACAAGCGGGCTTGCATGCATCTTTGGGCCAAGCTTACTTGCATGCGCAAAAATTGCCGGAAGCCGAACAGGAGTTCCGGTTGGAGTTGCAGGCCGATGCGCGTAACGAGCCGGCGTGGCTGGGGCTCGCCAATACGCAATTGGCGGAGCAGCAAGTGAAAGCGGCGCTGGAGTCGGTACGCAGAGTTTGGGAGATATCGCCCGAATTCTTGCTGGCACAACGGGATTTCCCAACCATTGAACTTTCGCAGGAAGCGCTGAAGGCAGCGATAGCGGGCGTCGGAGACAAGCCGGTAGGACCAGCGAAACACTTCTTCTTAGCGAGCCTATGTAGTGCGGTGAGCGAACGCGCGTGTGCAGACCGCGAAGCGAAATCCCTCGAAGAAGACTTTGCGGCTTGGGAGAAAACCGCCGGCACTGACGCCGCTCAGGATCCGTGCCAGGCCCAGCGCTACGCGCGTTGCATCGATTCGCTCAAAGCTCGTAAGCAACCGACAGATGCCGAGCGGCTGCTGCTCGGCAAAACATACTTCACGTTGCGGCAATACGAGCCGGCGGCTGACTGGCTGGCGCAAGTGCAGGGCGCGACCAAGTTAAATGCCGAGGCCAGCTACTGGTTGGCTCTGACATATCAAGCGCAGGGGGCCGAGGCGTATGCGCAATTGCAGGACTCCTTTCCCAACTCCTGGCGTGCTTGCCAATTGCGCGCCGAAGGTTTCGCGCTGCGCGGGGACGTGGACGATGCGCTGAAAGAGTATCAAGCAGCTCTACAGTTGGACGCCAGGGAACCGGAACTGCATGAAGCGCTGGGCGAGCTTTATCTGGACCAACATACCGCCGACGCCGCTGCGCAGAGTGAGTTGGAGAAGGCCTTGGAACTGGACCCAGAACGAACGCGCGCGCTCTATCTATTGGGCCGCTTGTACGTGCAGAAGAAAGACAATGAGAAGGCATTACCGTATTTGCAGCGGGCTCTCCGGCTGAAGCCGGATTTCATGGAAGCCAATAGCTTGTTGGGAACGGCGTACTTGCGGCTGGGGCAGGTTGCCGAGGCGGTGCCGAAACTCGAGAAGGCCGCGCCTTCCGACCACTACGGCAACGTTCATTACCAGTTGTATTTGGCGTTCAAGAAACTCGGGAAGCCGGAACTGGCGAAAAAGGAACTGGCGCTTTCGCAGGATCTGCGAAAGAGCTATCTGGAACATGATGTGTCCGTGATTATGGGATCGCCGCAACCCGAACCCGAGCCGCAATAAGCGGCTATTTCGCTTTGGGCTGCAACATGGCTTTCAGTTGGCGAAAGGCTGTCGAATCCATGGAAAGCTTCAAGCGCGCCGGCGCGAGCGGCTTGGAAGCGAGGGGGCTCACTTGGTGTCCTTCGGCTTGGGCGAGTAGTTCGTCGGCTTCGGCGTCGTCGGGTGAGTGATCTATCACGCCTTGCAGTTTTTGCTTGGCTTCGTCAAATAGATTACGGCGCAGGAGAGCAGCGCCCAAATTGAATTGATAAGAAATGTCGGCTGGATCGCCATCGACGGCGCGCCGAAAATCATCGACGGCCGGTGGCAAATTGAGCTGGTCTTCCGCCGCCGCCAAATTGTTGTACACCTCGTGGAGCGGCATGACGGCCGCAACTTCCTTGAAATAACCGACTGCCGCGTTGTAGTCGCCCGCCTGATAGGCGGCGATTCCCATGCGAAAGCGTGCTTCCAAATAGCGCGCATCCGACCGGGGAACCCGCTCGAACCATTTCAACGCCTGCTTGGGATCTTTGCGATCCAGATACACTTTGCCCAATTCGAAGGCGGGACTAACAAATTTCGGATCGAGGTTCGCGGCCTGCAGAAACCATTTCTGCTGGTGCTCTTTGTCGGTAGAGAGAAGGCCGTGGATATAGCTTTCTTCCGCTTCGAGTCGCGTGAGCGTGCGGCCGGTCATAAACTGCTCAAATGTAATCTGCGTCGCGGGATAGAGGTAACTGAGAATCTGCCAGGCAAGATGCTCCTTGAATTTGGCCAGCTCGGAGAGGTTGCCGGCTTCCGATATGTCAGGGGCGTTTTGCAGCTTGCGCAAATCGATGATCTGCGCGTTGATGACAATGGCGCTGTCTTTCAGTTGCGTAACGCCGGCCGGGAGCTTGGCCTCATAGCTGCCGTAGACGACCAGGTCGGCTTCAAGCGACTGCGAGAGGCGGATGATGGATGCCTTGGTGAAACTGGCTTCCGGCCTTAAGCCGAGGCGCTTCATGCCGTCTAAGCAGGTAGCGCGGTCGGTGACGATTTGATTGGCTTGACCGAAATCCGCGCGCAACGTTTCGGCAATGCTCTCGCCCACCCAATTTAATTCAGAGTATTGAGAGTTATTGTTGAAGCGCAGCACCAACACCGTGGCGGACTGAGCGCAGAGATACGGCGAAGCGAGTAACGCCAGAACAAAAGCGCGAAACAACAGCACGCTCCCATCGTAGCGTGAGGAGCGGAAACGGAGGGGACGGGAGTGATTTCTTCTTGACAACTTCCGTGAATCACCGTATTCTCTATCTCTGAAGTATAGATTTGAGAACTGGGCATGAATCTCAGCAGGCGTGAATTGATTTTGACGCTTTCGGCCGCCGCCTATGCGGGAAGCGGGTTGGACAGCAGAAAACGAATTGAACGGGCCTTAGCGGGCAAAGAAGTTGACCGGCCACCCGTCTCGGCGTGGCATCACTTTCATTTGGAGAACCAACCGCCGGAAGTTTTCGCCAAGGCGACTATTGAATTCCATCAGCAGGCCGGCACCGACCTGGTCAAGGTGATGAGCGATTTTCCGTATCCAAAGGGCACCGGCGGCCTCGGCAGTTTACAAGTAGAAACAAACCCCTTCCCGGCGCAGTTGAAGGCGCTCGCCTTGATTCGGGATGGTATTGGCAGCGACAACTATTTTGTCGAAACGATCTTCAATTCGTGGAGCGTGGCGGAAAAACTTTCATCGCGCGAAGAGTTGCTGGGGCTGAAAGCGAGCGATCCGCAGAAACTGATTGATGTGTTGGAGATCATTACGCGATCGCAGATCAATCATGCGCGGGCCGCCATCGGCACGGGTGCGCGGGGAATCTTTCTGGCCATACAGAATGCGGTGCCGGAAGTTCTGAGCGAAGACGATTATGCAAAATTCAGCGAGCCTTTTGACAAGCTGATTCTGTCGGCGGTGAGCACGGCCCCGTTGAACATATTGCATCTGCATGGAAATCATGTTTACTGGCAGCGCTTCACGAGCGGCTGGGCGGCGGCAGGCATCAACTATTCAGTGGCCGGCACGAACGTACCCATTGTGGAAGTGCGGCTGCAGAATTCGGGGCTCATTCTGGGTGGAATCGACGAGACCAATTTTGCGAAGCTAAGCTTGGAAGAACTGCGGCGGCAGGCCAGAAGCGCGCGGGAGCAGGCGGGAAAGCAGTTTTTGCTGACGCCAGGTTGCTCGGTGCCGGACGATACGAGCGCGGAGTCCGTTCGCAGGTTGCGGACGGTTTTCTAACGAGGGCCGTGGCCGAACTTCTCTGTGAGCAGCTAGAAACGCAGGCGAAACCACCTGCGCCACCCAGGCAGTCGCCTGCCGCGACTTTTCTACTTCCGAGCGCGCCTCATGCAAAGTGCGCGATTGAGGCCGGAGTCGCCGGCGGCGACTGAGGCTCGTCCGCCGTCGCCAAAATCGAAAGACCAGCCTTCGCCGGCTTGCGTTCCAGGTGTGGCGCTCCACTCCCAACCGGAGAGTTTGATGGGTCCTCGGATGCGATAACCGTTATCATTGGCGGTTGCAGTGGAAAGTCGCTGCAAGTCTTCAATGCCAGGAAGCGTCCAATCTTTGAAACCGGCCAGCGTGAGTTCGCGGCAATAGCGCTGCGCTTGGCCCCAACTCAAGCCAGAACCATTGTCAGCCAAGTTCCAAGTCAAATTGGTGGTGGGATCGAACCAGAAGCCGAGCAGGAGGCCCAGGGAAATGGTTACTTCTTGCGGCGTTTCCGACTTGGCTAGAGCAATTGTCTTTTGCCACTTACCGCCACCGGCTGCCGGCAGGGCTTCGAGCAGATGTTCGCCAGGCGAAAGATTGAGGTGTAACGCTTTGTTGGCGGTGAGCGTGTGTCTTGCTTTACCGTCAATGGTCAACCGGCAAGCGGCGTCGGAGTTGACGATCAGCTGAGCGCCTTGGCAGGGAACCAAACTCAAGGGAAGCAGAACAGCAATGAGTATTCTCGACATGTAAATCAGATCAGACAAGGCCCGCGAGCCTTTCAGCGCGCGGGCCTAGCGTTTGCGACATTCAGCGAGAGGCGGTTTGTTGCACCGGCTTTTCGGCCAGGAGATGATCAATGATCGAAGTGAAGTGGTCTTTCAATTCGGTGTTATAGATGCCGCTGGCGCCGGAAGCGAAGCCGGCATAGGTTGCCTTCACGCGGCCGTCGCGCCCAACGAACAGAGTGGCTGGCCAGGTGTTGAGATTGACGGCCTGGGGCACCTTTTCCCACATTTCATCCGGCGTGCCGGCGATCAGGTAGGTATAGGGCACTTGATACTGCTTGATGAAGGCGTTCACGCGGGTGAGCGATTTTTGCTGATCGGCCTCTTCGAAGTCGAGCGCCACGATCTCGAGGCCTTTGTCGTGGTACTGCTGATAAAGCTGTACCAAGTAACGAGCTTCGTCATGGCAGTTGGGGCACCAGGTTCCGGTGACAATGGCCAGAACCACTTTGCCCTTGAAGCGCGGGTCTTCGTTGGTCACAATTTTGCCGTCTTTATCCGGGAAGCTATAGCTGAAGACCTCGTTGGGATCGCGCACGGTGGTGTGCGTCAGGTAATTCGCCGGTTCGGGCAAGCCCTTGGCGCGCGCTACTTCCGGACGGTAGGCGGTGAGCACCTCATTGCGCGGCTTGGCATGCACTTCCACATTCAGCGTTCCGTCGGCTTGGGGGGTGATCTCAATCAACCCAGGACGCGAACCATCAAAGTGGCTGGCGACGAATTTGCCATCCTGCCAGGAGCCGGTTAACGCGCCGGTATCGCCATCCACGCGTAGAATCGTGGCGGAAATCTCCGCGCCCTTCTGCTTGACAACCAGACGCCATGATTTCTCGCCTTTGGGAGAATCATGCGGCAGTTCCCAAACGCCCTCTATCGAAGGTGCGTTTACGGCCTTGGCTGTATCGGCGGATGCCACGTAGCGTTTGGCGTGGAAAGGGCTGACATAGTTGTGGGCCTCATCGGATTTCGCGCCCGGAGTCAGATTGATGGGGCTGCGATGGACGAGGACGAGTTCGCCGTCGAGTTCGCCGTTCGTCACTTTGGCCTTGATGCTGGTGAGGTAGTGCTCGAAATTGAGCTCGACGATACCGTCTTGAATCGTCGCGCTCGAGGTAGTTTCGAAGTCTTCCCAACCGTTGTACAACTTGCCGGTAACGGTGTTGCCGGTTACGGAAATATCGAGGCGAAAGGGAATGGCGTATTTGCCGTCTTCAATGGTGGCGGCCCAACGGCCGCTCAGGTCTTGTGGTTGTGGAGTTTCGGCGTGTGCCAGGGCTGCGATGCCGAGCGCCAGGGCTGCGATGGTAGTTTGTGTTCGATTCATGATTCTTCCTCTAGGATTTGATTTTGGGGTTAACGGTTTAGCTGGGTGATGGATTGGTTTTCCCGGCCAAGGAACTGCTTCCACTCTGGGGGCAAACCCTGTTTGGTTGCCACCAGAATTTCGAGAATGGCGCGGCGGTCTTGCGCGGAGAGCGACTTAAATTCGGGACTTTGATCCTGTCCGCTGAGCACCGCGAGCAGACGGCGATAGACGTACTCTTTGGTAGGCGATGGAATGCCGTCGAATGTCTCGGAATAGATGAGATAGCTGCACGGGTATTTGAAGATGCGGGTTTGGAGATCGAACTGGCGGAGCGAGCGGCCTTGGGAATCGAATGGGCCGCGGGCGGCGAAATCCTTGGTGAAACTGCTGTTGCCGGCGATGGGGCTTGTTAACCGCGCTTCGTTGGTGAATAACAAATAGCGAACCATCTGTTCGGCGGCGTCTTCAAATGGCTGGCCGAGGCGGGTACGGTAAGTGGTTTGCGTGATCAAGTTATGCATTTGGGTCTGATGCGCCAGAACCATGAGCGCGACGACGTCGCTCGATCCGGTTAGATAAGCGGCAGTGTTCAAGTGAGCCCTTAGATCGGTTACGTTGGCGACGGCTGGTTTCGTGAGCTCGGGATGCTGCGAATCGGCAACGATGGCATTGCCCATACCGCCTTCAGCGCCCCGAAGAGCGGTTACATACCAGCCGCCCCAGCGTTCGCTTAATGGGCTTTCTTGTCCGGTCACGAACGACTGGGCCCCGGCGGCTGGATAGCCAGACGGTTTCGCGAAGACGGAGCGCAACATTACGCCGGGCACGCCGCGCGTAGCACTCGCCACGTGACACTGGACGCAATCGACCGCGGCGCGTTCAAAGCGCGGATTCGGCGATGGACGCTCATCGATGACATAGAAAATGGCGCCTTGCTTGGGATCAAAGGAGACGAACTCCAAAAACTTGCCGTTGTGAACCCGCCCCACGTAGACGTCGTCATTGAAATAGAGCGCGCGTGGATGGGCCGGATCGATTTGCGGAAACTGAAAACTCGTTTTGGCGAAGACCAGGGTTTGGGAACTGATGGGCACGTGCAAGGCGTCGAGCACGGAGCGCAAATATCCATGGCCGGGCTCGTAAGGCAGACTCGTTTCGCCACGCTCCAAGCGTTGTTCGAGGCGGGTGATGGGATCGTCCAATTTTGCGGAACGGTAGTTAATGGGAGCATCGGCAAATGGCAGGAAACCTTGATTCTTGATCACCGCGCGTGCCGGCTGAGCCGGCGTGTCGAGTCGTTCAGCCAATGAGGTGACTGCTACACAGCCGGCAGCTGCAAGTAAAAGCAAGACCGAGGTGCGCCCGCTTCGCATCAAGCATTCACCTTCTTATGAGAGTGACGAGCGCTAGCTGAAAGCTTTTTACCGGCGCTTTGCGCTTCCGCCCAGACGCGCAGAAAATTGCCGCCCCATAGCTTGGCGATTTGAGGTTCGGTGTAACCGTGGCGCAGAAGTTCGGCGGTTACGTTGGGTGCTTCTCCTTCATTGTCCCAACCGGTGACGCCGCCGCCGTGGTTGAAATCCGACGAGATGCCGACGTGATCGATGCCGATCTTCTTGACAGCGTAATCGATGGAGTCAACGAATTGCGCGAGAGTGGCTTTGGGAGCGGCGGCGATGATTTCGTGCCAGCGGGCGTTATATTCCTTTTGTTTTTCAACCGGCCAGGATTGTTGCAGCGTGTCGTCTTTATCGGGCAGGCCGTATTCGGCGCGCAATGCCTTTACCTTTGCCTGGATATCTTCGGGAATCGGGCGCAGGTAGTTGCTGAAAGCGACAATTTGCACCACGCCGCCGTTCCTGGCAATGGCTTGGAGTTCTTCGTCGCTGAGATTGCGGGAGTTATCGACAATGCTTTTGACCGCGGAATGAGTGGCGGCGACAGGCGCCTTGGTGAGCGCAAGAGTGTCGTACAACGCCTTGGTGGAGAGTTGCGAGACGTCAATGAGAATGCCCTTTTCGTTCAGCTTGGCAACGGCCTGTTTACCGATTTCGGTGAGGCCACCATTCTCGTCGGGCTTATCGCCAAACGCCGAGACAGGACGCGAGGAATCGGCCCAGTCGTTGTTGCCGGCGTGGTTAAAACCGAAGATGCGCACGCCGCGGTCATACCAAGCGTCAATTTGCGAAAGATCTTTGCCGAGCGGAAAAGCGTTCAGGAAACTGATGACAACCGCAAATTTTCCTTGCTTCGCGAGATTGCGCACTTCGGCAGGTGAATAAGCGAGCGCGGCTCGGTTTGGATTATTCTTTGCAACGTTGACGATGGTTTGGTATTTGGCGTCGGCATCGGCGCGCGCCTTCTGGTAGTTTTCAGGCGTACGTTTTGACTGCGGGACAAAGACAGCCAGTGCCGCGCCGCTTAGATGGCCGCGCTCGACTTTCACCAGATCAAATTGCGATTTGCCGTCGGTCGAAGCATCGAGGTCAACCGGGACGTCAACGTGGCTATCGAAAGTGACGATCTTGTGGTGGATCTGTTGGGCTTTTTGCAGAATGGCCTTGTCGTCGTTGGCAGCGTGAACCGCCAAAGAAGAGGCAACGAGCGTGAGCAAGAGCTTAGATGGAGAAGTCATATGGAACCTCGAAATTTGTTTGCTGGGGTTGGGAAATTTGGGTGCGAATGGCTTGCCTGGCGGCGGCACGTTCGCCCGATAAACGCGGAAATTCAGGCCCTGGGTTAGCGACAACAGCGGCAAGAAAGGCGGGGAAATATAGCATGAACTGCCGGGGAGAGCAATGTCCTGTTCATAGATAGAGAATAGGATGAATGAAGACGAGTGTCAAGAGAAAAGTTTGGTGCTAATTCGGGATGGCTAATTCGGGGACGTTCACCCCGTTACACTTAATTCCGAATTGAGTGTAACGGGGTGAACGTCCCCGAATTAGTCGTGGGAGGACTAGCGAGACCTACAGTCTTGATCGAAGTAACCCGTAAATCCAAGTGCCCGCGAGCGCACTGGCCACGGCGGCAAGCATAACGGAAACGCCATCGCCGATCAACGCAAAGAGCGGACCCGGACACGCGCCGGTGAGCGCCCAGCCGATGCCGAAAATCGTGCCACCCACCGCATAGCGGATGCCGGAACCTAACTCCTTCGGCTGGATCGCTATGGCAGCCCCTGAAAAGGCCTTCCATTGAAGGCGTTTGATAACCGCCAGGGAAAGCGCTGCCGTGGCTATGGCGGAAGCGATGATGCCGTACATGCGGAACGACTGAAAGCGGAACATCTCCTGAATGCGGAACCAGGAGAGAACTTCCGACCGGGTGAGCACGATGCCGAAAGCGATGCCGAGCAGTAAGTAGGCCGCCAAAGCGAATTTGTAATCAGCCGGACGTGAGGATTGCATAGGGCTCAGAACAATAGCGGCAGGATGAAATAAGTTGCGGCCAAGCCACCGGCGAAGAATCCGCATACGGCAATGAACGAGGGCAATTGAAAATTGGCCAGACCGGAGATCGCGTGTCCAGAGGTGCAGCCGCCCGCGTAGGCCGTGCCGAAGCCGACGAGGAAGCCTCCGACAATCACCGAGACAAATCCCCGCAGCGTGAGAAGTGCGCGCCAATTGAATATCTCATGCGGGGCGATTCCGGAGAAGTCATGGATTCCGAGATGCGCCAAGGCGTTCTTGGTTTGGGCGGAGATGGCGATCTCGTGCGTGGCGCCTGAGTGACCGGCCAGGAAGCCGCCGATGAGAATTCCCAGTAGGAAGGCAAGGTTCCAAAGTCCTTCGCTTTTCCAGTCGTAGCGGAAGTAAGCTAATTTTCCTGGAAAAAGCGCGGAACAGATGTGGCGCAGATTACTGGAGACCCCAAAGGATCGATTGCCGACGAGCAGGAGCGCGGGGACGAAGAGCCCCATGATCGGGCCCGCCACGTACCAAGGCCAAGGGGCGGAAAGCCAATCTCCCATACGAACGCAAACCTTTCTTCCGTGATTAAAGCAAACCGATGGCGCGGCCGGCTAAACCCACGGACAGCCACAACAGCAGGGAAACAACGCCCACGCATTTGGCGGGAAGAGAACTGGCGCCGGGTTGCAAACGAAAGACACGATCCTGCACGGCGAAATAGAACACCACGGCGAGCGCCAGGAACAGCATTTTCGCGCGGAAGGCCGGGTTGAAGTAGCACTTGATCGGCTCTTCCGACAGCAGCAGAATGCCACTCACCACGCTTACCAAAAGACTTCCAATCAAGAGCGGCTTCAATTGTTGAGCTAAGACGCCAGTGGTTTGATCCTTTAGACCCAACCCAAGAACTCGCAAATCGATCAGCAAGATTACGCCGCCGAGGATAGCGAGCGAAAGCAGGTGAACCATTTCCACCACGGCAAAGGCATAAGTCGACTGCTGCATGAAAACCCCTACTGGGGTGTGGCCCAGCCACTGGAATAGAGGAAGAAAGTCCATGCAAATTATTTCTGAAAATAAGCAATGGCGCGGCCCGCGCAAATGATGCCCGCCCAAAGAGTCAAGGAAAACAGCCCTGCCAGGCGCGCTCGGAATGGCGTTACAACCGTATTATTCCAGGCACCTACCGTGCGATAGATCGTGAAGTGAAAAATCAGCGGATTCAGACCCACCAGCAAAAGCAACATGAGTTTGATGCGGAAAGCCGGGTTGGCGTATGACTTGGAGGCCTCGGACCAAAATAATAGGAAGCCGCTCACAAACATTACGGCAAACCCCGCCCACGTCAAAGGCAGAATACCGCCGGCAACGCGCGCTACCGGCTCGCGCTTCAGCACCACACCGAGCAGCCGCAAATCCAAGATCGCAATGGTGCCCACCAGCAGCGTGATTCCCAGCACATGAACCGTCTCAATAATGGGGAACACCCAAATCGATTCGCGAATACTGGTGCCGATCGTTGAATCATACAGCCACTGGCAGAATTCTTGAAGCAACTTACGCTCCGGGTTTCTTCGCTTGAGGATCGTCCGGTCCGCCATCGCCGGGTGTGCCACCGAAGATCCGCCGACCGTCGGGGAGGGTGATGTGGCGGGCATCGGCCAGTTTCGAGCCATCTTTGGCACGATAACCGTTCACGGTCACTTCATCGCCCACCTTGAGCGACTCGCGCTTCCAACCGCGGCGCAGCAATCCGCCCGGACCGGCAGTCTCGCAGCCCCAGTTTTCCACTTTGCCATCGGTGGCTTTCACATCAATGTAGAAGTAGACGTGCGGGTTGGCCCACTCGATCCTCGTCACGACGCCTTTCAATTGAATGGGCTTGGTGCCGTCAAATTCCGCTGAAAAGGAGTGATGCGCCAGCAGCGGACCTACTAATGATAGCGCCGCCAGGAGGCCAATCAAAGCAAGTTTTGGTTTCATAATGTTAATCCTCATTTGACAAAGTACCAATTGTCGATCTGCATTGTCTAGATGGAACGTGCAGGGTTGATCATTCATACGGCGGCAATCATCTTTTCGTTGGCGTCAAGCGCGCCGCCGGCAGTTGGGCAAACGGAAAAGCCCAAAGAAAATCCGTATACGGAACTGAGTGGCGACGGCCTGGGGAAGGTCACACACCCTAAAAACATCAAACCCACGCCGCGTACGGCTGACGGCAAACCCGATCTGTCGGGATTCTGGCAAGGACCGCTGATCTTCGGCGGCATGTTTAAAAGCGTGGGCGGCCCGCCCTTCACGCCGGCGGGCGCAGAAGCATTTAAGTTCAACATGACAAAGTCGATTAATCCGGAGGGTCTCTGCCTTTTTGCGGGAATCCCGCGCGCCAGCATTAGCGGCGTGCCGTTTGAGATAGTGCAAAACTCCAACCGGGTGGCGTTCCTCTATGAACTGATGTCAACGTTCCGCTCCATTCCGGTAGATGGCCGCGACCATCCCAAGGATATCGAGCTGTCATTCTTCGGTAATGGAATTGGCAAATGGGAGGGGGACACGTTAGTGATCGACTCCATCGGCTTCAAAGACAAATTAAGTTGGATCGACGACGATGCGCACCCGCATAGCGACGCGATGCATGTGGTGGAGCGCTGGTCGAGGACCGATTACGATCATCTGGCGCATCAGGTGTGGGTGGAAGATCCGAAGTTTTACACCAAGCCATGGACGTTCGAACGGGTTTTTTCGCTGATGCCTCCTGGCGAAGAGCTTTATGAGATGGCGTGCGATGAAAACAACATTGACCGGGATGGCGGGCACTTGGGTTACGGTCCGTTGGATCTAACGAATTATCCGCTGGAGCCTAAAATCCCGGCGCCAAAGTGAGAGGCATGCGCCCCTCGCGGCATAATTGCTTTTCAACATACGCTGCCCGCGGAGCAACATTTCCCTTGACAATCTAGGGCACGAAGAGAGATACTCCCCAAGAGGATCATAGGGAATCGCAAGCCACCAACGATGCACCGATTCTTTCTCAAACTGTATCGTCGCCGCCGGTTGCAAGAAGATTTGGAGCGGGAACTCGCCTTTCACCGCGAGATGTCGGGCGGCCACCAGAATCCAATTCCGCTCGGCAACGTCAGTGTCATCAAAGAACTGGCTTTCGACGTGTGGCGCTTTCAGCTCATAGAGAATCTGGGCCGCGATCTGCTGTTCGCTGCCCGGGGATTTGGACGCAGCCCGGGACTCGTCCTCGGCGCGTTGTTCTCGCTCGGCCTCGGAGTGGGCGTTAACACCTCGATTTTCTCGCTCGGCATGGAGTTCTTCTTTAGCCAGCCCTCGGCACGCGACGCACAATCACTCGTCTCGGTCCAACTCGGCAACAGCAGAGCGCCGGAAACTTTGATTGACACTCTCCGGACAAGTGGCCTGTTCGCAGACGTGGCTGGCGAAAACATAGAGTCTTTCGCGAACTTCAGCGACGGAACAGAAACGATTCAGATCTCCAACGATTACACGACACAGAACTATTTCACAATGCTCGGCGTGCCCATGCTCTTCGGGCGCGGCTTCATTCCGGCGGATCGCAAGGAAGTTGTCGTTTTGGGCTACCACTTCTGGCAAAGCATTTTCACAGCGATCCGGCCATCGTGGGTCACGCAATCAACCTCGACGGCCGCGCGTGCACCGTTGTTGGAATATTGCCCGCAGGCCACCGCACGCTGATGGGCTTCGGTCTAGCGCCGGACGTCTATCAGCCAAGTTGGCTCGACACGGTGCAGCTGGCGATTTATGCGCGCCTGCAGCCGGGCATGTCTCTTGAACAGGCGCGCGCCGGTCTGGAAATCGTGGCCAGGCGGCTGGATGCCGCTTTGCCCGCGAAACACTCTCAATATGCTCGGAACATTTCGGTATCGCCGGTGATGGGCTACGAAAGCCTTGCCGGCAGTCAAGAAATGCTGCCGCTGAGCATTTTCTTTGTAGCCCTTCTTGTGGTGGTTGGTCTGGTGCTGCTGATCGCCTGCGCGAACGTTTCGATCCTGCTGCTGGCGCGTGGATCCGCGCGGCGCGGCGAAATCGCAGTGCGGCTGGCGTTGGGAGCAAGCCGTTCCAGGCTGCTACAACAATTCTTGGCGGAAAGCGTTCTGCTGGCAATACTGGGTACGGCGTTTGGCTTGCTGCTCTCGCGGCTGACTGGCACATTGATCGCCGCCATCGAACCGTTGCTCCCCGGCGCCCCCATCCATCTGCATCTCACTCCAGATTGGCGGCTCCTGCTTTATGCCGCTTTGCTCACTGCCATGGCAACCATCGTCTGCGGACTGTTTCCGGCTTGGCAGTCTTGGCGAGTTTCGATTGCGCCCCATTTGGCGGGGGAACGAAAGCCGCGTTTACAGAACGCTTTGGTAGTTGTGCAGATCGCCACTTCGGTGGTGGTTCTTGCAACAGCCTTCCTCTTTCTGCATAACTTGCTTCGAACCAATTCGATCAGCCCCGGCTTCGACGTGCGGCACATGCTTGATGCGGAGATTCACCTTCCACCCATCCAATACCGCAACCTGCAACCAAGGCAGAGCTACGTCCAGCAGGTTTTGCGTGAGATCGAGGCGCTGCCGGGAATCGAATCGGCAGCAGCGGCGAGGTGGACCCCTTTCAATGGTGAGGAAGGTTTGGGCACGAGCGTAGAGTTCCCCGATACAGGTCGGCAGAAGGATGTGTTTTACATCTGGAACGCGGTTACGCCCGCTTACTTCCGAACGATGAACATTCATATTTATTCCGGGAGCACATTCTCCGAAGGCGCAGAGGGAGTGAAGCAAGTCATAGTGAACCAGCGCTTTGTAGATCTCTACCTGGCGGGGAGGCTGCCGGTCGGAACGGTCTTCCGCGAAGTCTCCGGAGCGAGAATCACTTATCGCATTCGTGCCGTGGTCGGAAACATCAAAACGCGGACGTTGGGGGAGGAAGCGCAACCACAGCTCTACGAATCCTTTGGCCAGCTCAAGGACGATCAGTTCTCGGTCAATAAGCTGGCGATAAAAATTGAGGTGCGTTCGGCGATTTCGCCCGCATTGCAGATTGATCCCATCCGGCGCGCCCTCAATCGTGTTGAGCCCTTGGCGGGCGTGAAAGTGCAAACCATGAATGCGAGTATCGGGTTGGCCTTTCTTCCCAGCCAGCTCGGCGCAGGCGCGTTGGGGTCGTTCGGAGCGTTGGGATTGCTGCTGGCAAGCGTGGGCATTTATGCAGTCGTGGCGTATGCGGTCGTGCAGCGCACGCGCGAAATTGGCATCCGTATGGCTGTGGGAGCTACCCGCACCGACATTTCCCGGATGACCCTGCTCGATGCCGGCCGCTTGACCCTGAGAGGTTCAGCGATTGGTCTATTCGCGGCGCTCTTCCTTACGCGGCCGCTGGCCCTCTTTCTTGTACCAGGATTGAAGCCGGCGGACCCGTTGACGCTTGCCGCCGTCGGGGTAATCATGATTTTGACTGGATTGCTTGCGGGCTTGGGACCGGCACGTCGAGCTAGCCGAGTCGATCCGAACATGGCGTTGCGTTACGAGTGAAACCCAACACCCAGCTTTCAACCACGTTCTATCTGGTCCAGTATTTCGCGGGGGAGAACGCTTCTTAAGCGGGGATAGGCCTCTGCCAGCCGGATCAGATCCAGTTCGTCCTTCTTCCGTTCGCTTAAACGCCGCTTGGGGTCGGCGAACGCCCACAGTTTTCCTTGCGTGACATCTTCGAGGCATGCGATTTTCACGCGGAGTCCAAGCACCTGGGCCTCCACGCTTCTGGACAGGAAACCTCGGTACCGTTCGTCGGTTGTGAACTGAATTCGCAATGCGCTACCTGCGGCAAGAGCATTCACGGAATGTTGATGAACCTCGGTTCTGAAACCGTTTTTCTCGAGATGTGCTGTAAGATCGCCCAAAACCGAGGAGACGACAACAAGATCGGCATCGAGCGTGTAGACCGGCTCTACGTAGCAATTGACGGCCAGTCCGCCGATCAGACAATAGGCGCCGAAAGACTCGCACGCTTGAATGAGGCTGGCAAAATCCGTCGCTCCTCCTTGTGTCGTCAACTCGTAAACCTCCGCCGCCGTCATAACTCTTACTCTACCTTCGCCAGAGGCATCGCAGCGGGCAAAACACGGCGCGGATTTTCAGCGCCGGCGATCTGGCTTTCCGCATCGCGTTTCAAACGTTGCCATAGAGTGGCCGGGTCGCTGTCGAAGACGTACTTGGACGTGCGCATGGTGGACCAGGCGCCTTGCTGGATCTCGTTTTCCAACTGGCCTGGGCCCCATCCCGCATAGCCTAAATAAACGCGGAACTTTTCGCGGGGCAGGCGGGCGGTGATGGATTTTTCAAGCAGCGTCTTGTGGACAACGGCATAGACGTCGCCCGAGATGTGTTCGGCATCGGCGGGTTTATCAGTTGTCTTGAGGAGCGCTTGCACGGCATCGGGCGAGACGGGGCCGCCGTCGTAGACCGGATCGGCGTTGGCATGCATGCTGGGAAACGCTTTGGCTAGCGTCAAGTCCATCGGCCTGTTTAGGACCACGCCCAACGTACCTTCGTCGGCGTCGCGCCGCACGAGGTAGACGATGGTCTCGGCGAAGTTCGGATCGCCGAGTTTATCGCTGGCCACCAGCAGCGTTCCGGGTGAGAGCCGCTCCGCTCCGGTTTGGGAAAGCGGCAAGAAATACGCTGGCATGCACGCACAAGCGCACAGCGCGGCGGCGGCCAGCCAAGGGCGAAGCATGCATCTTATGTTAGCGGAAAACGGCGGTCACGAACCGCTCGAGGCTGCGTTGGGCGCCCATAAGGTCTCAGGGCTACCAAGCGTATGATTGGCCCAACGGCTCCAGACAAAGAGTGCGTCGCTGAGCCGGTTGACGTAGCGCACCGTCTCCTCCGGCACACTCTCAATCCGTGCCAAGCCAACCAGCAGGCGCTCGGCGCGGCGGCAGACGGTGCGGCAGATGTGCAG
>Ga0182012_10003712_pt1 | contig 16156 bp, 19 predicted proteins | sample 612S2SmetaG_FD_120486 | JGI IMG/M metagenome (GOLD analysis project Ga0182012, IMG submission 120486) | Permafrost microbial communities from Stordalen Mire, Sweden - 612S2S metaG | ecosystem: Environmental > Terrestrial > Soil > Wetlands > Permafrost | place: Sweden: Stordalen | collected...
GGTTCCAGCCCCAGGTATTTCCAGGGTTCAAAATCATTTCCCCAGCTTTTTTTGAGAAAGAGCGCGTATTCCCCCCGCCCCGCCCCCGCGTCGATCAATAGCGGCTTGCCCGGCACCTTGGCGAAGTTGTAGGTAAAGATGTCGGTGACTTTTTCGCTCAACCGTTTGTAGCGCAGTTTCATCAGGGGCGTGAGCGACTTTAAAAAGTCGTCATCATCCCAGTGCGATTGCAGTGATTTCCATTTTTGGTAGTTGGTGTTCATTTAACCCTTTTAAACCTGACTACAAACAACTTTTATATAAAAACCTTTATTTATCTGGTTTTACAAGCTTCCCAGTAAGCTTATTGACTTAAATCCGCGCCAAACCCTAATATACACCTGCGGCGGGTAATTCCTTTGGTGTGCCTGTGATGCTTCCTTCCATCGGTTGGATATGAGTCACAGGGTTCACACGCCAAAGGGTCCGTCTTTTTTTATTTTAGGACAAATAAGTAGTTTCGAATTTGATAAACCCCTGAAACCGCCGATAAAGTTTTTCATCACCCTTCTCATATTTCCGATAAATCGAGTTACAAAAAACATCGACCGCTTGCAGTCCTTTATCCCTGCTTGAATCCTCGTGTTGAATATCAACAGGAGTTTCGGTTGGAAGTTCACCCACCAGGTAGGTTTCAAGATATTTATTGAAGTCACGGATATCGTCCATTTTTTTAGACCTGTCGACTATCAACAAAACCCTTTCAGCGGCCATTTGGCGAACATTCACTTTTTCAATCACAAACTTGGCGAGAAAATTATAAAGTTTTTTCGGCCTTGTTTATCCCGCAAATGACCCAAAACACGATCTTTGTTTAAAACGACAGCGTACAATCCAAAACCAGAAGTGGGCAATTGTTTGAAAAAATATTCTAAAATTTTAGATTCCGTATGACTGCCCTTTAGTTCTTGCTGACGATTTCGATTACCTTTTCCCGATAATTTATTTTTTATAGTCCGGCCAACGGCTTTCCGAATTTGAACAGCCGTGTCGTTTGAATCACAAACCAATAAGGTGACCACAAATTTTTTAGAGGAGCCCGGCTTTTCAAAGCCTAAATCGCCCGATTCGTCCAAAAATATAACAACCATTTTAAAAATTTCCTGTTTTTAATAATTTCAAAACAACTACAGATTTAAACCAATTCAATTACTAGTCATTTTTTGCGGTTCATTTAACTGATTTTAGGACATAAAAGATGATCGAGTTGTTCATTTTTGCATTAAGAGATGTGCCGATAAAATCGACATATCGGTCATTACATGTCGAAATATTTAAAAATAATCGACATATTAAAAAATAGGAGAAAATGGCTTTTTAACAACATTTGTAGCGCAGCTTCATCAAAGGCGTGAGCGACTTTAAAAAGTCGTCGTCATCCCAGTGCGATTGCAGTGATTTCCATTTTTGGTAGTCGGGGTTCATTGCGGCCTATCTCTTGAAAGAAATTAAATTTTTACGGGGTTTCGATGAGTTTAAGCGAACTATGCCGCGCGATGGTTTTAAAATCCCGGTCCAGCGTTAAAAGAGACGCGCCATATTCGACACAACCTTGGGCGATCAGACAATCCGTCACACCCCTTACGGTTACGCCCTTTTTTCTCAAGTTTCGGTACAAGGCCGCGGCTTTAAAGTGAACTTCAGACGACAATCCCAGAATATCCAACCGGTTGAAAATGGAACGAACTTTGTTAAAGTCGGCGTCATTCTTGAAACCGGCCAAAACTTCGAGCGCGATGACCGGAAACAAAACCGGTTCCTCGTCTTTTTCCAACCATTGAACCGCCAGTTCGGTTTCGGGTCGGCTGTCTCCGTTGAAATAGGCTATCCATACGGAAGAATCGATTATCCTCACACGCGGTTTTTCCGCATCGAGTTCAAATCGCCTTCCCAGTTTAACTTGCCTCTTAATTTCAACAGGGCTTTCACCGCGTCACCTTGATGGACCAATCGCTCCAACGCGATTTGAACCACCATCCGCTTGGATTTGGCCCCCGTAATGTGGACGGCCTTTTGAATCAAATCATCGTTTAAGACAATATTCGTTCGGGACATGAGACGCTCCTTTTAATACACCATTTTATCACAAAAAGGTGTAGTCAATCCTAAAAAAAAACAAGGCACCTAACCCTTTTTCTTAACATGTTATTTTAAAGTGCCGCTTTAGATTTGCATGGACAACTAAATACGGCTTAGATGAGCTTTTTAGCGGGGTTTTATTAAGGGCGTGAGCGACTTTAAAAAGTCGTCGTCATCCCAGTGCGATTGCAGTGATTTCCATTTTTGGTAGTTGGGGTTCATTTAATCTCTGTCTATTTTCAATCAATGTCTCCAAACGCTACTCTCTTGTTTAAACTTTTCAGAATTAACTACTTCTTTGAACCTAAGATCCTTTTGAACAGTTCCTATATAAGATGAATTTCTTTCAAAAAGTTCTCCAAGCCAAACAGCAGACTGAGTTATGTCTTTTAAGGCTAAGGAAACCAAAGCCAAATTGTAATAAGAATTTTCATCATCCGGATTAAGAGCTATTGCTTTCTGGAGAGACTGATTGGCTTTATCCAAATCACCGTTTAGGTAATAAGAATAACCCATATATCCATAAGCCTTGTCGTTTTCGGGTTCAAGATCAATAGCTTTTTGATATTCCGCTATCGCCTGTTCATATTTCTTTTGATGATAAAAATCTTTTCCTGCATCTAAAAACTTGCTGATTTCAGACCACTTCTCTAACGGAACATCGGCAGCCCATTTGTAAAATAAATTAGCTGAATGGCCGTTTGTCAAAACATAATCACGATTGGTTACAACATCATAAATACAAACTTGGGAATCTGAATAAGCCAAGCTATTTCCCGCGCTCCAGATAACCCAATGACCGTCGGCTGAAAAATTTATATCAGCTCCACGGCCAATATAAGTAAAAACTTGGTTTTCTGGATCAAACTCATAATAGCTATTTGCTCTATCATCCGTAGTGCCACCCGAAAATGAAAAATAAAATAAATCCTTTTCCGAATTCCACTGAATAAAACCCCACCCATTGTTCGCTTCTTCCCCTTCGGTAAATCCTGGGATATTTATAGTTTGAATTTTTCCCGCAGAAGTTCTTTTAAAATTAATTTTCATTTTATTCGGTTCATCAATAACTACTGACCACTTGCTATCGTAAGAGCTGATTTCCGTTGAACTTGAAGGAGTTGATGATTTTTCTATTCCACTTTGCATTACGGATCTATGCCAACAACCATACGAAATTGGAACGTCACCACATTGTTTGAGTGAGCCGTCTTTTTTTACCAAAAAAAGTTTGAAGTAACTTTCTCCTTTTTTCTGATAAACCCTGCGCCAAATATAAAATTCAGGGAACTGAGGCTTATCGGTAGTTATATTTCCGACTTTAGTTTGAATGACTTTACTGGTTACCGTTGGTGGTGTTGACGTGGGATTGTCGTCGTAATCTGCATAAGAAATCGCAGTAAAAACACAAACTAACAAACTGAAAAAAACGATTAAATAATTTTTCATAGAACCCTTTTGGGATTTTATTTTTGGTAGCTGGATTTCGTTTGAAATATTACTTAACGGACGCCAATTCAATTTTTCGATTGGAGTCGGGCATTTGATCCCATGTGCGGCCTTCTAACAGACGTCCATTTTTCTTTTTCCAGACACCGCCCCATTGTTTAAAGAAAAACGCGACTTTTGCTTTTTTACATTGTTTGCGGATATCGATGACCCACTTTTCATCCATTGGTCTTGCGCCTGGGCCGGATTCACCGCCGACTATCGCCCAATGAATACCCCTCAGTTTTAACTTTGTCAATGGACCTAGCAATGGTTCCAACGATAGGAATTTCACTTTGGCTTTTGTTTTTCTGAGTGAATCAATGCGATAGGTAAACTTGTCAGACTCAACACTCACGCCCATCCATATGTTGTTAGTCCATTTAAGTTGTGAACTTAATTTCTCAAGGCGATCAGCCCTTTTCGTCAGAACTTGAAACTGATGCCAATGCGCTTTATTCATGGTTTCGAAAATTTGTTTCACAAATTTTAAAGGAATGTCTTGGTGAAAAAGATCAGACATGGAATTAACAAAAATGGTCTTCGGCTCTTTCCAAGTTAAAGGCAGATTCACGCGTTCAGGCCAGGTTTTTAAATCAAACCCCTGTTCATAGGGGTGTCCCGGAATACCGCGCCATCTTTCAGCAAAGCGTTCGGCATAGCAATTCGCACAACCAGCGCTCACTTTGTGGCAACCGGTCACCGGATTCCAAGTTGCATTAGTCCATTCGATTGTTGATTTATCGGCCATGTTTAATTCCTTTTTTAAAAATCAAAACCTATTTGTGGATTAACACCTTTTTTCGCATCGTTCCAAAAACGGTAACCCAAGGGATGCTTACTAAAAAGCATCAAATGGTATAAAGCAAAATTCTTTTCTTTCAAATAAACAGGCATAGTGTCATCCATACCTTTATAAACATAACCAAGTTCTTTCATTTTTTCGCAAAAATATTCCAAGACAAAAACACCAAATTTCATAGTTTTACGCTTTATTTCCCAAACATCACGCCAGTTCTTATCTCCTAAAAAATTATCAACCGTTGTTTCATCTGGATCAATGTACGCGTCTTGATTCCTTCTAGCATCCATGTTTGAGGGAATCAAAACCAAGAAATCAACTCTCAGCTTCTCTGCCAACAATTTAATCGTTTCAAATCTAATATTACTTAGGCTGTAAGGGTCGACTAGACAAAAAGTAAGGCCTGTGTTGGATTTACTGAATTGAGGCATTTCTCTTAAAATCGACTGGACGTTTTGATTTACATCCCCTTGAATAATTTTGAAATTTTTAGAATCGCAGATTGCTGAAACGCGTTTTTCCAAAACATCGCACTTCCATTGATCCTCCTCACAAAAGACATATTTATCAAATCGATCCTCAAGGTCCAAAGCCAACAAAGGGGAACCAGGCACTATCAAATCCTGACCTTCAATTTTTGATCGGCCAGAACCTGAAAATAAATCTATATAAATCAGATGGTTCCATTTACTTTTCATACTTGTCGTGAAAATTTTGAGGTAATAACTTATTGCACGATACTTTTCTAATGAATGAGGTTTTATTTCCGGAGTTAGTAATCCATCGTCCGTTAAAACCGGAAGCTCGAATGAGTTTTTTTCCATAGTGTGTGCTCTTATAAAGGTATACTTAAGTATACTATTTTATAACTACTACCGTTTCAATGCTTTTGTTTCAATCTCTTTTATAAAATCAGTTTTGGCCGCCGCATATTCATTGCCGTCACTAAATTGTGGCGCAAGGTTTCGCTTAAGCTGTTCATATTCTCTCGCCACTTCCGGATTCACACGTAAATAATCCCGGAATGCCAGATGACGTACCCAAAACTCACTGCCTTTTTCGACTAAATGGATGTGATGTTCGAGAACATTTTCATTTCGACTCTTACTAAAATAACGACGATAAGGCATTTGATCTTCATACTTCTTGATGTACTCATAACCTAAATTAGAAACTGGAACGAGACAATAAGTATCAGCTTCTTGAAGCGTTCTTACTCCAATCATGATGTCAATAACCGGCTTTGCGCCAAGACCAGAAACCGATGTGCTGCCTATGTGTTGAATGTCTAGTGCCCATTGGCCAATATCCTTGATAAGGCGATTTTTTTCTTCTTCGAACATGCTGGGCCAACGAGGGTCGTAATCCGCAATAACTATTTTTGATGTCTGCAATTAAAGCCTCTTCAAATGAGTGACATTTACAATTTGATTCCACATCAAAAATCAAATAGGCATTTTGACTTTAAGTTTAGCAATACTCTTTTTCGCGTCAGGGTCACCTTGCGCAGCAGCTTTTTCAAACCATTTCATGGCCTCTTGATAATCTTTCTTAACCCCAAATCCATTTTTATAAAGATTTCCAATACTATTTTCTGAATGTGGCTCTCCTTGTTCGGCCCCTTTTCGATACCATTGCATCGCTTCTTGGTAGTCCTGAGGTACCCCGTGGCCTTTTTCATAATTAAAGCCGATGTTGTTGTCAGCGAGCGCGCTACCCTTTGCATCAGCCTTCATATACCACTTCATGCCTTCTTGATAATCTCGAGGGACGCCTAAACCTTTGTCATAAAGATATCCGATATTACATTCTGCCATCACACTGCCATGTTCAGCGGCCAGCCGAAACCATTTCATTGATTCTTGATAATCTCGCGTAACTCCCAAACCTTCCAAATAAATATATCCGATACCACATTCCGCCGTTCCAGTCCCTGCAAATTGCGCGGATGCTTTTCGAAGCCAACTCATGGCTGTTTGATAATTTTGCGTAACACCTTTTCCTTTGTAATAAAAAAATCCCATTGCGGTTTCGCCATCTACATTTCCCTGATCCGCAGCTTTTTGATACCACCTCCTGGCCTCTTGGTCATCCTCAGATGTTCCAATCCCACTCACGTAATCATAACCAACACAAACTTGAGCAGCAGCATTGCCGTTTGAAGCAGCTTTTAAAAGCCACTTCAAAGATTCTTGGTCATTTTTAGAAACCCCAAGACCAAGTCTATAGCTGTCACCTATTCCACCTTCGACCAAAGCTCTTCCCATGGACGTAGCAATTAAAAACAAAGCAATTGCCGCAAAAACAAAAATGAACGCAGGCAACCCATAGATAATTACTTTTTTGATCATCACTCAATATCCTTCAATTTGAATTTAATCTGAACAATTCTACTCCCCGGTCTAAAACCCTTCCCCACTTAATTGCCCCAAAACCGCCTGACGTTTCAAAAACTGGACATAAAAAGGCCACTTTTTGCCTCTTCAAGCGACCCAAATCTAAGAAAAATTGTTGGCAAGTTATTTTTTCATTTTTCGAATTTCGATCCTGATTTAAACTTTCCCAAAATTCATAACTGCCTAAGGAGCCAGTCATGCCGGATACCCCATCCCCTAAACCAGCGAATATCCTGATGGTCCTTTTGGACGAACTGTTCATACCGATCTGGAACCCCCGCAAGTTCATCGACCCCATCGAACTGGCCGACCTGGTGGCCTATATCGAAAAGGGCGGGTGGGTACCCCGTATCCTCATCCTCAAAAGGGCCGAGGGTGGCTGGTGGGTTATTTCGGGCCAAAGACGGGTGCTGGCCCACCGGAAGCTCGGCAAAACCTACATCGAAGCCGAGGTTATGGATATCACCTTGGAGGAAGCCAAAATCATGGCCGAGACTTCCAACGAAGGCCCGAAGCCCTATTGGCTGGATAGCTATGAGAACTGGGAAACACTGCTGGCCGAGAACCCGGATTGGTCCCAACGGGGCCTTGCCGACCGGTTAGGTAAACCCAAAACGCTTGTCCAGCGGGCAAGCCAGATTACTAGCCTGCTCAACCCGGCCAGCCGCGCTTTGATACGGGAATCCCTAAACTCTCAAAAACCCTTAAATTTTGATGGTAGTGACCCCGTCGGGGTCACTGACACCGAAAATAAAGGGGAATTTTGGAAATTGAACTCCGAAACTGTCCGGAAGCTCATACCCCTTTTGACCGGTCGGGAAAAGGCCGACGCCCAGGCCTTAGCTGAGAAGGCCGTAAAGATCATCCTCGACCGCCGGATGACCGGCCCCAAGGCAACCGAACTGGTCAAATGGATCAACGCCGGTGGAGTGCCTGAAGAGTTTGGTACGGCCAAGCCGACCCCGAAAGCTACCCATGTCTCTGCCCCGAAGCCGCAAGTTGAGGAGCAAGCCTTGAGTACACCCATTTCCCACAAACAAGAAATGGGTGCCAACGCCCCCTCGGCGCAGATGCCTGCCCCCACAACAACACCCGCAGCCCATAACCCTTCCTCATCGGCGTCCTCTACCAAGGTCTACATGTTCCGCGACTGGCTGGCCGGGGTAAAGGTGATCCCCCAGCTCAAACACAAAGTCGAGAAGGGGCAGACCCTCACCCTTCCCGAAGCGTTGGTGCTGGGCGCCTATCGGATAGGCCAGGGGCTGGGCTGGCTATGGAAAGAAATTTTCAAACCCATGCTCAAGCCCTTTTTGCAGGCCTTCAAGGAAGCCTTTGGCAAACTGTTTCATAAAATCGCCGTTTTTGCCTTTACGGTCATTTTTTTATTGGTTCTGGTCTGGGCGGTCTGGAGTTTGTGGCTTCACCACGGGTTTCATCCGATCAACTGGATTGAATCTAAATTTAGTCATGAATCATCCGCTTCTGAACCAACCCCGGTACCCACATCCCCTTCAACGAGTTTAATCATCCCAACGGTGCCCCCAACCGTTAGGAGTTCGAAGTTAGAAAGTTCGCAGTTAAAAACTCCTCAATCAAATGTCGTTACCTACCAACCCGCTGTTTCCTTTAGCACAACCGCGTCAACCCTTAAGCCTTCTTCCACTCTGTACGACCCCAAAATTATCGAACTCGAAATTGCCGCCATACCGCAAAACTCTATCGTGAAAGATTATCCCTTTACGCCTGACAAAACCATGCCGGGAGATTTGGCGACAAGCCGTCTGCAGGATTTAATCAACTCGGATAAATACACCATGAAGGTCGGCAATGACACGCAAAAAATCGGGGCTGTGTCTTCATCAAACAACACTCTGATGATTACTTTCAAAAGCTCGGATTTGTTGGGACGCCTGGTGGATGGTTCCAACCAACCGACATTTTTTTGGGAAGACGTGACAACCGTTCACATCAACCAGATTGAGGTTGAAACTAATACACCCTCAACTTTGTATCAATGCTCCTTAATCGTCTCGGGTTCAAAAAACCCTCTCACCATTCAGTGCGCCAGACCGGAAGATTTGGAACATCTGGTTTCGACCATGGAATATTTTATCCGCTCGTCCCGTCTGGCCCACGACGCCCAGCCTGCGGGTTTGCCCTACCCCAACCAGGGTTTGGTTTTAAGCAACGATTGTCGGGTGGAAAAGCTTTGGGCCGACAGCCCGATGGACAAAGCGGGCTTAAAATTAGGCGACATGATTTGGAGTCTGGATAAAAACGCGGGACTGCAGCCGGAACGAAAATCTTTGGAAACCCAATTGGCCTCCCTGACCCCGGGGCCTCACAACCTTTTTGTGGTTTCGCCCCCGGACCGAGACAAGGGAATAATTATTATGAACCAAACCCACAGCAGTAACTTTAACCCGAAGCGGCATAAAATGATTCTGATCGTGTCTTAGTCTTGTTTTTCAGGAATAATCGGTTTCAACTTTCAAACTCGGGAGAGCAAATAAGACTCCCGTTTTCATAGTTTCCTGTTTCACCTACCAGCGCACAACTTTTCCAAATTGGTCGAGGTATTGCAGGCCGGTTTTACCGGCCTGGGCCAAAATCGTATCCACAACGCGCGGGATGGATTCTTCGATCGAATAACGGCCTTCGGGGCCGCCCATATCCGTTCTCACCCAACCCGGAGCGATCAACAACAGCGACCGGCTATCCCCGGCGTGCCTCGCCGCGAAACTGCGCATCAAAGTATTCAGGGCAGCTTTGCTGGCCCGGTAGACCTCGAAGCCGCCCCGCTCATTGTCGGCAACGCTTCCCTGGCCCGACGACATCACACCAATAGTTCCATTCGCGGCGATATTCGCCTGAAAACTTTCAACGATCCGCAAAGGGGACAATGCGTTCGTCACCATGACTCTCTGGAACTCTTCGGTTGAAACCTCGCCGATGGTTTCATAGCGGTCATTGGCAACCCCCGCGTTCACAAAAAGAAGGTCGAATTTTCTGTCTTGAAGTCGCTGGCGGAGTGACGCGATCTGCTGGGTATCCGTAATATCAATCGTTTCCACTTCAAGCTGGCCCGAAGAACGCTCCGCCAGCTCATGCAGCGCGGTACCGCTCTTTTGCCGGGTGGTGGCGACTACACGCCAGTCCCGCTTTAAATACTCCTTCACCAAAGCCAGGCCAAGACCTCTTGACGCGCCGATGATCAAAGCCGTTTTCTTTTCCATGCCACAGTCTCCAGGGTTTGTTGATGGTTCTTGTCTCAGGGTTAAAAGATCGCCCTATTGATGTTTCGATTTCTATCCTACAGATTGAAGCCGCCCGTTACCTCCAGACGCTGACCGGTAAGCCACTTGGCGTCATGGCTGCAAAGGAACGAAACCACTCCGCCGATATCATCCGCCACGCCGACGCGGCCCAGGGCCGTCTGGGCTTTGATGAATTGCTGTACCTGGGGGTTGCTTCGAATATAGGCGTTGTTGAAATCGGTCTCAATGCCTCCCGGCGCGACCGTATTGGCCCGGATGCCCCGCGGTCCGTATTCCTTGGCGACATACCTCGCGAAAACCTCCACAGCGCCTTTGCAGGAAGAATAGACCGAGTAACCCGGCACAATGTATCGGTCGCCCGCGGCTGTGATGAAAACAACCCCGCCCCCATCGTTCATGATCTCCAGCGTCTTCTGGGTAAGGAAAACGACGCCTTTAAAATGAACATTGAGAAAGGTATCGAAATCGTCTTCGGTCAGTTCCTTGATCGAAATCGCCTTTCCGATGCCGGCGTTGTTGATCAGAAAATCGACCTTCTCGGTGTTCCAGGTTTCCCGCAAGACGGTCTTGACCTGCGCCAGAAACGCGTCGAAAGACGAAATTTTTGAAACATCGAAGGGTAGCGCCAAAGCCTTGCGACCCAAACCCCGGATCGTATCGACGACTTTGTCGCCTTCCTGCTGGTTGGTGTGGTAAGTCAAGATGACATCGATACCCGTGCGGGCCAGGGAAAGCGCGATATCCTTGCCGAGCCCCCGGCTTCCACCCGTGACGATCGCAATCTTATTTTTTGTAATGACATCCATAACGGCCTCACTCTCTGAAATGTTTTAAAAGCTGATCTTGTTGTTCTTTTTGATTTGGCACCGCCAGAAGGAAAGCGGAGTTTTCCCAAGGACAGGACAACTTCATTTTTCCACCGGCCCATCATATTCTGTTAAGCAACTTCCTTAATCTTGAAAAGTCAGGAATGACCTGTTTCGCCCCGGCTTCTCGAATCGCTTTTTCTTCTTCGCCCGAAGCAATTCCTATAAACCCCCAACCGAGGGTTTCCGCCGCTTTGACATCCCAAATCCAGTCACCGACATAGACTATTTTTTCAAATGGGCGGGTTAGTAACGCCTTTTCCGCCTTCGCTCGCGCCGCTTGTAAAATGGATTCACGGGTTATTCCATCATCGGCGGATGCGAAAGGAATACCTTTGAAATCGAGTCCCCCGCTCTGAAGCTTATAGCCTCCCGAGAATTCCCAATTGCCGGTCGCGATGGCCGCCGTCCAATCCGAATCATTTCCAATTTCGTTCAAACACTCTTTTGCGCCAGGCGTGCATTCAAACGGTTCTTTGCCGTATTCCCTGTCGAGCCATGAATTCATATTTTTCTTAAACAACACCACATCTTCGGGCGTACAAGAACGGCCCCTGTTTTTCTCAATTATTTCAGAAAGAATGCCGGAGTCGGTGGAATGGATATAAGACGCCCAATCATCTTCAATCTTTATTCCAAAAGTTTCCCGCACCGCCCGGACATAGGCTAAATCATTTTTCTTCTTGTGATATTGGATCAAGGTCCCGTCTATATCGAAAACTACCAGATTCATTTTTTTCCTCGAAATTTATAATTCTTTAGTCATAACCACCGATAAATAATTAGTGGAAGACCATTGAGTCGTAGTCACAATCCCATATCCGTGTCTTTGATAAGTAGCGATTAATTCCACAGCACCCTCGGCGGTATCCAAAGATAACTCTTTACCCCAAGTGTTTTGGTTTTCATTTCGACGAATTGAAGAAGCGCGTTTCCAATGCCCCGTCCTTGAAATATGGGCTTAACCGCATACTGACCAAAATGATATATGCCTTCTTTTCGATAATAGTCACAGGGACTATCCGATTGGGGGGCATAAAGTGAAATCGTGCCAACCAATTGTTCATCCCAAAACGCCAAATAGGATTCGCCTCGATTTAATCTCTCTAATGTTTTTTCCGGCGACTGGTAAGTCGCGGTATAACGAAAACCCTTATCCGCCAAAGTCTTATAAGCGTCATGAAGCAGTTGGGTTAATTCGGGCACCAGTCGTAAGTATTTCTTTTGGAATCTTTTTATTTGAAGTTCGGTGATATTCATGAATTACCTATTCAATTTTTAGAAGAAAAGCTGTTAAGACAATATCTTTATTTCACGAAGCCATTGAACGACTTCACGAGCGCATTCATCAGGGACCTTGTCCAAAATATGGTCTCCACCCTCAATTTCGACATACTTCACCGGAAGGCTGTTTTTCTTCATGATCTGGTTTCCGATCCAAGCCTCGGCCCTTCTATACAAGTTGTCGTCCGCCCCTTGCAGAAAAAAAACAGGGCACTTAATGGACTGAATCTCGTAAATCGGGGCTCCCGTAACATGGTCTTTGAAGAAGTTGATGTCAAAATCAGTTTCAAAAAACCGGGCTTTTCCGCCTTGGATTAGTGTTTCTAGATTTTCGACCAGGATTTTCGCCGGACCCCCTTGATGCATCCCGTGATATAAACCCAAGCAAGTCGCAACCGAAATGACAAAAGCGACCTTGTCAGACTTTTCGGCGAAACGCAGCGCCGCGGTGCTTCCCGAGCGGGTGCCAAAGCAGCCTATTTTCTTGGGGTCAGCCCAACTTTGTTCGCAAACCCAATTAAATACATCGGCAAGATTGGAAGCCCAGCGGGCGTCGGTCATTTGATTGAAATCACCGCCGGTTTCGCCAGCCCCAAAAAAGTCAAAACTGACCATCACCATGTTTAAATCCGTCAACGCTTTGCTTAAAGCGAGTGGCGCTTTGTCCAATTTTTTACTGGCGCCCCAACCATGGCAGTAAATAACAACAGGAAGTTTTCCTGCAAATGAATCAGGCAAATAACAATCACCTACGTTCTTGTCATTTGTATTCAGCTTGAAATTTATTATTTTCATTGATTGGTTTCCCATCGCGGGCAAAGATTCTAAGTTGCTTTCCGTTCCATCGTTAGACAATAGTCTTTAAAACCCATGCTTTTCCAAAATTGGATGCCGATTTTATTGTCCACTAAAACATCCAAACGAAGTATGGGCGAACTTTTCCAAAGACCATTAACCAGAAGTTTAAACGCTTTACGGCCATAACCCGATTTTCGGAACTCTCGTTCTATAAAAAACTGGCGGATGTAAGTAAAACCATCCTCATTCCGATAAAGGCAATAACCAATGATTTTTCCTTGCTCCTTGAAAAAACAGGCTTTGTATTCACCTTTTAACCAAATTTTCATCCGGCGGGCCAATTGGGTTTTGTTCATGGGGTTTCGGTGGCCCTCATCGCGAATGAGCCGATAATTCATTTCAGCGAGTTTGGGACAGTCTATTAACTTTGCTTTTTCTATTTTCATAATGACCTTACTATGACCAATTCTGATCCCGTCGCGGACAAACACCATCAAAAAAACTGATGATGAAGACCTTTTATTTTCTTGAAGTGCTGGTCCTTCGTCCAAATGGTTTGTTGGTTTGAAATGGCTAAAGTGGCTATCAGAATATCGCTTAGCGGAAGAGTGACGCCGTGCTTTCGTAAATCGTAGGAAATTTTGCCCGCCGTGAAAAAAACATCCGCGTTCGCGTCAAGGAAATGCAGTCCTTTGAGATTCTCCTCTAAAAAGGAAAACTCCGCCGGATCGGCCGCTCCCTGTAAAACCTCAAAAACGATGATTCCGCAAGTGGATAAAGAACCGCGCTTCAAATGTTTGATTACTTTTTCCCCGGTTTCGCTTTCTGGTTTGCGGAAAAAATCAATCCAAACGGATGTGTCGATGAGAATCTCAGCGCCCATGAAGTTCCATCTTCCTCAATTCGGAAGAAACATCTTTCACCTTCAAACGACCCCTGGCGGAAATAAGGTTGTCCAGCCTCCGGCGCCTGACGAAATCCTCTATAGCAGCCTCAATGGCCTGGGTTTTGGAAGACCACTTTTCTATGGACATGAGGTCTTTGATTAAGTGATTGGAAAGTTCGAGGGTGGTTCTCATGCAAGCTCCTGATGCATATTAACTATATGTACCTATCGTATGCACTAGGCTGAAAATCGTCAAGTCCACTTTATCCAACACGGGTCCCCATTGCGGCCCTTCAATAAGCCGTCCAGCCTCGGTTCTTCAATTCCTCAAACCAAATCTTTTCAAGCGCCTTGAGGTCTTCCCCAGGGTCCCATCCCTGTTCTTCCTTGGGCTTCAAAGTGTCCAAAATAGTGAACTCAAAAGTGTCGGCGCCCTGGGCCCGAAAGTCTTCCATAACCTTTGGGTTCTTCAAAAGCGGATCATTCGGTTTGCCCATTTTCAGAACGGCTTGATGCAGATTGAGGGAACCTGCAAGGTTGCGGCTGGCCCCGACGATGAACTCGTTGGTCTTGGTATTCCGAACCAAAAAAACACCCATGGGGATCGGCGTATCTTTATATTGCTTTTTAAGTTCATCCTTCGTTTTCAAAACAACTCTCCTCATTTTAACGTTTCACTTTTTCACGAAAGGTCCCCGTCGCGGACAAACGCACAGCAGCATTTTTAGTTATCAAACAAAAACTCGCCAGACAATTCCAATCCGAAGACTGTATAAGTTTGGTATGGGGGCCCACCAAATGGATATATATTGTTGACTGATTGCGGGTCTAAAAAGGCCATCGCATCGATTTTGAGGTTTTTAACTGCGTAACCCAACCCCAAGGTGGTCACCCAAGCTGTTTCTTGCCCTGCGGTTGGCTCATCAAAATTATCCGGGACGTATTCGTCGTTACCCACCGGCAGGTATTGATAAACAAGGCCACCTCGAATGGCCCAGTTCGGGGACAACCATTTTTCCATACCCAAACAAAGCTGGAGTTGATTGCTGGATGGATTGGTTAGCTCAATCTGGTTCACTATCTCCCCCTGGGCATCTAATTGCAGGCCCAATGTGAAATTCTTAACCCGCTCCAACCCCAACCCTATCTGCAATTGGCTACTTTGCGTGGTATAGCTGTTGTAAATGTCACCGAGGTTATTGACTGCTTGGTTTGTGATCTCAAAAAGAATCCCGCCGTTTAAACTCAAATGTTGTGCGTCTCTTGGCGGAGATAAAACCATTTTCCATTTGCAAAAAATCAAATCAACATCATTAGTGTAACTCTCAAACGGATATGTCTCGCCATTGACAATACTGATCGAAGTCGGGGCATTTGCGGTGTTCACGATGATGCCGGCCTGTAACGAATCGGGTATTTCCAAATAAACACAAGGAGCAATGATCATATTGCTGGTATCGGAAATATTACCCCCACGGACAGATTGGGTTTGGCCTGGCGACAAATCAAAGCCAACCGAACCGCCAAAACGAAACCAACAGGGATGTTGGCTATTGCCCAATGGGACATTAACCAGGATGCCTGTATTCAATTCACCAGGACCCGTCAGAGTGCTTGTGTAACCATTGAATAAGTTTAAACTTCCACCCGTATATTGAAACTCAGTGCCGACGGTCAAAGGCCCAAAGTCACGGGCGATCCGTATAAGACCTTGCCCTATATCAGAAAAGTTCGGGGCGGGTAATTGGTTGTCGGAATAAGAACCGGTGGCTTGCAGGGCCCATTTATCCGGTGTGACATAATTTAAACCCTGATATTGCAAACCGGCGGTGTTATACGAGCCCGAAGTGGAGGCAATGAGACTGGGAAAACCCTGATAAGCACCGGGAGAAAGCCCAAAGTAACTGGCGTTATAGTTAGTGCCGGATATCGTGAACCAAGGAATCGTCAGCGACACCTGGCCCCCCACTGGCAACAAGGCTAACCCGGCGGGATTACCGAAGTTATAAGGAATGAGATCGGTGGTTTCGTCCCAAAGTACCATATCGATGCTGCCTGTAGAATCCACTCGGGTTTCGGTGGCAATGGCCTGCCCGTTCAAACCGCACAACAATAAAAAAATAACGCAAATACGCATGTGTTATACCTTTTGGAAGATTAATCATATTTGGCTAAAAAATGAAAAAATGTAAAAACTTGAGCTTCTTCACTTGTCCAATGCGGGTCCCCGTCGTGGACAA
>Ga0182012_10003715_pt1 | contig 16149 bp, 14 predicted proteins | sample 612S2SmetaG_FD_120486 | JGI IMG/M metagenome (GOLD analysis project Ga0182012, IMG submission 120486) | Permafrost microbial communities from Stordalen Mire, Sweden - 612S2S metaG | ecosystem: Environmental > Terrestrial > Soil > Wetlands > Permafrost | place: Sweden: Stordalen | collected...
TCGTGTCCAGCGTGCTGGCGCCAGGCCCGCTCTTGTCGACACCGTCGCTCACCGTCCAGGTGATCGTCCGCGGCGTGTCGCCGCCGCCATGCGTTGGATCGGTGTCGGTCGGGCTGGTGCTGTATTGCACCGACTCCAGCGCCGTCTGATACGTGGCAAGACTGGCGGTCCCGCTCAGCGTCAGCGTGCCGTTGTTGAACGCCGAGGACAGCCCGCCGGGCGTCCCGACCGTCAGCGTGTCGCCACTTTGGAACCCGCCCAGCACCACCGTCGCGCTGGCCAGCGTCGTGCTCGCCGAGTCGGACACGCTCAGCCCCGGATCCAGCGTCACCGATGCACCGCTGCCGCCGGTGAAACTGACGCTGCCGCCCGCATTGACCGCCGGTCCGGACACCAGCACCAGGCCGGTGGGCTGGAACGGCGTTTCGCTCGAGGAAACCCCCGGCGGCGTGTAAACCGTCGTCACCGCCGTGGCGTCAGTCGCCGTCAGGCTGCCTTCCTCGATCGCCTGCGTCTCCTGATTGGTGACATAGAAAATGCCGTTCGCCGGATCGATCACGATGCTTTCCGGCTCACCCGCATTGGCGCCCGAATACAGTGTCGTAAGTGTATTGGTCTTCAGCGTAACAACGCCGTTGCTGACCGAGTAGCCGATACTGTCGATAAAACCGTCGGTGATGTCTCCCAGGTGTTCGTCATACGCGGTAAAATACAGTGTTTCCGTCGCGGTATCGACCGCGACGCCGGATAAAAACGGGTAGTCGGTGTTGTTGAAACCAGACAGGCTGACGCTCAGGGCCGATGGCAGTTCCGAATTCAAAACCTGCGCCTTGCCGCCGCTCAGACTCCCGGCATCCAGCGAGTTGCTGATGGTAACCCCGGAATCGGTGAAGAACACCACGTTGTGGGCAGTATCCAGCGCCAAGGCGCCGGGGAAATCCGCCCCGGTCACCACCGGCGTGACAGACCCGCCATTCACGCTGATCTTGTAGATGCCGCTTTGTCCGGCAATCGGCACCCCGTTGCCGCTAAAATCCATCTCCGAGTCGGCGAAGTACAGTTCGCCATTCGGCTGATCCAGCGCCAGGCCATCGATCTGGAAAAAATCATTTCCGCCATTGATGTTGGATGGGTTCGTTGCCTGTGTGAATATCGCGGTGGGCGTTCCGCCGGCAAGACTGCCAGCAAAGATCTCATTATTGCCGCCACCATTACCATTGTATGTCGTGAGGTAGTATTTCTGGTTCGGCGTATCGACCGCGAGGCCATAGAACTGGTTATTGGCAAGCCCCAGCGCGCCGTTGGTGTCATTCACAACCGTGCCCTGGGAGCCCGACACGGCACCGCCGTTCACCCCAAGGTCGAGGATCTGCGTATCGGCCTCATTGGTATTCAGGAACGTGTCCGCCACATCGTACAGCCGGTCCGTTGTCGTCCCCAGCACATCCGGATAGGCCGCTTCCGCCGCCGCCGTGAACGGCTGGCTGACCGTAGGCGCCCCGACATCGACATTCAGCGTCCAGCTCCCGCCATCCGCCGCCGCCCCCACCAGATGCGACGACGCCGCGACGTTCGCCACCCCGGTCGCCGCCGACACCTGGTCCAGGAACGCCACACCGGCCGGATCCGCGGCCACGTCGCAGCCGAACAACTGCAAGTCGCCGCCTGGCCGCACCGCCGCCCCGATCACCGCCAGCTCCGACATATACTGGCCGATCGTCGCCGCGCTCAGCACGCCGCTGCCCAGCGCCACCGCAGCATCCGATCCATGCGCCACGATGCTGATGCTGGCGAGGTCGCTGATGTCGTGCGAGGCGAGATACGCCGCGATCTGCTGCATCCCGTCCGCCCCGGCGTTCAGGATCACCGCCCGAACGCCAGGCGCCACCCCGTCCGCCAGCGCCTCCGCATCCGGCACGTCGCCCTCGATAAAGACGATCTGCCGCGGGGGCGCCGCATCCGCGCCACCGCTGCCGAATTGTGCCGCATCCGGAATGTCTACCCCGGCGCCCAGCACTGAAGCGGCGCCGGCCAGCGCGAACGTGGCGTCGTCCTGCGAGTCGTCCTGGCCGACCGACCGAGCACCCTGATCCATCGCATGACGGCGATTGTCGAACCTGGCCATTGCTGTCGCATCCTCCGAGAATCATTTGTCTCCGACGGCCATGGGGAGGCCGTCGAGATCGTTCCTGCCTGTCAACCGGCAACGAGGCCGACCGTGCGGCCAAGAACTCGTCCTTACCAGCTTTACCCACCAAAGATAAACAGATTCCGCGTCGCCGCCGATCCCTTGATAAAAGTCAGTTCCGTACCAGTAATTGCGCATCCTTCACGAAATCGTGTGCGCCACCGGCGCTGCGCGTTGCGACTCCTTTCATTCCGGGTTGCATCGCCGGCGGCGCCGCCTCCTGAAGACGCCAGCACAGATCAGCATCGATCGCCATGCCACCGATTGCGCGCGCCCACCTGTTTCGGCTCCCGCACCATCAGGCAGAAGCCGGGTCCCGCGCAATCTTCGGTTGACCATCATTACATCCTATCGTATCAAGTATCGGCTTGAAACGTTCGCAACGATATCGCCAGCCGAACGGCAGATCAGGGGAATGAAACGTCATGGCTGAACCCTTTGTCGGACAGGTCATCGCAGTCGGATTCAATTTCGCTCCGGTCGGCTGGTATCTCTGTAACGGACAGACCATACCGATTTCACAGAACGAAGTACTCTTCAACCTACTTGGCACCACCTATGGTGGTAATGGAACATCAACCTTCGCGCTACCTGATCTTCGCGGCCGTTCACCACTCAGCATCGGCCAGGGCAGCGGGCTGTCCAACTATAGTCTGGGGCAACCCGGCGGCACTGAATCCGTCACGCTCACATCCAACCAGGTCGGCAGCCACACCCATTCGTTGCAGGCATCCGGGCAGACCGGCACAGTCTCCAAACCGGCATCGAACACCGCCATCGCCACCGTGAGCGAAAGCCAGGTGAGCGTGTTCGCCGCACCGCCCGGCACCACCACGATGGCGCCGTCGGCGATCAGCCCGTCCGGCTCCAGCCAGCCGCATGAAAACCGCCAGCCGTTCCAGACCGTCAATTATATCATCGCCGCATTCGGACTTTACCCGTCGCAAGGCTAACCATCCCATCCGCCAGGAGACCGTCGCATGTCGCAACCCTTCCTCGGGCAGATCACCGTCTATCCATACTCCTTTCCCCCCATGGGCTGGATGGATTGCGCCGGACAGATACTGCCGATTTCGCAGTATACCGCTTTGTTCTCCCTGCTGGGCACCCAGTTCGGCGGCAACGGCACGTCGAATTTTGCGCTGCCCAACTTGCAAGGCACCGTACCGGTCGGGCAGGGTCAACTGACCGGAGGCTCCAACTACACCATGGGTCAGACCGGCGGCGTCGAAGCGGTGACGGTGACCTCCAGCACCATGCCCAGCCACACCCATACCCTCGCCGCCACCACCGCAAAAGGGTCGATCAATGCCCCCGCCGGCGATCTGTTCGGCCAGGCGCTGGAAGGCAATCCGGCCAGCGGCCACAAGGGCGACATCTACAATACCGCCAGCCCCGACACCCCGTTGACGCCGAACTCGATCACCCTGGCCGGCAACAACCAGCCGCACAACAATATTCAGCCATTCCTGGCGCTGCGTTACTGCATCGCCATCAGCGGCATATTTCCCACCCGAAACTGACACACGGCGGCGAACCGCCCGCCCCGCTGAAAGCCCCGCCCGTGCTAACCCTGGGAGCATAATACGATGTCCGAACCATATATTGGTCAGATCGAGGCATTCGCATTCGGCTACGCGCCGAGTGGGTGGTTAACCTGCGCCGGACAAACCCTGCCGATCAATCAGTATCAGGCGCTGTTCTCGCTGCTCGGCACGACCTACGGCGGTGACGGAATCCGGACCTTCCAGTTGCCTGACCTGCGCAGCCGCCTCGCTATGGGACAGGGCAACGGCCCGGGCCTTACCCCGCGCGTCCTCGGCCAGACCGGCGGCGAGGAGAACCACACCCTCCTGCAGACCGAGACGCCGCAACATAACCACGCGCTGATGGCCGCGGGCAACCCGGCAACATCCAGCAATACCAACACCCCCGGCCCCAGCACCGTGCTGGCGCAGTCCACCGGCAAGCAGGGCCAGAACCAGTTCACCCTGGCGCTCTACGCCACCGATAACAACCCGTCACAAGCGATGGCGTCGGGCTCCATCAGTAACACCGGCGGCACGCCGCACGCCAATCTGATGCCCTACCTCGCGCTCAATTTCTGCATCTCCCTGTCCGGCATCTACCCGTCCCGCAACTGAGTGCAGCCGGCGTTTCAGTTGAACACCGCCTGGTATTCCTGCCGGTCGCGCGCCACGGTGTGGATCGGCGCCACGTAGAACGCGGTGACCGGGCCGCCTTCGATCTGTGCGGTGTGCAACCCCTCCGGCAGCACGTCACCCGCCGGCCCATGGAATATCAGAATGAACGGCGTGCGACCGGAATACCCCGCCGCCTGCGCCTCGACCTTTGCCAGCACCAGCACGACGGGCTGGCCCTCGAAACTGAACCGCTTGCCCACATACGGGGCAAACTCCTCATGCTGCGACAACTGACTCATGATGCGCGTCCTTTCCCCCAACGGCGCGGTCCCGATGCACAGGGCGTTTAGCCATGACGGCGGCTTGGGTAAAGTTCGCGCGGTGCCATGACCATCGAACTTGACACCGCCAAAGGCCGTTTCGTGCTGCGGCCGGAACGGCCCGGTGACGCGGCGTTCCTCTACACTTTGTTTCGCAGCCACACGCTGGCCGGCGCCGCCGCCATGCCCGTGGACGAGGCCATGAGGGAATCGCTGCTGCGGATGCAGTTCCGCGCGCAGACCCAGACCTACGCCGCCGCGTATCCCGATGCGCGTTTCGATATCCTGGAACGCGACGGCGTCCCGTTCGGCCGCCTGATCGTGCACGAACACGCCGCCATCGCCACCTTCGTCGATTTCGCCCTGCTGCCGGAACAACGCGGCGCCGGTCTCGGCACCGCGGTGATCCTGCGCGTGCTGGACTGGGTGAGCGAGCGCTGCACCGCCGTTCGCCTGAATATCCTGTCGAGCAATGAAGCGTCACTGCGCATGACCCGCCGCATCGGCTTCGTGCAGACCGGTGAGACGCCACCCTACGTGCACATGGAATGGCGCCGCGCCTGACCCGCTTGTTCCAGGCGTCCGGACCGGCGACACTCCCGGCCCAATACGCGAAAGCCCCGCCCATGCCGTTACCGCCCGCCTCCGACCCTTTCGGCAGTGCCGTTCGCGCCGAATGGGACCTCGACCCCGGTTTCCTCACCATTAACCACGGCTCCTTCGGCGCCACGCCGCGTTCGGTGCTGGCCGCCCAGCGCGCCTGGCAGGACCGCATGGAGCGCCAGCCCAGCCACTTCATGACCACGGTTTATCCCGCCGCGATCCGCGCCGCCGCCGATGCCGTGGGGTCGTTCCTGAACGCCAACGGACGCGACATTGTCTTCGTCGACAATGCCACCGGCGGCTGCAATGCGGTTCTGCGATCGTTTCCGCTGGGCGCCGGCGACGAGGTGCTGATCCTCAGCCACGTCTATGGCGCGGTGCAGAACGCGGTGCGGTTCGTGACCGAAACGGTCGGCGCCCGCATCGCGCGCGCGGCCATCCCCTTCCCCGATCCGTCCGAGGACGCATTGCTCGTCGCGGTCACCGCCGCGATCACGCCGCAGACCCGCCTCGCGGTCATCGACCACATCACCTCCGGCAGCGCGATCGTCCTGCCGGTCCAGCGCATCGTCGCCGCCTGCCACGAAGCGGGCGTGCCGGTGCTGATCGACGGCGCGCACGCGCCGGGCCAGGTCGATGTGGACCTGACCGCGATCGGCGCCGACTGGTATGCCGGCAACTGCCACAAATGGCTGTGCGCACCAAAAGGCTGCGGCTTCCTGCATGCGCGTCCCGACCGCCAGGCCGGCCTGCACCCCGGCAGCATCTCGCATGGCTACGGCCAGGGCTTCCTCGCCGCGTTCGACTGGACCGGCACGACCGACCCCAGCCGCTTCCTCGCGGTCACCGATGCGATCGCGTTCCACCACCGCCTTGGCGGGGCAGATTTGCGCGAACGCAACCGCCGGCTTGCCGCGCAGGGCGGCGAACTGATCGCCCGGCGCCTCAATACCGAGGTCGGAACCAGCGGCTTGGTCGCCGGCGCCATGGCCACGGTCCGCCTGCCGGTCGAAGACCCCACGGCCGAACGCGCGATGGTCATCCGCAAGCGTCTGATGGAAGCCGGCACCGATGCGCCGGTGCATGCGCTCGACGGCGCCCTTTGGTTGCGACTGTCTGCTTTTGCCTACAACGAACGCGACGATTACGTCCGGCTTGGCGAAATGGTCGCCGCCGTGCTTCGCGACTGATCCGTTCGCCGCCGGGCGTGGTGGATTCATGGTTGATGAAGCGTTGCCGCGTAACCCGCGAGCGTGCCGTCAGGCTTGAAAAAGCAGCCGCCACACCGGGTCGGCTGCCCGGTGGCGTTTAATACCCGCGCTGCCAGTCGATGACATTGCGCAACGGCTGACCCGCCAGCCACGCCCGCAGATTGTCGCAGAACAGCTCGATGCCGCCATGCCGGTCCTGGTCACTGGCGCCCGAGATGTGCGGCGTGATCACCACCCGCGGGTCGGACCACAGCGCCGCAATGGGAGGACGTTCGAACTCACCGACATAGACATCGAGCACGACGCCGCGCAGGTGGTCGCGTGCCAGCGCAGCGACCAGCGCGTCCTCATCGACGATCTCGCCGCGCGCGACATTGACCAGCATACTGCCGGGTTTCATGGCTTCGAAACGAGCCGCGTTGAACAACTGGTTGGTCTCCGGCGTCCACTGGCAGCTGATCGCAACGATATCGCTGTGCGGCAGAAACCGGTCGAGGTCGGCGGCGGCGCCGATTTCGGAAAATCCAGCCGGCAGCGGTCCCGACGGCGCGTGGCGGCGCGTGCCGACGACGTGCATGCCCAGCGCCGCGCACAGCCGGCCGACCTCCATGCCGATGCCGCCGGCGCCAACGACGCAAACGGTCTTGCCGTCCAGCAGCAGCGGCCGGTAGGCCCGCGCGTTGAAGGCGCCAGCCTGCCGCTCGAACGCGGCCCGTTGCAGGCTTTTGGCGATCAGCATGATCCCGGCGACGGCGTATTCCGCGATCGCCAGTCCGTTCGCCGACCCGCGCGATGTCGTTACTGTGACGTCGCTGCCCCACAGGTCGCCGCGCAACAGGTTGCTGGCGCCCGCCGGGCGCTGATGAAACCATGTCAGGCGCGGCGCACGCGACCGCAGGTCCAACGGGAACGGCCAGCCGCCGAGGATGATCTCCGCCGCGGCGAGCAGGCCGTCACGCTCCGCGCGGCTGCCCTGGCCGGCGGCACCTGGCGCCAGATAGCGGTCGGCGCTGAACGCCGGCCAGGTGTCGCGGTACTCGCCATCGAACCAGCCGCCGGCGTCGGTGATGCGCACTGATGGGTCGACCGCTTCGATCCTTGCGCGTTCCGCGGCGTTGAGGCGCGTCAATGTCAGGATGCTTGGCATGGGGCTGCACCGTGTCTGGGTTGAAGGAGCGTAATGCGGGTTCGACGGGGAAGGAAGCAGCCCGAACCCCGTCTTGCATTCCCGTGTCACTGGGTCACTCTGCCGCACCAGGCGGCCGAGGATCCCATGACCCAATCCCCAATCCTGCTCTCGATCGACAAGAGGGGCGTCGCCACCGTCACGCTCAACCGCCCCGAGGTCGGCAACGCCTATAACGCCGCGATGCTCGACGGCCTGATCCAGGGCCTGACCGACCTCGCCGCCAACCCCGCCGTCCGCTGTCTGGTGATCAGAGGCGCCGGCAAGCACTTCCAGGCCGGCGCCGACATTCGCTGGCTCGGTGAGGTCGCCGCCTATCCGTCAGCCCAGAACTACGCCGCCTCGATCGCCACCACCAGGGCGATGCAGTTGCTGAACGAGTTCCCCAAGCCCACCATCGCCCTGGTGCACGGCGCCTGCTTCGGCGGCGGGGTCGGCATCGTGTGCTGCGCCGATGTCGCCTTCGCCACCCCGGACGCACTGTTCGGCATTACCGAAATCCGCGTCGGCGTCGCGCCCACACCGATCTCCACCCACATGGTCAACGCCATCGGCCTGCGTCACACCCGTCGCTACGCGCTGACGGGCGAGCGCTTCGACGCGCGGGAAGCCGAACGCATTGGCCTGATTCATGAGGTCGTGGTCGAGGCCGAGACGGACGCAAAACTCGAGGCCGTGCTGGATGCCATCTTCCTCGGCAGCCCGACGGCGATCGCAATGACCAAACGCAGCTTCCTCGGCGCCAATGATCTGCTGCTGGACGAACGCCAGGTGTCGATGCTGGCGCACGAAGGCTGGACCCAGCGCGCCTCGCCGGAGGGGCGCGAAGGCACCACGGCGTTCCGCGAAAAGCGCAAACCATCGTGGTACCGGCCTGATCACTTCAACGTGTAGCCAACCCAGCCGCCAGGACTCATATTTGTCGGTCATGACAGACGCAAAGCATGGCTCCGCCCACGTTCTGACCGCGCCGCCGCGGAAGGAACCGCATCCGCCCGGCCCCTGTGCCATGGTCATCTTCGGCGCCGGTGGCGACCTGACCAAGCGCCTGCTGGTTCCGGCGCTGTATAACCTCGCCACCACCCGCCTGCTGCCCGAACAGTTCGAACTGATCGGCGTGGACATGGCGGACCTCAATGCCGACAGTTGGCGCGACAGCCTGCACAAAATGATGGAAAGCTTCATCGGCAAGGCCGCCAGCGAGAGCCGCATCGACAAGGTCGACGAGGACACCTGGAAGCGTCTGACGGGTCGCATGACTTACATCAAGGGCGACCTGAATGACGACGGCCTGTACCAGAAACTGAAAGAGCACATCGAGCAGAAGTCCGACACCGGCGGCAACTGCCTGTTCTACCTGGCCATCGCCGACCGTTTCTTCGGCCCTGTCGTCACCCATATCGGCAAGGCCGGTCTGTTCGAGGAAAACTGGGACCAGGACGGCAAAGCGCCGGAACACTGGCGCCGCGTCGTCATCGAAAAACCGTTCGGCCACGACGAGGCCTCGGCCAAGCAACTGAACGGAGCGATTCTGCGCTGCGCGGAAGAGCACCAGATCTACCGGATCGACCATTTCCTGGGGAAGGAGACGGTGCAGAATATCATGGCGCTGCGCTTCGCCAACGGGATGTTCGAGCCGCTGTGGAACCGCGACCGCATCGACCACGTGCAGATCACTGTCGCCGAGACGGTCGGCGTGGAATCGCGGGGCCGGTTCTACGAAAAGACCGGCGCGATGCGTGACATGATCCCCAACCACGTGTTCCAGTTGCTGGCGATGGTGGCGATGGAACCGCCCGGCGGCTTCGATGCCCATGCCGTGCGCAGCCGCAAGGCGGATGTGTTTACCGCGATGCGAACGGCGGCGCCGCAGGATGCCGTGCGCGGCCAGTACGGGCCAGGTCCTAACGGCGTCGTCGGCTACCGGCAGGAGAAAGACGTCGCGCCTGACTCGGGCATCGAGACCTATGTCGCAATCGAACTGGCGATCGACAACTGGCGCTGGGCCGGCGTGCCGTTCTACCTGCGCACCGGCAAGCACATGACCCGCCGGGTGACGGAAATCGCCATCCGCTTCAAGCCGGCGCCCTATGCTCCGTTCGAGGACACCAACGTCGCCGCCCTGCCGCCCAACTGGCTGCTGCTGCAAATCCAGCCGGATGAAGGCATTGCGATGCAGTTCGAAGTGAAGCGTCCGGGCCCGGTCGTGGACCTCGCCGCCGTGCGCATGGCATTCAAATACGATGACTGGTTCCCGAAGGAACCGAACATCGGCTACGAAACGCTGATCTACGATGTGATGATGGGCGACCAGACGCTGTTCAATCGCGCCGACATGGTTGAGGAAACCTGGCGCGTGGTCGGCGCCGTGCTGGACAACTGGTCGAAGGAAACGCCGGCGAATTTCCCGAATTATGCCTCCGGCAGCGACGGTCCAGCCGAGGCGGACGGATTGTTGCAGAAGTCAGGCCGCGCATGGCGGCCCGTGGTGGACGACGGCAAGTCGCGGTAACATCAGGCGCCCGAAGCATCCACTCTTTGTCAGAAGGCGGGCGCCTAGTGTTTTATTGATTTTGCGCGCAGCCGCCACTCCAACCCTGCGCGCATATTGATTTTGCGCGCAGCCGCCAACCCTGCGCGCATACCAGTCAGCCCTGCGGGCTGCTGGTATAACACCGTCCGGCACCTGCGGCCGCGCACGCGCCCGGCCTGTCCGGGACCCCTGTAGCTGCACCTGTCACTACAGGGGTCCCGGACAGGCCGGGCCGTGAAAAGCCGAAGCCCTGGCGGACTACTGTCGCGCCCGGCCTATCGCTTCGTCGAACGCCGAAATCACCTGACGGTGACTGGAGTTGTCGTTCATGCTCTCGATGTCGTTGAAGCCGCGGCTCATCGCCACCGACAGCAGGATCGTGTTTGCCCCGGACTGGGGGCCGTGCAGGTTCATCAACCGAGCGGCGCCGCGCAGAGCGCCAACGGCACAGCGGCGGCCGTCGCGGGTCTCGTAACGCCGCTGAACCCAGTCCTTCCGGTCCTCGATCAGCGCTCTGCCGATCGTCAGCACCTGCAGCGTCACCGCGTCCGGCTGGCCGGGCGGGATTGGCTGAAATGCCTTCAGGGGAAGGGCTTTGGTGACAGGAGGCGCCCCCACAAACAGGTGTATCAGACGCGTCCAGATCGAAGGCATGGTGGTCTTGGTAGTCGTCGTGTTTACGTAACCGAGTCCATCAAACGGCATGGGTGCCTCCCATGGGTTGCAGGGTGCCAGATATAAAACCACGACTCTGGCCGGTATGTTCAGAACGCACGATAAGTTGGCTGAAAAATCGTGACGCCGCCAACCCTGTTGCCGATCGCGAACCGTGACTGCTCGGCCGAGGCTTCGCTAAACGATCGGCAGATGCACGATGAACCGGGCACCCATCACTCGTCCAGTGGCATCGCGCCGGTTTTCGGCGGAAATCTGGCCATGCAACGCCTCGACGATCTGCCGGCTGATCGACAGGCCCAGGCCGGAGTGCTGCCCGAAGCTCTCGCCCTTCGGCCGTTCCGAGTAGAAGCGGTCGAAAATGTGCTCCAGGTTGGCATCGGGGATGCCCGGCCCATCGTCCTCCACGCAGAGTTCCGCAAGGTCGCCGGCGGTCCGCACGCGCACGACGATCCGCCCGCGCGGCGGGCTGAAGGATTGGGCGTTGCCGATCAGGTTGCGCAGCACCTGCACCAGCCGGTCCTCCACCGCCCACAGCAGCAGCCCGTTCGGCGGCGCCACGACCTCCAGCCTGGGGTCGTCATCCGCATTGCGCGTGGCCTCGTTCAGTTCCTGCAGCGTGCGCAGGATCGGCACCACATCGACCGGCTGGACGGTCACCCGCGACAACTCGGCATCCAGCCGCGACGCGTCGGAGACGTCGCTGATCAGCCGGTCCAGCCGCATCACGTCCTGGGCGATGATTGTCAGCAACTGCCGCTGCCGTCCGACATCCTCGATCCGGCGCAGCGTTTCGATGGCGCTGCGGATCGATGACAGGGGGTTCTTGATCTCGTGCGCCACGTCGGCGGCAAAGCGTTCGGTCGCGTCCATTCGCGCCCACAGCGCTGCCGAGGAATCCGACAGCGCCGAGGCCAGGGCGCCGACCTCATCGCGCCGGCGCAGCAGCGACGGCGGCACGCTGCCAGAGCGGCCGCGGCCTTCGCGCATGTCGGCCGCCGCCTCGGCCAGGCGCAGGATCGGCCGGGCGATGGTCAGCGACAGATACCAGGACAGCAGCACGGTCAGTCCCAGCGCCATGCCGAACAGCGCCAGGATCGACATCCGCACGGTGAACAGGCTCTCGTCCACCTCGCGCGCTTCCCGCGTCAGGGAAATAATGCCGACGGTGTGCTTGTCACGCTCCACCGGCACCGCAACGGTGACCAGCAGCCGGTTGTCGCGCGTGCGGCGGATATACGGTGCGGTCTCGTTGCTGTTGCCGGCGCTGTTGAGGCGCAGTTCCTCCTTGACGTCCGGCTGCCAGTCGGGACCGCCGGCCGAGGGCGTGGTATCGACCACGGCCGTCGGCGCCGAATGCGGCAGAAAACCGAGCACGCTGTCGTAGACCGAACCGATCATCTTGATGATCGGGCCATGATCCAGCGGCGGCGGCAGCGGTTCGGTGGTCACGACGCCGCCGGGGCCTTCCCGCACGCGGGAATTCGCCAGCATGGTGCCGTCCGGGGCGTATAGCCGAGCCTGCGCGTCGGGGGTGGGTTCGGTCAGGCGGCGCAGCAGGGAGACAGCAACTTCCGGCACAAGCTTGGGATTGTCCGGATCGGTGGTGCGCACCGCACTTTCACCCAGCGCGCCGGCGAACACCCGGGCCTGTTCCCGCAGTGCGGTGACCTGCGCTTCGAGCAGGCCGTTCTGGTACTGGTCGAGATACAGCAGCGCCACCACCAGCAGCGCCAGCGGCAGCGCGTTGACCAGCAGGATGCGCCGCAGCAGCGGCGACACCCAGCGCTGGCGAAACCGCCGGGTGGAGACGGCCCCGCTAGTCAGCCCGGTGATGAGGCTGCCGTCGGGCAATCAATGCTCCTTGTAGCGGTAGCCGATGCCATACAGCGTCTCGATGTGCGTGAACTCTTCCGTGCCGACGCGAAACTTTTTGCGGATACGCTTGACGTGGCTGTCGATGGTGCGGTCGTCCACGTAAATGTTCTCGCCGTACGCCGCGTCGATCAGTTGGTCGCGGCTTTTCACCATGCCGGGACGCGCGGCCAGCGCCTTGACCAGCAGGAACTCCGTCACCGTCAGCTGGATGTCGTGGCCCTTCCACGTGCACTGGTGCTTGGTTTCGTCCAGCACCAGGTCGCCGCGCGTCATCACCCCGCCGGGCGCGGTGCCCGACCCCTCTGCCTTACCGGCCTCATTGCGCCGGAGCAGGGCTCTGATCCGCTCCAGCAGCAGGCGCTGGCTGAACGGCTTGGTGATGTAGTCGTCGGCGCCGAGACGCAGGCCCATCAGTTCATCGACTTCCTCGTCCTTCGAGGTGAGGAAGATGATCGGCATCGTGCTGCGCTGGCGCAGCCGCTGCAGCAGTTCCATCCCGTCCATCCGCGGCATCTTGATGTCGAGCACGGCGAGGTCCACTGGGCGGGCGGTCAGCCCCTGCAGCGCGCTCTCACCGTCGGTAAAGGTCCGGACGGTGAAACCTTCCTGCTCCAGCGTCATGGACACGCTGGTAAGAATGTTGCGGTCGTCATCGACCAGGGCAATGGTCTGCTTCATCGTGTGTTCCTTGAGGATCCGTTCCGCATGGTAGCACTATAGGGCAGAGAATGTGGGCGGATTGCGGACGGGGAGTGAACGGAATATGGCCTTATCACCGAGTGATGAAACCCCGACCCCCGCTTGGGAGGCTCGACAGTTGCTGCGGGCCGGGCGGAGCGGTTGTCTGGCGACCAGTGCCAAGGGGCAGCCGTTCGCATCGCTGGTGACTCCGGCCTGCATGCCCGACGGGTCGCTGCTGCTGCTGCTGTCGCGGCTGTCGGAGCACACGCGGCACCTGGTGGCGGACCCGCGGTGCTCGATCATGGTGAGCGGAGCGCCGGTTTCGGACAATCCGCAGACGACGCCGCGGGTGACGGTGACTGGCGTGGCCGAGATCATCGACGACACGGCGCTGAAGGCGCGGTATCTGGCGGTGCACCCATATGCGTCGCTGTATGCGGATTTTGGCGATTTCGCGACCTGGCGGGTCACGCTGGGCGGCGGCCTGCTGGTGGGCGGGTTTGCCCGGGCGAACCGGCTGAAGGCGGCGGAGCTGACGCCGGACGCGGACGCCGTGGCGGCGATCCTGGCGGCCGAACCGGGTGTGCTGGCGCACTGCAATCGCGATCATGCGGATGCGCTGGCGGCGATCGCCGGATCGGCTGGGGACTGGCGGATGGTGACGGCGGATGTGGACGGCTTCGACCTGGCGCTGGGCGAGAAGGTGTTGCGGATTCCCTGGTCGGCGCCGGTGAAGGATGCCGGGGAGGTGCGTTCTGAGCTCGTGCGGATGGTGCGGGAGGCGCGGGGCGGATGACCCTGGTGAGCAAGGGGCGCGTCAGCCCGAGCGGTTATGCAGCCAGCGCCACGCGAACCGCGTCCTGCCCGCTGATCCACGCGCCGGCCAGGGTGCCGGCGAAGCCGACGCTGCACGCCTCGCCGGCAAACATCAGATGCCCGTCGGAGACCGGCTCCGCCAGCGTGTCCCGCGCCAGCGCAGATCCGGGCACGGCATAGCAATACGCTCCGTGCACCCAGGGATCGGCATCCCAGCGGGTGACCAGCGAGGCGCCGCGGAACAAACGGTCCACCCGTCCGCCGAACATCTGCCGTAGATACGACAGGGCAAAATCCACCGTGGCTGCCTCGCCTTTTTTAGCGAGATCCCAGGCGACGGACCCGCCGATCCAGCCCTGCACGTAGTCGCGCCCGAACGGCCAGCACTGAAACGGCATCAACGGATCGCCGGCGCGCGCCAGGATGCGGTCCACCGAACAGTGCAGCGGCAAATCCAGGCGGTCCGGGCCGGTCGCGCGCAGTGCCACTTTCATCGCCAGCCCCATCGGCAGCGCCTGCACTGCCTGGGTTACGCGGGCCGGCAGCGGCGGATCGAACGTGAGTGACTGGGACGCCAGCACGCCGGTCGAGACCGTGATGATGCATGCCCCGGCGGTGATTGATCCGGTCGGTGTCTCCACGGTGACCTGGCCGCCGCGGCCGCCCGAGCGCACGCGAGTCACCGGTGTGTTCAGCCTGATGTCCAGGCCGGGGGTCAGCCGGCGTTGCACGAAGGCGCCGATGCCGCCCTCCGGCACCAGGTTGCTGCCGTTCAATCCGTTGCGGCGCCAGTCCCGCGCACTGAACTGCTCTGCATCGACGGCGCAGATCACCGGACCTTCCCAGGCCTCGATCGTTGCCGCCCACGGATCGTCCGGCAGCCGGCGTGTGACCTCACGCAGGGACACGTCGCCCTGGGCCGCGATCGCTGCGTCGGCGACGGCTTCGTAGCGGGGCCAGGCGTTGGCGTAGCCGGCCAGTTCGGCATCGGTCGCCACGCGGTTGCCGATGAACGTCCGCTCCTGCCGGATTTCGTCCGACCGCAGCAGCGTATCCCCGGCGGATCGGGCGATCGGCACCAGCGGATTGTGTTCCGCGTCGTGGAACCACACCGCGCCCATGTCGAACCACACACCACCGAGCGCCGGGGGATGATCCGTCCAGGCCCGGCCGCCGACGCGGTTCGATGCCTCCAGGATGATCGCGCGTTTGCCGGCGTCGCGCACCGCCGCCGCCGCCCCCAGCCCGGCGAGGCCGGCGCCGACGATGACAATGTCGGTGTCGGTCACGCGGTTGCCTCTGCGGCGGGGTGCCGCGGCGCGAGGGGTATTTGGGACGCCGTGGTGATCAGAGACGAAGACCAGCCCATCGCAACCTCATGTGGTGACCGCTGTCGGAGATAATCCCGCCGGCGGGCTGGGCCAAGGGCTGGGTTGGCAAGGGCGAGGGCGACTCAGTCCGGGGACACGGGGTTCCAGGGTCGATCACGGGCACGCCGGCCGCGATGAACGGCGCAAGATCCCGCGTCGCGACCGCAAACCCATGTGCGGCGGCGATGGCAGCAATCTGCCCATCCGCCACGCCGATCGCATGGCCCGTGGTGCGCGCGCCACCAGGATCGCAAACACGCGAGCGGCGGTGGCATCGAAAACCAGCGTCCGCCGTTCACCGAACAAGGCGATGACCTCGCTGATTCGCGCCTGCAGCCGCGACCTGCGCGCGCCGATCGGCAGCCGTTCGATGCCGAGGCGCAGTTCCGCAAGGTTCACCGTGGTGAGATACAGCGTGCCGGGGCGTTGGTGCACTTGGCGGAGAGAGCGAACTGACCCCATGCCCCGAGGGGTTATGCGATGATCCGATGGCTGCGGACGGAGGCGGGGCGTCCGGCCACCAGCATCCGGTTCAGCACAGCCA
>Ga0182012_10003716_pt1 | contig 16142 bp, 17 predicted proteins | sample 612S2SmetaG_FD_120486 | JGI IMG/M metagenome (GOLD analysis project Ga0182012, IMG submission 120486) | Permafrost microbial communities from Stordalen Mire, Sweden - 612S2S metaG | ecosystem: Environmental > Terrestrial > Soil > Wetlands > Permafrost | place: Sweden: Stordalen | collected...
CAAACAGAATCGCAAACAGCGCTACGGCAGGCCATTCAATCCGCCCGCGCGCAGCGGTCCAGCCCAGCATGGGCCCCATTGCGCCAGGGAACGCGCCGATAAATGTAGCCATGGTCGTCATGCGCTTGAGCGGCGTGTAAATGGCCACATAGCAAAAAGCCGTAAGCAGCGCCAGCGCAACCGTAATCGGGTTGGTGTAAACCATGAGCCACGCGGCGCCCAACCCAACCGCTCCCAGGCCCGCAACAATCCCTGCAAACAGCGACACGCGCCCCGATGCCAGCGGCCGGTTTGCGGTGCGGTCCATGAGTTTGTCCGTAGTCCGCTCGAGGCACTGGTTCAGCGCACCCGCGCCTGCCGAGACCAGCCCAATGCCAAAGAGCGCATCCAGCAGCCCGCGCTGCAAACTCGATATGCCAGAACTCATCGAGCCGAGATAAAACCCTCCCCAGCCGGTGACCAGCACCAGCGCGACAACTTTTACCTTGAACAGCTCGCGCAGGTCATGGATCATCATTGCCGTTGCGCCCGGTGTAGGCGCATGAACATGGTGCGAGCCCTCCGGCGGGTGCGCGGCAAGATGCGTTGGGTCGGCGGCCTGTGTGGTGGGATTCATGTTGGATTCGCGGCGCAAGCGCCGGACATGCGCGGTGGGCCTGAGTAGATGATAACAAGCGCGGGGTTTCAGTGCCGAATCATGTCAGCTTCGCCGCCCAGCTTCGCCGCCCAGATTCGCCGTCTTGATCACTTCCTCGACAACCTCGGCCGGTGTCAACGCGTCCACAGGGATGGTTACATGCGCGGTCCGATAAAACGGCAACCGCCGCACATATCTGACAGCCAGGTTCGTCTGGTCGGCGAGAATCGGCCGCGTGTTCTCCGTCCCCCGGCAGCGGAGCAGAGTCGTAGCCAGCGAAACTTCCAAATGCGTCAGTAACGTCAGGGGCTGCGAAAGCAATAACCTCCGCGTCTCTTCTCTCTCCATCGCGCCGCCGCCGAGGGCAAGCACCAACTCCTCGCCCGTCGCAAGCCGAGCAATGGTCGCGTGTTCGACGTCGCGAAAGGCCCCTTCGCCATGGCGCGCAAACAGCTCGGCAATTGTGCAGCCGGCCTCCGCTTCGATCACATCGTCCACATCCACAAACCGCCAGCCGAGCCGCTGCCCCAGCAACGGCCCGACCGTGCTCTTGCCCGAGCCCATAAATCCCGTCAGCACAATGCGGCGGGGCGTGAGCGGCTTTGCCAGTCCTGACGCCTTTGCCATCCCTGACGCCGGTCCCATCGAGTCTTGCACGATTTTGTCTGCTTCCTTCATCATCAAGAGTGAATGTGTCCAGAACCAGTTTCATAACCGGGTTTTGAAAGGGCACGGCTTCTGCCGTGCCGCTACGGATCGAGAAAATCGCGGGCTTTAGCCCCTGAGGGATGGTCCCGAAGCGATCCAATCGGTTATGAAACAGCTTCTAGTTTAATTAACTGGCCTAATTTAATGACTTGATTTTGATAGGAGGTCAACCATGAGCCCGCCAGAGGTAGTCGAGGCCTGAAGCGGCGGGTTCAGGAGCATCGGTCATGTCGCGATTCCGATTCCAGGAAATGGATGCGGAATCAAGGGTCCTTCACGCAAAGACCATGACGACAGCGCCGGTGGTGATGAGAAGGCCGCCGAGGATCGCTGCAGGCGTCAGCTTTTCACCCAGCAGCAGCCAAGCAAAGACCATAACCAGCGGCACGGAAAGCTTGTCGAGCGGGGCCACGCGCGAGGCTGGGCCCAGTTGCAGAGCGCGGAAGTAGCATATCCAGGAGAGTCCGGTAGCCAGGCCGGAGAGGATGAGGAATACGATGGTTCGCCGATCGAGGGTGCGAATCTCGCCGTGCTTGCCCAGAGCCATTACGATGCCCCAGGCAAAGATCAGCACGACCGTGGTGCGCAGAGCAGTGGCGAGGTTGGAGTCGACATGAGCCACGCCGACCTTGGCCAGCAGCGCCGTAGCGGCAGCAAATAAGGCGGAAAGCATCGCCCAGAATACCCAACTCATAACGTTCACATTACTCTTTCACTGAACGAGGATCAATTTTGAGATGTCATGCCGATCAAATAGCAACAAATCGAACGCTCATTTAAGCTCAAATTCATGAAGCCCGGCCGCGCCAGCAAGACCGCACTGAAAGTCGCCATCCGCCGCGCCTCGCATCAGTTGAAAGATTCTCCGCCCGTCATGCATGACCCCATCGCCGTGCAACTCATCGGTCCGGAGCACAGCAAAGACCTCGAACGCGCCATGCACCCGGTCGGCCGCGACTTTCGCGCCTTCATGGCCGCCCGCAGCCGCTATGCAGAAGATCGCCTCGCCGAAGCCGTGGCCCACGGCCTCGGCCAATACGTCGTCCTCGGCGCGGGTCTCGACACCTTCGCCTATCGCAATCCCTTCCCCAATCTGCATGTTTTCGAAGTGGACTTCCCCGCCACGCAGGAGTGGAAGCGCGATGTTCTGAGCGAGGCGCAAATTGAGATTCCGAAAAATCTGACCTTCGTGCCGCTCGACTTCGAGCACAAATCCCTCGCAAGCGGTCTCGCCGAAGCAGGCTTCGATTCCCAGTCAGCCGCATACTTCGGCTGGCTCGGCGTAGTCCCTTATTTGACGCTGGACGCATTTCGAGCCACGCTCACCACAATCGCCGCGCTGCCCGCCGGCTCCGGCGTCGCATTCGACTACATGTTTCCACCCGATACGCTCACCCCCAAGCGCCGCCTGCGCTACGACATTCTCGCCCAGCGCGTAGCCTCCGCCGGCGAGCCCTTCCAGCTTTTCTTCACTGCAACAGACCTGGAGCAGGAACTCCGCAACGCCGGCTTTCACCGCGTAGAGCAAATCGACATCGACGGCCTGAACGCGCTCTACTTCCAAAACCGAACCGACCGCCTCAAGCTCTCCCCCGTAGGCCTGGGCATGATTGCCATCGCGTGGGTGTGACCCCCGCAGCCACCTATAATCGATAAGGACAGGCGATGCGCAACCCGCATTGTCGCCCCCAATATCAACCTGCCTGAGGACTCCATGGCCGCCCTGCTGGAAGCAATCGAAATTAAACGCAAGATGTACTTCGAATTTGAAAACACTCCCTACTACTGCCTCGAAGCCGAGGTCTCGACGCCCACCGCCCGCGGCGGACAAACGCTCGTCCGCCTCAAGATGCGCAATCTGCTCACCCGCGCGGTCTTTGACAAGACCTTCAAAGCCGGCGAGCGCTTCAAGGAGCCCGACCTCGAAATGGTCGAGTCCTCCTATCTCTATAGCGACTCCGAAGGCTCCTACTTTCTCGATCAGGAGAGCTTTGAGACCCACCGCCTCTCGCCCGCCATGGTCGGCGACGCGCTCGACTTCCTCACCGAGGGAATGATTCTCCAGTTGCACAAGTTCAATGGCAACCCCATCGGCCTGCAGTTGCCCCAGCAGGTGGAGCTTGAGGTTACATACACGGAACCCGGCGCGCGCGGAGACACCTCAGGCAACGTAACCAAACTCGCCCGCCTCGAAACCGGCCTCGAGATCAAAGTCCCGCTGTTCATCAACGAAGGAACCAAGGTCAAGGTCTACACCGAAACCAAAGACTTCGCCGGCCGCGCCTGATCTTTAAATCAACCCATCAACCTGGATGGCCCAGGTCTCGCGTTTCGGTAGCGGATCGGTTTGAATTCCAAAATCGTATTCGCGCTTAAGCTCGATGCTAGCTCTTAAGCAAGTAGAAAATGTCGGTGCGGATCTTTGAGGGGTCATTGTTCCATTCGTCCAGCCAGTGGCCGTAGAGCTCCCAGTTTGTACCCGCGAGTGGGTGTCCCTGCGCGGTGCACCACTGCCGAATCGCTTGGTGTGCTTCGCCGAGCTTCCGGTATGGCCCGAAGTGTGCCACAGTCGCCGTGTCCCCCGCAGCGGTGACGGAGCCAACGACCTCGTTGAGTCCTAAAAACGCCGTGCCAACTTCGACCCCGACCTCAATGTCGAGCGGGCCGTCTCCAGCGTCGCGGTACACCGCCACATGCCTTCCGGCGTCCTTTACCTGCGCGGCCTTGACGGTTTCCCACACCAAACCACACGCCTCCGGGACGACTTTGTACAATTCGCCTGGGGCGACCCGGCGGCGGACGACAGCGATTGGACGGCTGGTGACGCGCTCGACTCGGACTATGTTCCTCATCCACACCGCATATTACAGAGCCATTCGGGCTGTCAATTCTTGTGCGAACTCCAGACTCTTATGCCAATTTCAAACTGACCCACTACCAGCCTTTGAGACCGGCGAAACCACGCGATAGGATGAATCATGCGTGTGTGCGTCATTGCTTCGGTTACAACCTTGTTGGCCCTTACCGGATGCGGCTACCACACCCTCGGCGCGGCCACGCATCTGCCCCCCGATGTAAAAACGCTCTCTGTCCCCGTCTTCGCCACGCGCACCGTCGTCAACGGCACCGAAGCCCCCATGACCGAAGCCGTGATCCGCGAGTTTGCCACCCGCACCCGCCTTCGCATCACGCCCAAGACGGACGAAAACTCCGACGCCGTCCTGCATGGAACGATTCTCAAGGAGTCCGTGGCCCCGCTCACCTACAACACCGCCACGCAGCAGTCGTCCAGCTTTTTGATCACCGTCATCGTCGCTGTTTCCGTCACAGGCCGCGACGGCAAAGTGCTCTTCCAAAACCCCAATTACGTCTTCCGCCAGCAGTACCAGGCCACCACCAACCTGCCTACATTTCTTGAAGAAGACCCAGCCGCAGTCCAGCGAATGTCCCGCGACTTCGCCCGCCAGTTGGTCGCCGATGTGCTCGAAGGGATTTAAATCAGCTCTCAGCTTTTAGCTCTCAGCCTTCAGCTTCTCGGCCTTAAAAATAACGAAGGCTCTTTATAGTTCTTTATAGCTTTTGCTGAAAGCTGAAAAGGTAAGAGCTGACGGCTGAACCCGGTTTCGTACCCTTTTTCCCTCAGGTTCACCCCGGCAAATCAAATGGTTTTTAAGGCTCCGGCAACGGTATCCTGAACTCGCATGAGATTTGCGCCCAAGCGTCTCGCCAACAGACCGTCTGCCAGCCGGGAGCGTGCGCTGTGACCGCCGCGCGCTGGGGCGCTGGCATCTCTGCCGTCGAACGTTTCGTTGCCGAGATAGAATCCGGCGCATCTGCGCAAAGCCAACTTCGCCCCAGCTACGTTCTCGCCGGCGACGAGACCTTTCTCCTCGACCGCTGCCGCGCCGCCGTCCTAAAAGCCCTCGTCCCGCCCGACCTGCGCGACTTCTGCCTCTCCGATCTCGATCTCTCTTCTACGACGATCTTCGAAGTCCTCGACCGAGCCCAGACCCCGTCCCTCATGGCGCCCTTTCAAGTCATCTTTGTGCGCAATGTCCGCCAGCTTTACACCCGCGGCGCAAAGAAGGACGAGTTCGCGGCCCTCGACCGCTACTTCAAATCCCCCAACCCGCAAGCCCTGCTCATCTTCGTCGCCGACTTCATCCACATCACGCCCGACGCCCGCCGCATGGAGATGGACGACAAGAACCGCTTCGAGCGCCTGCAAGAAACGCTCGGCGAGCATTGCAGCATGGTGGAACTGTCTCGCGTCACCGACGAGGACGCCATGCGCTGGGCCGTTGCCACCGCCCAGGCAGCGCAGGTCAAGCTGGACCCCGACGCAGCCCGCGAACTTGTCGATGCCCTCGGCGCAGACATGATGATGGTCGCCTCGGAGATGGAAAAACTGCTGCTCTATGTCTCAGGAAAGGCGCGCATCACGCTAGGCGACGTAGAGACCATGGTGCTCGGCGCCAAGCAGCGCTCGCTCTACGAACTCACGGACGCCATCAGCGCCCGCGACCGCGTCCGCGCCCTCGCGCTGCTGCACGGTTTGCTCAACAGCTCCGACGCCGGCGAAGACGCAGCCATCGGCCACCTCTACATGCTGGCCCGCACCTTCCGCCAGATGCTGGTGATTCTGGAAAAAAATGTTCGCGACTCCCGCGCCATCTGGCAGGCGCTGTGGCAGGGCTTCCGCATGCCGCCCTTCGCGGCAGACGATCTCATCAAGCAAGCCCGCCGCTACAAGAGCCGACGCGAACTCACCCGCGCCCTGCGCCTCGTAGCCCGCGCCGATTTAGAAATCCGCTCTTCGCCCCCAGACAAGCGCCTCGTCCTTGAGCGGCTGGTTTATGAACTGGCTTCAGAGCCCACGCCCTCTGCGCCCCTATGGACCTCGACCCAGTTGTCCTTCGAAGGATGAATTTGAATTCAACTTTTCCCACTGCACCGTTCGGACGCAATAGGAATGCGGCACCATTCAGGCGTGTGTCCGGAGAGCGCTACTCGTAGCAGCGCCAAACTTCCTGAAGGTCGAGGACGAAGCCATCGACGGGGCCTGAACCGGCAACGGTGGAACCCGATTCCACGCGCGGCGCATTCCCCTGGGCATAAACATGAACCTGTTTTGCATCGGGATCGATCAGCCACGCTAACTCTGCGCCGTTAGCGATCCATGTCTCCATCTTCGCCTGCACTTCGGCGAGGCGGTCGCTTTCAGAACGCAGTTCGATGATGAAAGCTGGAGCAAAACGTGGAAAGCGAACGAGATCGGCTCGTGTGAGGCCCTGGAGCTGTGCGGCAGTGGCGTAGGCAGCGTCTGGGCTGAGCATGGAGCCGTCGGGAAGAAAAAAGCCGGCGTTCGAGTCGAACGTGCGCCCGATGCGGTGAAATAGCCACCAGTTTCTGAGCTGCCTTGTGATTTCGGCGTTGGCATCGCTGGTCATTCCGCCTGCGGGTGCGTTCACAGTGATCGTTCCTTCCTTGCTGCGCTCAAGGAATCCCAAGCTGGCTTGTGCGCACATGCGCTCAAACTCCACATCGGTAAGCGGAGGAGTAAGCACAATGCTGCGTGGAGGTAATGCCGGGATTTCGAGGACCTCATACATGGGCATGGCTCCGGTTCGTGTCTCTATTCTCCCACAGGTCAGTATTTTTGCACCCTGGGGTCAATCTGGTCGGCCCAGGCTGTGATGCCGCCGGTGAGATTTTTTACGCTTGTGTAGCCTTGCTGGGCGAGGAACTCGACGATGCGCTGGCTGCGTCCGCCGCCTTTGCAATGGAGGATGACGTCGCGATCACGCGGTATCTCTGCGAGGCGGTTGCCCGAGCCATATGCCGCAGCACGCGTGTGGGTAGCTCTGTTCGTCGTGGGTGCGAAACTTGTCGTGGAGCGCGCGGGCGATGGAAGCAATTGGCATGAAAATTGCAGCTTACCGATGGTGTGTGCGAGATTGAAAGCAGGGTGTGAAATCCGGTTCTCAATCCTTCTCGTGTATCGGTCTCGTGTAGGGAAAGGCAAAGATGAAAGCATTGGCAAAACCCATGGGTCTTCAGCAAGCGCTTGACGCTCTCCGCGCGCACTCATTTGATATTGCGACTTGCGCTGAGGTTTCGGGGGGTACAGTGGTGTCGAAGGGCGGGGCTGGAGCCGTGCTGGTGGCGGGCGCGGACGGGGCGGCGGCGTTTGCCGTGCATCCGGGAGCACTGGTGAACGGGGAAGTGGCCCGGCTGCTGGACCGAGGGTACCAGAAATTTATCAAGACCTCTCGATACGAGCTTCCGGCCACGGCCGCCCAATTGCAGACGATTCACGCGTTCAGCGAGGAACTGTGCCAGATCACAGGCGGGATAAGCCTCTACAACGAGTCGCTGGGCACCACGAGCGATGAGTATGAATATGACCGGCTAAAGGGCCGGGAGGCGGAGCAGGCGAAGGTTGCAAGACCGTGGGACGCGAGCGACGGACATTAGATAGCGGACATTGAGTCCTGGGCCGTGTGCATCCATCCTTTAAGCTTTATGCTCTCCCACCCTTCGACGGAAAAATCGAGGGATGGGGCAGCCGAAGAGTCGCGCTGAGGATGACGTACTGGAATACTGAAGTACAGTGCGGTTTTTGGGGGTGCAGAAGGAGGCCACGGTGCCGATCGCTTCACGACAGGTCCATTCATTGGTGTTTTCTATCTATGGAAAGTATGCGGGAATGGAGGGAATAATCCGCAAGACTGGGAGCTAGGGGGCAGCGTCACCCTGACATGCCCACGAATTGTTCGCCCAATTTTTCTGGCAACCTTAACTCTTCCGTTTTCGCAGCACCCAGGTAGTCATGCATCGGTGGTTCTGGACGATGGTGGTTTTGAGCGGATCGACGAGTACTGCATTCCACTCCTCTGTAAGGCGCATGAGCATGGGCTCGTCAACAAGAAACCACTCGGAGCCGTCTCCGATGCGATAGATATTGGGGCGGAGTTTGGGAAAGTCCATTCCGATGCGCGAGCCGAGGCGGCAGAAGAGCATACCGCCAGGCTTCAATACACGCCAAAGCCCGTCCAGCATGGCACGGAATTGGTCCTCGTCACGGGCAAAGTGCAGAACCGAATTGCAAAGCACAACGTCGGCAAAGTCACTTGGGAAGGGCAGTTTCTCAATCAGCGCGACCTGAAAGTTTTTGGAGGGCAGGCCGGTGTCGAGCGATTCCGAGAGACGGCGGACGTGTTCGACGGCATCGGCGCTTGCGTCGGCGGCAAAGACTTCGCAGCCCTCACGGAGCAGGTGGACGAGGTTGCGCCCGTAGCCGCATCCGGCGTCGAGCACGCGCATGGGCGCGGCAATATTGCCGCGGAGAATCTGATCGAAGATGTAGATATCGATCTGGCCGAACTGGTCTTGAATCGTCATTGGCATTCTGTTACCGCTTCGGCGCCCTCAATCGAATGCCGTGATTTGCTGTCGATCCGTATTAGAAATCGTGATGATCGTCGACCAACGTGGCAATGGTTTGGACCTTAGCTGTCGGTGGGGTGTCGGAGTTCGCTGCATCGGCCTGGGCACGGAGCTTGGCCACGGCGAGCCAGTTGTCTTTGTTCGGCGTCTCCTGGATCCACGGCGGCAGCGGCATGGCAAGATGCTGGCTGAGGGCCTGAGCGTATCCCTCGTAGAGATCGCGCATCTGACGCAGCCGTTCCGCGGAGTTGCCGTCGCGGCACACGCTCACGCCGCCCTGGCAGAGCAAAGCATAAAGCTGGTCGTAACTGGAGTGGGGACTTGAATGGGAGCCCGCATCGGGACGGGAATCGGGCAGGCGGTCAGGTGCGTTGGTCAGCGGCGTCAGAGAAAAGATCTGCGCCAGGTCAACCAGCGCGTGGCGCGCCATGGCAAAGGTAAGCTGAGCCTGGCGCGATTTGTGGCCTTGGACGCCGGCAATCAGAAGCGCCGAGGTGTCGAGCACTGCCGTCAGTGCGCTGAGCCAGCTCTGGTTGGTGTGCTGGGAGCGGAAATAACAGAGCAGCGGATACGAGATATGGCTCTCCAGCAGTTCGGCCGACCAGCGCTCCCATTCAACAAGCAGCAGGGTGAGCGCATCGTCGCCGCCGGGATAGGCGTGGCGACGCAGCAATTCTGTCGCCGTAGGCGGCGAGCCGGCGCGGGCGTCGAGCAGCGAGATGGAAACCTCCCGGCGCGAGAACGCGCCGTAGAGAACAGGAAAGTATCCCATAACGACGGCGAGCAGGCCGAGCCCTGTGCCGGACTCGAGGATGACGAGCGCGCGCGCCCAGCCATCGCGCGGGATCACATCGCCAAGGCCAAGCGTGAACAGCGTTGTGCCGCTGACGTAAAAATCGGAGAGCATGGCGTCGGTTTTCATGGTGTCGTTGAATGGGCTGCCGAGCGCGTGAAAGATGAGCGCAAAGCCAACCACCAGGCCGCCTGCCCAGAGAGCGAGCAGAAAGATGAGCGATAAAGGCCCGTAAAAGCTGAATGCAGTTTCGCGCCTGCGAACAGTGCACACCCGGCGCACAACGAATGACCACGGTCGCCACGTTGCGATATAGAACAAGCGTGTGAGCCGGAAACGGCCTGTAGCACGGCGCGGCAGGATGATGGTCTGAAAGGCGTCAAACAGCACCACGAAGATGCATGCGATGCCGAAGGCCAGGGAAACAGACGGCATGGTAACTCCATTGGGACAGCGACGCGGGGAAAGCCTCGCCGTGCCTGTATTGTAGCGTTGAGCCAGGGGCGCTGACCGTTGCTGCGTTGCAGGGGTCGCGTGGCAGGGGCCGTGGTGGTATGGTGGGATCGAAATGAACTTGCAAACGACGACCGAGGCTGGGGTTCCGATTCAAGGGCCTACCGCAACGCTGATCTACGACGACTGGTACCCGGCGCTCAGAACCGACACGCTGAAAAAGGGCAAGCTGGCAACGGCCATGCTGCTCGATCTGCCGCTGGTCCTCGGGCGGCGGAACGATGGGCGCGTGTTTGCCATGCGCGACAGTTGCCCGCATCGGGGCATCCCTCTCAGTGTCGGCTGGTTCGACGGCGATCGGGTGACGTGCCGTTATCACGGCTGGGAGTTTGAGCCGTGCAGCGGCCGCTGCGAGCTGATTCCTTCGCTCACCAGCCACGATCATCTGGACGCGACGAAGATTTATGCCAATGCGTTTCCATGCGAGGAGCGGGATGGCTACGCGTGGGTGTACGTGCCGGGACCGGGAGCGGGGCGGATTGGCGACAACGCGCAATTGAAGCCCGTGCCGCAGCTGGCCAAGTTTGGCGCACAGTATAAGTCGGCACACCTGACGGCGGAACTGCCCTGCAATGTGGACCACGGCATTATCGGGCTGATGGACCCGGCGCATGGGCCGTTTGTGCATCAGGCCTGGTGGTGGCGCAGCCGCGCTAGCATTCGCGAGAAGACGAAAAAGTTCGAGCCCATTCCGGAGGGCTTCCGCATGAGCGCGCACGCGCCCAGCGGTAACTCCGCGCCCTACAAGCTGCTCGGTGTCTACGGGCAGCCTGTCGAGACGACCATCGACTTCATGCTTCCGAACCGAAGGACGGAGACGATTCGCTGCGGCCAGAAGTGGTTCTCAAGCCTCACCACGGTGACGCCGGTGACGGGGTCAACATGCCGCATCGATGTAATCGCCGCGTGGAATGTTTTTTATCATGTGCCTTTGCTGCTGCCGATTGCGAAATTTTTCGGCGCGAAGTTTGTCCGCCAGGATCAGGTGACGATGATTCAGCAGGCTGAGGGGCTCAGGCACAACCCCAGCCTGATGCTGATTGACGACGCGGACAAGCCGGCCAAGTGGTACTTTGCGTTGAAGCAGGCGCGGCTCGATGGAACGGCGCGGCATCCGATGGATGGGCCTGTGGAGCTGCACTGGCGGAGCTGAAATGTCTTCCGAATCATAAGAACTAAATATTTTCCCAGACGTTCGGGTCGTGGCGCAGATACCAGCAGGGCTCCTGGCCCTTCTGAGGAAACAACGACTCGGAGCATGGATCGTCCATGCGGCCGAGGTAATCGTACTCCACCTTGTTGCCTTTCATCGGTATGGACATGAACTGGCTCACGGTGACCGTTGACGTCGGCGAGCCGCGCAGCAGAAAGACCGCCGAGTCCGTGACCCAGGAGAGAGCCGTGATGGCCGCGAGCGCAAGAAAGATGCGGATAAACCAGCGGCGCAGGAATCGGAACAGAACCATCAGGCAACCTTTCGTAGTTTGGCTTTCACTTAATTTGACGTGCCTCTTGCTGTCGCGTCATATTTTGCAGCGCGACGCCTGTAAAGCCCAGGCGGCGCGCTTCTTTAAGAATACCTGCCATCTCCGCCGCGGCCTGCGCGTAGCTCAAGCCTTCCGGGCGAACGTTGGAGATGCAGGTGCGCTCGGCATCGGTGCGGCCGGGGCGCGGGTCATAGGTAATGTAGACGCCCAGCGAGTCAGGCGAGTTGAGGCCGGGGCGCTCGCCGATGAGGATGGCTGCAATGCGCGCGCCGAGCGCGGCACCTATAAAGTCGCTGACGGCTACGCGGGCCTGCTCGACGATGCAGATGGGCGCAAGAGCCCAGCCGTTGATGTGCGGCAGCAGCTCGGCGAGGAGCAGCGCGGCGTGGCGTTCGACGGCGAGGGCGGATAAGCCGTCGGCGACGATGAGCGCCAGGTCGAAGGTGGATTTTTCTTCTCGCTCTGTGAGGAGATTCGCGCTTGTGGCGTCGAGCGTGCGGCCGAGGTCGGGTCGCTGAAGGTAGGTGGCGCGGTCGGTCGCGGCGGTGCCAAGGGTCAGGATTTCGGTTGCAGTGATTTGAGCGAGTTGAGCGGCGAGGGCTGAGGTCTCCAATCTCGCGTGGACGGCGTCGCGTGCGCGAGCGTGACAGGATTGAAAGTCCAGCAGGTCCCGCGTTGCGAGGCTGACGCCGGTGCGGCCCAGCGCAATGCGAGCCGGGGTAAGAGCGCGGAGACGTGCGGCGAGGGATGACGAAATGGGGAAGATTTCGTTCATGCGTTGAGCAGCCTCTCGGGGTGCGTCGCTTCGGCAGCGAGCCGGCGAAAGTGGTCGCCGCTGGTCCACGCTTCAAACTCGGGCGCGGGGCGCAGATTCAGAAGGCGGCGCAGATAGAGCGCGTCGTGGAAGCTGGTGCTCTGGTAGTGGAGCATTACGTCGTCCGCGCCGGGGACGCCCATGATGTAGTTCACGCCCGCAGCGCCGAGCAGCGTGAGCAAAGTGTCCATGTCGTCCTGGTCGGCTTCGGCGTGGTTGGTATAGCAGACATCGCAGCCCATGGGCAGGCCGAGGAGCTTGCCGCAGAAATGGTCCTCAAGTCCGGCTCGGATGATCTGCTTGCCGTCATACAAATACTCCGGGCCAATGAAGCCAACCACTGTGTTGACGAGCATGGGTTGGAAATGGCGGGCGACGGCGTAGGCGCGGGCTTCAAGAGTCTGCTGGTCCACATTAAAATGCGCGTTGGCGGAGAGCGCCGAGCCCTGGCCGGTTTCAAAATACATCACGTTGCTGCCGAGTTGGCCGTCGGCGCAGAGCGCGCCGCGGTTGAGGGCACGGCCTGCTTCGTTGGCTTCTTTGAGCAGCGAAAGAGAGACGCCGAAGCTGCGGTTGGCGGCTTCGGTTCCGGCGATGGATTGAAACAGAAGATCGACAGGCGCGCCGCGTTCGAGTGCGGCAAGCTGCGTAGTGATGTGGGCCAAAACGCAGCTTTGCATAGGGATTTGAAAGCGGCGACGGAGCTTGTCGAGCATTTCTAAAAGCCGCGCGCATGTCTCCACGCTGTCGCCCGCGGGGTTGATGCCGATGACCGCGTCGCCGGAGCCGAGCAACAGGCCGTCGAGGATGGAGACAGCGATGCCTGTGGGTGAGTCTGTTGGATGATTGGGCTGGAGACGCGTGCTTAATCGACCGGGCAGGCCAACCGTTGTGCGGAAGCGCGTATCGACGCGGATTTTCTGTGCGACTGCGATGAAGTCTTGCACGCGCATGAGCTTGCTCACTGCAGCGGCCATCTCCGGCGTGAGCCCAGAGGCGAGCGCGGCGATGCGCTCGGGGGTTGCGTCGTCGGAAAGCAGCCAATCGCGCAATTCTCCAACGGTTAAAGAGCGGATGGGCGCGAAGGCGTGGGCGTCGTGGGTGTCGACAATGAGTCGGGTGACTTCGTCGGCTTCGTACGGGACGACTTGTTCGGAGAGAAAGTGAGCCAGCGGCAAGTCGGCGAGCGCGTACTGCGCGGCTACGCGCTCTTCGGCGGAAGCAGCCGCGATGCCGGCAAGCTGATCGCCGCTGCGCTGCGACGTAGCCTTGGCCAGCAGCTCGCGCAGGTTTTCGAACGCGTAAAGCCGATTGCCAATGGTATGGGTGAAGGACATCCGTGGCTTTAGAGTATCTCGAATTCAGCAAGCCAGCTGGTTGCCGCTCCGAATACCTATAACTTGATCGACGCAGCCCGCACCGACACGCCGCGAATATTCGCCGATCTCGCCTCAGCGTGTGCAGCAGCGCCGATAAGCGCCGTTCTCGGCTCAAGTATGACGCGCACCGGCGTGTTGACGAGGAGCTGGCTCAACCGCCCCTTGTCGGTAAACGCCTTCATGAATGTCCCGTCCTTGAGCTTTTCCAAAATACGCGGCGCAATGCCGCCGCCTAAATAGAGGCCGCCGACGGACATGATCTTGAGCGCCAGGTTTCCGGCCTCCGCTCCGTAAGCGGAGACGAACATGTCCGTTGCCTTCTCGCAGATCTCACTCTTGGCGGCCAGGGCCAGCTCGGTGATTACGGCGTTGGGGTCTTCTTCCGCCATGCGCTTGGCCAGCCAGTTGGGCTCGTCGACACCGCGCACCTCGCGCAGGAACTCATAAATATTTGTCAGGCCCATGCCGCTGATGACGCGCTCATGGCTGATGCGGCCGTTGTATTTCTGCTTGAGAAAGCGCAGCAGGTCGATCTCGTCTTCCGTGCGGGGTCCGAAATCCGTGTGGCCGCCCTCGGAGGGGTAAGGGACGTGCGTGCGCCCATCCCAGATGAGGAAGCCCTCGCCCAGCCCGGTGCCGGCGGAGATGAGCGCGCGGTTGCCCACCTGGCCGGAGTCGCCTTCGCTCAGCGTGTAGATCTGGTCCGGCCCCAACTCGGCGATGCCGTAGCCGTTGGCCTGAAGGTCGTTGATCAGGAAAACGTAATCGATGCTCAGGTCGCGGGCCAGCTCGCGGCTGTCCAGGGTCCAGGGCAGGTTGGTAAGGCGCAGGCGGCCTTCGCGCACCGGGCCGGGTACGCCGAAGCAAGCGGCGTTGACCTTGGCACTGCCGGCGAACTCGCGCACGATCTCTTCCAGGCCGGCGTACTCCTTGGCGGGATACTGCTTGTCGCGAACGTGCACCAGATCGCCGTCTTTGAAGTCGAATAGTGCCAGGTGAACTTTGGTGCCGCCTACATCGCCTGCAAGAATCATTGCTTCCTCTCAGAACAGAAAAAATGTGAGACCCCATGAAAACAGCCCCGGAGCGCCGCGGTCAAGAAGCTGGCGCAAACGATGGAATTCGGCGACCGGGAGTTGGAGTTTGGGGCGAATTATTTTGGATTGCCAGTCTGGGTCTGAGGCAGTTCTGTCCAGCCTTCCCCCTCTGCCGGGGGCAGCAACTCGGCTGCCGCCCTGTCCAGAATCAAGCTAAGTATACCGCTCACGGGTCGGATCAGCTGGCTGGGCAGGAGTTCCGTGTCGCGTGGGCCGGTGAAAACATCCTTTAGTATCTGTGCTTTATCGGCGCCTTCGATGAGAAAGAAGACCGAGCGCGCCTGGTTGATCACCGGCCAGGTGAGGGTGAGCCGCCAGGCATCTTTCTGGGTCTCGACGTGGTTGGCGGTGACCAAACTGGTGATGTTAGCGAGAGCCGGAGTGTGGGGAAAAAGCGAAGCAGTGTGTCCATCCGGGCCCATGCCGAGAGCGATGAGGTCGAAGCTGGGCAGCTCGGCGCCTTCGAGGCGAAAACTGTTGCGCAACTCCGATTCGTAGCGAGCCGCACCAACCTCGGGGTCAAGCTCGCCCTCCATGCGGTGAATATTTTCGGGCGGAATGGGGACGTGGTCCAGTACCGCCTCGCGGGTCATGCGGTAGTTCGAGTCCGCGTGGTCAGGCGGAACGCACCGCTCATCGACCCAGAAGAGATCGAGCCGGTCCCACGGCATATGAGCGCGATAGGGCTGGTTCGAATCGCCGAGCAGAGCAAAGGTCGTCTTGGGTGTGGACCCGCCGCTGATGGCGATCCGCGCCCGGCCGCGCGCGGCTACGGTCTCTTCCACCATTTCGACGAAGTGCTGCGCCGCGCGGCGGGCCAGGGATTCTGCATCGGGCTCGACGCAGTAGAGAATTTTCAGTGCTTGCGACATGAGGAATCGGCCTCAGGTTTATACGTTACACGGATCGATGCACGGTTCGGTGCCATGCGGTGTGAAAAGTATGCTTTTCAGCAACGCGCATTTCTAAGCCAATTCGAAATGAGGTATATGTGAGCGGCTATCGAAGGTAAGCGTCCGGGAGCAGCCCGCTGAGGATCCAATGGCGCAAATCAGCGCGTCGGCCAGAGTGCCTTCGCCTTCCTTTACGGCAACAACGGCTTGATACACCTGTTGATCGTTCTGGACTTTGAGGCTGTCAATCGACAGGATTCGATCGATCGCGTCGGCGATCTCCAGCCGCGTCGCTTTGTATCGGGCCCGAAGCACCCATGCGACTTCTGCAATGACCACTAAGCTGACAAACCCTGGTGCCTCTTCGGTCAA
>Ga0182012_10003717_pt1 | contig 16141 bp, 14 predicted proteins | sample 612S2SmetaG_FD_120486 | JGI IMG/M metagenome (GOLD analysis project Ga0182012, IMG submission 120486) | Permafrost microbial communities from Stordalen Mire, Sweden - 612S2S metaG | ecosystem: Environmental > Terrestrial > Soil > Wetlands > Permafrost | place: Sweden: Stordalen | collected...
ATACGGTGGGTGATGCCGGTATAAAACAGGATGCGCTCTGTCGCTGTCGTCTTTCCGGCGTCGATGTGCGCCATGATTCCGATGTTCCGGCAACGATTCAGAGGTATGGTGCGAGCCACGGCAGTTTCTTCCTTGCGGGCGCTTGTCCCGCGGTTAATTCTTTCTCTCGGTTCAACCAGGCTCCAGTTTCTATTCCCTGGTCCCTATTCCCTAATCCCCGCATTTACGTACTACCAGCGATAATGAGCAAAAGCCTTGTTGGCCTCGGCCATGCGGTGCACGTCTTCCTTCTTCTTCATGGCTGCGCCGCGTCCATTGGCCGCATCGAGCAGCTCATTGCCAAGCTTGTCGGTCATGCCCTTTTCACCGCGATTGCGGCCATAGGTAATGAGCCAGCGAATGGCGAGCGAGGTACGGCGATCGGGATTGACTTCGATCGGAACCTGGTAGTTGGCGCCGCCCACACGGCGGGTCTTGACTTCGAGAAGCGGCTTGCAATTTTCAACCGCCTTCTTGAAGAGCTTCAGCGCGTCGTCGCCGCCCCCTTTTTCTTCGAGGTTCTTCATTGCCTCGTAGAAGATGCCCTGGGCGGTCGACTTCTTTCCGCCCCACATCATGGAGTTGACAAACTTGGTGACCAGTGTGGACCCGTAAACCGGATCTGGCGCCACTTCCCGCTTCGCAATGTGCCCTTTTCTTGGCATAATCCTCAAAACCTTCCGCGCTTCAAGCGCCTTCTGCTGCCCTAGTCCGGGTTCAGGACATCGCCCCGGAACCGAATTCCTGTTGCCAGTGGCCAGTTCTCGGGCTTTTCCTAGTCCCTAGTCCCTAACCCCTAGTCCCTGCCTTACTACTTCTTCTTCGCCGGTGCTGCCGCTCCACCCTTGGCCCGCTTGGCGCCGTACTTCGAGCGGCTCTGCTTGCGGTTGGCCACGCCCACCGAATCCAGCGTGCCGCGCACAACGTGATAGCGAACGCCAGGGAGATCCTTCACACGGCCGCCGCGGATGAGCACGATCGAGTGCTCCTGCAGGTTGTGGCCGATGCCGGGGATATAGGTCGTAACCTCAATCCCGTTGGTCAGCCGGACGCGGGCTACCTTGCGCAGGGCCGAGTTCGGCTTCTTGGGGGTCTGTGTGTACACGCGCGTGCAAACGCCGCGCCGCTGCGGCGACGCCTGAAGCGCCGGCGACGCCGTCTTGTACCGGGGGGCCGTGCGCCCTTTGCGAACCAACTGATTGAATGTAGGCAAACCAAAACTCCTTACGCCAAAACCCTGCTGCTTCTCAAATCTTCAGCCGCGCGCAGATCCTTCGGGCTGCTATGGCCCCGAACGGCAAACTTGCCGCAGGGGCGCACAAAAGCCCATCGTTACTGCTTCGCGTCTGCCTTCGTTCCAATCTCAGACGAAAACCGGGACGGTGGCCGGGCGTTTATCTGCTTTTTGCAGGTAAAGCCAACTCCGTTTCGCGGTTCCGGCCCGCATAGCCCTCCAAGGTGGAGAACGCGCGGACTCCGTAGCGATTCGCCCCTGCCCTCTGCAAGATGAGAGCCATTCCGGGACTTGTCTGGGTGGCTAATTGCGCCTGACCCTGGATCATTCCGCGCCGTTTTGCTGCTGGCCGGGATGTCCGTACGCGACCGCCGTTAAGACACACGGCATGAGGCGTTCTTGCCGAACCTTCTAACAATAGCAAGAATCCGGGGCGGGGTCAACGCATTGTCGCCCCACCTCTGCGGATTTTTCGCGATTCTTAGTTAATCGACTGCAGTTTCCAGGCGCCCCCGTCCACGGCGAAGGTGGCCGTCCTCTTGGTGCTCAGCCTGTTGCCGGGGTTGTGGGCCATGTCCTGCAGGGCTGGAGGAACGCCTGTGAGGTCCACCGCCTCGTTGAACACTGCGCTCTTCGTCCCACCCACTTCATCCTGCGGGTCTTTCACGTCATGGGCCTTCAAGTGGTTTTTAGCCACTGTGGTGACGACGACGGAGAAGTTCTTGTCGTCCGGGCTTTCTGGACGCCACTGGATCGTGTCGCCGGTCACCGGCAGAATGACTGCCTTTTTGCCGTCGGGCGAAAGGGTGAAATCGGCCCAGAACTTATTTGGATAGGCCTTGGAGCGATCCCAATACTTGGCTGTGACGCCTTGGCGCATGCCAAGATCGTTGACGGTGATGTTCGCGCCGACCGGCGGGTCCTGATCGTACTTGGCCTGGATAAGCGCCTGCGCCTGGGCGGCCGTCAGCTCTGGAGCCGACTTGCAACCGCTCAACAGCAAACCGATTCCCAACATCGCAGCGACTGCGAGACTCCTAAAATGCAAACCGGTCCCCAACATCGCAACGATCGCGGAAGCCTTCAAATTCCTCACGTTTTTCACTTTCCCTCCATACACAGCGCAGAATGATTCAATTTCATTCGACCCGCCATTTTTACCCTACTTTCGCTTGCTGTCAATGGAGTTGCAAGTGACCTTGCGCACAGCTGCGAGAATGACCCTTAAATTGCGCATTTTTTAATGGATTAGCCGACATGGGAGCACTTTGATCGCGCTCCGCAGATCAATGGCCATCCTCTTTGGTCAGGCGGTTGAGCAACAGGTCCAGAAATCCCTTCTCGTCCGACTTGAGGCAGACCTGAGCGTTGGCAGGTCCCTCGACCGGGCGCGTAAAGCCCTTGTCGTCGACTTCCAGCCGCAGCGGCGTCATCGGGCACAAATCGGGGCGAATCGCATAGGTCACCGCGACCGGATCGAAAAGCGTTGGAGTGACGGTATGGCTCGCGGTGCCGCCCATCCATTGGTGATAAAGCAGCGTCAGTTGGTCGGTCAGCGGCGATCCGTGCGCAAAAATCTCCTCCCGTTCCTTCGTTTCCAGGGAGATCTGTGTCGAATCGAGCGGCATCGTAAAAACCGGCACGCCTGCGGCAAGCAGCGCCGTGGCGCCCTCAGGGTCGCACAGGATGTTCCACTCCGGCTGGGGCGGGCTCGGCGCTGCCGCAGTCCCTCCGTAGCCCCGATAGACGCTGCCGCCCATCATGACCACCCGCTTGAGCTTGCGAAACGTCGCGGGGTCGCGCTTGATGGCCTCCTCTATATTGTTGAGCGGACCGATGGCGATGAGGGTGATCTGGCCGGGATGGGCGCGAATCTGGCTCAACAGGAACTCGACTCCATCCCCATGTTTCCGCAAAGGCATATGAAGCGCATAGGCCTTCTGGGTAAATACGTTGCGAGCCTCGGTCGCGACCCCTTGCATTACGGGAATGTCGCTGCGGCCCACCGCGGCCAGGTACCGGTCCACAAGGCGTGCACGCAACTCGGTGTTGCCAAAGGCTGTCGTGACCCCGAGAATCTTCAGTTCCGGACTCTGCAACGCAAGCGCGAGGGCGAACGCATCGTCGATATCGTCGCCGATGTCGGTATCCAGAATCGCCAATTGCGGCTGAGCCGCCTCAGCATTCCCAGGCCCGGACGCCACGAGGCCGCCGGCAACGGCCTGACAATTTATTCCCTGCGCCACGACAATCGCCAGCGCCACGACGGCTACAGCACAAACCAATCGCAAATTCTTCATGCACAACACTCTAACCGAACAGGCAGGTCTCACTTGACGGTCAGTGCGCTTGCCTATTTGACGACAACGCGCCCCTCGATCCTCCGGTCTCGCGACGATCCACCTGCCCATAGCATTCGCGGGCCAACAACTGCGATCCATTTTCCCTGGCCTGTCGACCAATACTCCAACTGTCGCCGAGGAACGTGTATTTGCACTTCCTTCGATTCACCGGGCTGGAGCGAGACTCGCTCAAATCCTGCGAGGACGTCATTGGCGAACTGCACTCCGGCGGGCGGGTTTGCCTGCTTGTCGAGATAGACCTGCACTACTTCATCGCCGGCTACCGTGCCCGTGTTCTTGATCGTCACGCTAACCCCCACTCCGCTATCGGCGGTGATGGCAGTTTTAATTCCCGAGTAAGCGAATGTTGTATAGGACAGTCCGAAGCCAAAGGGGAATTCAGGCGCGAGCTTTTGCCGGTCGAACCATCGATAACCTACAAGTATCCCCTCGCTGAATGTCGTCTTGCCGGCGACGCCTTTGTAACTCCGTTCCGGAAATGCGGGATCGTTGGCTGGGGTATCTTCTATCCGCTTCGGCCACGTGAACGGCAGGCGCCCTCCGGCATTTGCCTCGCCCAGAAGTACCTTCGCCGTCGCCCATCCGCCAAGGTCGCCCGTCCATCCCATGTCGAGCACGGCTTTCACCTGGCTCAGCCATGGCATCGCTACGGCCTGGCTCACGTTGAGCACCACAATGGTGTTCGGATTCACGGCCGCAACATCGCGAATCAGTTTGTCCTGGTCGCCAGGCAAACCAAACACCGGGCGGGTGCGGGACCACGCAAAGACGACTGCCGTCCTGGCTTGCTTGGCTGCTTCAATGGCCGCGCGGTAGTTATCAATTTGCTGTTGCGGAGTTACCCAGCTTACACGCACCTGAACCGGGCTGTTCGAGGTATCGGGAGCTATCTCAAGACTTATGCGATGCGGGCCCGCCGTCAGTTCCATGGCCGCGCGCAAGTTATCCAGGCCATCTGTAGTTGGGAAAATATTTGCCTCGCCCGGCTGAATGACTTCGCCATGAATGAAGTTGAACCAGTTCTTGTCCACGACCTGGTTGTCGATCTTGAGCTTGCCGTAGCAACCCAGAAGCTGCAGGTGAATGCGGTACTTGCCGGCTTCAGGGACCGTCAGAGTTCCGCTCCAGACAATACTCTGGTTGGCGGCTAAAGCCGTGCCGGCGCTACGCGTGAAGTTAATCTCGGAGTCAATCGATAATGCATTTTCATTCCAGACGCGGCGCTCAAGGCCCGGCTCCCCAAAGTGCGAAAGATACTGCGCGGGGATAACCGTTCCTTCCATGTCGTCGGCGACAGCATAAGTCACATGCGCGCTATTCCCGGCTAACTTCTTGAGCGCTGCGAGCGGCCCGACTTCCAATTCGGGCAGGCCTACGGCTTTTTCGCCCGTAAGCCCTACCGCAACAATCTGCGCGGCGCCAGGGCCTATCATCGCCAGCCCCTCAAGATCCGCGGCCTTCAATGGCAGTACACCACCTTCGTTCTTCAAGAGCACGGCGGCGTCGATGGCTGTCTTTTCGAGGATCTTCACATCTTCGGTGTTATTGGATGGAGTAACTTCGAGCTTGTCTTTTCCATCCAGATAGCCGAACTTATCCATCTGCAACAGGACTCTTCCTGCTGCGTGCGTGATTGTTTCCTCGGAAACAACGCCGCTTGCCAGGAGTTTCTTCAGGTCGGTGGTTGGCCAGGTTTCGTCGAAGCCCTCCCAGCCCTTTTGCGCCAGCTCTTCCGGCAGGCCTGCATCGCTCAGTGCAGGGCCATCGGGCTTGCCGCTATCGACGGGCTCCCGCTTCGGGCCATTCACAAAATAAGAGGACCCGCCGAACGAAACCGGCAGTGGACCTGACATTTCCATATCGAGCCCAGCATTGATGAAGTCAGTTGCGTGGGTCGCGCCCCAATCGGAAGTGACAAATCCCTCGAAGCCTATCTCCCCTTTCAATAACTTCTTGAGGTTGACGGAATTGCCGCATGAGTAAGGCCCGTTGATTTTGTTATACGAGCACATGATGGAAGAAACTCCCACTTTGCTCACCGCGGCAAATGGGGCCAGATACACTTCGTGCAATGCCTGGTCGTCGATGAATACGTTCTCTGCGTCGGTGTCGTATCCAACGAAGTGCTTGGCCTGCGACATGACTCCTTCGCCTTGAATGCCCCGCACCTCAGCCGCGCCTAATTCGCCGGTAAGGAACGGATCCTCGCCAAAGGTGTTATAGCCGCGGCCGTAATATAAGTCGCGATCGATGTTGATGAACGGCTGCAGGGCGACGCTAATCCCATGAGATCGCGCTTCTCGTCCAATCACCGCTCCATTGAGGCGCGCGTCTTCACGACTGAATGTGGCCGCGACTCCCATAGTCGAAGTGGGCGCTATGGAGGGCACGCGCGTCAGCACTCCCGGCGGGCCGTCTGCGAATCGCATGGGCGGAATCCCGAGCCGCTTGATTCCTGGCAGATAACCGGCCTGCCCCTGATAGGTCGAGGCATCTTCGCCGGTCCCGTGAATCATTGCGATCTTTTCATCCAGAGTCATCTGGGCCAGTAAGTGATCTACGCGCGCGTCGCCGGTGATTTTGGTATCCTGCGCACAAACATTCACGCTGCAAACCGAAACAACGATCGATGTTGCCGCGATAACTGCTGCTCTATTCCGGAAGATCTTCATCGTGTACCTGGTCTTTCGTTTTTCAATCGCTATGTAGTGCCGCCGCTCTACCGCGAAGGCACTACGGCAAGGGTCAATGCGTATATGTGCGGCTTTGGCGCGGCCGTCTTATAGATGGAATCTTCGAGTGAATTCTCGAATGCGTCCATAACATCCGGTTGGCCCGGCTGAGCGCCCGCATCGAACTTTCGTATCGCCATGCGCAAATGAATGTAGTGCGCTTGGTCGCGGTCGCGCACCAGCCAGCTAACTTCCTGGGACTGGTGACGCATGGGAGTTTGATAATCGGCGAGGTTAATCCCACTGTCGAGTTGATGCTCAGAAAATGCACCGACTGAGGTTCCATCGATTGTCAGATTGTAGGTTCCCGCATCCAGTCCCGTTATGCGCAACGGTTCCTGGTTGAGCTGCTGTTGGATATCGCTCACATCCAACAGCAGCGCCTGCGTCTCGTTATCGCGAATGAAAGCGAGCGGCAATGCATTCTCGGTTTCCGTCCAACGCAAGGCCCCGTTGTCGCGATTGACCTGATCGACAGTCGCGTTCTGTTCATCGACTACCTTGCCCGCACGCCCGTCGATCGTCACGAAAGAAACCAGCGCAGGCGCATTCCATCCCTTGAGCAGCGCCTCGGCCATTACCCAGTGGGCTACCTCGCCGGGATGAACGCGATCAGGAAGAAGCAGCCCGGCCACCTTCGGATCAAGGGCCTGCGCTTTCTGAAGCGCCGCCACTACAGGTGCGTTCAGATCGATGAAGGTCTGTCCAAACTTGTGCGCCAGGTCGCGATCGAGATCTCCAAAATGGTTCATCACTCCGTTGTAGCCGCCTGGAAACCTTGCAGACCTGGTCACATCATCGAATGGTGACGGCCCTAGCAGCGTAACTCGCGCCCCGGGAGCACGATCGCGAATTGAGTCAAGAATATGTTCGTAACCTTTCGTATAAGTTGTCTCGATTTCATCGGTCGTCGCCTGATAACTCCCATCATTCATTCCCAGCATGACGGTTACAACCGTGGGCTTGAGCGGGAATACATCGCGGGCAAGGCGCTCATCGATGGGACCGCCCCCTCCGCCGGTGACCCGGTCGCCGCCAACGCCGGCTCCGTAGAAATGCACACGCATCAAGGGGAAGCGCGTCACGGTGTATAACTCGACATATTGGTTATATTGGTTCTGTTCTGTGATGCTGTCGCCGTAAAAAACAACCGTGTCGTTGTTCTTGAGATAGAAGCCCTGTACGCCGGAAAACGGAGCCTTTGGTGCGATGACAACGCTTACAAGCGAGTCGGCGCAGCCGTAGTAAAGGAACCACTGATCGTGGAAGTAGACAAGTCCTTCGGCGAAGGTTGTTCCGGCGACGTATTGACCGGTTTTCTCGTAGGTCGTCTCGGGTTTCAGGTCTGGGTGTTCTGCCTGCGCAAGAAGGTGCGACGGATCGTGTGTGTCGAAGAGAGCTTCACCGGCTGCGTATGCGTTTGGTCCTAAGTCGGGGTCGCCCGCATCTGGAGCGTTTTTGCCGTTGTAAAGCACCACGATGCCTGCGTCAGTGAGCACTGGAGGCGGGCCGGTCTCAGGAAACGAGCTGTCGAAGTGGCCGGGACGCGGGCGCAGTAATTCGATGGGTGCGCCCTGCGCGTCTTCGACGGGCGTCCAGTGGATCAGGTCCGGCGAGGTTGCCAGATGAATGGCGCCTTCACCCCAGTACATCCAGTACTTGCCGTCGATCTTCGCGGCAATCAAGCGGCCCTTGTCTGGATCAATCCGGGTAACGATGCCCGCGGATTTGTATTGCAGCCTGGAGTACTTGCCGCCTGCCGCGGTCAGAAATGCTGGGCCATACTTGGTCCAGTGGGTGAGATCACGCGAACTGGCGATGCCTACCGAATAGGTTTTGCGGTTCCATTGCGTGTATGTCAGAACGTAGGCGCCGTCTTCACGCTCGACCAGGCGCGGATCTTCGACACCACCAGGCCATTCGTGGGACTGCTGCTTATCCTTTGCAGGGAAGAACACCGGTGCGTCCGCGCGCGTGAAGTGAATTCCGTCGGTGCTCTCGGCGAGACCGAGTCGGGACGTGTGTCCACCAATCGCCATTGCGCCGGAGTCGTCTTCCGCGCGGTAGAGTACATAGATTTTTCCATCGCGCACAATCGCGGCGGGGTTGAAGGTGTGGAGAGCCTCCCAATGCGCGGGGGCTTTTGAGATTGGGTCGGTAAAGGTGGATTCCGCACGGGGAGCAATTATAGGATTGCCGTTCTCCGGCCGCGTGAATGGGCCAATCTGCCATGGCGCCGCAGTTTGCGCGTGTGCGCCAGCCGCCAGAATCAATGCGGTAACTAGAAATAGGCTTTCCCGTAGTGTCATTATTTACTGCTCCTCAAATTGGTACACGGGTTAGTGGATTCGCATCTGGAGTTCTTGGATCAGCAAGTTAGCCCCCGCTTCGCGGGGATAGCGAGTTAGCAAGCCAGCGTGAGCATTGGCCGACACAAGTTCTGTGACTTGCGCAAACGTTCCTGGACGTTCGTATGAACCTGCTTGACCCACGACGCAACTTTACACCTGCACACCAGCAGAGTGCCTGCTTGCCTCAGTTCGCGTAGAAGCTCAACGCCGCGTCACCCTGTTCCAGCAGCCTTGTCCGCTCGAGTTTTCCGAATCGGTTTTCCAGGCGCTCTTTTTTTCGATGTTCGGCGATCACCAGAGCGTCCGGGGCAAGCGAGCCGGCTGCGGAACCACCCAGCAGGCCTAGCGTTGATGAGTATTCCGCGGCCGCATCGTAGGGGGGATCGAGAAAGACCAGATCGAATTTCGCGAGCGGGTTTATCCGCTGCAGAGTAGTCTTTACGCTTGCCGCATGGATGCGAAAGCCTGTGGCCAGGCCGAGACGGGCGAGGTTTGCGCGCAGGACTTTCAGTGCGGTCGGAGCCCGCTCGACAAACTCCACACTGGCCGCGCCGCGACTGAGTGCTTCGATCCCAACCGCCCCGGAGCCGGCATACAAATCAAGGAATGCGGCACCTTTGACGCGTGGAGCTAAGACGTTGAAAAGTGTCTCGCGCAGCCGGTCGCTGGTGGGGCGGGTGGCGAGCCCCGGCGGAGCTTCCAACGAGCGGGAACGGTACAATCCGGCGATGATGCGCATCGCTCAACAGCATATCCGACCCTGACCCACTACAATCGAATTATGCGAGGCTGGTCAATCCCGCTGGGCCGTTGGATGGGCGTCGAGATGCGCGTCCACGTCTTTTTCCCGTTGCTGGCAGTCCTGTGTCTGGGCCTCAGCACGGCCGACCCTATTTGGCGCGGAATCGCACTGTTCCTGGTGGTCGTTGCGGCGGTAACGGTCCGCGAGGCTGCTCGCCTGATCATGGCCGCATGGCTGGGACTGCGCCTGCGCGCCGTGCTGTTGCTGCCGATCGGCGGGCTATTTGCCTACGCTGATCCGGAAAGCCAGGAGAACGCCGGACGCGGAAGCGCGCAGTTTTTTCTTGCCTTCACCGGCCCGCTGGCGAACACAGCCACGGCGTTGGTGCTGGCGGCAATGTTTTTGGGCGCAGGCGGCAATATGCACCTGCTCGATCCACCGCTGATTACCTCTGTCTACTTGCTGCGCAGCCTGGTCTGGATGCAGGTCGGCCTGGCGCTGATTCACCTGGTGCCCGCTTACCCGCTGGATTTCGGCCGGTTGCTGCGAGGGAGCTTTGCCCGCAAGCACGGGTTCGCTCCCACCGGGCGCGCGACGTCCGGCATCGGGCAGGTTTTGGCTCTCGCAGCCATGGTGGGCGGCATGTTGCTGCACAATTACTGGCTCATTATCGCCGGTTTTTTCATCATGATCGGCGCGCAAATTGAGGATCAGGGGGTTTTCTTCCAGTCGGTGGTCGATACCGTCCGGATGCGCGAGGTGATGCTCACCGATTTCGCCACGCTCTCGCCGTCTGACACGCTGGCCGATGCTCTGGTTCGCTGCGTCCACTCTTTGCAGGAGGACTTCCCCGTCGTTCGCGGCCCGCAACTGGTCGGCATCGTCTCGCGCCAGCGGATTGTGGATGCATTGCGCAACGACGGCAATGGTTACGTGCAGTCGGTGATGTCCCGTGCCTTCCAGGTGGCGCGCCCCGAGGATACGCTGGGCACTACGATTCGCCGCCTCACGGCAGGTCACGGGCTGGCGCTTATTCCTGTCGCCGAAAGCGGGCGCGTGGTTGGCATTGTGAGCGTGCAAAACCTGATGAGTTCCATGTCGCTGCTGGCGGAACAGCGCCGCATCGAGCACGAGGAAAAGGGAGAATAACGCCGCCGATGGATGCCGGCCCCATGGCGAATCAAGAGCCGTCGCCGATAGCTCCGGGGCTCTACCTTGTCGCCACGCCGATCGGCAACCTTGGCGACATCACGCTGCGGGCTCTCGATATTCTGAAGCGCGTTGACCGCATAGCTTGCGAAGACACGCGCCAGACGCAGAAGCTGCTCAACCACTTCCAGATTGAAACTCCTACCGTTAGTTGCCATCAGCACAACGAACGATATCGCGCCGCGGAATTGGTGGAAGCTCTCAAGGCCGGCGGACGCATTGCGCTTGTCTCTGACGCAGGGATGCCGGGGATTAGCGATCCGGGAATGTGGCTTGCGACTGAAGCTATTAAAGCAGGGGTTGCGGTAATTCCGATCCCCGGCGCCAACGCCGGACTTAGCGCGCTGGTGGCCTCAGGGCTGACTGCTGCGGAGTTTCACTTTATTGGCTTTCTGCCTGAAAAGGCTGGAGCACGCCGCAGCAGGCTGGAAGCGCTGGCAGCCGAAGCCGCGACAGCGAACGCGGCGCGCACACTGATTTTTTATGAAGCTCCGCACCGGATTCTCGAAACGCTCGCGGATCTTGAGTCTGTCTGGGGGCCAGATCTGCGAATCGTGGTGGCGCGTGAACTGACCAAGATCCACGAGGAGTTCCTGCGCTCCACTGTCGCCGAGGCCCGTAGCGAGCTCGCCGGTCGGGATCGCGTCCGCGGCGAAATAACGCTGCTGGTCGAGGCCGTGCCAAAGGGCCATGCGCAGCCTGAGCCAGGGTCCGCGAGAACGGCCGCAGAGAAAATATCCGCGCGCGTTTTGCGGCTGCAGACGGAGATGGGGATCGACGAAAAGGAAGCTCTCAAGCGGCTGGCGCGAGAGCTTGGCCAATCAAAGAGCGACCTTTACCGCGAGCTTCAGCGGGAGCGGGCGCGAATCAAAATCAGTTCGCGTTGAGTGTGCAAAGGTCGTAAAGAGAAGAAGCAGAAGAGAACCGCCATTTCCAGAACGGTCACTGGATCGCTGGGTCTGCGTTCCCTTGCGAAGTGAGCATGTCTTTGAGCATGGGCATCGCGCTACCGAATTGCGGAGGGAGTTCGGGGGCGTGGGGCGATGGCCGCTTTTGGCGCCCGGCCACTGGAATTGCGGGAGCTTCGTCCGATACAGGCAACACCGATCCCTCCTGAATCCGGTACGGAAACACGAGTACGCGGGCGAGGAAGAACCATGGATACTGCGTCAACTCAATCCGCTCCACTTCGACGGCATTGGATTGCTTACCAACGCGCCGAAGGGCAAGCTTGAGGGCACTGGCGATGGCCAGCTGCGAGGTCTCACCCACTCCGCTCCGCAGAGCCCCGTCGGGGAATTTGATGAAATTCCAACCACGGGTATGCACCTTCTTCTCCAGGCGGCGCTTGCCTCCAGACCGCATGAGGTTCCAACCTTCGCGAAACTCTTCGGTTGCCACCTTGAAGCCGGCAGGCAACTCAGCCTGGGCACGTAAAAGGACATTTGATTCAGCAATGGTGCACATGATTGCGACTCTCTCTTTTAATCGGTAGTTGGGCAATTGACCTTTGCAAAGGGGTCTAGTTGAAATTCCGCGGAAGCCTCGCGGGGAATTCCGGTTGGGGATCGGTCAGGTGCATCTCTTGGGAGGATTCACTGCCACTACTTGAGCCCATGACTCCCAGCGACTCGGCAGCGGGCTTGGCCGGTCTGCGCTCGCGCCATGGCAGGCTCTCGATTATGCGCAACAACGATGCCAGGCTGCTGCCTTTTTGATAGAAAGCGTCGGCAGCAACACCGGAAGGTACTTCATCCCCACTGAATGCTCCACTCATGGCGACCGTTTGGATGGCAGGAAACTGGCGGCGAACTCTTGCCAGCAATTCGAAGCCCGAGATGCCTGGCATGTTCAGGTCGGAAAGGATGATTTCTGGGGATTCGTTCCGTATCGCGGTCAATGCCGAGGAGGCGTCCTGAGCGGTGCGGACTCGATAGCCTGTCTCTGCGAGGACGAGGGACAACGTCGAGAGGACCGAAGGATCATCGTCCACAATCAACAGATTCGCTCTTGTCTCATGCATCTCTCACCCCACAATTCAGTTACACCAGGGAATTGTGGTGAGTATCCCATTCAAACAATTCGGATTCTGTTCAATTTAGACCAGAGGAAAACAAAAGCTGCCGGCCGGCTCCTGGCAGTTCCACTCAATCGCCTGGAATTTCCGGCTCTTGCGCTTCATCGCCCGGCAGATTGTCGTGCAGAACTACATTCAGCAGCGACTTGTGAACCTTAATGCGGCCGCTGTATTCGATCAGGCCCAGCTTGCGGAAGCGATTCATGAAGAAGCTCACGCGCGAGCGGGTTGTCCCGATCATTTCCGCCAGAGTTTCCTGCGAAATCTTGGGTATGTATTGCGTCGGCTCGCCAGGTTTGCCAAACTCCGCCATCAAAAGCAGAATCCGCGCCAGGCGCTTTTCGCTGGAGTTGAAAAGCTGATCGACCAGGTCGGCCTGGATGCGCATGCTGCGCTCCAGCAGAAACTTCAGGAACATGTCGGAGAAATCGTGTTCCTCGTGCATAACGCGGATCATTTCGTCGCGCCTGATCTTGAGAGCCGTGCAGGCGGTAATGGCTGTTGCCGTGGACAAACGAAATCCAGACCCTTCTACCAGGGCTCCCTCGCCAACAAACTCGCCGGGGATCACCAGCGAAATGGTGGCTTCCTTGCCGGCCTTCGAAACCACGGTGATCTTTGCGCGGCCCTTTTGCAGGTAGAAAACAGCGTCTGCGGGGTCTCCCTGCGAGAAGAAAGGCTCCTTGGGCGCGAATTGAACGATTCTTCGTCCTAGCCCGGCACTGGCCAGGAATGCCGCGGGATTGAAAATTGGCTTATGAAGCTCAAACATTGGACTCGCCTGCTTCCCACTGCATGTCTCTTCTCGGGTAGTTCATCACGATGCGAGACAGCATCGCCAATCGGTTGCCAATCGGTTGATTGCGGAAGTGCAACGATGAGCAAAGAGCATATGTTCATCGACGGAAATGGGCCTGTCCATTGGCCGCTTACCGCGCCTGCAATCGGGCATATACGGGCTTCGCCCGGTCGAATAGACCTTGCAGCACTGTAGCTGAGAATTGCATCCGCGCGGAGCAAAAGCTGTTCAATTTTGCACACTTTTTCAAAAATAATTCAAGCCCGGATCGTATCGCCTGGGTGAAATGAAGAGAACGCAGGGAACTCCTTGAGGATTTTCGGAATACACGCAAACCTTTTGACAGCAGTGAAAGGTAGCCTTTTTCCTGAGCTGTGTCGGTCGACCATGACCTCGGGTGAATCATTGCCTCGGGCTCAAGGTTTCTCGACAGCCCGAGATTCCCGATTCTCTTCGATATCCGCTATCAGCTGCTTCAGCTGGGTCGTTTTGCGCTCACTCATATTCAGGAACTTGACACCCACTTGCCGCCGATCCTCGATGGACTGAATCACGCCGCCGAGCCGGAACGGCAGCCCTTCCGCACGAAATTCAATCTCTACCCGTGTGTAGATCGCCACCGTGAATCGCGCATCGGTGCGGATGCGGCAGCCGGTGAGGCTCAGTTCCAAAATCAATCCCTTCAGCTTGGCTCCGCCAGGGATGAGGCAGATGGCGGCGGATGTATCGACAGCCTGCTTAAGCTGCACGCGGCGGTCGGGATTCGCGAAGCCCACGATTGGATTTGCTGGATGGCCGGGGGCCTCGAGGTCGTCGGAGTGGTCAGCAACGGCATGGATCCAAAGATGTTCTGGAGCTGGTTCCGGGACACGGGCTGGAGCACCCGGTTCGAGGCTGTCTGCCTCCTGTTGCTGCGGCAACCCCTCCGCGGCAAGCGCTTCATCAGGCAGTTCTTCCCTGGCAACCATTTCGGCGCGAGCGGCAGCATCCGCTTCTACCTCGCCAACCACTTCTGCCAGATCCCTGAGGCGCCGCTGTGGCACCTCGATAAACTGGATTCCGACCACATTCCATTGATTCGTCCATTGCGTCAAGCCGAAAAAGCGGAAGGCAATACCGTTCACCCGGAACGTAACTTCGACGCGCACGTCGGTTCCAGCGCTAAACCGATCTTTGGTTCGCATGCGGCAACCCTTCAGGCTCAGGTCCAGCACACGTCCTTGCACCTGCCGGCCGTCGCTTACCAACAGCAGAGTGGCGTCGTCATCGACCTGGAAGCGTGGCCCTGCGCGGCGCTCTGTTGCCTGCGCTGCCAAGCCTTCCGGGTTCTGATCCTCTTCCATGAACGGTTCCATCGAATTTCAGCGAGTGTCAGCGAGCCTCAACCGGGCTCAATGGCCCTCGGCCGGTGCCCAGGGCTGCACCGGTGCCGGCTCCGGTTCTTCCCGGCCTTTCAAGCGGTCGTATTCATACAGATCGCTCGTTGTTCCCAACCCCTCGTTATAGAGGCTGATGGTTCCGATGAGTTGGCTGAGTTCCTCGCTGAACAGATGGATAGCCTGCAATTGACTGGCGGTGGCGGGAAGCTCGTATTTCGCGGTCTTCAAGAACTTCTGGTAGCCGCGGTCAAGAAGACGCGCCACCTGGCCACCAAACACCGCCCCGGGGCGCTCCCAGAACTCGACAGGCGCAGTCTTGCCGGGCACCAAAATCGCGCCTGCTCCATGCTTGCTGACCAGCACACCGGCCGCAACTCCTGCATAGGGCGCAACGTCAAAGGAATGCGCGCGCAGTTGCTCGATGGTTTGGTCGAAGTTCGGATTGAGGGATTTTCGGGCCATAATTGTCTTCCAGTCTGCGAGGACGGTTATAAAAGAATAGGAAGAACCTTTTATTCCCCACACTCGCTTCACTCAATCTCGCACAACCGGAGCGCCTGCCGCAATTCTCCATGGAAATCAAACCGGTCAATTCAAAACTCGGTTCCTTTGTTGCTGAACGCATTGGCGCGACGCCGCTCATTAGGCTTGACCAGCCGGTTCGCGGATTGGAAGGCATCACCTTGCTGGCCAAGGCGGAATGGGCCAATCCCGGCGGTAGCGTCAAAGACCGCGCGGCTGCCTCCATGGTTGCCGACGCCCGGACCCGGGGCCTGCTGGTCCCTGGGAAGACGCTTCTGGATGCCACCAGCGGGAATACGGGCATTGCCTTTGCCATGCTGGGAGCCGCGCTTGGGTTTCCAGTGCACCTTGCCATGCCCAGCAATGTGTCCCCGGAGCGGAAGCGGGTTTTAAGAGCCTTCGGGGCCAAGGTGGATTGGACGGACCCTGACCAGGGTTCGGATGGAGCGATTCGGAGAGCCCGGGAACTGGCGGGTAATGAGCCTGAAAGATTCTGTTACATGGATCAGTACTCCAATGATGCCAATTGGCTGGCGCACTACCGAACCACTGGCCCCGAAATCTGGCAGCAGACTGAGGGGCAGATCACGCATTTCGTGGCCGGATTGGGCACCAGCGGTACTTTCATGGGTACGACACGCAAGCTGAAGGAAATGAATCCGGCGATCCAGGCGGTCAGCTTTCAACCAGATTC
>Ga0182012_10003718_pt1 | contig 16141 bp, 25 predicted proteins | sample 612S2SmetaG_FD_120486 | JGI IMG/M metagenome (GOLD analysis project Ga0182012, IMG submission 120486) | Permafrost microbial communities from Stordalen Mire, Sweden - 612S2S metaG | ecosystem: Environmental > Terrestrial > Soil > Wetlands > Permafrost | place: Sweden: Stordalen | collected...
CATTCATTAAATTCAACAAGGGAGTTGGCAAGATGGCGAGCGATCAATCAGGCAATGAAGGCGGAAAGCCACCATCAGAGACTAACTCGGCCATAGAAAAGGAGAAAGGCCGAGCCCCCACAAATAAGGAGCCCGGAGACTCTATTGCAGAGGGACGTAAGGCCTTCACCAAAACTGTCCCATCCTACGAAATCTACACAAAATCCGTCCTGCCACAGGTTGCGATGATGCCAGCTAACAGGGACTTGCCCCCACCACTCTGGAGCAAAGTGCTTTTGGAGGCTCGTATGAATGCAAGCTTGCCTGATAAAAAGGCATTGACAATAGCACAAGGTATGGGCCCTGTCGAATTAAGAAGAGACAAAGAAGCAAGTGATGGCGCGAAAGCTGCGACGGAATGGAGCAAGAGTGTCGATACATTGCTGACCTACATTAGTGGGAAACAGCAAAGCACCAAAAGCATCGATCTTGCACAAGCACTCAAAGACAGCGGTATCGAGTGCATTATTCCTGAGAACGAGCGGGCAAAAGCATCTGTCAGTAACGAGCACCTGAACTTTATTGCGGGACAATTTGTGCGCCAATTAGAGAATACGAATTTTTGTACGCAGAAAAGACATAATGTTGAGGACGCGGTTAAAATACTCGCCAGCGAATTAATCTCTATGACTCTGGTTGGGACTACGGATGGCAAAGTTTATGCGTTTGAGGAATTGGCAAAGGAACGCATCAAAACCGGTGATGCGAAGCAATTCGTGGAAACACTGACAGGTAAAATCGCTAAACGTGTGATTGCTCTTGGAAATGAAAGCGGGGCAGCGGCGGGAACTCCCCGTGCAGACGGCCAAACTTGGTCAGACGCGCATGGAAAGAATACAGGCGGCAGGGGACACGGCTAAATTAGTTGAGTCATAGAAATTCTGCGCCTGCGCAAGGTTCCATCACACTCTCTGCTTGGAGTGAGCGTGATCTTTCCAATTGACACCCTGAGAATCCACAACGCACCGCCATAGTGGTTCGTAAATGTGACCAACGAACAATCGGGAAGGCTTCTCGAACATGGGGTTTGGGCATTAAAGGAACAGAAAAACCACCTATGTTCGCGGTTGACGCATTTGTTCCCTACTCCAGATGAGGATGTAGTTCCCCTACCCAAGCTTCCCTCGCGGGAATCAGCGATCCAGCGTTGAACCCGAGAACAGTGCGGGTATGAACGCCGGGTTGTCATAAAAGCTTAACGTGCATTAAGCGCCGTGCGCAGGTAGAGTCTCTTTACCAAAAACCTTTTTCTTCAGAGGCTGTTTTATGCGCGAGAAAAAAACTGAGGCCAAGACAATCCAAGATTTATTTGACCGAGTCCCCGGTGAGGGCAAGAAACGTGGCAGTAATACGGAAGCAGCAACAATAGAACAGCTTGCTGATGATTTCAGGCAGTTGAATAAGAGCAGTGTTCATGGTATCGACGACCTCGACAGTAACGCCGAAATCAGGAAGCGCTATAACCAAAGCGAAGCTGTCTTAGACCCGCGTTACTCATCAAAACCTACAAGAGGACGATCTTAGACCAACGTTACGAAGGGTTTTAAAAGACGGTGAAACGCGTCGCGAGTTAACGGCCGCGGCCGCTTTTGTCTTTTGCCCCGGCCAGCGCCGCCACCGCGCCCAAGGTTAAGGAAGTCAGGCACCAGGCTGCGCTCTTCGCCGACTCATGGTCTCGGGATTCCGTCATCACTTTACGCTCGTCGGTTTCCGGCTTGGTCTCTCTTACCTGCTCTTGCAAATTGTCCTCAGCCCTGAGGTGTTGGGCTGTTTGTTCTGCACCAGCCATAGAGGTCAAGGCGAGCGCCGCTTTGCCCAGTATTTGTTTGATGTTTCTCATAACCGCACCTATCGAAATGTAAAGATAGGAAAGTATACGTTTTTTGTGGTCAGAACGAAAGAGAAATATTAAAAACCACCATGCGATCGCGTGCTTGGTTGTTGTCAAACTACACATCCGATGTCTATCTCTGGATAGTCGACCGCATAGATTGGTGCAGGTGATGCAGTCACAAAGAAAGCAGAATCGCGGACATTCCTCATGGCCGCCAGAGCCTTAACCCCTTGCAACTGCGGGACGCGTTGGGCAAATGTTGTCGCGCTGACTTAAGGAGCGCGCTGCACGGTAAGTCTTGCAGTAAGCCTATCGATGGCTATCGAGCGCCACTACGCCCTTCACTGTCCCACTGAACGGAGAACCTGATCCGCAACGGCTTGGAAATGAACAGTTGCCGGAAGGCGAGGTGCCCTGCTAGCTTTGCCTTTTGAAAGGATCTGCTCCAAAAACGGGGCATAGGCTGAAGGCGTGATAAGTCACTCACTTAATCGCAAGGTTGTCATCGCCGCACTTTTTTGCGGTAAGTGGAGGGTTCACCGCCTCCACAGTTGATTCTCTCTACCGTAATTCCGCCGTTTCCTTCACCTCGGTGGTGGTTGGCTTCTTTCTGTCGGCGTTCCCCTTTAGCTTCCTGTGCGTCGTGTTGACTTCGGCAACATGTTCCCGGTTTAGCTGGAGGCGATTGCCCAGGGCGCAGGTGGGCGTCCTTGCCTCATGGATGACGGCGTCTGGTGTGTTCGGGGTTGGATCTGTTGTATTGGCCAGCGGCTCCACGACTTACATGCTTTACCACGCTTACCTCTACGGCCTGTGCCGGTTAGCTTTACTGATGGCGGCAGGAGTCGTTGGAGCGGTCGGGACGCACATTTCTTTATGCGGAGGGGCCTCGTCCTTGATGCGATCCAATCGTCTACGCATCGCGATGCTCGGAGGCTTATCCGTCATGGCGTTCTTGCCGTGGATCATCGTGGACTGTAGCCGCGACGTCGGGCCAACTTCATGGCCCACTTTCGCCAAGTGGCTGATCGGAAGCAAATGTGCCGAATGTGAAACGTTCGGTAACGTTAACAACCATGACATAAACCGTTCCTCACGTTTCTATCCCTGGGATGAGCGCGAGGCGTTTGTCAGGCGATTGTTCATCGATGGTTTTATGGTGTGGCAGATTCTCGTCGGTCTCGCCGCGGTCACGAACGCCTCAGTTTTTGCGGGGAAAATCGGATCGCCCGCAAAAGAGGGGCCTGGCAAGGAAGAAGTAAAGTAGCGTCGCATACCTGCACGCAGCTCCGCCATGTAGTTTCGGCAAAGTCGCGGCACACGCCTGACCTATCCTGTCGAAGGGATGCTGGGTTAGGAACAAGTAGGTGTTTGTTAATCCGATTTGCGCATGGGATCTAAGTGAAGTGAGAGCCGGGGCCCGTCACAAAGGTTAACTTACGTTCACACTCTCGTAGTTATTGCCACCTGATAATAGATTCGGTCGATTAACTGGTGGTCGAAGAGGAGTGTGAGGGAGGTAACGAACATGTGTAGGTCACCCAGGAACAGAAGCTTCTTCAGCGCCTTTCTACCACGAGAAACGGCCCTGAAGGCAACGACGCTTTGGGAATCTCGGTCAACAGCCAGCCACAGCCGGAGCTGGCCGTTTTCGTACCCAGATAGTGCCACATCTCGTTCATCTCCATCACCCGCGCGTTCAGACGCTCATCCTTCTCGGCAGCCTTGATACTTTGAATCTGAGCCGCCACGTCGCGTACCCAACGCATGACCGACATATGGCTTATATCCAGCAGCCGCTCAATCGAACGAAATCCCAAACCCTCAAGGTATAGCGATATCGCCCGCTTCCTGACTGCAAGGGGGTGGCCTCGCCGGGTACTTTTCGTATAGTTGCACCCACAACCTTTACACCTGAACCGGGGCAGGCCATTCGCTCTCCCGTTCTTTACCCTCTCCACGCAGCGGCACTTGGGACAATGCATAATCTCCTCCCCGTTAAGGAATAACGGGAGGAAACCCTATCACACCGCATCGAGAATATCTATTATATTGTTGCAAAACCCAAGGTGTGCGTCATAAAAGTTTAACTTTCCCCCCGGTTTATGCGCTGGTAATATCTCCTCATCCTTAAGCCACTCATTTTAGAAAGTATTCATATGCCCGCAAGCACTGCTTCTGCAAGCCAGCCTAATTACAATTCGGCGGCGACGAAAAACTTAGCGACGCTTGTCGACAATGAAAAAATTAACGTACAGTTGATCGCTCACGCGCTGAAACTTGGTGCTGACCCTAATACTCGGCTGGATAACCATGAATCTGTCGCCGAGAGACTGGTGAATGTTGCTTGCAACAGCGGGGATCGTAATGCGCTGGAAGCGCTCAAAGTAGTTGCGTCTAGCCCTCACTTCAACCCAAACGCAACCTCCGGACTTATGGGCGACCACAATCTTATCGGCGCAACATTGGTACATGCTGCTGGCGCGATGGGAGACCCAACCAAGCGACCAGAGGCACTGGAAGCGCTGAATGCCGTTGTTTCTGATCCTAAGGCTGACTTTAATGCTGCAGTAGTTAAAAAACCAGCTCCTCAAAACGCCATCCAGTACGCATCGGAACTCCAAAGAGAATTAAAAAATGTTCCAACTACAGAAATCCCTCAATTCGCTGGAACTGTCGTACGGGCAAAAATAAACCAGGAGCGAGCCTCCGTTTCCGCCGCCGCCGTTGGAGGCACTCCAACGCTCCCCACGAGCGTTCCAGGTGTAGGTGGTGACAGGCAGCAGCGGACACATTAATTACGGTTCCCGTCACTGTGGAAAACCATACGCACCTGAAGCTCCAGCGTTCCCCTGAGCCGCTTGCCCTGCCGCCCGCTCTTCTCTTCATTCAGGACCGCTAATCTTGACGATTTTGTACCTGGTTGTCCGGTCCGCCATTTTGGGTCGCACTGTAACCCTGTGTTCATGAATTGATTGTCGATTGCGACTAAATCCTTACGGGCTGTGTCTAGCGGTTTCGTGCGCTGGCATCCATTGAATCGGCCTACAGAACGGTGGGTGAGCAGTTTACGTTGCGGGTGAATGGTTCAAATGTTGGGGTTGCGGGAGAGCGCGAGCGCGGTTTGCTCCATGCCGGCAAGGGATCGATGTCTAAAAATTAAGATCGAAGAACAAAATGCAGCTGTTTCCGCTCTGTGCTGTGTTGTAAACGGCTTGATTAGGGTCGTAGTTCGTAGCGCAGTTTTGCGAGCCCCACCCCGCACCCCTGTGACCCGGTACGCGCTGTTTTTACGCTCCCGGTGCCAGGTCGGCCGTCGTCAATCTTAGTGTCGACGGACAGCGCCTCGGAAGCTGTCAGGGGTGGACCAGCGTTTCCCATAAACGAGATAATGTGGTTAACGGATGTCCAAGGGTAAACCCAGGTTGCTCCATTCGGCCCCCACCAATCAAGGTTAGTAGCGACAGCGTAATAGCCGCCGGGAACCTTCGACAATGGAACATCCGCACCTCTCGCGGGAGCCGCCGCCGTAAACGATGGGTCGCCTGGTATGCCGTTATCCTGCCCCGTGAACGAACCTTGGATCATGCCGGCATTTGCGAGGTGCTGCCACATCAGGAACTGTTCATCAGTAATATTGTTCCCGGACGCACCCGAGGTACCATAGCCCCCGTTGATATGGCCATCGCCGTTGCCGTTACAGGTCGAAGTAGAACTGGTAGGAGCCGAATACCACGGAACGGTGCATTGAGCGGCACTTCCGCTATTCGCCCCCCAATAACTCGTAGCATTTGCCATATCCCCTGGCAGCGAATTGTATTTCTCCCGAAACAGTTGGATGGCGTGGGAATAGGTGGTCACGTCCGCCGTCACTGACTGGATCTGAGCAGCGCGGATAAGTGATTGCCCCAGCAGAACTCCGCCCACGATGAGGCCAATGATGACGAGCACTATGCTTAATTCGATAAGCGTGAAGCCGCGCCGGTGTTCTGCTTCTTGCAATTCCGCTCCCTCAGCGTTTGAACCTACATGCAAGAATTTTATAGGGCAGAAATCAAAAAAGCACTAACGATTTTACTGGCAGTCAGTTGCCGAGCCAAGGAAAGAAACCAGACGGTTCCCCTGACCACTTTTCTTCACTTCCCTGCGCCCGTGGTGTACTCGTTCAAACGGGCGTTTTAAGAATTACTCCAACTTAAAAGCTGGCTCTCTCTTCGGAACACAATACCCGTAGGCAATTACGCCAGGGCTTGGACTTTCCAAAACCAAACCCCGAATTTCTTCATATCACTTGAGAACATGCTGGATGAAATTATCCACCAAGGAGCGCCGAGGGCCTATAAAAGCGTCGAGGCGCCCTAACGAACCCAAGAAACTCTACGCAGGACGCTCTCATGTTTTGGTTGATTGTCATCACCCCTGCGTTCCCCTTCGTAGAGGCGACTCTTGGGCCTGGTTGACGTCACCGTTGAAGCCCTAACCGCTTTCCTCAGGCTTCCTTCCGATGATGCAATCTGATTGGCGGTTTCCAACAGCGACTTTGGGTCAGCTAATACTTCATCCAGTGGAATGCCTTTCGTTTCTGCCACACTCCGTGCGGCAGCAGCAACGACCGCTACAAATTGGCTTTCGGTCAGTTTGGCAAGATGGCCTTTTCTGTGACCATTGGTATCGTCCCCCATTTCCGTAAACCCCATATGGTTGGTTAATTCTTGGGAACGATACCCTTGAGGCCCGAGTAATACAAGTTAAGGATTTATGACGCTCGCGGGATTGTTCCCGCGTGCTTCACAGCCCCGGCACGAAAGCGAAAAATCCAACGGCTGAAATTAAGAAACAATTAACGAATTCCAGGTATTTAAGAGACATGGAGCAAGAAACGGCCCGACGGCTAATTACCAGGCTGCTGTAGGTAACCTTGTGCCTGTCGCTCATCCTTATCCCCACCCAGGATTCCTCCGAAAAGCAGAGTCAATGAGACCGATTATGGTAATCGCTATCGTATAGCCGGTCCGAACAAACGGCTGAACAAGAGATAACCTCGAAATAAACGATTTCTGCTAAACACAAAAGAGACACATGCAATCAGGTTGGACTACTGAAACCTGAATGAGAGCGCACAGTTAAGATTCGAGGTCTTCTGCGACACGGAATATTGCATCAGGTTGTTTGCATTGCCGCCATTGTCATAACAACTCGTCGAACTCCCGTTTGCCGCTGTGCCGGGACTCGCTCCGCCATAGCCATGCGTCTGAAAAGAGTTCATTGCCCAGGCCCAATAGCTTGTAGGAATATAAAAGGCCTGAACCCCTCCGGACTGCGGCAAGCCATCATCCACTTTGCTGTCTATCGCGTAGGCTTGTGCGACCGTAAGCCCGGCATTGGAGCTCATAGCATATTTATAGATTGCCGAGAGGCCAAAATAATTTACCCCATTTACACTCCACACATAAACATAATTGCCCTGCCCGATTTTTCCTTCCGGAAGCCATGCATCGATCGCCGGAGGGCTGATCGATGGGTTTGGGAAAGCGGTTGCCGGCCAGGAAGACAGGGTCGAGGTGATGCTGAAACTGCCTTCGATCAACCCTATGTTCATGCCGTTGGCGTAAGTAAGATCGTTCCAGAACAGCGATGGCTCACCTAGTGCCTGGGACCCGTTATTGCAATTGCCGCATCCGGAATTGTAAGAGCCCTCGATAAGCCCGTTACCATCGCCCATACCGGCCGTGTAGCCCTGAACCGGAGAACCTCGCCGGGCGAAGCCGAACTGCGCCGCAGTCTGGGAATTCATATCCCCCGGAAGGGCGTTGTATTTATTGCGGAACGTATTTACCGCCGTCTGGTACTTCTCAATCTGACTTATCTGCGCCCGCACCGCCGCCGCATTGATAAGGTTCTGTCCCACCAGAATTCCTCCGACAATGAGGCCGATGATGGTGAGCACAATCGACAGCTCGATGAGCGTGAAGCCTGCCGGGAAAGAGGGGTACTTCTGCATCACTGAAACCTGAAGCTGAGTGAGCAGTTCAGGCCCGCGCCACCATTCTGACTCATGGAGTACTGCATTACCTTCGTGGCATTGCCACCATTATCAAAACAGGTATAAGCGCTTGAGGAGGCTGAAGTTCCAGGCCAAGCGCCTTGATAGCCATTCCAACTACTTCCTGCGGACCACTCAGGCCAGTTCGTACGTACATAAGTCGCGGTCACATTTCCCGATGCGGGAAATCCGTCATCAATTTTCATATCGATGTTATAGGCCTGTGCAACGGTCATCGCAGGGGGAGTTGTGGCGATCATTCCGCCCCCGCTGCCCCCAGTCATACTGCTTATAGGTGCCAAGCCGTAATAATTTGTTTGGTCGCCACTATCGACGTTATTTCCATTGAATGTGATGCCGCCACTCCATACATAAACGTAAATACCTTTGCTGAGTTTTGCGTTGGGAAAATAAGCATCGAGAGATGGTGTGGTGGTTTCTGTCACTGATGAGATTGGAACCACAACATTACTTGAAGCGGTAGCGAAGCCGCCCTCAATAAGACCTGCTTTGGTCAAATCCACCCAGAACATCGCCGTTTCTCCGGTTCCTTGAGCAATGCCCTGATGGTAATTCCATGCGTTAGCATTAGCAATTACCCCCTCAAGAATCCCGTTCCCGTCTCCTTCTCCCGGATACTGGCCTCGGGCCGCAAAGCCGAAAGACGACGCGTCCGGGTCTCTGATGTCGCCCGGCAGATAGCCATACTTGCCTTTGAAGGTATTTACTGCCGCCTGATATTTCTCTATCTGACTTATCTGCGCGCGCACCGCCGCCGCCCCGAGGAGACTCTGCCCCACCAGCACGCCTCCGACGATAAGGCCAACTATGGTCAGCACGATGGACAGCTCGATGAATGTAAAACCTTGTTCATGTGAGCGAGCGCGCATCATTGGAACTGAAAGCTGAGAGCGCAATTCATATTGCTGCCGCCGCTGATTTCGAGGGAGTATTGCTGTATTGCGCCAGCGACGTTGCTGTTGTCAAAACACGTGGTTGCTGTTCCGGGTGTGGCCGTAGTGTACGGGTATTGGGTGCTCCCCGTAGTCCCGGCCCATTTCACGCTGTTTGCAGCCGTACTATTCACATATTCGGCCAGCACATGGCCAGATTGCGGCAGCCCGTCATCTACTTTCTGATCGATGAGGGATGCTTGCTGCACCGTCAGGCCAAGGTTTGAGTAGGTCTCGTTACAGCCGCCATAGCCAATCGAAGTAAGTGCGGATAGCCCGAAATAGTTGACTCCATTGGAATGCCATCCTCCTCCCGAGCAACAAAAATAGCCGCTATAAACATAGACGAAGTTGTTTTGGCCTATTTTGGCGGCCGGGAAATAGTTTGCAAGGGCGCTTGTTGGAATTCCTGTGTTAGCAGGGCTTGCGGTCGTTGCGGAAGCGAAGCTTCCTTCTATCAGGTTTAGGTTCATCCCGTTCGCATAGGTCAGGTCAGACCAAAACATGACGGTCTCACCCGCGTTCTGTGTAACGCCGGTCGGCAGGCAGATCCCATCTACTCCTTGAAGAATTCCATTCCCGTCCCCTTCTCCAGTATTCGAACCTCTATGTTGAAGGCCAAAATTCCTCGCATCCGGATCTCTTATATCGCCCGGAAGGTAGCCATACTTCCATTTGAAAGTATTCACCGCAGTCTGGTATTTCTCAATCTGGCTAATCTGCGCCCGTACCGCCGCCGCCCCGAGGAGACTCTGCCCCACCAGCACGCCTCCGACGATAAGGCCAATTATGGTCAGCACAATGGCAAGCTCTATGAGCGTGAAGCCACTCCGGTGTTTTGCTCTCTGCAATTGCGCTCCCCGCCGTTGGAACTCACACGTGAGAAGTTTATAGCCGGAAACTTAATAAATCACTAACGATTGATTTGTGGCACGCTTCCGCCGATTGTGTGCGAATTTCAAATGCTTCGAGAAAACCCCCACGCAGTTTTCCATGGAGCTTGCTTGCGCCGAGACTCAGGAAGCCTTGAGTCTGAGGCTAGCGCTTGTGAACGGCGCCCAGCTGTCCGGGAATGCAATAATCGCGCTGTTCGTCGGTCCGCAATCGGGAGGCGGAGATGGCGAGGGTGTCAGCAGGTTAGCCACAAGCAAGGTCACGAGCGCCACAAGAACGACAAGTGATGCGTTCCTGGACATCGGGCGCTTGCGGATGCTGCTGTACATGGTTCTGATAAAGCGCAGCAGCGCGTAGGAAATCGCCGCCCCGACTACGGTCAGCAGCAGGATGTCCACCCAGTGCGGCAGCCGGAATAACGCCCGCACAAAAGCCCTGTAAATCTCCCATGCGATGGCGACGGCAACGATAAGAAAAACGCCAGCCACTGCAGAATTGTTGTCCTCTTCTGCGCGTAGTTTATTGTCACAGTTGGAACAGCTGACGGCCCACGGAGGACAAACATGACCGCACACCGGGCAACGTCGCATTTTAAGAGGTTACCCCAGCGGCAGTCGGCGATTAAGCGCCGATGGGGATAACCTTGAATGCGCGGCGATTGCGCTCGCTTACGTTGAAGAAGCGAGCCCAATACTTAACGGGGCCTTCTACTTGCCCATCCGCATCCGCACACCGGGCTGGCCGTCATTGAGGAACTCCACCCCACCCTTTTCCAGCGTAGCGATGACCCGGCGCAGCGTCTCGGTGCGCGCGCCGACCGGCCCGTCGAAGCCTTCCATACGCTTGATGGTGCCAAGCGCCACCTTCGATTTACGCGCCAGTTCCGCCTGCGACCAGCCGATGAGCGCGCGCGCGGCCCGTAGATGCCTGCCTGTAATGACGATCAACCGAGCACCGTAACATGGGTGCCCGGCTAACTCCAAATATATCAACCTTTTAGACAACTACTTGAACTTTTAGTTCAACTTGTGAGACGATCTGATCCGAGGACGAAAGATGCTGTCTCTTTTCTGCTCGCATGACTTCACACCCATGCGCCAGGCGCGCAACGATGACCGTCAGCGTCTGGGTGCGGGGCCTAACGAACCTTTTTCCCAATGCCTTTTTATTTCTGTCTGTACCGGCTGCGGCAAGGTAAAGACCGAATTCCGCCACCAGTACGGCGCACCCTTTGACAAGGATTACCACCTGGACACGGGTGAAACGGCAGGGCACCACCGCGTGCGCCGCTGTCTTCACTGCCCGTCCATCGAACGAATCTGAATGAACAAGGACACCCACACAATGCTGAACCGAATCGCGCTCCTCGGAGCCCTCACCTTGCCTCTTCTGGCGCAGCAACCCTGCCAGCCGCAGAGCAAAGTCCAGAAAGCCGCCGCATGGCTGAACCGCGCCCGCACCGGCACGGCTGTTTCACCCGCTCCCGCCCCCTGCCCGGCTTCCGCATCAGCGCCGGGCAGCATCGATACGACGCCGGGCGCAACCATCGATACCGGCACACTGAGCGGGCCTGCTTTCTTAAGCGGTGGACCGGGAAGCGGCGCGGCGGGCTATATCAAATTCACGCGCGGCCTCCTGCAATGGATGTGGAACCCGAATAAGAATCAGCAACTGCCCATCCTCAGGATTGATTTTGGCGGTGGGTATGCGGGGCAGACGGAGCAGGAGCTGCGCCTGGAGGGGATGAAGGCGGGCGCGTATTACTTCTCCGGGTTCCTGGCGCCCGGCACGGGACAGGTCATCAATGTGTCACTTACCAAGGAGGCAAGCGGCCAGTACACGCTGCGCTCGGCGGGACTTAAACTTCCCACTGATTTGACCGACCTGAGCGGCAGGGCCTTCGAGCAGGAAGCCCCCGCCCCCAAACCGTCTTACACGTTTCAGCCCTATCCCAAATCCATCGAAGACGCATTGCATAAAGCCGAGCAGCAGCAGACCGGCGCCGGGCTCAAAGCCAATGCCCATGGCGGCACGCTGAGCGTCACCACGAACGGCGACACGGTCACGCTCGCCCTCGTGCAGAACCCGGACGACGTCCGCAACCTATGGCATGCCCAGAATGATCCGGCCAAAGCCTTCCTCATCGATAGTTTTAACGGCAACACCACCGTTACGCCCCTCATCCGTCAGGGCGACGGGTCGTTCCTGTCGGAAGACGGAAAACGTCTAACGGTCTTTAACGGTGTTGCCTCTGTCAAATAACGCAAAACAGACTTAATCTACTCACAGGAGGAAATTCATTACCATGCCTATCGACCCTCTCACCGGCTATATCACTGCCGACGGCACACGAAGCCAGATAGTCGAAGCCGAGCGCAACTACAGGCTTATCAAGGAAGAGCAGCAAGCGTCGTTTGATGAGCACCAGGCGTCCAAACGCTTTCGTGGCGACGACTCCGGTTCCGGCCCCGTGGCGGCGGCACCGCGTGCGCTCTCTTTACTGCTGAACGTCCTGGTGATTGGCGCGCTCATCTATATCCTTCCCAGGGCATGGCCGTGGATGACCGCCATGCTGCATCAGGGCCGGATTATCGAACTCGTGACCGGCTGCCTGCTGGTGTTCATGGCCTGCATGGCGGTGATAGCGGTCGTGGTGTCCATCTGGCAATTCCTGGCGCGCACCCATGTCATCAAGCTCGTGCTGATTGCCGTCTGTCTCTATGCGGCATGGCGCTTCATCATGCCGCGCTCCATCCCCAGGCCGGATATTTCGCCCATTGTTGTCACGGCTCCCGTCCACGCCGCTCCGCATCACAAGCACTGACTTCCCACTAGCCCATCGCGTGGCTCCGCAAAAGCCGCAGCGGGGGGCTTGAAAGATGAGACAACGCAACGGCCGATTTTCATCGCGTTTCGGCGATCGGCCTAATCTTGCGCTTTGTGAGACGACGGGCGCTGACGCGATTGCACGAAAGCCCTGAGCACGTTGTTCATCAACGTCTGGTATCCTCTGCCGCTAGCTCTGAACCATTCCAATACGTCATGGTCGATGCGGATATTGATATGGTCTTTGGGCGAGGGTAGGTCCATGATGGCCTTCGTCCAGTCGGGTTCGCCGTGAACGTCATCCGGGTCGGCCTGTATCGACGCTTCCAGCTTCTTGCCGGTCAGCGCATTCGCTTTGCGCCAGTTCGTGCGGTCTTCACCGCGCTTCACCTTCGCCTTAATCTGTTTAGCCGTATAACGCACGGTATTGCTTTTCTTCGGCATCTCTCGCTCTCCTTGCTGTGAGGATTCGCACGGCTCCATCCCGCCATGTCCAGATGACGGCAAAAAATTTACCCTCCATCGGGCCAACACTCAAAAAGCGATCTTCCTCGCCTCGCGGCGTCGGCACCGTAAGCAGGGGACGGTCATCCAACAGGCTGAAGGCAACGCGGAGAAAATCTATTCCACGTTCGGCCAGCACCCATTCACGCCTTGCTTCATCCCAGGTAAATTCCACAATGCAGCATACCCACACGTGTACCCACAGTCAATGAAAACTCAGTGGCCGGCGGGGAAGACGACAGCCCCGCTCAGGAGGGGAATGAAATTCTTCGGGGTTTGCAGAGCTTTGGCACCGTCATCCATTCTTAACGTGCACTCACCGAGGGCGCGCCCCAGGGGATTCGCACGAGGCGTTTGGTTTCCGGACGCTTGCCAGTTTCCAGGCCGATTTGCTTCAGCTTCGCATCAGCTCCCCCAATCGCGTCTTCAGCGCCTGCTCCCTGGGTGTTTTGCCCGGCTGCGCAAGCCATGCGCCAAGCGCCGCCCCGGTTATTTCATGATGGACGTCCGGCGACTTCACGCAGATTCTGATGGAGAGAAGGTGCAGGCGATCACGCGGGACATTCATCGCGCTGATGCCGAGCACCGCGGCTTCATGCAGCGTCTCCGCCATGACTTCGACGGAATGCCTGAAATTCCGGTCATGATAGGAAACGACGCAGGTGCGCAGCGCCATATCACGCCGCGGCTCCCTTCGTCTCGGGCGCGGCCGCTATCTGCAGATGCCCGTTCACCGGCTCAATCGATAACGCGCATTGCACCGTGGTGATGACTTCGACCTTAACGGTTTTGTCGAGATCCTCAACCGGCACATGGTTGTTCTTGAGCCACTGGAGTGCGGATTCAGCGGCGACGAGCGGCAGGCCTGCTTTCACCTCCAGACAGCGGTGAATCTGGTGAACCCTATCGAAAAACGTGACGCGGCAGTGCGGCGGCATGGGAAAAGCATAGCACAGAGATTCGCCTTTTGTTCGCCTGTGCTGAGTGGCCTCCAGCTCATCGCTTTCGTAAGGCCTGTGCCCTCCGCTTTCCGAGTCTTTGAGCCACCGACCCGCCTCCGAAGAAATCCCGCGCCTTCAAAAGAGCGCCGTAGGGATTTCGCAGGAGGCCCGGTTTTGGGCACTCCGGTAAAGCGCATATACCGCCGTCCTTGCTTGCTGGCTCTTCCAAATGATTCCCATTAGTCCCCGCGCATCGCCCTGCCCGCAAAGCCTTGCCCTTGATTCTGTAAGTCCGCTGCCACGCTTAAAGCCTGTTCTCCTGCCTTTGCCGCGTAACCCCTGCACTCTCGCTTTATGACGGCCAGGATGCGGTCGCCGGTCGCTAGGGTCAATTAACGGAATTCGGTTCCCCCTAAAGGTCTCCCCCGAATTCCTATGACCCACTCCCTCAATCGCCCGCTGACATCAGGCCGTAAGCGAGGCTGCATGGGCAGCCTCCGAAGCAAAAAGGAGAACTAGATTATGGCTATCATCGGCACTTTCAAAAAAGACGGCGCGGGATTCGCAGGCAGCATTGAGACGCTGACGCTCAAGGCAAAGATCACCTTCGAGCCCACGGACAAGAAGAACGGCAACGCCCCCGACTACCGGGTGTTCCAGATCTCGGAAACCTTCACCTCCGAAATCGGCGCGGCCTGGAAGAAGACCTCGCGGGAGGGAGCGGAGTTCCTCTCAGTGAGCCTCGACGATCCGAGCTTTGCGGAGAAAATCAACTGCCGCCTGGTGAAGAGCGGAGCGGAACAGGGCCACACGCTCTACTGGGAACGCCAGCGCCCCCGCGATTAACCCAACCGGGGCGGCAGCGATGCCGCCCCGCCTCTTCCCATCACTTCCAATCACTCACCTTCATAAGGAAAACCACCATGGCACCGTGCAACTACCTCCCCCTCGACGCCCATTACCTCGACGATTCCTTCCCGTACTTCGACGACCTCCTCGACCTCGACGTGCTGTGCACCGAGGAAGGCATTTTCATCAACGTTCCCACCGAGCAATAGCAACCGTCCCAGCAAAGGAGTTCCTTATGGTTACGTTTGAATACACCCCACCCGAAGAAGACGAAGGCAATCGCGCCTATCTCAAGGTAGACGACCTCTTCGACATCAGCATCCTGCGCACCGAAGAGGGCCTTATAGTCGACGTTTATGAGAACGACGCGATAGACCTGCTGGGCACGATAGCGATTGATGAAGATTCCCTCTCACGCAACCGGGAGGGCTGATCATGACCGCGCTCAATACCCAGCAATGGAGCTACGAGTACCTGCCCTACACCGTCACCGACGATGACGGCAGCGAACGCGAACTTCCCAATTACCGCATCTTTCCCGATGACCATCCCGACCTTTATGTCGCCGAAACCAATGAGCATTTGCCCGGCGATGAGCAGGAAACGCACGCCATGCTGATTGCCGCCGCGCCGCAGTTACTCGAAGCGCTCACCTACTTCTTCAACATCATGCACGATTATCCGAGCAGCCTGAGGAAAGGCTATGTCACCCAGGCACTGGATAAAGCCCGTACTGTCATCAACCTCGCAACCGGAAAGGCCAGCCTATGAACGACATCACCTCATTCTTCGAACGTCAGAAACTCTACGATAAAAGCCTTCGGGAAGCCAACGCCGCCAACCGCGGCATCGTCTTCGATGCCCTGGCAGCGGCCTCTATCGCTTCCGTTACGGTCGAGTTCGACGGCGAGGGCGATAGCGGACAGATTGAGCAGGTTACGTTCTGCCGCGAAGATGAGTCATGTGAAGCGCCCGAGCAAACCGTCGCGTTTCTCCAGGTGAGCCGGAACACGAGCAAGCCTTCTTCCACCTTCGTGCCTCTGCGCGAGGCCGTAGAATCGCTTTGCTACGACTATCTGACCCAGGCCCAGGACGGCTGGGAGAACAATGACGGGGCGTTCGGGGAATTCACTTTTAACCTGACTTTCGCAGTTGAAGGCGATTTCTTGCAAAAAAGAAGGGAATCGCGGTTGTAAGTCCTTGGATATCAATAAAAACATTTCCTGATGCGCTTGTAGTGGAGACCTACCCACTAGGC
>Ga0182012_10003720_pt1 | contig 16133 bp, 15 predicted proteins | sample 612S2SmetaG_FD_120486 | JGI IMG/M metagenome (GOLD analysis project Ga0182012, IMG submission 120486) | Permafrost microbial communities from Stordalen Mire, Sweden - 612S2S metaG | ecosystem: Environmental > Terrestrial > Soil > Wetlands > Permafrost | place: Sweden: Stordalen | collected...
CGTAGGAAAAGGATTGGATTTCTGGAAGACCATGCCAACCCGGCGGCGCACCAGAGTGGCATCAATACCGGGCCCATATAGGTCTTCACCCTTCATTAAAATTTTGCCGGTATGGCGGGCTCCAGGAGTGAGCTCGTGCATCCGGTTGAGCGCGCGCAAGGCAGTGGACTTGCCACAACCACTGGGGCCGATGATGGCGGTCACACTGCTGCCGGGGATTTTGATGGTGACGTTCTTGATGGCCTGGTTCTTACCGTAAAAAACACACAAGTCTTGAATATCAAACGCAATCGAAGGCGGCACGGCGGCCGGCGTGGATGAAGGCACGACGGGTACCGCGACCGGAGCAGACGGCGGATTTGAAGTGGCCGTTGGTTTGACTTGGTCACTCATGGAAAAATTCTTTTTGGTGATAACAGGATTCATGGTGAAAGAGCGAGACACAATTACCTAGGCTTTTTTCATGCCGCCTGAGATGAGACGAACGCCGAGGCTGAGGATAAAGATCAAAAATATGAGTACCAGCGCACCGGCCCAAGCCTGGCGGTTGAGGTCGTCATAAGGAGCAATGGCGTAGTTGAAGACCTGCAAAGGCAGTGCGGCAATCGGCTCCTTGAGATTATGGTTCCAATACATATTGCCGAGGATTGTGAACATCAGTGGCGCGGTTTCCCCGGCAATGCGACCCGTAGCCAAAAGGATACCGGTGATGAGGCCTTTGCTGGCCGTGCGCAGAATGATATGCAGGATGATTTTCCAGCGCGGGATGCCGAGGGCCATGGCCGCTTCCCGGTAGGAATTGGGCACGAGGACGAGCACTTCCTCCGTGGTGCGCAAAATCAGCGGGATGGCGATAAAGCCGAGGGCCAGGCCGCCCGCATAGGCGGACTTGGTCCCGAAGGGAGCCACCGCAATGGCAAAAACCGTCATGCCCCAGACAATGGAGGGAACGCCGTTAAGTATGTCGGCACCGAAACGGATCCAGAAGTTGACTTTTTCCGAACCGTATTCGGAAAGGTAGATGCCGCCAAACACGCCAATGGGAATGGCCATCAGCATGGCGAGGGCAATGAGTTCGCCGGTGCCGACTATGGCATTGGCCATGCCGCCACCAGTTTCGCCGTGCGGCTTGGGCAATTGCGTGAAGAAATTCCAATCCAGCGCACCAATTCCTTGTTTGAGGAGGTGATATAAAATCAAACCAAGCGGGGTAATAACCAGTATGGCGCAAAAAACCGCCAGACCGCTCATGAAAGCGCTCTTGTATTTGCGGTACCGCTGGTGAGGAGTGAGCATGACAAAAGGAGAATTAAGCCCGACGACTGCCCGGAGTTTCAAATGCGCGGATGAGCAACAGCGCCATAATATTGATGATGATAGTGACGCCCATGAGCACCAGGCCGATTTCAAAGAGAGCGCTGATTTCCAAATCACTGGAGGCTTCGGCAAAAACATTGGCGATGACGCTGGCGAGGGTATAGCCAGAAGCAAAGAGCGAGGGTTTGATTTGGGCTACATTGCCGATGACCATGGTCACCGCCATAGTTTCGCCTACGGCACGCCCAAGGCCAAGTACCGCCGCGCCCATGAGCCCGCGCCGGGCGTAGCTAAGTACCGCGATGCGAGTTACTTCCCAGCGGGTTGCGCCCAAACCGTAAGCGGCTTCGCGCTGCAAATCCGGCACCGAGCGTAAAATTTCCCTCGAGACGGAGGTGACGATCGGCAAAATCATAATCGCGACAATCAGGCCACCGGCCAGCATGGAACCGCCGATGCAGGGGCCGGAAAAAATAGGTAAAAAGCCGAGGGTCTTCTTCAAAATGGGAACGAGATTGCCATTGAGCCAGGGCACCATCACAAAAATACCCCACAAACCCCAGATGACACTCGGTACGGCAGCCAACATCTCGATGACCGAGACCAGCGGCTGGCGGATTTTAAGCGGGGCGAGGTCAGTCAGAAAAACGGCCGTACCCACGCTCAGAGGTACAGCGATAAATAAAGCCAGCAGGGAGGAAACCACTGTGCCATAAATAAAGGGCAATGCGCCATAACTCTCGGTGTCTGAGGAAGGATCCCACTGGCTGCTGGTCAGGAATTTCCAGCCAAAGGCCGCAAACGAAAGCTTGGAGCCATGAATTTGGACCCCAATCACCAGTAAAAAGAGCAACGCCACGGTAATGGCCGACAAGAGACAGATGGAATAAAATAACCGATCCCCGAACCGCGAGGTGGACGAATTGACAATCGCGTATTGATCGTGCGAGGCCACCGGCGTCGTCGATATCGGAAGATCAGTCAGCGTCGGCATGGCGATTTTTATTCAAAGGGTAAAGTAGGTGGCAAAACCGGGCGAAGAAAGTGCGAATTTCTCCGCCCGGTTTACCCAGTAACGCGTAACGGTGAATTAATACTTGATGGTGTCGATGGCCTTCGTCACCCGATCAACCAGACTTGACGGCAGGCGGGCGTAGTCGAGATCTTTAGCCTCGTCCTCGCCGGGACCGTAGGCCCACTTGAGGAAATCAACCAACGCTTTGCCTTTGGCGGCGTCTTTTTGCTGCTGATAAACGAGCAACCAGGTGCAACTGGCAATCGGATATGACTTGGCGCCCGGCGCGTTGATCATTGAAAAACGGAAGTCGTCGGGAATCTTTGCGCCGTTGAGGGCTTCGGAGACGCTGTCCAGCGAGGCGGTGACAAAGTTGCCATCCGCATTCTTGAGGTCAGCAAAGGGCATCTTATTTTGGACCGCATAGGTTAATTCAACGTAACCAATGGCACCGGGGGTGTTCTTGATAAGACCCGCCACGCCATCATTGCCCTTGCCGCCTTGGCCCGTAGGCCACTTGGTGCCAGGGTCTTTGCTCGCGCCGACTTTGGTTTTCCATTCGCTGCTGATGTGACTAAGGTAATCGGTGAAGACAAAGGTGGTGCCGCTGGCGTCCGTGCGGTGACCGACCACGATATCGGCATCGGGCAATTTGGCATCGGGATTAAGTGCAACCAAGGCGGGGTCGTTCCACTTGGTGATTTTGCCTAGGAAGATGCCGGCTACCGAGTCGGCGTCGAGCTTCAGCTGCGGGTTACCAGGTACATTATAGGCCAGTACATCTGCGCCAGCCACTGTGGGGAAGTGGAGAATTTTACCGCCTTTGGCCTTGGCGAGGTCGGCATCCGTCATCGGAGCATCCGAGGCGCCAATGGTCACTGTCTCATTGTTAATCGCGGCGATACCGGCACCGGAGCCATCCGCGTTGTAATTGATTTGAATGGAGGGGTTGGCCTTGTTGTAGTCACTAAACCATTTCTGGTAAATAGGGGCCGGGAAGGTCGCGCCTTCGCCGTTAATGAGCAGCGCGTCCGCTGCCGAGGCCGAAGCCAAGGAAATCAGGCCCAAGAGGCCGGTGAGGAGGAGTTTTTTCATTTTTTAATGGAATAGGTGAAGATAAGAGCCAAGGAGCCGCGAGGAGCTTTCTCCCGCAGCGAGTGCATCCTAGGGGAGTCATGTTACGATTTCGTGACGCTGGTGTGAAATAGGAGGAAACATCCTTCGGTGGCGGGAGGGAATGTACAGAAATGCATCAGCCAAGCAGTCGAAACAACCCAGCGCAGAACCATGGCTTTGAGAGCTAAATCAGGAAAACACTAACGGAGTTAAAATTATTTTTGCAATACTTTGCATTATTTTTGCAATGCAAAAAGGTTGCAAATTGAAAAAATCCCTCAAGGCTAAGAAATCATATGATTAAAAAATTTATATTTTGTTGATTAACATATTGTTAAGAAACAACAAAACGGATTGGCACAAGGTGTGGTATGAACGTTGGCACAGAAAGCACCCTAAACTCAGCCACCATGGAAAACACTATCACCACCTCAGAAGTAGCCCAGCCCACGACACCGGCACCGGCCATCAGCCCGCTCACCGAGAATCAGTGCAAATTGGTGGAGAAGCATTACCCACAGATTCGGGCGGTGGTGATGCAGATGCGGCATTGTTTGCCGACCTGCGCCGACCTTGACGAGTTGCAGAGCGTGGGGTTGACGGGTTTGATTGCCGCCGTGCGCCGCTTTGACCCGTCGCAGACCAAGACTTTTGATGCCTATGCCGCCATGCGCATCCGCGGGGCGATTCTCGACGAACTGCGTCGGCTGGACTGGATGCCCCGCTCGGCACGCCAGTCGGCCCGCAAATTGCGCAAGACAGTGGATGGCTTGGAGCAGACCTTGGGCCGCACGCCCACCAGCGAAGAGACCCGTGAGCAACTGGGACTGAATCGTGTCGATTTTGACAAACTTCAATTGCGCACCCAGCCGGTACGGTTTCTGCCGCTGGACAAGCCAATGGACCGGGACAATGGCAACAGCAGCCTCGACTTGCACGAGTGCATTGCGGACGAAAACACGCCGCTCACTCCCGTCCGCATGGAAAATGAGGAAATGCTCGTCGCTTTGTCCAGCACGCTGAAAATGCTGCCGGAACGCCCCCGCCAGGTGATTGTGCTCTATTATTTTCATGGCCGCCGACTGGCGGAAATTGCCGAGGTGTTCAAAGTGACCGAAGCGCGGGTGTGCCAGATTCATAGCCAGGCTCTGCAATTGTTGCGCCAGCGCTGGGTGGACCGGAATTAGAAGTTCGGCCTACTGCCCCACCCGTCCTTGACGGGAAGGCCCCCGCAAGCGTAGTCTGCCGGGTTTCCCTACCCGGCCATGACCACACCTGACTTCGAGCATCCCGCCGCGCCGTTTGATACTGTCGACGCCGCCATCGCTGATGTCGTCGCGGGGAAACTCGTGGTGGTGACAGATGACGAATCGCGGGAGAACGAAGGTGATTTGATCATGGCGGCGTCCAAGGCAACGCCGGAAACCGTGAACATGATGATTCGCTACGGCAGCGGTATTGTCTGCGTGCCGACGGTCGAGCCGCAACTGAAACGGCTCGGACTCGGGCCGATGGTGGCGCAAAACCGCGAGGCCCATCGTACGGATTTCATGGTAAGCGTGGATGCCGCCGACGGCATTACGACGGGCGTGAGCGCTTACGACCGCGCCAAGACCATCCGCATTTTGTCCGACCCGTATGCGACACCGGATACTTTGGTACAGCCGGGGCATGTCTTCCCCTTGCGGGCCAAACCCGGCGGCGTACTGCAACGCGCCGGCCATACGGAAGCCGCCGTAGACCTGGCCATCCTCGCTGGGCTGCATCCGAGCGGGGTATTGTGTGAAATCGTGAACGAAGACGGCACGCTGGCGCGTCTGCCGCAGTTGGTGGAGTTTAAACAAAAATTTGGGCTGAAGCTTATTTCCATCGCACAACTGATTCATTACCGGCATCTACGCGAGAAACTGGTCAAGCGGGTGGTCTCACTCCCATTTGATTCAGAATTTGGCCACTTCGACTTGCATGTATACAAAACGCCACTGGACGGACGCACGCATTACGCCTTCACGCGGGGATCGCTGGATGGCACGCCGACCCTGGTGCGCGTGCAGAGCGAAAATTTGCTGGCAGACGTATTTCGCTCGCGGCAATTCGGCGGTTTTCACTCGCTCGCGGCATCGTTTGATCGGATTGCCAAAGAAAATCGTGGCGCCTTGGTTTACATCGAGCAAATGGCCGGCGGCCTGAATTTGGAGGCGACCGCAGGCGAGCCCGGAAAGCTGCGGCCGGCGGCATCCCCCATGGATTTCCGCGACTACGGGGTGGGCGCGCAAATTCTCGCCGACCTCGGTCTGAAACAAATCCGCTTGCTGACGGGCTCCCCCCAGCGCAAGGTCATCGGGCTGGATGGCTATGGGCTGGAGATTGTCGAAGCCGTGGCGTTGTGAAGATTTTTTGACAGAATTTACCGAATTCAAAAAATTCATTTTTAGCTAAATTTTGTTCGTTCGATCATTTCCATTCCAACATTTTTTCCATGAGCAAGAACCCACCCGAAGCAGCGGCGATTGACGGCGCGGATTTTTTCATCGGCATTGTGGCGTCGCGCTATAACGGCGAACTGGTGGAGGCGCTGCTGGAGCGCACACTCAAGACGCTGCAAGAGCACGGCGTGCGGAAACGCAACATAGAGGTGCTGCGCGTGCCGGGCGCGAATGAACTGCCCTACGCCGCCCACATGCTGGCGGGCACTGGCGAGTTCGACTGCCTGATTGCGCTGGGCGTGGTGCTGGCGGGCGAAACGACGCACCACGAGGTCATCAGCTACGGCACGGCATACGCGCTGCATTCGGTCGGCATGCAATCGGAAATTCCCGTGATCAATGGCATTTTAACCGTTTCCTCCGTCGAGCAGGCGGCCGAACGTATCACCGGCAGCCACGATCGTGGAGCGGAATTTGCGCGCGCGGCGTTGCAAATGGCGTGGCACAAGCTCAAGCTGGTGGAACGGCTTGACGCCATCGAAGAGAAAAAGGGCGACTTTGAGGACGATGACGACGATGATGATGACACGGGCTTTGACCCGAAGCAGCTTTTTAAAAATAACTAAAGACCTCCGATGACCCAGCCTGAAATCCCAGTGCCGACCCCAGAAGGGCGCAGCAGCCGTCGGCGTGATTGCCGGGCGGCAGCGATGCAGTTCCTCTACATGTGGGACGTCAATCCGAGTGAGGACCGCGCTGGAGTCTTGCTCAGTTTTTTCAGCACGCAGGACCATCCGCGCGAATATTATTCCTTCGCGGAAGAATTGATCAACGGGGCTCTCGACGATCAGACGAAAATCGACGACTTCATCAAGACCAACGCTCACAACTGGGCGTTCAACCGCATTGCCCGCGTGGATCTGGCGATTTTGCGCGTGGCGATTTACGAACTGCTCCATCGGCGCGACATTCCACCGGTGGTGACCATCAACGAGGCGATTGAGTTGGGTAAGACGTACTCGAATCCCGACTCGCGCCGGTTCCTCAACGGCATTCTCGACAAGTTAAAAGACTCGCTGGATCGCCCGTCGCGGACGGCGGCGGAGTAGCGAAGAGCCGCGAGCGCGGAGCAGGGAACGGGAAAGAAAAATCTCCAATGTTTCCGCTGTTCTCCATGCTTTCTGCAAGTAACTTGCAACCTCCAACCCCCAACTAGCAACCTATTTCCCCATGCGCTCGCTGCTGAAAAAATTTGCGGAAGGACTGAAGCGCTCGACGCCGACGTTTCAGGCTATCTTTGGCAAAGCCAGCACCCTGTTCACGCGTGCGCTGGATACGAAAAGCGTCGAACAATTGGAGGAAGCCCTTTACGGCGCGGATTTGGGCGTGGAGACATCAAGAGAGATTCTGGAGGAAATTAAAGCGGCGTGGAAAAAAGATCCCAATTTGCGCGGGCAAGAAGCGGCTAAAGCAGGCGCGACGGTGTTGAAGCGCGTGCTGGCCGGTGCGGAAAAACCACCAGAGCTTATTTCCGCCGACGGTAAACCGGAAGTCATCTGCCTAGTCGGCGTCAACGGCTCGGGTAAAACCACCACGGCAGCCAAGTTGGCGGCGTATTATCAAAAGGCCGGACGGAGCGTGGTGCTGGGCGCGTGCGATACCTTTCGCGCGGCGGCGAACGAACAATTGCGGGCGTGGGCCACGCGACTCGGCGTGGAAATCATCGCGAGCCAAACGGGAGCCGACTCGGCGTCGGTGGCCTTTGACGCCTGGCAGGCGGCGGCTGCGCGCAATCAGAACCTGGTCATTCTGGACACGGCAGGTCGGTTGCACACGAAGCACAATTTGATGGAAGAGTTGAAAAAAATCCGCCGCGTGTTGCAAAAGCACGACCCCGCCGCGCCACGCCACCGCTGGCTGGTGCTCGATGGTTCGCTCGGCTCAAACTCCATCGAGCAGGCCCGGGTTTTCCATAAGGCATTTGATTTGACCGGGCTCATCATCACTAAACTCGACGGCACGAGTCGTGGCGGGGCGCTGGTGGGCATTTACCGCGAACTCAAGCTGCCGATTCACTTCGTCGGCCTCGGCGAACAACCGGCGGATTTGCAGCCGTTTTCCGTCGAATATTTTGCAGACGCGCTGTTTGGCGTGGAGGAATAATTACGGCACCGTCGGCTTCAACCACTGCTTAAACCAATCAAACGCCGCCTGATAACCGGCGGGCGTGACTTTGTGCGGGGTGTTGGGCTGGATAACAAGCTTTAGGCGGTCGTCGCCATTGGCGGCGTGGTAGAGGGGCTGCGCGGCGTCGAGGCACTCCTGCACGGCAGCTTTGGGCGTGCGAAGGTCGAGCTCGCCGTTGATGATGAGGAGTGGGCGCGGCGCGATGAGCGGGACCATCGTGGGGCCATCGAATTGACCATAAATGCCTGGAGCAATCTTGTCGTATAACTTCCGCACGAAGGCAGCATCGACGGTTGCGATGCCCGCGTCTTTGGCGGCAGCAGCGAGCGTGATGGGAATGGTTTCCGTGCGGTGCGACCAGAGGTTGTTATCGAGCGCCCAACGAAAACTTTCCACGCCGAGGCAGGACACGGCGACGGTGATGCGCGGGTCGGCAGCGGCGGTGAGGTAGGTTTCAATGCCGCCTTTGGAAACGCCGACGAGGCCGATGCGCTGGGGGTCCACGTCGTCGCGCGTTTGCAAATAGTCAATCAGGCGCATGACATCCCAAACGGTGTCGTAGAAAAAGGGATGGCCCGGGCCGCCGCGCCATACGGCGAGAATGGCGTCCTGATAATCTTTGCTACCAACACCGGGAGCAGCGCGTTCGCCATGATAAGGGCCGTCAATGGCCACCGCGAAAAATCCGGCTTGCGCGTATTTTTCCATTTGTGCCTTCATATCCTCTTTTTTGCCGCCAGTGCCGTGAAGCATGATGACAATGGGTAAACGACTGGTACTTTGCGCGGGTTTCGCCCAAATAGCCGGCACGCGTTGGTCGGCGAAGGATGCGTAAGTAAAGTGCGCGTGGGCTACGCCATTAACCACACCCGTGTCCTTGATTTCCACGGCGGCAGGAACCCGAGGGCGATCAATCAGTTTAAGGAACGCTGTGCGGGTAGCGACGAGGTCGGTTGCGGAAACCACCGGCGCAGGCGCGTCCGGCTTGGAGGTGTCGGCCGCATAAGCCGACAGAAAACCAATTCCTAAAAAAATTAGAATGTTCCGACGCATGGGGAGATGCGTTTAGCGGGCGAGGTCGTTTTGGGTGAGGACGGTGACTTGGTTGCGCTTGAGGACTTCGGTGGCGAGTTCAGGGTCTTCGAGGCGCAAGACGATGCCTGTCTTGCCATTCGGTCGCATGAGAAAGGGGTAAAGGTAGTGGATATTGATTTCTGCCTGGACGAGTGAAGAGGTGACGATGGGCAGGCGCGCCTCGGTATCGATTTCGATGGCGAGGACTTCCACGAGGCTATGGGCAAAACCGTGGCCGGTGAGCAGGGGTGCGGCAATTTCCGGATAATCAACGACGAGGCGGATGATCGTACTGTCAGTGGTATCGACCAGACAGAGGGCCAGCACATGGACATCTTTGCCCGCGAGGAGGGAGACGACATCGTGCAAACGCCCCACCTTGTTCTCCGCGAAAACTGAGAACTGGCGGACGACGCCACCGTGACTGCTTTTTCTGGACAGTGTTTGAGCCATGCCAAGTTACTAGCCCTGAGCCTAGAGGATTAAGACCGCTTTGGCACGTTCTATTTAAGGGCAGGCGAAAACATTTATCGTTTGCCTGCCCCAAACCTTTTCCGGCATAAGCAAGGGCAGCGCGCGGGCAACCCTGCGCCGGCCTTTTGTCCAGACCATGACTCACCTGCCCGACGCCAAACGCTACGAAAAAATTCCCTATGCCCGCTGCGGGCGCAGCGGCTTGTTGCTGCCGCGAGTCTCCCTCGGCTTGTGGCATAATTTTGGCGACATCGACCATCAATCCGACGCCCGGGAACTGGTGCTGGGCTCGTTCAATCTAGGCATCACGCATTTCGATCTGGCCAATAATTACGGGCCGCCGCCGGGTTCGGCGGAAATCAATTTCGGCAAAATCCTGAAACATAACCTCGCAGCGTACCGGGATGAACTCGTCATCTCGACCAAGGCTGGCTACACGATGTGGGCCGGCCCGTATGGGGACTGGGGTTCCCGCAAATATATGCTGGCGAGCCTGGAGCAGAGTCTGAAGCGTCTGCAGCTCGATCATGTAGACATTTTTTATTCCCACCGACCAGACCCCAACACGCCGCTAGAGGAAACCATGGGCGCACTGGCCCATGCCGTGCGCACGGGGAAGGCGCTCTATGCCGGGTTGTCGAACTATGGACCGGAACAAACCGCGGAAGCCGCCAAATTGCTGCGCGAATTAGGTACACCGTGCCTGATCCACCAACCACGGTATAACATCATTGACCGCAAACCGGAAAATGGACTGTTTGCAGTGCTGGAACGCGAAGGCATCGGCTGCATTCCGTTCAGTCCGCTGGCGCAGGGAATTTTAAGTGACCGCTATTTGGAGGGCGTGCCCAGTGGTTCGCGCGCGACGCGCAGCGCGTTTCTCAAGGGTGCCACGGTGGAAAAGCACCGACCGATGGTACAACTGCTGCAGTCGATCGCGCTGGGGCGGGGGCAAACACTGGCCCAGATGGCACTGGCGTGGGTCATGCAGCAACCGGCCGTAGTGAGTGTGCTGCCGGGTGCGAGTTCAGTGAAGCAAGTCCAGAGCAATCTCGCAGCGGTTCAGAGTGCAGTATTCACTGCCGAAGAATTGCAGGCGATAGACGCTGCGGTGGCCGGAATCGACGCGACGAAGGCGGGCCCGCCGATTTAAGACGCCGACGGCTAAAACTTGTCCAGCGCCTCGACCTGGATGAGACCCTTGTCCTTGACTTCCACGCTCATGTGAAAGCGCTGGCCAACGCGCAGGTCAGAACCTACCTGGTCGGGCACAAAAACAACGACTCGATCGCTGCCATCAAGCGGCTTGACGGAGAGAAGGCGGCCAAAACCCTCGTCCCATTTCAACTGGGCGTCGATTTGGGCGTCGAGGTTGTAATGATTGCCGGCGAGGTCATTGGGCGAATGCTGATAAACCGCGACGTTGAATGTTTCGAGAGAGTGGTGCAGGTGGTTGCGCAGCACGAGCAATACGGCGGCGGCAATGATGACCGCGAGCGGAATCAAGACCACGATCAGAACCGGGTTGAGTTTGCCTGAAGGTTGACGGCGCATGGGTGACGGGGCTGACTTGCGAGCATGACTCTGCCCGAGGCAGCGTGGCAACCGGAAAAAGGTGGCCTGACTGTGCTTGGGAACGTTACCCATTTTGGATTTTACATCCAAACAAAATTAGAATTAGGATGCGTCGACCTACAGTTCACCGATGCAGCCCAGGCTCTTTTCGGCAGGCTCCATTCCCTAGTGGACACTCCTATGCAAGTGTCAGCACCAACTGCCTTGCCCCCTATTATTTGCAAAAGGTGAAAGAGCAGCAGGAATTTTGTGCGGAACTCGACAAGGCTTTTCTCGCCCTGGGGAAAGTCGGCGCTAATGTGATGGGTAATTTATAAATTGAAACCGAGGATCAATAAATTAGCGGCGGACATCAAAGTCGTCCTGATTACGATGTTCGAGCCCGACCACGGGCAGACGGGTGAGTTGACGCGCTTTCGCCGGGGGTTGAATTTACGGCCGTGGCCCCTTGCGGGCTTCCCCGCTGGAAGCCTGTGGCGCAATGATCAAGGGGTGGCGGCATTGGTGGCCGGGGTGGGCCCGGTAAATACCGCCGTGAGCGTCATGGCGCTGGGGTTACTGCCCGGGCTGGGCTGGAGAAATACTTACTGGATGGTGTGTGGAATCGCCGGTGGCGACCCGAAAGTTTGCTCGCTTGGCAGCACACTTTTGGCCGAGTGGGTGGTAGATGGTGACCTGGCGATTGACCTGCACCCAGCGGATTGCCCGCCAGAGTGGCCGACTGGGCTTCTGCCCTTGGGGGCCCGGAAACCATTTGGAAAGACCCGCGACTCGGCTGGGTTATTTGGGCAGCCAGCCCAAGTGTTTCATCTCAATGGCCTTCTGGCGAAATGGGCCTGCCGGGAGGCGCAAAGCGTACCGTTGTTTGATTCTGCTCAATTGGCGGTTTTGCGGAAGGATTATCGCGCATTTACCTTCGGGGACAGCCCACCGGCAGTGGCTCAAGGCGACGGGTTATCTGCGGCTCGCTTCTGGCACGGCGCCAGCCACCAAGCTTGGGCTGAGCGTTGGGTTAAATATTGGACAAAAGGCCGGGGGCGGCTGGCTACGGCCTCCATGGAAGATTCCGGTACCTTGGGGGCATTGCGTCAACTCCACCGTATGCAAAGGGTGGATTGGCGCCGCGTGCTGGTCATGCGCAGTGTGAGCAACTACACTTTGCCGCCGCCGGGTGTACCGGCCCACCGGCATCTGACAGGCGAAGCGAGTCTCAACTATCCTGGCCTGGAAGCCGCCTTGGAAAACAACTGGCGGGCGGGAAGCCGGGTATTGCACGCTTTATTGGCAAAAAAATAAACCAGCACGGTCGCCAGATGAACTAACTTGAAATGCAAAAGGCCACCCGTTTGGGCGGCCTTTTGCGTCAACTAATCCCCACAGCAGGACTAGTAATGGATCATCGCGGAGACGAACACATCGTTGATGTTATATGTGGCGGCAGGCGCATTCGAACTGTTCATGAAGTAGGTATAACCCGTCGAGAAGGTCAAGTAATCAAAGGGCTTCCAACTGAGGGTGATGCCTGTGGACTTGGACAGATCATCACGAGGAGTCTGGAGGTATTGTGAATAGTTCAGCGTGATCAAGTTAGCCTGCAAGCTGATACTGTCAGAATAGTTATAGTTGAGACCAAGACCGGCCCCGGTGTTCTGAATATTTTGACCCGAGACACCAACGGTGAAATTACGAGTACCATTGAGGGTAAAGGCGACTTTTTCGCTGTAATCATACTCCAAGCCCAAGCCGTAACTACCCGTCGTGGTGGTGAGGCCGGATTGTACCTGGCCAGCCGGAGCATTAACCCCTTGAATGTTATTGATGGTGACACCAGCATTCGCAGTACCCGTCAGTTTCTGCCACTTGGTGAGCACGGTGTTGATGCTGAAGGTGTTGCTATCGCGTTCACGACCAACTGAATAGGGATTGATGGAGTTTTTCTGATCGGTTTGGGAATAGGTGTAGCCAAGACCGACGCTAATTTCGGGACTGTAAACATAGAAAATGGAGGCCGGTACTGAATAAGAATCGCTATTTTGGTAGGCTTCGCCAATCGCGTAGAGGTAACTTGTGCGAGCCCAATTGAAACCTACATCGGCATTGAATTTTTCCGACATGTCATAGTGGACATCGCCACCAGCGGAAAGTACATCCGAGCGAATGATGCCAGCCAGATTGGTCGCGCCGCCAATGGCGCTGGGACTGTTGGAATAGTTTTGAACAAAAGCAGCGGTTCCCGTCAAGGTGAAGGGACCCTGCTTGCGGGAAATATTCAGTCCAAGATTGGAGAGTTCGTCGTTCAGCGTCGGGCGATTGGCGTAGCGCAGGAAAGTTTCCGTATAATTGAAGGTCACGTCGGTGAGGGCATTCTTGCCCCATTCCAAGGTGAGTCCGGGATTAAAAGTGGTGATATAGTCCTCAACCTTGGTCGGACCGCCGGGGGCGGAAAGGACGTTGGAATTATATTCCTCTCTGACGCCACCATTCAAAGTCAGATCCACCCCGTAATCATTAAAGGGCGGGGGCAGCGGCGCAGCGGAGGCGATTGAGAGCTGACCGGCGACCGCCAGCAAAGTGACCGTAGAGAGCAAAGATTTCGACAAGAGTTTCATAGGATTTTTAGCTGGTAATTATTGATTGGCGAGAGGATGGGAGCTAAGGAATCCTAATCGCCACCCTTGGTCAACCATCTTTTTTATGGTCTGGCAAGCGCGTTTTCCTGAAAAGATAACCACCAAAAGACGAGGAATAAACGGCCTAGCGGCAAAAGTGAATTACAATGGGGTTTAGTACCCATAACCAGCTAATTTTGGGCTCGTTCAAATTAACCCTAAAATGCAGTCACCCAATTAAAATGCTACCCAGGTCAGTCGTTAAATCGCGCATTAGCCACTGGCTTTTGAAATGGCCACCGTATCGAAGATTGCCAAACACCAGTCTGCCAGCCAGTCTTCAGAAGCGGCGGATTGTTTTTCGGCGTATTCAATGGGAACAACTTCCCCTTCACCCCCGGTCTACATCTATACTTCAATTTTGATTATTTTGCGGCGGCTATGGCGAACGAAACTCCATCTACTTCCCGTTCAACTGAGACAGTTTACCCGATTTGGCATGGGCTGGCAGCGGTCCACCGCCAACCAAATGGGGTAAAGCGAGTACGCCTGCGCTGGCTGCGCCTGGGTGGTCTGGTTTTCGTGGCCGGAGTAGCCATCTGGATGACGGTCGCCCTGGGGTTGTATTTGTGGTTCAAGCTTGGCCGCGGGTTTCAGGACGAACAATTCACCGACGTGCTGTTTTTCCGCTATCAGGAACACAACCGCAAACTGGGCGAATATTTTTTGCACATGGGCGATTTGCACATGAAAAACAATCCGCCTCGCCTCCAGGAGGCCTTTAACGCCTACCGGCTGGGGGTTATGAAAGCACCAGACAGCCCGGAAAGCCTGCACGGTCGCGAGGTGCTGGCGGAATTTTACTATATCTACTACCGCAACGAACTGGCACCGTCGCTAAAAGTCCTGGAAGACGGTCTGCCTTACGCGGTCGGGACAAATCAGGACTACGTCAACAATTACCTCTTGCAGCTGCAACTGGGGCATTTCCCCGACAAACTCATTGAGGTTTGCCAACAATACCTCGACACGCCCGACGCCAAGGCGTGCCTGCCAGAAGTGAAAATGCTTTTTGCCTTAAACCTCGCCCAAGCCTACATTGATCAGGGTCGCTTTGATGACAGTGAAGCCATCATTGAACGCTATAAACTCGATCAATCGCTCGACGGCACGATGCTGGCCAGCCGATTGCTCTGGGAGCGTGGCCGCCTGCGGGATGCCGTGGCCTACCTCGAAAAAGCCCATGACCGCTTTGGCAACAACAAGGATATCTTTGGGCTGCTCTCGCGTTATTACCGCGACATGGGCGATTTTGATAAATCGTACGAATATATTATTAAACTCCAGCTCGACGACCCCAACAACGCCATGCCCCGCATTGAGATGCTGTATATCTTGATGAAAACAGGGGACCATGCCGCCGCCGCCCAAAAAGTCGCCACCCTGATCGATCAATTTCACAGTGATGCCACAGCCATGACGGCGCTGGATGATTTTGCCATGGACCAAGGCGATGACGAGTTAGCCCGCCGCCTTTACCAAAACGCCCAAAATGAGGTGACGCTGCAGCTCAAAGCCGGTCTCCAGCAAACCTTCGATGTGGCGGCCTACGCCATGGTCATCGTCCAAGCCTATCTGGCTAAAAATGATTATCAGAATGCGCTCAACTTTCTCGACAATCTGGATGATGAGAAACCGCACTGGCTGGAGCCCAACCGCACTGAGTTCGACGGCCTGCGCGCCCTGGCCGACTATGGCCTCGAGCGGCCAGACTTGACTACAATGTATCTGAATAAGCTGATCAAGGCGGACAACACCCGGCCCGACAACCTCATCGCCGTGGCCAATCGTTTTCTAACTCACGGGGCAACCGAACAAGCCCAAAGTTTGTTCCAGGCTGCCTATCAACTCGACCCCCATAACCAAGCGGCCCTCGCCCAATTGATCATCGCCGATCTGCAACTGGGCAACTCCGAACACATGAATGAAAATATCTCCAAGTTGCTGAAGACCCGCCGCCCCCCGCTCGAGTTGTTGTTCGATGCCTACCGCGAGCTGGGGAGCGACCGCTTTCTTTTTGTACCCGACCGGGAAAGCCTGCTCGCGGCCATTGATGGCTATATCCAAGCCGCCACGAAAAGTCGGCGGCCAGATTCACCAAACTAGTTGGCCTGTATAAGTGGTGGATGAATTATTTATCCAAGAAAGCCCTGTAGGCGGCGTCTGGGCTAGCTTAACCGATTTTACCCATGAATGAATTCATCCGATTAGGGAATGGCGCGGTGGGGCGGAAATTAGTTCTGATTTGGCTGCTCATAGTCGGCACAATGCTAGCTACGC
>Ga0182012_10003721_pt1 | contig 16131 bp, 16 predicted proteins | sample 612S2SmetaG_FD_120486 | JGI IMG/M metagenome (GOLD analysis project Ga0182012, IMG submission 120486) | Permafrost microbial communities from Stordalen Mire, Sweden - 612S2S metaG | ecosystem: Environmental > Terrestrial > Soil > Wetlands > Permafrost | place: Sweden: Stordalen | collected...
AACAACTCCGCATTCTGTTGGCACATAGCAATGCAGCTAACCGGAATCAGACAATATCCCCGCGCTGAAGTTGACCGCAGCTTTGCCAGCAGATCGCAGGCAGCATTTGATCGTTAGCGGTTGCAATCCTGGTCTCGATGAAAGGATCGATCCTTGGGGCTTCGCATGGCAGCAGGCGAGAAAGTGGGATGGGCAAGCAACTGTCATCCAATATGTACTGCGACAATTCAAACCAGGAGCGGAAGTATCACGCGATTTGCAGTCAATAATAATTCCTTCGATAGAAAACTACATTGAGAAGACAGTTCTCTGACACGTCATTTCTGGTTGCCGGTCTACTGTGGCGTATGGGCGAACTTAGCAGTAGACGTCCATCGAGAAACATAAGTCAGGACAGGTAAAACAAGCATGGAAACTCCAGCAAGCAACACGAAGCATTCAGTTGACCGCCGTTCGTTTATGAAGAGCGGTCTTCTGGCAGGTGGCGCAGCTACAGTAGGCGCCGGCTTGTTAGCAAATGCAACATCGGCCGGCGCGCAGGAATGGAACGACGGCGGTAGCCTCGATAGAGGCGATATCGCTATTCTCCGGTTCCTGGCCGCCGCGGAACTGATTGAAGCGGACCTGTGGACGCAGTACGCGGAGCTCGGCGGCATCGGCGACAATCCACCCGTTGAGATCGACCCCAACGAAACCGCAACGTTGAACCCCTATCAGGCCGCGCTCTCCAACCTCGATTCCGATGGCCCCCAATACATCTCCAGCAACACACTTGATGAAGTGAGCCACGCGACTTTTCTCAATGCCTATCTCGAGTCGAAGGGTGCCGATCCGGTCAACTTCGATGAGTTCCGCATCCTGCAGGGAAGCCAGGCGTCCGGAGCGCAGAACACTGGCCGCCTCACCAACCTCATGCATCTCGACGTTGATACCAGTTGGTTCGTTCGCTACCGCAGCGCAACCAATCCGGATTTCGGCGCGACGTTTCCCCAGGCGATCAAGATCACCAACCGCACTGCCATCCCCATCACCGACGCCGACTTCACCAACGTCAATCACATCCAGGTCATCGCGAATACGGCTGCGTTTCACTTTGGATACATCGAGCAGGGCGGTTCCAGCCTCTACGCGGCCATGAATCAAAAGGCCAAGCATCCTGAAGTGGTGAGAGTGACCCTCGGCATCGGCGGCGATGAAGTCGCGCACTTTCTTGAATGGGTCGATTTCGCCGGCAATGGCGTCCAGGCACCGATCGCCCCAGTGTCGGATTCCGGTCTCACCTTTCCCGATTTCTTTGCCAACCCGCCACTCAAGCCGGCCACTCTCGTGCAACCCAGCCTGATCTTCCCCGTGCCGTGTGAATTCATCAGCCCCAAACTGCCCCACGTCTCCATCATTCGCCCACTGGACGATAAGTTCGCCGGAGCCGTGGCAACCCTCGCCAGCTTTACCGCCGATGGACTCTTCTTCGGTCAAAGCAAGAAGTTCCTGGCAACGCTCAAGGCCATGGCGATCGAAGCAGACGCAGCCCATCGATAGTCGATCGCCTGAAATTGCAATCGACTCAAGAAAATCGGGGCCTTGCCAACCGGCAACGCCCCGAAATGTTCAACCGCAGAATCTGTTATCGAAGCATTCTGCCGCGTTAGGTCAACGACCGCTTATGTTTCAGAAACGCGATAACATCCCGGCGCTCGGCAGCCTTGGCAACACTGAAACTCATCGCATTGTCGGGAACCATGATATCCGGGTCGCTCAGCCATTTATCCAAAGTAGCTTCATCCCAGGTTATGCCCAACTTCTTCAGTCCTGCGGAATACGCGAACCCGGCTACGCTGCCGGCCTTGCGGCCAAACACTCCTGCCAGCCTGGGTCCTTCGCGGTCGGCATCCAATGCATGGCAGCCGGTGCATCGCCTTTCAAACACTGCCTTGCCCCGTACGGGGTCGCCTTGCCCGCCCGCATCAGCGTCACTTCCACCGGCGTTCTGGCTTAGCGTAGCAAGAGCCTGAACATCGCTCGACGACAGTTTCGCGTTCCAATGCAAAGCCAAGTACTGCACGGGAGGCATCTCTCTACTCTTCGCTTCCCGTACGATCTTTGCCTTCAAGACATCTTGTTTATCGGAAGCGATCGCCTCCCAACCCGAAAGGTTCATGGCCTTGCGAGCTTTCACGATATCCCGTTCGATGAGCCACGATCCCGGAGCCATCCGCGCGTATATCGGCCACCTTGTCTCGTTGGAATGGCAATCGGCACACTTCGTCACCAACACGGCTCTCGCATTCGCAGGCATGTTCGCGTCCAACAACAGCGAGTCGAGCCCCTTAGCAGGCTCGACTCGCGGATCGCCAAACGGATGCACAACCCCTAGTCCCACAACTGCCGCCGCAGTGAACACTGCGATAGTCCACAAACGCATCAAGCCTTCTCCGCCAAAGATGAATCGACTACAGCGAGATGAGCGTGCCCACGAACGACCTGGATATTTGTGACTCCGAGAACACTTTCAAGATTGCCTGCGGGAACCATCATTGGCCCTGGATTCGGCGCTGCTCCAGGCGCCGGCTGCGGAAAAGCCGTGGACATTGCCGTGTGAAATGCCACATTGCCTTCCACCTTTTGAACGACCTGGTGAATGTGGCCATTGAGCACCGTCACCGAGCCAAATGGCTTGAGCATCGCGAGCGCTTGCTCGCCGTCTTTCGTGCCCCAGCCCCACTTCTCATAGACCATCCACAGTGGAATATGCGCAAACACAACGATCGGCGTGGAATGGCTCAGTTCCGCAAGATCAGTCTTCAACCACTTCAATTGATCGCCGCCCATGTTGCCCATCGCATCCACCTGTACGCAATTGTTCAGACCCACAAAGTGAACTCCCTTGTGGTTATAGCTGTACCATCCGTTGCCTTGTGTTCCCTTACCAAAACGCTGCTTGTACTGCTCGCCATCGTCGGTATAATCGTGCTCGCCGGGGACGTAGAATACCTCGCCAACTTTCGCGCTTTTGATCACCTGCGCCGCCGTATCGAACTCCCCCGCCTTGGAGTTCTGCGTGATATCTCCGGAATGGATCATGAAATCCGGCGCCTTCATCCCTGGCGGCGTCAGATTGATCCGGTCGATCGCTTTGGTCAGTGTGCCGGTCACATCCGGATTAGCGCCTTTGTTGAAGCCAATGTGGCTGTCGCTGATCTGCACGAAAGTGAAATCCGCCGACTTTCCGGCCCCGGCTGAGTTGCTCTTCAACGATTGCGCCAGGAGCTTTGAAACAGGAACGCCGCCAACCATCGACCACAACAGGCCAGTGCCCGCCCACGCCATGCATCCGAGAAAATTGCGCCTGTCAATGCCGTCTCCCGCAGCCTGCATGGCTGGCTGCTGATCTTGAACTACTTCGTCTTCCTGAAACCGATTCATGCCAATCTCCGTCCATGTGTGATTGCCTTCACTTCTTTCAACTGATGGCGGCAATCTTTATTCCCGGCGGACCAGAAACAATTCATGGAATAATTTGTCTGCGATTCGGTTAAGGCTAAAGATGTGCAGTTCACATTTACCATCTGCCGCATTCGCATTGTCGCTGCAACCACGCAACCTCAGGCAAACCGAGGCCCCAAGTACTATGCCTTCGACCAACGTCCAGAGCGCAACGTTTGAAGAGCTCGCGCTGCCGCTTCTGGTCTCGCTTTACAACCATGCCTATTGGCTCGCGCGGGACCGCGCCGAGGCTGAGGATATCGTTCAAGAGTCGCTCTCCAAAGCGCTTCGCGCCTTTGCTTCGTTTCAGCCGGACACCAACTTCAAGGCATGGATATTCTGCATTCTGCGCAATACGTTCCTCACCTCGCGCACCGGCATCGCCACCTCCCGCACCGTTTTTCTTGAAGATCATGCTACGGCATGGGATGTGCCCGCAGCCGATCCGGGCCCGGAAGAGATCGTAATCCGCCTCGACGATCTGGCAGCGCTTCAGGCCGCACTCGACAAGCTTCCACCTCCACTCCGCGAAGCTCTCCTGTTATGCGACATCGAGGAGATCAAGTACAAAGACATCGCCACCATTCTCGGCGTGCCCATCGGCACGGTCATGTCACGTATCGCTCGCGCCCGCCTGGCACTTCGTCAACTCCTGCGGCCGCAGCCGGGAGGACCCCAATGATTCCGATGCAACAGAATGGCGATCACATCGATCCCGGCACGCTGAACTTCTTCATCGATGGCGAACTGCAAGTCGGCGACGAGGAAAGAATCCGGCAGCATGTGAAGCGCTGTCGCCTTTGCGCGCTCTATGTCGTTTCAGGCCAGGAGTTGAAAGCTGTCATTCAATGCGTGGGCCAGAGGTTCAGTGCAGGCCCAGGTGGCACTTCCAGAGTCAGACGCGTGGGAAACGGCAACCTTGTTCGCGGCAACAGCCAACCGGCGCTCCGCGCGGCCGTTCGTCAGCTTCCTCCAACGCTCCGCGAAGTGCTGCTGCTGTGCGATAGGGAAGAGCTTAGCTGCCGGGACATCGCTCTCCAACTCGATATCCCAATAAGCGCCGTCATTTCTCGCATCTCAGATGCGCGCGACACGCTTTGCCACCTTTTGATTCTGCAACTCGGAAAACTCCAATGACGCAACCCAGCCACCATCTCGGCCAAGAAACACTCAGCGCCTTCATCGACGGCGAACTGCCGCCAGGCGAGCAGCAACAAGTTCAGCTGCATCTGCACGGCTGCCACTCCTGCGCTCTTCAAGTGCTTTCCGCTACGGAACTCAAGGTAGCCGCCGGACGCGCCGGGCGTCGCTTCGCTCCGCCGCCTGAAACACTCGTGCGTCTCACCGCAAGCCTTCAGGCTCAGACCAGGCCAAAGAAAGCAGCACGTATCTACTCCTTTCGTGTAGCGGCATGGTCCGCACTCGCCGCTGCCATTCTGCTCGCAGCATCGATTTTCGGATGGCGTCAGATCCATCAAACCAATGTGCTTGCCGCCGAGCTTCTCGACCAGCATCTCAGCACGCTCACGAGCGGAGCGGTTCCGCAGGTGGTCTCCACCGACCGGCATACCGTCAAACCATGGTTTCAGGGCCGGCTTCCCTTCAGCTTCAATCTTCCCGACACGTCGGCATTGCCCCCCGACACCACTCTCAAAGGAGCGGACCTCACCTATCTCAATGGCCAACCTGCCGCATTGCTTCTCTTCACTATCCATAAACACCAGGTTTCGATCTTCCTGGTTCAGCGAGCAGGAGGCTCCCTCTTCACTGCGTTACCGGGCACCCATTCCGGTTTCTCCATGGATGCGGCAACCACCCGAGATCTCCGCATTCTTGCCGTCAGCGACGTCAATCCAGGCGATCTCGATCTCCTCGTCGCGTCGCTGGTGCAGGCGCAGCCGAACGGCTAGAGCAGAATCAGCACAACTGTACCCATCGGCAGAGATGCCACCCTGGATTTTTTGCCCGGAAAAATCCAACCGCACAAATACCTGATCGGGGACACCTATGCTGATTCTGCTCTAGTGGTCCATCCCAACGGATGGCCGGAGATCACTTGCGCCTGGCACGCAAAAATGAGCTGACGCTCAGGTAGGCGAATACGACGGTCAACACGGTGGCCATCAGGAACCGTTGATGCAACGGGCCGGAGGCATAATTGAGCCGCGTACGCCAAACATCCTGGCAGAAGAAGAGCGCGAAAAGTCCGAATAAGAACCCCGTGATCTCCAACCAAAGGATGCCGCCGATGCGGCTGAAGGGTCGCAGAAAGCCGCCCACTCCCCGGCCGGCTGCGCGGGTGAGCTTGCGGGTTTTCTGCTTCACTTCGTGGATTTCGGCGGCATTCGGTATCATGCGTGGCGCGGCTGCTGGTGGTCCAACAGAGGAGCCAGGCTGCTGCGCCGCAGCTTGTGCGCGCTGCTGCGCGATGCGTCCAACAACGCGCACTCCGATACCCAGCCTCTTGCCCAACTCGCTCGCATTCATCCAATTTTGAGTGTATCAGCGCCTAAATGGAACTGGTTTCTGACAATTTGCGCCGCTTCCCAGTTGCCCTAGGCGCGCGTCAGAAGTAAGGTAGAAGAATCCTTGCCGAATCCGAGATACCGTCGGCGGCTTGCGAAAGGGGCGCAGTCCATGTCGGAAAGTAGTATGAATCCACGTTTGCGCGACCTGATCCGCCAGCTTGGAGAGGCTATCCATGAATCGGTGATCGAGTCCGAACAAATCGCCGGAGTGGTCCAGAACATCCGGCGCCACGGCTTTGACGTAATGCTGATGCTGGAGGCGACCATCGGCCTCAACGACGTGACCGGCGACCGCGTGGCGCTGCCTGCGGGCTCGCCGGAACGCCAGGAAGCCGGCGAAGAGGTGGAAGACGGCCCCTTCAACTCCCACGACGTGAACTTTCTCAAGTCGTTGCGCATTTCAGTCGAGGGCGAGGATTAGAGAATTTGTTTCCTGCGCCTGCTGTCCAGCGGCCGTAAACCCAGCGGCCGTAAACCGCCATTACGACCTGAATCGCAATTCCCGGCAATGCGAACCTCTTTGCTCATTTTTCCCATCGGATGGAAGTTTTCTCGTCCTCCTCTGATCCGTCCCCCTCGGCTTGCATTTTGGCGTGAACATCTGTCACATCGCTGTGGTATCCTCGCCCGTCTGGTAACTCGTAGGGAATTCACGTTACCAGAGAAGCTGCTGTACCGTATCGCGGAATTCGCCTTCATTCTATGGGACCATACGGGCAGACAGCAGAATTGGGAGACAAGGCACACCTATGAAAGACACTCTTGGAGTCCTCCTGGCGGGCGGTGCCGGCGAACGGCTTTTTCCCCTCACGCGTGATCGCGCCAAGCCCGCCGTCCCCTTTGGCGGCCATTACCGCATCATCGACATCACCCTTTCCAACTGCATCAACTCCGGCCTGCGCAAGGTCTACATCATGACCCAGTACAAGGCACTCAGCCTCAATCGCCATATCCGCGAGGGCTGGACGGGAATCGTGGCGCAGGAGTTGGGCGAATTCTTCGAGATCATGCCGCCGATGCAGCGCACCGGCGCCAATTGGTACATGGGCACGGCGGATGCCGTTTACCAGAACATCTACTCCATCGGCTCCGAACAACCCAAGTACGTCATCATCCTCTCCGGCGACCACATCTACAAAATGGACTATAGCCGCATGCTGGCGCATCACAAGGAAATGGGTGCCGAGGTGACGCTGGCCACACTGCCCATCGCCCCTGACGAAGTTTCGCGCTTTGGCGTGGTGGAAGTGGGCCAGGGAGGCGAAATTCTTGGCTTCGAAGAAAAGCCCAAATCGACCAGCTTCCGCTCGCCGTTCAATCCCAACTCCGTCGACGCCTCCATGGGTATTTACATCTTCAACACCGAGACGCTTTTGAAGGAGCTGATCGCCGACGCCGAAGATCCCCACTCCAAGCACGACTTCGGCCACAACATTCTTCCCAACTGCCTCGGCAAAAAGAAGATGGTGGCCTACAACTTCGTCGACGAAAACCGCCAGCAGGCGCTCTACTGGCGCGACGTTGGCACCCTCGACGCCTACTACGACGCCAATCTCGATCTGTGCTCCGTCTCGCCCATCTTTAACCTCTACGACAAGCACTGGCCCATGCGCACTCGCGTGCGCCAGTACCCGCCGGCCAAGTTCGTCTTCGGTGAACCGGGCCGAACCGGCAAGGCGGTCAACTCGGTCATTACTGCAGGCGTCATCATCTCGGGCGCGGAAGTGATGAATTCCGTGCTCTCGCAGGATGTGCGCGTCAACTCGTACTCCAGCGTCGACTCAAGCATCATCTTTTCCCACGTCAACATCGGCCGCCATTGCCGCATTCGCCGTGCCATCATTGACCGCGACGTCGATATCCCCGAGGGCACCGTGATCGGCTTCGACCCTGTCGAAGACAAACGCCGATACTTCGTCACGCCTTCAGGACTGACCATCGTCACCCGCGACCGGTCGCTCTTTGAAAATCCGGTTGAACAGGAATTCCAGGACCGGTACTAATTCTATCCGGCGCCTCAATTTCACTTGCAAAATGGGAGAGCTTGCAAAAGCTCTCCCATTTTGCTGTCCGTGAAACCAGGTGCGAATTCACACTCAACTGCCTACCGTCGCCGGTTGGCGTGAGCACGGAACAAACCGGCCAGGCCTTCCGTACAGTTGGCTATGGGATGCGCAGGTACAATTAGCTGGATCAACACCGGGTTCGGCACAGGAACGGCGAGCCGAATTGGTGCTGGCATCGCGATTCCCGGGCGCGGGCGCAGCAGAGCCGCCCTTGACGCCACGCCCGATCCGAATCGAGCACGGTCCGGCGCGCAGGGCAATTTCGGAGTTCGGAAAGGTATGGAGGTAGGAGCACAGGTGGAACCCGACTGGTCGGAAGTCGTGCGCCGGTGCCTCTCGGGCGATTCGGCGGCATGGACCGAGTTGGTCCGGGCGCACCATCGCCGCGTTTACGCCCTCTGCTACCGGTTCACCAACTCCGGAAGTGACGCGGAAGACCTGACCCAGGATGTTTTCCTCAAGATTTATTCCAATCTGAAGAGCTTCGACACCGAACGCGGCAGCCTGCAGGTATGGATCACCACTCTGACACGGAACCTGCTGGTGGATCATTTCCGCCGCACCCGCAATCTAAGAGCTACAGGCTCTCTCGACGAGGGCTGGGCCGAGACCGGCGAACTTCGCCCCATCGACCGGCTGGAAGCCAAGGGGCCCACCCAGCATGACCTCGCTACCCGTCGGGAACTGGCCAAAATGGTACAGAGTGCACTGGCTTTGGTCTCGCCGGAGTTGCGCGAAGCCGTGATCCTGCGCGACCTGCAAGATATGGATTACAAAGAGATTGCCCTGGTGCTCTCGATTCCCGAGGGCACTGTGAAATCTCGCATCAGCCGGGGACGCGCGGAACTGGCGCGGCTTCTGGAACGTAACAAGAAGGAGGTGATGTAGTCATGGCAGATGAAATCAAATTCGGGGCGCAGACGAGCCGGGCGAACTTCCCGACCTCTCCAGAGTGCGGGCAGTGGGAGACGCTGCTGGCCGATGCGCTCGACGGGCTGCTCAAGCCGGAGGATGAAGGAACCTTCTCCAGCCACATGGCCACATGCGCCTCCTGTGCGGAACTCTTCGAGCAAGCACGCCGGGGCCGGGAGTGGCTGGAATTCCTGGCCCCCGAGCCGGAGGTTCCGCATTATCTGCTGGAAAAGATTCTGGCTGAAACGGGACATGGCAAGGTTGCCCCAAGCAAATTGGCGGTGGCCGGCGGACCCTCCGACTCAGGCAATGTTTTGACCATGCTCCCGGCCTGGCAGCGGCCTGGTTTCGCAGGACGGATGCGCCGGTTCGCCGAACCCAGGCTCCTCATGACGGCGGCGATGGCATTTTTCTCCATCGCGCTCACACTCAGCATGACCGGCGTGCGCTTCAGCGCCATCAAGATGGCCGATTTGCGGCCGGCATCGCTGCGATCTGCCGTGGAAAAGCGCATCATGACCGCTTCGACGCCCATCGTCCGTTACTACGATCACCTTCGCTTCGTCTACGAGGTCGAGTCCACGGTACGCGAACTGCGCCGCAATACTGAGAATCAGCCGCAAGCCCCTGCAACCACACCCGGCGGCCAAACACCCCAGCAACCCGGTGGAGAGTCGCACCAGAAGGACGGCGGCTCCAGGCTGAACCAACGCGGCAACCCTAACGAAGCTCCACAGCAGACGGTCAACCCTCCGCAGCCGCTGTGGGGCAGCGAACTCCTTCAAGCCCGGCTGGAACTCACGCCGCGCCGTCGTCGCCGCTCTCTTGTCGCCACATTCACTTCCCAGGCCCCATCCACACAACCCGATGCTTCCGGTCCGAACCGGTTCTCTCCCATCGACAAAGGCGTGTTGGCAAAGCCGGAACGGAGCACCTCATGCCTTGCGTAAATCATCCCGGTAATCCGGTTCAATCCTACTGCCAAAACTGTGGCAAGGCGCTTTGCACCACCTGCGTTCGCACCACGCCCTCAGACCAGGTCTTCTGCGAGAGCTGCATGGCCGCCACGGCGGGTGGTACAAATGTCCCCAATGATCCGGGCCGCTCCGCTTGGACCGGAACTGGCTTTCAGGGCAGTGCCATGCCGGGCTTTGCCGCATCCTGGACTGGCGGACCCAACCCTTCTGCGGCCGCCGTCCTGGGCCTGATCCCCGGAGCGGGCGCGTTCTATAACGCGCAGTATTTCAAGGGATTGATTCACGTCATCGTCTTCGCTGTTCTCGTTTCCATCACCGACCACTACGGTATCTTCGGCTTGTTCGTCGCCGCCTGGGTCCTTTATCAGTCCTTCGAGGCCTATCACACCGCCAAGGCTCGCCGCGACGGTCAGCCGCTTCCCGATCCCTTTGGCCTGAACGAACTCGGAAGCTGGCTCAACATGGGCGGCCCCGGCCGTCAGGGCGCCGCACCGCCGAATCCGAATCCCTATCCGAATCCTCAATCGGCTCCTCCACCGAATCCGGCGAGTCATTCCGCCGGCACCGAGCCTCCGATTTACAACGCGCCATACACCAGTTCCTGGACCGCAGGTTCGCCCACGGATCCAGCATCCGGTCCGGCGGCCGGTTACGCTTCGCAGCCGCCTTATACCGAGCCTTGGCCAGGTAGCCCGATCAACCCCGATCCCTATGCGCCCAATTATCCGCCGGGAGTCATTCCTCCGATCCCTCCCGTTCCGCCCTACAACTGGCGGCGCAAGGAGCCGATCTTCGCGTTTGTTCTGATCGGCCTGGGCGTCATTTTTCTGCTGCAAAGTATGGGCGTCGTCGAGCATCTCATGCGCTTCGTCTGGCCATTTGCTCTGATCGCGCTGGGTGCGTGGCTGATTGTGCGCCGTGTTTCCGACATTCAAGGAGGTTCAAAATGAACCGCTATACGATTGTTTGCCGCCTCCGTTGGCCGGCTTTTCTACTACTCACCGGCATAATCGCCCTGCTGGACCAGATGGACCTCGTCAGTTGGGGACGAGCCTGGCCACTCTACCTGATTCTCTGGGGAGTTCTCGCGCTCGCCGAGCGCGCCGCGATGGCAGGGCAGCCGCCCATTCCAGCCTACGATCCGATGACCGGTTATCCCGCTGGCTACGCGCCCGGATATGCCCCGCAATCTGGACCATACACCGGTCCGGCTGCTTCGACCAATCCGGTTCAACCGGGTCCGGCCTATCAGCCGGTGACTCCGCAACCGGCTTCCACCAGCATCGTACCGGCGGCGACGGACCTCGAAATCTCCGCAAGCGAAGCCGCAAGGCAGTCTCGTAAGACCTGGGAAGAGGAGGGACGCTAATGGCCACCACACCACCACCTCCCGGAGGCAACCGCCCGCACGGCTGGCAGTCAGGCCAGCAACAAGGTCAACAGCCCGGCCAGCAGCCGGGGCAACAACCGGGTCAGAATCCCTACAGCCAGAACTATGGTGTTCCTTACGGCGCCAACCCCAAGGACTACTGGCGCTATCAGAAGGAACAAAACAAAGCAGCGTGGCGCGCTCAGCGCGACGCCTGGCGAGCCCAGCGGGACATGGCCCGCGCTCAGAACCGGGCGATGCGCGCTCCCTCGGTCGTCGGACCCATTGTCCTCATCACGGTTGGCGTCATCGCCCTGCTTCTGGTCTCCGGCCGTATCAATGCCGACCAGTTCTGGACAGTTGTCGAGAAATACTGGCCGATGCTTCTGATCGGTCTCGGCGTGGTAGCTCTGGCCGAGTGGGCCATCGACCTGCGCCGCGAAAACCCACCGGCTCGCCGCTTCGGCGGCTATATCTGGCTGGTGATCCTGCTCATTGTTATGGGCACCGGCGGAGCCGGCTGGCATCACTGGTGGGGTCCGATTCGCGCGGAATTCGGGGACAATGGCGACGACTTTTTCAACGCGCTCGGCCAGCCGGAGCACGATTTCGACCAGCCGGTGCTCAATACCAAAATTCCCGCCAACGCGCAGATTGAGATCGAGAATCCTCGCGGAGATGTCAGCATCACCGCCAGCGACGACGCCGATGTCGCCGTCAAGGCGCACCAGATCGCCTACGCCAACACCGACGCCGACGCGCAGAAAATCTTTGCCGCGCAGCAGGCTCACGTCACGGTCAGCGGCACGGCCGTCGTGGTCAAGGTCGACAGCAACGCCAGCGGACGCACCAACTTGGCATTAACGGTGCCTAAGTCGGCTTCTGTCAACGTCACCACCGGCCACGGCGGCCTCACCGTTGCCGGCCTCGACGGCAACGTGGACGCGGAAATCCAGCACGGCGACATCGAAACTACCGCAATTAAGGGCCACGTCACTGTGCACCTCGCCAACCACGGAGACTTCTCCGCGCATGACATTCAGGGCGATGTGACGGTCGAAGGCGATGGCGGCGACCTCACCCTCTCCGATATCCATGGCAAAGTCACGTTGCAAGGCGACTACACCGGAGACACCCATCTGGAACGCGTCGATCAGACAGTCCATTTCCACTCGTCACGCACCGATCTTGAATTTGCCCGGCTTCCCGGAGACATGTCGTTGAACAGCGATTCCATCCACGCCACCCAGGTCGTGGGGCCGGTGCGGGTGGTGCTCAATAGCTCGAAGGACATCGAGATGAGCCAGGTCTATGGGGATACCCACATCGAAGACCACGATGGCCGCGTCGAACTGGACATGGCCGGCTCCTACCCCGTGGAAGTCAAGAATCGCAAAGGCGATGTTGAGATTTCGCTGCCCCCCGGAGTAGCCGAAACCGTCGACGCCCACACGCGCAACGGCGACATCGTCTCCGATTTTCCGCTCGAAATCAGCGGCGACGACGATAAGAAAGCCACCGGCAATATCGGCAAGGGTGGTCCCACCATGACGCTCTACACCGAACACGCCGACCTGCGCATTCGAAAAGAAGACGAGGCGCCACCAGCCTTGCCCGCTCTTTCAGGCTTACCCAAGGGGCCCGCGGTGCCCAAAGTTGCGCCAGTCCCGTCTGTTCCTGGCGTGCCGCGCCTCAAACCGTCCAAGGGCGAAACGCTTGCGCCTGTCGCGCAATAGCTTCATCGCCGACACGGCAAACAAAATCCGGAGCGCCTCGTGAGAAGCGCTCCGGATTTTCATTGGTTTGAATCTTAGTTGGGATAGAAATGCGGTTTAACCGGCACTTCTGGCGGAAAGCCCGATCTTCTCGGTCACGATCGCCTCCGCCCGCGCCACCACTTCGTCGAGCGTCATCCGCGTCGAGTCCAGCAGCACCGCGTCTTCCGCCGCTTTCAGCGGGGAATCGGCACGGTTGCGGTCCCGCTCGTCCCGGGCGCGCAACTCGCGGACGACTTCCTCCGGCTGCACCTCCGCTGCGGTATTCGGATCGAGCTGATCGTAGCGCCGCAAACCCCGTACCTCCGGCGCCGCGTCCAGGAATATCTTCACGTCGGCATGCGGAAAGACTACCGTTCCGATGTCCCGGCCCTCCATGACCACTCCGCCCTTGGCTCCCAACTCCTGCTGCAGGCGCACCATCCAGGAGCGAATCTGAGGATGAACGCTGACCCTTGAAGCTCCATCCGTCACATTCGGATTCCGCAACTGCGCTGTCACGTCCTCGCCATCCAGAAAAACAAGGTTACCGTTTTCCGTGGGTTCCAGAGAAATTGTGGTTTGACTGGAAAGCTCAATCAGCGCCGCAACGCCTTCGAGCGAGACATTGGCCTTAAGAGCCTTTAACGCAAAGGCGCGGTACATGGCGCCCGTTTCCAGATTGAGCAGGCCAAAATACCGCGCCAAGTGCCGCGCGATGGTGCTTTTGCCCGCACCAGCCGGCCCGTCGATGGCAATGATCGGGGATATCTTTGCCATCGAAGAGCCAGCGTTAGTTTGAGGAGTCGGTTCCAACGGACCCTGATTCATTCGCTCAGCAACCGTCACAGTCGACTATCCGCGTCGCTTGGCTTCGGCAGGGAGGGACTTGGAACTGGACGCGCTCGCCGACTTCGAGTGGCTCACCTGCTTGGGTGCCTGCTTCGCCTGACCGGAGAAGCTGTAACGCTTGGCAGCGCTGGCCGCGGCAGGCTTGGACGAAGCCGCCCGTGCTCCAGCACGAGGAGGAGCAGCCGACCGATTGGCTGGCCTTGAATTCGATGCCGGCTTTGCCGCGGAGCTCCCATTTGACTTGGCGCCATTACTGTGACCGTTGCCATTTCCATTGGCATGAGCCGGCGCCTTTGCCACCCAGCCATTGCCGGCCGGCTTGGCTGCATGCGCACCGTTTCCGTTGGTCGCTTTAGTCCCATTGCTGCCATTGCTGTGGCTGCGAGCTGCAGCTGCGTTGCGCGATCCGTTGCTTGCAGTTCCGCGAGGAGCCGGAGCCCTGCGGCGGTCACTATTGCGCGCTTCTCCGGATGCGGAAGCGCTGCGACCGCGGTCGCGGGAATCCCGGCTGTGCGCCGGACTTGAGCTTCTTGCTGCTGTACTGCGCGGTGCGCTTGGGCGAGGGCTACGGGGCCGTGGAGCTGCCGGCTTAGCGCTCGCCTGAGCTGACTGAGTCGGCCGAACCGCCGGGCGAACGTTCGGAGTCTGCGCCGGAGCGATCGAAACTGCTTCGGATTCCAAGTGATCCATGCTGGGAATGACCACCGCGGAAGCGGCTACCTCCAGAATGGCTTCGACTTCGGTCTCGACTTCAACCACTGTCTGCACCCTGGAGGTGGAGCGAGCCGCCGCGCTGGCAAAGGCCGGTCGAGCGACTCCGGAGAAATCGTCGTCGTGCGACTGGTCCGGATCGGTTCCCAGATAGGTAGAACCCCGGTAGTTGGCATTGCGGTAGGAAGAGTAGGTGTTGCTGATCTGGTAGTTGGGTACAGCCGGGAATTCAGGAAGCGTGCCGGCTACATAAAACATGGGCGAGTGGCCCATCGTGGTTGAGTGTACCTGCCGCGTCGCGGCCAGGCCGCGGACCACTTCGCGAATCTTGCTGCGCGAGGTCAACGGCGAAAGGAACATCTCCACGTCTTCCATCGAGGCGGCAATCACTGCCTGCAGATAGATGGAGGCTAGAACGGAAATGGCCGTCACCTGGGACGTCGAAGCGCCCTCGGCAATTGCCTTCTGGAAGCGCTGGCGCAGCGGCTGCCAAAGCGCCGACTGTCCAACTTCGGGAACTACAGGAATGATGCGCAACTGCTTCCAAAGCTCATGCAGGGCGCGTAATACGGCCGTTTCGGTCACTTCGCGGCCCAGAGCATCGCGGATCTGCATGGAAGTCAGATTGCCTGTGTCGATTTGCTTCGCTGCCAGAACGGCGAGCTGAGAAACCTGGCGCGAGCCGGTCAACTGGGGCGAACGGCGCCAGTCGCGATCTCCGCGCAGAGCATAAATGTAAGGGAGAACCCATCCGGCGACGATGTAGTCGGGCTGATCGCCTGCCTGGTTGAGAGGATGGCCACCCAGGTTCAAACGCACCGCGACCCCTTCCGCCTCCAGTCGTACCAGTAAAGACTCGGCGGTTGCGATAAGTTCAGGAGTGGGTTCGGTCGTTCTCTGGCCGGCTATTGCTTCGACAAAGGTAGGAGCTGTGAATCCTGCCTGCGCGGAACGAGGAAGGAAAATACAAAGTCCTGTTTCCTCGATCCAGGTACGGACATCCTCAATGTTGATTGCCCCGTGTCCGCTTTGGCGCATCCGTTCGGCGCGCGCTTGTTCCAACTGCTCTGCTGTCAAAGATAAACCTCATTTCCAGGCTAAATCGCAGGCGTTTTTAAACCACCTCATCCAAGATACCGGGGAAATCAGTTCTCCGTAAGGGGGTTGGAGAAAAGCCGGACTTGGCGAGACGGAAAACGCTTGCGGTCTGGCGTTCGTGCCGGGCTGACCCGCTCCCTTGGGAGTCGGATCGCCACCCTCCAGAGGATCTAGATTCTCTGAAAGGCCCGCTGGATCTCTTTCCAAGAATACCTCAAAGCGATTGGTCTGCCATGCGGACAACTGGTAGGAAATTCAGTTTTCGATAATTCTTTTAGTAACCACTCCATTTTTTGGGATTCCAGAGGGGTATTCACCTTGATCGCCGAGTGGCAGGCGATCGACGCTGCAATCCGTCCGCGCAGCGTTCGAAGGTCCCGG
>Ga0182012_10003722_pt1 | contig 16129 bp, 8 predicted proteins | sample 612S2SmetaG_FD_120486 | JGI IMG/M metagenome (GOLD analysis project Ga0182012, IMG submission 120486) | Permafrost microbial communities from Stordalen Mire, Sweden - 612S2S metaG | ecosystem: Environmental > Terrestrial > Soil > Wetlands > Permafrost | place: Sweden: Stordalen | collected...
ACAGTCGCGTTGTACAAGTTGACGCGGACGTTCCCAGCAGAAGAGCTTTACACGCTCACCAGCCAGCTTCGTCGCGCCAGCATCTCAGTTGCGAGCAACATGGCAGAAAGCTACGAAGGCATGGCGCGAGGTTCCAACCTGGAGGTACAGACTCAACTGATAATCGCCAAAGATCTCGGTTTGGGTAACCTCCCGCAGTTAATCCACGCTGACGACCTGTCACAGGAGATCTCCAAAATGCTGAACTCTCTCATGCAAAAGCTCTGATTTGTCCACGTTTGACCAGTTCCTGATGCCTGGACCTATCTTCCAACCTTCTCCGTCTGCCTTCTATTCCCTACTCCCTATTCCCTACTCCCTGCATTTCCCATAAACTGGAATCTCGGACTTTATGCGGTTGGCGGTCAGACCGTTCAGCTTGAGTTCCGGTTGAACGGGGAGGTTCCAGTGCAGTTGTGTTTCAAGAATTCGACACGTAAGTTTGTCGGTCTCGCGGTCCTGCTATTTTTCTCCGTCCCCTTTGGTCTATCGATCACGGGCTGCCATCATGCGGTCGCGGTCGAGTACTGCAACGCCGGCGACTCCGGACCCATCCTCGGCCAGGTAGCCAGCATCACGCTCTCGCCCTCGCTCGCCACCACCGGCATCTCGCTTAACTACGGCGAGATCGGTTCCGGACTTTCGGCCACCGGCCTGGACTGCAAGGGCAACTCCGTCGGCCTCCCCAGGGTCGTTTACGCCACCAGCAACATGCAGATCGCGGACATCAATCCCAGCTCCGGCCAGATCTGCGGCGGCAGCTGGAACCGTAACACCGGCGGCGGCATCGCCGACTACACCACCTGCACCCCTGAGGTCCCCACAGCGGCCTGCGTGGCCGCACCCAACACTCCGAGCTGCTACCTCGCCTACGTCACGGCCACATCCAGCGGCGCTGTCTCTAACGCTATCCCCATCTTCGTCCACCCGGTGGTTACAAGTGTCGCCCTGGGCGGACCTACGCCCGTCGGCAACTGCCCCGTCGGCAACTCGGCCGGGGTTGACCCCGGGACAGACTGCTGCCCCAACAGCACCACCGGTGCGCCCATCACCGCGCCCATCTACACCGGCGGCTCCTGCGTCTCGCAGGGCTCCATCGCGCAGTTGGTCGCCCGCGTGTACGCCAACGGCTCCGCTACGCCGGCCAACAACATCACCTGCCAGGTCGGCCACATCGCCTTCTCCACGCAGACCACCGGCATTCTTAACATTGACCAGAACGGCGTGGCCACAGCCAACCAGCCCGGTTCCACCATCATCTCCACACTGGTCTCCAACTCCTCTTCGGCCGTCTCGTCAGGCTACTTCTCCACCTGCCCGCCGGCCTCCATCGTGCTCTCGATTCCCGGCCAGCCCGCCGGCACCAGCAGCGTGAACGTCTCGCTCAACAACGCGCAACCGCTCACCGCCGTCGTCAAGGACACCAAGGGAGTCACCATCACCGGCGTGGAGTTGGAGTTCAACTCCACCCAGCCGCAGACCATCCCCGCGGCCAGCAGCACGGTCACGCCCGCCTACCCCGGCACGGCGACCATCACCGCGGTCTGCAATCCTGCATCATGCAACCCGGCGCCCTTCAGCCAGATCGGCCTCTACGGCAACGGCAAGCCCATCACCTCCAACGGCATCACCATCAACGCCATCGGCACCAGCGGGACCGTTATCTTCATCGGCAGCACCTCCTCCCAGTACATCCTGCCCGTGGACTTCACCACCGGCCAGGCCGGCTCGCTCATCAAACTTCCCTACGAGCCCAACTCCATGGTCGTCAGCCAGGACGGCATCAATGTCTACCTCGGCAGCAGCAGTGCGCTGATGAGCTTTACCACCCTGAACAACACTCAGAACCCTCCGGACACCACCCAGACCGGGCTGGTCCTCTCCGTCTCGCCGGACGGCAATACGCTGGTCCTCACCGACCCGGTGCGCCAGACCATTACGCTCTACACTCCCAGCTCCCACACGGTGCAGACCAGCTACGGCGGGGTCGCCACGGCCGCTGCCTGGTCGCCGGACTCCTCTACCGTCTACATCACCACCCAGAGCGGCAACCTGCTGCTCACCCACAACACCTACACCAACTGGCAGGCCACCACCACCACGGAGAACTACAACGCCGTCGCGGTCACCGTGCCCAGCATCGGCGCTTACTTCGCCGGTGCAAGCTATACGGACGGCCGCAGCTACTGCGCCGCCGGCACCGTCAACAGCGCCAACACGCCGCCCACCGTGACCAACGTCTTCGCTCCGCTGGCCGACGAGAACCCCGCCGTCAATGACACCCTCTCGGCCACCTCAGACGGGTTGCACATGCTCGGAGCCACAGCCTCCACCACCCCGGCCACGCTGAACGATCTCGACCTCACGCTGCCACTGCCCACTACGGCCAATCCCAACGTGGCCTGCCCGATACCGCCCGCGCCGCAGGTCGCCCCCGGCTACTTCCTCAGCACCAGCTACTCGGCCAAGCTCACCGCCATCACCGCCACCAAGATCACCGGCGTGGTGCCCTCCGGCAACTCGAAGGTAGCCTTCATCACCTATGCCGGCTCCAGCGGCAAGCTGCCGCTCTATGTGCCACCGGCCAGCGGCCTGGGAACCCTCAGCTTCCTCACCCTGGGCAACGGCGCCACCACCGCCTCCGCACCGCTGGTTGGTGTCTTCTCTACCGACAACCTCAGCTTCTACGCAGGGACCGGCGCCGCCAACGCCAACTCGGTCGATAATGACGTGCACATCTTCAGCATCAACGGCGCCGTCGCCACCGAGACCGGGATCATCGCGCCTCAACTGCCGCTCTACAATGGCAGCACCGGCTCTGCTCCCGTAAACCTGCTGGTCCAGCGGCCCAAGCACCTGACCAACTAAGGCAGCGAACAGCAAATCATCCCTTGAACCTTTGCGCCCTTTGCGTCTTTCTTTGCGCCCTCCGCGTGAGCGCCTTTGCCGGTTTTTCCTCTAAGCTCATCAAATCCCATGCCACCAATAATTTGCCGGGCCTCGCCCCGCATTTCCCCCAAAATTCTTGTCAAGCCCCCTGCGACCCTCAAAATCGCCTAACTCATTGATAAATATCAGAGTTATTTCTTGCAAAATCATGGCGTAGTATTACCGCCGATTTGCTAGAATTAACTTATAGGGTCAGGAAAGAGAAAGACACAGGGCTGCAACCGGCACAAGCCGCTTGCGGCCTTTGCTTTGCCTCAAAGCTCGATAGCTCAAAGCTCGAGGCTCAACAGAAATCCGGATCGCCTCAAGACTGGCGAACTGGGAAACTGGAAACTGACGGTGCAACCAAAAAACCGCACCTAACCCAAGGAGAATGAGTACTTTGCCTCTAAAGTCTCTGGAATGAATACTTTGACCCCGAGGTCACCCGCTAAACCACTGATTCTAGAGACCCTCCGGAAAATAATAGTAGGGGGTGGGTCGCCGCGCTGTTGGCTGTTCGCTGTTCGCCACTCTTTCTAGCTGTTCGCTGTTCGCTGTCCTTTTTTCGCCAGCTTCTGTTCCAGCAGCTCGTGACCGACAGAATCGAGCACGCCGTTCAGGAACTTCATGCTCTCCGGAGCAGCATAGAGTCTGGCGAGTTCGAGACTCTCATTGATGATCACCGCAAGCGGAGTCTTCGGAAAGGCGAGCATCTCACCGACCGCAGCGCGCAGCAGGCTGCGATCGACCACGGGCATTCGCTCGATGCGCCAGTTCGACGAGTGCTTCTGGATCAGCGCGTCGACCTCTTCGCTGCGTTCGCCGACCGCACGATACAGATCCTCGGCAAAGCCGCGGGTCTCCGCTGGGACCGCGTCGTGCGCCTCCCAGAAGAGGCTCTCGACCTCCTTCGGCTGCTGCTTGCCGAGATCGCCCTGGAAGAGCATCTGCATCGCCAGTTCGCGGGACTTGCGCCGCGTTCCCACTAGAGCTTCGCTCCCGCAAGTTCGGGCTGCGCGAGCTTGGTCTGGATAGAAGCCATCTCGATGGCCGCAATCGCCGCCTCGAAGCCCTTGTTTCCGGCCTTGAGTCCAGCGCGATCGAGCGCCTGCTCCAGCGTCTCGCAGGTCAGAACGCCGAACGCATGCGGAACTCCGGTCTCCTGCTGCGACTGCCCGATGCCGCGCGCGACCTCCGTGTAGATTGCCTCGTAGTGAGCGGTCTCGCCGCGCAGCAGAACGCCGAGCGTGATGATCGCCTGAAACCGCCTGCTCTCAGCCAGCGTTCGCGCCGCCGAAGGAATCTCCCACGCTCCGGGAACGCGGACGATCTCGATGTCCGCCTTCGCGGCGCCGCTGCGAGTGAGCGCATCGAGCGCGCCCTGCAACAGGCGATCGGTGATGACTGCGTTCCAGCGGGCAACGACAATGGCAAAGCGCTTGCCAGTCGCGGAGAGATCGCCCTCAACGGCGATAGGTCTTCCGTGCAGCGGATTCTCTGACTCCCAGAAGCCGAGCGTAAGATTCGGCGCAAGCTCTACCGTGAACAGCCGCGAGTTCCAGTGCGTTGCTGCCGGCGCGCTGAGCGCAGCCTTCTGCGTCTGGCTCCACGATTGAACGACAGCGTAAACCGCATCTAGCTGCGTGACCTCAACCAGCAGCGCCGGAACCGCTGGCGCGCGGCCGGTGACGAACTCGATATTGCCCAGCGGAGCCAGGAACGCTGCGCCTTTGCCCTGCGCGTCGCTCCAGCCTTTGCCAGGCTCAAAGCCGAGCGCGGCAAACAGCTCGCCGAGCCGCGCGAAGCTCTCTGCGGAGGCGATTCCGGCGACGGCAGTGATTCCCTTGACCATATGGTGATTGTATCGGCTTAGCGCAAACTGCCTTCCTGGAGGTCATAGACAACGACTCCCAGATCGTTGAGCCTGCCGATCGCGGTTTCCATGTTGCGGCGCACCGCAGGCTCGGCGCTTGCAGGGGTTTCATGCGCCTCCTCGATGGCCACGACGCGACCATAAGGCCATGCATCCTGAGGAATCGCGGTAATCGCCTTGGCGAGATCGTCCATGGAGAGGTTCAGTTCTTCGCGCCGCGCGCCGACCGGACGCAACATTCCGCCAGCGCCGATCGGTGTAGTGTTTGAGTCTCCGCGCGTGACATGCAGCTCTACCATGGAAGCCTGCACGGTGACATACGGATTGTCCCAGCTGTCAAAGCTGTGGATCGCCATGTACTGACTCTTCGATGGTGGAGGAATCATATCGAGTTGCTCTCGGTCAGTATCGAGTTCGGCCTGCTGCTCGGCTTGCGACTGCACCGTGGCAGACGCCTGCGGCTGACGATGGCAACCAGTCAGGACGAGAAGAAATGGGAAGGCGCAAAGACCGATTCGTAGTTTTGACACGGCTCCAGCATACCAAGCGTCCCGTAACGATGATGCTCCCTTCTGCATCCAAAACTGGAGCCGGAAGCAACGCACTTGGCAGGGTTCCATCGGGAAGTGGGAATTTTCCGGCCTGTAAATATCAATCGCCGCAGCATGCAGCGCGAATGCGTACAATTTCACCTATGGAACGTAGTTTCCAGAAGAGTGTTGGTTGCAGGGATTCGGCGGATAAACAGGATGCGTTTGTAGACGAGGATTGGGAATGTCTCAGGAAGAAAATGGAGAACGAGGAGGACGCAGAGACGATCTGGGCTCTTCCTTCGAAGCACACAGCGGCGATGTTGGAACCGCCTTTGAACAGCAGAACGCGTCTGAGGAAGACTCGGACAGACTGCGTCGGCGGAGACGCTGGAAGTGGATTGCCATCGTGCTCTTTGTTCTACTGGCAATCTTTATTATCTATCGGCTGATGTCTTCGGGAAGCAGCAGCAATAGCGCTCCCGGCGGTGGCCGCGGTCAGATGGGACCTGCTGCAATTACCACCGCCCAATCGACTACAGGCAACATGAATGTGTATGTCGACGCCCTTGGAACTGTGACTCCCGAAGCGACCGTAACGATCTTCAGCCAGATTACCGGTCGTGTGATGTCAGTTCACTATCATGAAGGCCAGCTCGTGGCCAAGGGACAAGCTCTGGTGGACATCGATCCGCGGCCTTATCAGGCGAACCTGACCCAGGCTGAAGGACAGCTGCAACGCGATCAGGCAGTTCTGGCCGAGGCGCGCATCGATCTCGCCCGCTATCAAGCAGCCCTCGCCAGAAACGCCATCGCCAAGCAGCAGGTCGACGACCAGGAACAAGCCGTTCAGCAGGACGAAGGCACCGTCAAAGCCGACCAGGGAACAGTCGCCTACGATCAGGTAGAGCTTGCTTACTGCCACATCGTCGCGCCCATCAGCGGCCGAGTTGGTCTGCGTCTGGTTGACCCTGGAAATACTGTCTTCTCCGGAAGCAGTTCCACGCTGGTAGTCATCACGCAGCTGCAGCCGATCACCGTGGTCTTCAATGTATCCGAGGACGATCTGCCGCAAGTCCAGGAGCAGTTGAAGGGCAATCGAAAGCTGGAGGTCGATGCCTATGATCGCGCCGACGACCATCAGATTGCCACCGGAGCGTTGACCTCGCTGGACAATGAGGTAGACACAACGACCGGAACCGTGAAGTTTCGCGCAGAGTTCGCGAATAAGGACTTGTCTCTGTTCCCGAATCAGTTCGTCAATGCAAGGTTGCTGGTACGCACGCTGCAGAATGTGACCCTGGTCCCGAATGCGGCCGTGCAACTCAATGGAACCGCTGCATTCGTATACATTGTCAATCCCAACAATACCGTTGGCGTGCAGCCGATCACGACCAGCTCCAGCGACGAGAACCTGACCGCAGTTCAGGGTGTGAGTTCGGGTGTAACGCTGGCGACCAGCGGCTTTGACCGCCTGGAAAACGGTGCGCAGGTTCAGGTGCACAAGTCGGGCTCACAACAGAAGGGCAATTCTGCCGGCGGCGGAACATCTCCCGGTAACAGCGCTCCATGAATCCTTCACGGCCATTTATTGTTCGCCCGGTTGCGACGGCGCTGCTGATGGCAGCTATGTTTCTGGCTGGCGGCGTCGCGTACTTCCAACTCCCCGTCTCCGCACTCCCGGAAGTCGATTACCCGACCATACAAGTGATTACTTTCTATCCGGGAGCGAGCCCTGATGTCGTGGCATCGGGTGTTACAGCGCCGCTGGAACGGCAGTTTGGCGAGGTCGCAGGTCTGAGCCAGATGACCTCGACCAGCAGCGGCGGGACATCTGTCATTGTCATGCAGTTCCAGCTCAGCCTGGATATAGACGTAGCGGAACAGGAGGTGCAGGCAGCCATCAACGCGGCCCAGAGCTATTTGCCGGCTGATCTGCCAACACCACCGATCTACAGCAAGTCCAATCCTGCAGACGCGCCCGTGTTGACACTCGCACTAACGTCAAAGGAGATGGCGCTCTCTCAGGTAGAAGATCTTGCTGATACGCGTCTCGCTCCCAAGATCTCGCAGATCTCAGGCGTTGGTCTTGTCAGTATCTCCGGTGGACAAAAGCCAGCTGTACGCATCCAGGCAAATCCAACTGCGCTGGCTTCTTACGGGATCAATCTGGAAGATCTGCGCAATGCGCTGACCGGAACCAGCCTGAACTCGGCGAAGGGGAACTTCGACGGACCCGCGCAGGATTACACCATCAACGCCAATGACCAGTTGCTGACCAGCGGCGATTACAAATCAGTTGTGGTTGCCTATCGTAACGGCGCGCCTGTGATGCTGACAGATGTCGCGCGTGTTGTCGATGGTGTTGAGAACACCAAGCTTGCCGCGTGGATGAATACGACTCCCGCTGTCATTTTGAATATCCAACGCCAACCGGCGGCGAATACCATACAGGTTGTCAACAGCATTGAGAACCTGCTTCCGCAGCTGGAGGGAACACTGCCGCAGTCGGTGCATGTAACGGTTTTGACCGATCGCACGACTGCTATTCGCGCTTCTGTAAAGGATGTGGAGTTTGAACTTCTCCTGGTCATCGCACTAGTCGTGATGGTGATCTTCCTTTTCCTCAGGAGCCTATCGGCGACGATCATTCCGAGTATTGCAGTGCCGCTTTCGCTGGTTGGAACGTTCGGCGTGATGTACCTCGCGGGCTACAGCCTGAACAACCTGACGATGATGGCACTGACCATCTCCACCGGTTTTGTGGTGGATGACGCCATCGTCATGATTGAGAACATCTCCCGGTTCATTGAAGAGGGAGATGAGCCGATGGAAGCCGCACTCAAGGGCGCGGAACAGATCGGCTTCACCATCATGTCCCTGACGGTTTCACTGATTGCAGTTCTGATTCCATTGCTGTTTATGGGCGATGTCGCCGGCAGACTCTTCCGGCAGTTCGCCGTCACACTCGCGGTGACGATTATCCTCTCTGCATTCGTCTCACTGACTCTGACTCCCATGATGTCCGCCAGGTTGCTGCGCCACACACCGCCAGCACAGCAGGGGCGTTTCTATCGTGTGTCGGAGGATATTTTCGAACGAATCATTGCATTTTATGGTCGAACACTGCGCTTTGTCTTGCGCTTCCAGACCATCACACTTCTGGTCGCAGTCGGGACACTCGTATTAACGGTGTTACTGTACATCACCATTCCCAAGGGCTTTTTTCCGACGCAGGACACCGGAATCATTCAAGGCATCTCACAGGCATCTCCATCTATCTCTTTTGCCTCAATGACCGAGAGACAGCAGGCGCTGGCGAAGGTCTTGCTTGACGATCCCGCGGTAGATAGCATTTCTTCGTTTATCGGCGCTGACGGAACCAACACCACGTTGAACAGTGGACGCATTCAAATTAACTTGAAGCCGCTTGGCGATGGCAAGAACGAGCGCCACATCTCGGCAACTGACGTCATCGACAGGCTCGGACCCAAGCTGGAAAAGGTGGAAGGCATAAAGCTCTACATGCAGCCTATCCAGGACCTGACAGTAGATGATCGCGTGAGCCGGACCGAGTATCAGTACACACTGGAAGACCCCAATCAGGCTGAATTGGACCGAGTAGCACACAGCCTGGTCACAAAATTAAAGAATTTGCCTGAGCTGGCTGATGTGGTTACAGATCAACAGTTGGGAGGAGAGGCAGAATCACTCATCATTGACCGACCCACAGCTTCCCGATTCGGCATAACTCCTTCCACGATCGACAGCACGCTTTACGATGCCTTTGGGCAGAGGCAGATCAATACGCTCTACACGCAATTGAATCAATACCACGTGATTCTGGAAGCAGACCCGCAATTCCAGGTCAACCCAAACAAGCTGGATGACATCTACATGCAGTCTTCGACAACAGGTACTGTAGCTGCGCAGGCCTCGAATACGGGTGGATCTTCGTCTGGAGCAGGTGCAAGCAACGCATCAACTACGAGCAGCTTGTTGACCGCGAGCACGACCAATGGAGTCTCTTCAGCGTCTGCTTCAACCTCGACACTTACATCGGCCAGCGGCAATTCGAATCCAGCGAATTCCAGCGTCAATGGAAGTTCTGCAATGAACACTTCTGGGGCTTCTCAGGCTTCGGTTCTGTCCAACTCCAGTTCGTCAGGCAGCATCTCTTCAAGCGCAAACACGTCTGTCAGCGGAACTACTCGTTCAAGCACGTCCAGCTCCGCAAGCACCGGCAGCGGTTCTGGAAGCAGCGGAGGAGGGTCTGGAAGCAGCAGTTCGAGCAATACCGGACCTTCTACACCAGTACCTCTGAGCGCACTGGCACACTTCCAGACGCAGAGCGAGTCGCTCTCCATCAATCATCAAGGTCAGTTTCCAGCGGTTACGATCTCGTTCAACCTCTCTTCAGGTACTTCGCTCAGCCAAGCACTGGATGCGATGAACAAATCCATCGCGAATGCCAAGTTGCCACCGAGTATTGTCTCAAACTATCAAGGGACAGCTGCGGCCTTCGAGGGATCGCTGTCCAATGAGGGCCTGCTCATTCTAGCGGCACTGGTTACGGTTTATATAGTTCTCGGTGTTCTGTATGAGAGCTTTGTGCATCCAATTACGATTCTTTCCACTCTGCCGTCTGCCGGCGTCGGCGCGCTGCTTGCCCTGTGGCTTTTCCACCTCGACCTGGACATCGTCGCCATCATCGGCATCATTCTTCTTATCGGCATCGTGAAGAAAAACGGCATCATGATGGTGGACTTTGCCCTGGAACTCGAACGGAAGGAGGGCAGAGATGCGACCGAAGCCATCTATGAAGCATCCCTGCTGCGTTTTAGGCCGATTCTGATGACGACCATGGCCGCGCTCTTGAGTGGCATTCCACTGGCATTCGGAACTGGCATCGGGTCTGAATTGCGCAGGCCGTTAGGTGTGGGAATGGTGGGTGGCCTTCTTGTAAGTCAGGTTCTGACGCTCTATACAACACCGGTTATCTATATCTTCTTCGATAATCTTGGTGCTCGCTTTGCTCATCGGCGGACAGGCAGGAGCAATATGCCCAAGCCGGAGACGGGGGCGGCATGAATCCCTCGCGCATATTCATCGAACGTCCGGTCGCGACGACATTGCTGACTATCGCCGTCGCGATTGCTGGGATCATCGCATTCGTTGTGCTTCCGGTGTCACCGTTGCCACAGGTAGACTTCCCAACGATCAGCGTCGGTGCTGCTCTTCCCGGAGCGAGCCCCGATATTATGGCGGCTTCGGTTGCAACTCCGCTGGAGCGCCAGTTCGCGCACATTGCCGGAGTTACCGAGATGACGTCCTCGAGTTCCCTCGGAACGACAAGCGTTACGCTACAGTTCGATCTGAGCAGGGATATCAACGGAGCAGCGCGCGACGTGGAAGCGGGCATCAATGCCGCAAGATCCTACTTGCCGACTAATCTTCCAGCAAATCCGACCTACCGCAAGGTTAATCCCGCCGACTCACCGATTATGGTGATCGGTCTCCAGTCCGATGTCTATGACATTCCGACGCTCTACGATGAGGCATCGACTGTCATCGAGCAGCGAATCTCACAGGTTTCCGGCGTTGGCCAAGTGACTGTCGTTGGCGCATCGCTGCCAGCCGTCCGGATTGAGTTGAACCCGAATCAGTTGGCAAGCTACGGCGTCAGCCTGCCTGCGGTGAAGCAGGTCGTTTCAGGACAGAATTCGAACTCCGCGAAAGGCCAGCTCAATATCGGAGGTGTTACCGAGGATATTCTCGCCAACGATCAGATATCGAAGGCAGCGGCATACAAACCACTCATCGTGGGCTATCACAACGGCGGAGCCGTTCGGTTGCAGGACGTCGCTGACGTTATCGACTCGCAGCAGACGATTCGTCAGGCAGGCTTTCTCAATGGAAAGCCCTCAGTGAACATGTTGATCTTCCGACAACCTGGCGCGAACATCATCACTACTGTAGACGCAGTAAAAGCTGCTATCCCGTCATTGCAAGCCTCGATTCCGAGCGGCGAGCACATCTTCACTATTCTTGACCGGACGCTCACTATACGGGCATCTGTGAAGAATATAGAGACAACATTGCTGATCTCCGTGATGCTTGTGATCCTGGTGGTCTTTCTGTTCCTGCGCAACCTTCCGGCAACTCTGGTGCCTGCAGTAGCGGTGCCGGTTTCGCTGATTGGAACCTGTGCCGTGATGTACCTCTGCGGATTTTCCCTGGATAACCTTTCACTCATGGCCTTGGCAATTGCCAGTGGGTTTGTCGTCGATGATGCCATTGTGGTTATGGAGAACATCTCCCGGCATGTAGAACAAGGCTTGACGCCGATGCAGGCGGCGCTCCAAGGTGCCCGCGAGATCGGTTCGACGGTCTTTACCATTAGCATCTCGCTCATCGCTGTCTTTATTCCACTACTTCTCATGGGAGGCATTATCGGGCGGCTGTTCCGCGAGTTTGCGGTCACACTCGCGACAGCCATCCTTGTCTCCATGGTCATCTCCCTCACCACGACGCCAATGATGTGCTCTCGCGTGCTGCGCTCGAAGGAGCGTGCAAAGCACGGCGCAATGTACAACTGGAGCGAGAGGATCTTCAACAAGATATTACGTGGGTATCGCAACAGCCTTGCGTGGGTGCTGGACCATCCTGCATTGGTCCTGATTGTATTTGTGTGCACGCTGATACTAAACGTCTTCCTGATACTGGCTGTACCCAAAGGTTTCTTCCCGACGCAGGACACTGGCGTGATGGCTGGTGGAATGCAAGGTCCCCAGGACACGTCGTTTTACGCGATGCGCACTGCTGTGCAGCAGGCGGTTCGCATCATCAAAGCCAATCCTGGCGTGCAGAACGTGATGGCCTTCACGGGAGGACAGGGAGCGACCAACAACGGGTTCACCTTCATCGCCTTGAAGCCGCTAAATCAGCGCAAGGACAGCGCATCAAAAATCATCGACGAACTGCGGCCTCAACTGGCGCGCGTTCCGGGAGCGGCAACATTCCTGAATCCCGTACAAGATATTCGTATCGGAGGCCGACAAGCTAACGCTCTTTACCAATACACTCTGGCGGCCGAAACTACCGATCAACTGCAGCAGTATGGTCCTTCGCTGCTATCAGCGATGAAGAAGACTCCAGGGTTCGTCGATGTGAGTACAGACCAGCAGAACAGCGGCCTGCAGGCGCTGCTTACCTATGATCGTCCCACAGCTGCAAGGTTGGGCATAACGCCGCAACTCATCGACGATACGCTGTATGGTGCCTTTGGCCAGTCCGAGGTTTCGACCATCTACACGGAGCTCAACCAGTACTACGTGGTGATGGAAGTTGCTCCCAAGTACTGGCAATCGCCCGAAGGACTGAAGGACACCTACGTGATTCCCAAGTCAGGAGGAGGTGCTGTTCCTCTGAATTCGATCCTGAAGTACACACCTTCAACAGCTCCACTCGCGGTAAATCACACAGGCCTTTTCCCGTCGGTTACGGTGAACTTCAATCTCGCGCCTGGAGTCTCGCTGGGTCAGGCAACCAAGGAGATTGAAGCCATTCAGCAGAAGCTCGGTGTTCCGCAATCCGTGCATGGCGAGTTTTCCGGCACCTTGCAGGCCTTTACGCAGTCGCTGGGCAGCGAGAAGTATCTGGTGATAACGGCGATCCTGGCTGTGTACATCGTGCTGGGCATTCTGTATGAGAGCCTTGTGCATCCGATTACCATCCTCTCCACGTTGCCGCCGGCGAGCCTGGGTGCGATTCTGGCGCTGCTTATCACCAAGACCGACCTGAACGTAATGTCCATCATCGGCATTATTCTGCTCATCGGCATCGTGAAGAAGAATGCGATCATGATGATCGACTTCGCGCTACATGCTGAGCGAACCGAGGGCATGAATACACGGGACTCGATCTTTCAGGCCTGCATGCTCCGCTTTCGTCCTATCCTTATGACCACGATGGCCGCGCTGTTCGGCGCAATTCCGCTGGCTGTGGGAACAGGAATGGGTTCGGAGCTGCGCCGTCCGCTGGGCATCTCCATCATCGGCGGGTTGCTGGTAAGCCAGGCGCTTACGCTCTACACAACGCCTGTGATTTACCTGTTTATGGACAATCTGCGTCTCAAGATACAGGGCGACAGAAACGCACGACTGTTCACTGTAACTCCTGCGGAGGCTCATTGAGACAGTTGTTAGTGGTTCGTGGTTCGCAAGGAGCGGAAACGATGTGGATGAGGCATTCAACACAAGGCGGTCTTAGCGCAGTTGGTCTGGCGTCTGTGGCGCTGACGCTGCTGGTTGGTTGCCGCGTCGGGCCGAAGTATGTTGCGCCGAATGCGCCTGCTCCTCCAGCGTTCAAGGAGTCTTCGCCCGCGGTTTATGCAACGGCTCCGCAGGGAACGTGGCGTCCGGCAGATCCGCAGGATGCCGCGCTCAAGGGCAAGTGGTGGGAGATGTTCCACGAGCCGGAGCTGAACGACCTGGAAGACCAGTTGGACATCAACAACCAGAACATCGCAGAGTACTTCCAGAACTTCATGGCGGCGCGAGACCTGGTGCGCGAGGCGCGTGCGAGCTACTATCCGACGCTGACCACCGATCCTTCCTACTCCAGGCAACACACACCGGGAACACTGCACAATGCAGGCATCTCCACCGGAACTGGCACTGGAACCGGAACCACTGGCACAGTGAGTTCCAGCGGCTCGACATCCACGGTGCTGTCGCTGCCGTTCGACGTCTCCTGGGAGCCTGACCTGTGGGGCAAGATCCGCAACACCGTGCGCGAGTACCAGAACGCTGCGCAGGTGAGCGCGGCTGACCTGGAGAATGAACGGCTGACCGAGCAGGCCGATCTCGCCGAGTACTACTTCGAGCTGCGCGGACAAGATGCTCTGCAGGACCTCTATAACAAGACCATCGAGGCGGACCGCAAGGCGTTGGACCTGACCAAGGCGCTGTACGAGACCGGCATCGACAACGATGAGGCTGTCGCGCAGGCTGAGGTTACGCTACAGAACGCCGAAGAGGCTGGAACTGGCATCGCAACCAATCGCGCCATCTATGAGCACGCGATTGCGACGCTCATCGGCAAGCCCGCGCCGAGCTTCTCGCTGCCGGTGAAGCCGCTGACAACGGCCGTTCCCGAGATTCCGGTCGGAGTTCCGTCCGAGCTGCTGCAGCGGCGACCTGACATCGCAGCCGCGGAACGAACCATGTCCGAGGCCAATGCGCTGATCGGCGTGGAGAAGGCCGCTTACTATCCGAACGTCTCGCTCACCGGAGGAGGCGGATTGGAGTCCTCGACCATCAGCAGTCTGTTCTCGGTTCCAGCGCTGTTCTGGTCGGTCGGCGCTTCCGCCTCGGAGACCATCTTCGACGCCGGATTGCGGCGAGCGACTGTCGCGCAGTACACAGCACAGTACAACGCGGACAATGCGGCCTATCGGCAGGCGGTGCTGACGGCGTTCCAGCAGGTGGAGGACTATGTTTCCACGCTGCGCGTCACATCCGCGCAGACCATCCAGCAGGAGCAGTCCGTGAACTCCGCGCAGCGCTACCTGACGATTGCGACCTCGCGTTATGAGACAGGTCTGGATCCTTACCTGAACGTGATCTCCGCGCAGACTAATCTGCTGACCAACCAGCAGACACAAGTGACGCTGCACGTGAACGAGATGACCGCAGCGGTGGAACTGGTACAGGCGCTTGGAGGCGGATGGAACGTCAACCAGCTGCCTTCGGCGGAGAAGATCACCTCGAACACAGCGGCGAAACAGGTCTCGACAACACCTTGAGTGGAAGATCGCATGTGTCCTGCGCAGCAGTTGTTCACAGCACGCAGAGCTTTGCGGTGGGTGAGTTCGCACTTTAGAGCCGTTCGTAACCCGCTTCTGGACCCTCACATCTGGGGGTACCCCCCTCCTTTTATTTTCTGGAGGGTCTCTGGAATCAACGACTTAGCGGGTGACCTCGGGGTCAAAGTATTGATGGTGGAGACTTTACAGGCAAAGTACTGATCCTCCTGGGTTTAGGTGTGGGTTTCTGTTCAGTTGAGAGTTCCGAGTCGGTGAGTTTCGAGTTAAAACGGGTCTCAGTTATGCTTCGAGCCCTGAGCGAATGCGCTTTGAGGCAAAGCAAAAGCTGCAAGCGGCTTGTGCCGGTTGCAGCCCTGGAAACTTCTTGTTCTTAACCCTACTTGTTAAGAATAGCAGAACGGACAATATAACTACGCCAAGTTTTTGCAATCTTTATTTCTTATATTTTGCAATGAGTTAGGCGATTTAGGAGGCCTTAGGGGGCTTGACAAAAATTTTCAGCCAAACTCGAGGGTGAACCCTGCTAAGCGATTGATAGCTGGGGTTTTGATGAGCCTAGAGATGTTGAGATTAGAGGAGAGGCAATAGCAAATGCCTTAACGCAGAGGCCGCGTTTGGTTCGCAGGCTAACGTGGGAGAGCGCTGCGCCGATAGGCGGGTATGGAAGGTCGTCCGCCGCGCCATCTCGAACTGAATAACCCGCTCACTATCTCGGGGACTTGCATTAAGAAGCATACTCGTAACTTACTTAAGGCGCTCTCCCCCAATAGTGGCATCCAACGGAGCAGGCGGGTGCCGTACCGTCCAGTAGAGGACGTGAATATGCAGACGTCAGGGCCCCGCAGCTATACGTACTACCCTTTTTCCGTTCCGTCCAGCTATAGATCCCAGCTAGTCGCCACCCGGTGGACGTATCTCGCCCTGCTG
>Ga0182012_10003723_pt1 | contig 16128 bp, 28 predicted proteins | sample 612S2SmetaG_FD_120486 | JGI IMG/M metagenome (GOLD analysis project Ga0182012, IMG submission 120486) | Permafrost microbial communities from Stordalen Mire, Sweden - 612S2S metaG | ecosystem: Environmental > Terrestrial > Soil > Wetlands > Permafrost | place: Sweden: Stordalen | collected...
CCTATGACTGACGAGATAACTCAGGCAGGAATAGATGCTGGATTAGTAGGAAATTCAGTTGTGAAGATGAAAATGTATTTTAAGTATATCAACAGAGAAATATACAATCCATTAGTTAATAACAGCATTTCTATGGATGATTCTCAGACCGATTTAGGAATAGTGATAGTTGGAACTAATGGAAATGCAAGCTCTACTGGAACTCCCACTTCTAATAATTCTACGACGACTGGACCTGGAGGAACTCCATATCAGCCGCAAACTACTATGACAGGACAAGGAAATACTACACCGCAATATGCATTCGTAAGCCAAGGAAATAAAAAGCCTAGCTCATTGGCAACATACAACGTGGAGAAAAATAATAATCCAGACATAGCCGAGCCCAATGATATAAGCTCAGTAGCGCAAGAGCTTTCGGATTTAACAAGTTTCAATCAATCATTTGCTCCAGCTGGAGGACCTTTGACTGATAATAGTCAAAATAGTCAAGGCACTGGATTAGGATCCAATTTAGGAGGATACAACACTAGCATTTCTAACTTGATAAATGATCCAACTGCGGCTTTGAATAATATTGCAAACAAAGTTGTTACTGGAGTGGAGAATGTTCTTTTAACCGAACTTCACAACGTAGAGCAGTTATTAATACAAAAAAGAAATGCATTGGTAGGACAATTTATTCAGGATATTGTTAAAAAAGTAGGAATTAAGAAAATAGTTCCTAATAACGTGTATGCTCCAGGATATAATCCATTCGATGTATCGGCTCAGAATTTATTAAATAATTTAGCATCCAACGTAGGATTCAACATCTTAGGAAATGGAACTGGCGCGGGAGCAGGCGGAATTTCTGGCTTATTGACTGGAGGCGGTTAATTTTTTATAAATATATTACACATGGTTACAGCTCCAACAGACGATTTCGAAGAGATATTAAGAGGTGCACAATTCGTAGGGATAGTAGAAGACAATGCTGATCCCGACAAGAAGCAAAGATGCAGGATTAGAATTCCATTTTTGCATGGCACTACTGACGATATTCCTACAAACTCTATTCCTTGGGCACAGCCTAAAAGAGATTTGAATGGATTGACCTGCGTCATCCCAGACAAAGGCAAAGTAGTTAATGTTGTATTCCCATCGGCAAATCCTTATTATCCGATATACGATTCAGCAGAGCATTTGAATGTAAACTTGCAGAATAAATTAGAATCTTACAGCGGAGACGATTACAATGCATTTATAGCACTGTTATACAATTACGATACTCAAATATATGTAGAGACAGATGGTTTAGTCATTCAACACAAAGAGCAAAAGATAAACATGCATAATGGCGGCATCTCTTTGCAGTTAGCTGATAACAGCAGCAAATTAGTTTTAGGCGATGACAACGCAGATCAAAAGGCAGTTTTAGGAACTGCATTCTTCGATTGGATGGATACATTCATGGATGCTATAGAAGAAGCATATATCGGAAATAATGGAGCTCCTTGTGTGGCTGCTCCTGATTTTATTGCTGTCGTAGAAGAATACAATGCACTGAGAGATACATTTCTTTCTACTATTGTAACCATAGTAGACAACGAGGCGGTAGAGACAAATACAGTAGATGTAGAGAATCAGACAGGAGATAAATACACGATGACTGATCAGGAGAACACTTTAGCTGTAACGCAAGCTCCTCAGGATAATGCGGCAGTGAGACAAGCAGTGAGCGATCATATTAAGGATGAACTAGGAAATAATGCTAAGAAGGTAGATTTGACCACAGACGCTAGCACGGTTCCTCCGGACAATAATGATAATATCAGCAAGTATATTACATTTGCTCAAGCTATTTATTCTCCAAATGCCACAGCTAAAGGAATAGATAATTCCCCTACTGATCCTCAGCACACTACAAATATGAAAGCTGCTGGAACTAATATTTTTGACAAGGCTTATGATTACATGTTAGCAACTTACGGAATTAAAATAAAGGTAAATTCATTTTATAGAAGTGCTGCACTGAATGCTGCCACTGTCGGCGCATCTACAACTAGTCAACACATGGTTGGACAAGCTATTGATATAAATGCTGGACAATACAACAGCCAATTATTCTTCTATATAAAAGATAATTTGACATACGATCAGATAATTTGGGAATATGGTAACAGCACTAATCCTAACTGGGTTCATGCATCTTATACTGTGACTGGATCTAATAGATCAAAACAGACCCAGTGTTTAGCTGGAGGAAAGTATGTTTCGTTTAATCTTCCGGATCCTAATGCTCCTAAAACTGCTTAATAAACTTCCATCATTTGTTTCATGATGAAAGGAGCAAAAACATTCCTTATTAATTCTTTTCTGCTTTCGTCTAATACTTTGGCTTCTCGTTTTTCCTTAGTGACCTTTTTGTGATCGATCCTCACTGATTTTTTCCAGGCTCTTATGTTGTTTCCAAAGTCAATAGGCCTTGGGCAGGAAGTGATTGTCTTATTGGTGATGTGAATAAATCCTTCTATTGTATCGTATCCTATAATCACATCAGAATACAATTTAGGCTTATTATAAACAGGCTCATAATACCCCGTGGTACGAATTGCTTTTATTCTATCTAGTAAAGTAAGATGTTCTTGTTCTTTTACTAAACGATTAAATTTTTCTTCTGCCGATAATTCGTTAGTTAGGTCTAACATGACAGCAATTCTGTGAATGATCTTATTTTTTAATATACTTCTCATAATTATATAAAAATTTCTTGTGCAACATGTTTTAATTCTTCAACATTAATATTTGCTTTTTTAAGATATTTATCTCTTTCAACTTCTAAAATGTTTCTAATCTCTATTGCTTCATTTTCGTCATCCACAAATAATCCAGGTTCGGCGGATTGCAATAATACCGCAATGTAATGATATACTTGTTTTTGTAATTTCTTTTTAGAAGTCGCCATATTATAGTTGATCACTTATAAATTTTCTATTAGAATCGGCCAATACTCTTTTCTCTATCATTCTTAAAGCTAAAGTATCGTCTTTAGTGATTGGTCGTTTAGTGATGACTTTTCTCTTCCACCATTCTATGCACTCCCAAACAAATTTTTCGCACATTTTTTCGTTGATAACTCCTAATTTTCTTTTAGCATTATCTACAACCATTTGAACGAAACTCTTCTCCCATTTGTGCTCTTCTTGTCTGCGTGATAATAATTCTTTCAGTAAAGGAATCATCCTGTAGTAGTTAGGGCGATCAGCACGTGAGTTTAAATAAAATTCTATAGACTCAGTATCTATTTGTTCATAGTTGAACAAGAAATCATCGTATGGAAATACATCAAAACTTATTCTGTGCTTTCTTTCATGATGTCCATATTCTGTCCAAATGGTTCCACCTGGATTGTACTTGATGGAAAATATTTCTTTTTTGTAAGTGCATTTATAACATTCGATGTATATGCCATGGTCTGGGCCGAATATGCTACCTTTTTCGGCTTTTCCATGATAAATAACGGTTTGGCCTTCTTCAGGTTTAGGATGAGTATCATATGTTTCATAACCTTTGCTCACTGATTCATCTTTATCGCACATCTTTTCCGATTTGCTGATCAATAATCCTTTCTTTTCTAATTGATCAACATAATAATGCGGTAAATTTTGTGTTTGTGATTCGAATCTAGATTCGATTTCATATATTCCATTCGCCGGCAATGAATCTGTATTTCTATATTGATAAGAAACTCTGTCATCAAAACTTTTGAATCCTTCATAACCGCCATGTCTATTTCTGCTGACATTAGCAATTAACACACGATTTCCTCTACTAATCATTCTATTGATTTTATTGTGCCAATCCCAGAATGGTAATTTGCCGGTAGGCAAAAGCATTTCATCGTCGTATATGAAATTGAAGGCATCTTCACAATCTTCCATTTTGAATACAGAGATTGCTTGTTTCATAGGATGGAATACATTAGTTCTGTCTATAAGACCTTGATAAAAGAATGCTAATTTGCGATAATAGAAAGTAAGTTTTTCTACATGCTCTTCAGCCCTTTCTTTATCTGAAGAACCTTCATAAGCATTTTTTACTTTCTCTAAAAGTTCTTTAAATTCAGATCTTTTAGGAAATAAACGATTAGGAACCACAATTTTTTCTGTGAATATTCTGAAAATGCTTTCTCCATTTCTTATCAAGAAATACGAGTCATCTCTATTTTTAATATTTTTTTCGGTCTTGTAATAATCACCATCTCCATAGTCTTTGCTAAACCTTCTAGGTTTTAGGCAGATGATTCCTTTTATCTCTGGAATAAGTTTCTTGTAGTTTTGATTTTTAAGCAACCAGGCATCAAATACTTCAACTTTAGAAAAATCTAAACCGCCGTCATCTAAAATAGCAGTTTCTTCATCCATATAAAGAATTTGTTGCCTAAATGTGATCGGTTCATTTATATCAGCGGTTGGTCCTTCTTGTATTTGATGAATCTCTTCATCGATGCCAAGGTAAAGTTCGATCATAGTAATGATGCGAACCATTTTTGTAATTTCCTTTTTAAATATAGTGAGCTTTTCTTCAATTTGACGTTTCATCTGCTGCATTTTATTCTTCTGCTCTGCCATTCTCAAATCTAGAATTCTTTGCATTCCGTCGAGTTGATTTTTCTTTTCTTCTAAATTTCCTTGTATACCTAATAATGCTTCTTTGCTATTTCCTCCTATCAAAGCGGTTTCTTCATTCATGCCGCCTTGTGGATCGTCAAATCCAATCAACTCTCCAGTCTCTAAGAATGCTTTAGCTTGAATAATTCCTTTATCGAATTCTTCTTGGGAAATTTTGGTATAAAATTCTTCTAAGCTTCTTTGATCGATAGTTCTTTCAGATAATTCCCAAGTCCCATTTAATACATCGGCTAACCATTCGTAATGAAAATGATCACGTTTATCTTTATTGCCTATCAATCTGATTGCGGATTCTCTGCTATCAATATAAATATCTCCCGCTTTAGGTTTTACTGTAACTTTAGATTCAGATTTTTCTAATGAATTATTCATAAATTACTTTTTATAGCAACATAACAACCCAATGCTTCATAAACTTGTTCTCCTTCTCTTAAATTTTTTTCTACTGTATCCTTAGAAGAATTCCATTCCATAAAATTTTTATGGGTATATGAAGTTCTATTGAATAGATTTATAGTTTTAAGCAAATTCTTTTCGAATTTAGTTAAATCATTTTTCTCTACCGTCTTTTTAACTTTTGTTTCCATTATTCTTCATCGATTTGTTTATTAAATTCTTTTATCGCATTATCAATATCAAGCTCATAAGCATCTAAAAGATAAGGCAAGGCATCTTTAGAAACTCTTGCACAATAATTTCCTAATTCGTGCGCAGTTTCGCCACCAGGAAATCCTGCATGACCTTTAAAGTAACAATTTAAAGAGTATTCGTCCTTGAAGTCAATGGACTGTTTAAGTTCGACATTAACATAAGTAGATTTCTTTATTATTTCTGCTTTTTGTTCTTTGCTGATGTGAGGAAATAATTTGTCTATCAAATCTGTCCAGATTAAAACCAAAATCAAAAAATTTAATCTTTGGTATCTTTCGGTTATTGCATCTTTTAGTGTTAACATGCTTCGACAGTTTTAGTTTTAGATATAGTTACGTTATTCACAATTACAGTATATAATTCTGGAATATCAGTGCAATAATTCAGGTCAGTAGATTTAGTAAATTCAAATCTAACATTTTTACCTTTCATTCTTTTAGATTTACCTTTTACTAAAGGCAAACCGTAAGGAAATCCATTATATTCATTTTCTGAAAATGTGCCTTGTTTAAATTTGAATGTTACATTAATGCCATCGACATACATAGTGTAAATATAGGCAGTTCCATCATCTATTCTTCTTAAATTTCTTTCTGGGATAAATTCAAAAAAACCAGCCTTTACTATTGCTTCAAATTTAGCATCATTATCAGCAATTAATTTATTTTCTTCGGCTTCTTTTTTAGCTAAATATTCAATTACTTTAGGAAGTGCTAAACAAACTTTTCGTGTTTCATTTTTGCCATTTTCTAAAAGCCATAAGATATAACCAAAATCTATCTCAGAAACTTCTTGAATTGATTTTTTAAAATATTTTCCGAACTTTAAAATTTCAGGACATAAATCCACTTCAGAAGTTTTATGCCAGCTAGAATGTTTACCTCTTAATTCTTCATCTATAGAAACTCCAGGATATTTAGCTTCAACAATGGATAAATCTTTGCTTATGTTTTTGATATAACAAAAATTAGTTCTTATACTTTGCAAATGATGATTTCCATAAGTATCGGTAAAATACTGATTCTCATTTGTTACATCCCATAAAGTATAATATTCTGTTGCAAATCCTATTCTTTCCATGATTTCAGTGTTTGATGCTGTAAATATACCACTTTTGAATAAAACAGGGAAATAAAGTTGTTAACATCCGGACAAGCCGTTGCCTATAGCCTATTTTGAAGCAATTTCTTCTCCGCAATGTGGACACACTTCGACCACTTCTCCATCAATACTTTCAGGAATTAATCTTTCGATATTTATAGGACAAATGCCTAAGTGAGGATACTTTTCGTAAATACCGTGAACTTGTATAGGCTTTCCTTCTTTATTATTGGTTATCTTTTTGACCAAGAATTTATCCCCAGTTGACATCTTAGTAGTATAAGTTTTATCGATTTCAATAGGAAGATTTACTTTCTTTTTAATTTTCTTTAATGGCAAAGGCATGATAATAATTTTTCCGCTTTATGAATTTCTTTTATTTTATAATCCAATAAACCCTGAGCCAATTTTAATTGGTCTTCCGATTCACCTTTTTTGAATCCTCTATTTTTACAATCTCCGCATCCTTCGCCATAACATTTTTTGCATAAAATTACAGGGTCAAATGTTTCTTTTAGAATATAACTTCCTGAAGATAAAATAGACTTCCAATATCCACCCAGATATATCTCTGGAATATAACAATCCAATTGCTGCCCCTTATGTTCAGCCTTTCCAATACTTACTCTTGATTCCATATTATTTTCTTTCTAAAGATCCGACTATTGGCACGCACATAAGCATGCAAAATATAGCCATTGCTATTTCTATGTTATTCATGCAGCAAATATAACAATTATTTTTTAATCTTGGATTTTTTCTTAAGCCATTCTATAAAATGCTTAAATCCTGCAGCTATTTCAGCTTCATGATGAAATGGTTCATTAGCATCCGGAAGACATTCTTTCTTAAATTCATTTATCAAATTCTCCATTGGCTCAATGCTAGTTTTTATCCAACTAGAATTAATTTCTGATTGAGCTCTATTCATTGCCTGAATAATAGATCCTTCCAATCCGGCACACGGACGAATTAGAGCGGATAAATCATATCCATTTTCTTCTAATGTTTGTTTTAATATCTTTTTATTTGTCATGTTTTATGTTATTTTAAAATAAACAAGGATGTGCTTTCTGTGATTATTTCCTTGTTGAGGAACAAGTGATTGGTTCTTTAGGCACAAATACTCTCATATACTGAATTCCTTTTTGAGCATATTTCTTTTTTCTTCTGTAAAATATCCAATTAGATAAGATACACCTGGGTCTATATCGTTGTGGAAGGCCGTGTTCATTACTTCTTAGCATATCTTGTGTATATTACCATTTCACTAATTGTTTATACTCTTCTTTAATGAAATAATGATTAACAACCAAGTGTTTTCATAAACTCATACATTCCAATCTTCTTGTAATTTTCCAATCTTCTTTTACATTCTGCTCATACATTGCAGTCAGTTTATCCCAGTTATCAACTAACTTTTCCCATACAGGCGAAATAGTTTTTAACTCATTCAATTTTGCTTTCCATTGTGGAACCGCTTGTAAAAGTTTGTAGCACCTTTTAAAATCATCTGGGTCGGATGGTGTGCATGGATAATCATTTTTCAATATTCGCACCTGCAATGATTTTGATAAGTGATTAAACATAGTTTTTGAACTCATGCCATGTTCGCCGTTTTCAGCCCACCAATTTGCACAAAACTGTTCCGTTTGTTCAGGCGTTTCATTTACAGGTTCTTTCCATGTTGGTTCGCAGTCTTCATGGTCTTTTGCAAATTGTGTCATCATTGCAGTTGCCATGCTCACAGGTTGCGGATATTGTATTTTGTAACTTCTTCCACAGTTGAAGCAAAATAATTCTTCGTTTCTGAAACCTGTTTTACCTTTTGTCTTTGCCTTCATTTTTATTTAGGTTTTTAAATTAAAAAAAGTCCCCGACTGTTCCACACAAAGCGCGAACCATGCCTTACGAATGTAAGTAGTGTAATAAGTCGGGGTTATTTTAAATTTTTTCATTTCTTTATATACAACAACTATTTTAATAAATGTTTATGAATAGCATCAGCAAACCCATGTATGGTTTTTTCAATTTACGTTTAGAAAGTAGTTATAAGCAAGGCTACATTAGTGCTTCTAATATAAATCCTCACTGTATAAATTATCGCCTCTAATTTGTGAATGGTCAATAACTTGGTCGTTATCTAAAGCAATTCTCAACCCCTCTTTTCGGTCAACAAATCTGCCTTTACTTGTCAAAAATCCTTGATGATGTGGATTTCTACTAACCAACTTTGATTGCCATAAAATATTGGCGTGTCTTAATCCACAATAAATCAATGGTTGGTCTGCCATATCTTTATCTTCGGGGTTGTGAATTGCTGCACAAATTATTCGTTCTTTCATTTTATCGTTCTATTTATTCCGCAATCTTTCATTTGATCATCTATTTCTGTTCTAAGCCATTTGCAATATCCAATTCTTTCCTCAGGAAATTCTTCAGATATTTCATCTTGTGTAGGCAATTCTTTCATCTGAATATATTTGAACAAAGGGCAAGATTTGATGTGCTGATTATAAGTTACAGGATCTATGCTTAAGCGTTTGTAGCAATAAGGCCCTTCAGGAATTTGTTTTTTTAATTTTCTAGGCAATCTATCGTATTCTTTCATATCCTTCACAATTTGATAAAAAATTCGTTGTAAAGTTCAGATGGTAAAAATGTTGTAAAGCAAGAAAAACTAAATCTTTTTTCTTCCATGCCAACAGATTTCAAAAACGCTTTACATAAATATTCAAATTCAAATTCCTTTTTTTGATTATCAATATTTTGCCATTCTCCTTTTTTATTCTTTTCTATGAGTACGGGCATACCAATATGACTTGACGATATTTTCCATTTATTTTTAATTAGTAATGGTCTTAATTCAGAATTAAAGAATTTTGCTGATTGGAGTTCTAAAAATTCTTCAAATGACTTTTTTATATTAGATACCAATTCTATCGTTTCTGTTTTTTTGTAGTAAAATACAGGCATACCATTTATTTCCTCTATCTTGGCTTGTCTATTATAAGCAAACTTTTTGATAGCTTTCAATACATCCTCAATTTTGGTCATCTTAGAAACATCAGGAGCACCTGACATTTTAGCATACCTAACCATTAAGGATGGATTTACTAATTCTCCATTCTCTTGCTCTCCAAAATCAGCATACTGTGCTATGCCAGCATAAGAAAATTTAATTGTATATCTTTTTACTACATGTATCACTTTTCTATCGTATTCTTTCATACTCATCGCACTTAGATACTTCTAATGTTAATAATTGACAATTGGTGATTGCTCCACTTTTCTGGCCAAATACTCTAGCTCTTAAATCTACCCAACCTTCTCCTAATTCTTTAGCTTCTCTTATAAAAAATGTGTTCTTTTCGAAAGAAACATCATCATCTTCCACAATACCATTAGGACTAGCGTGTTTTTGTTTTCTAAGAAATTCTGCACAGCCTACATATCCTTTATCTCGATTTTCATCAGATGCTGGTTTCCTTCCATGTTCGCAAGAATGACAAATAGAAGGATATTTAGCTATAATTTCTTCTTTAGTCATTACAGTCTAGATATAATAAAATCTCTTTGTTCATTAAATTTAGGGCACTCTACACTTTCCCATTTTGATCTAACTTTATCAGTTTTTAGAAGTGTTTTAAGATCAAAGGAATGTCCAGAGTGTAATATGTTTTTAGAAAAATTATAATACGTGATATCGGATCCTGGATCTTTATTAAAAATTACTGATTGTTCATCATTTACATAAGTAATTTTATCAATAAATCTTCCTTGTTGTAATTTAAGGCTAAAGTCTTTATAAAAATCTATTCCTTTTTCTTTTGCCAATTTTTCTACCATCATGTCAGTATTTACTCCATGAAGTTCTTTAGAAGAAAAATTAGTTTGTGCTACGGAAGATTTAGAGTTACGGATCGTATCTTGCTGCCTCCACAATAAATTATTCACAACTTCTTCTTCGTTAGGCAGTTGAAATACTCTAGAATCGAATTCAGCAAGAGCTTTATTTTCTATATCTTCTTTGAGATTTGTCGATTTACTTTCTTTACTAACTGACCCATCTTCAGGGTCTACAAAGTAGTAATTTTTGACACCTTCAACAAAATCATGTAAAAACATAATGTGATTGAACTTAGCAGTTGCTTTAGCAGCAGAAACTGAAACCATCTTCTGCACATTGCCGCCATACCACATCTGGGTTTCTAAGTTATCTCTATCAGATAAATAGATTGTTATTTCGTCACTTTGAACAAAAGCGAATTTAGCTCCTTGTATACTAGAACATAAATGTTTTGCTGTTTCATCCATTGCATTGATAAGAACATCATCAAATGGTTTTTCAAATTTCTTCGTATATGTGTGGAAATGGCAACCATCCAATCTTAGTATAGTGTGCAATTTAGGAATTAAAAATGTTCTTGTGATGGCTTCGTAAGCCTTCATGCGATCCCCAAGGGAGTCAGTTTGTTTTGGTTTCATTTTATTATTTCTTCTATTGGTGTTAATATTGGTGGATTACGATAGAGCCATTCAAAATCTAAGCTAGGAGTCCATTCTTTAGTTTGAGTATTGAATCTAATGTAAGAGAATTGATTGTCATATAACCCAAACATATCAGAGTGCTCGCCAAATTTCTTCTCAAGAATTTTTCTATTTTCTAAAGTATCTTTAATGTATTTTATGTCATCAGAAACTACTTCTTCACGATATGGTCTAAATTCCAATTCGTTGCTTTTCTTTTCGAATTGTCTATTTTCTATCAAATCCCTTAAAATCTCTTTTCTTTGTTCTTCCTTTTCTTCAGCGTATGTCATATAGTTTCTGTTTTACAAGTTGTGCAATCATCATGATGTTCTGTCTCGCACATTTCGTGCTTCAATATTTTATAATGTTCTAAAGCCTTATCAATAGTATATTTCTCGAAATGATTAGGTGATTCCACAGTGATATGAGTGAACCCATGCTGCTTAAGAATCTTTATTTGCTTAATTCTTAGCTTAAGTTCATTACTGGTCAAAGACCAAGTATCATCCTTATATGGAAATGTATTATTCATTATTTATAGGGTAGATATAGTAATTCAAAACACGATAGAATCTGTAATTTTCTTTCTTCTGATAATTCTTTTAATTTTCCAGGATTAGGCAAATCCTTTCCTTCATTACTATCCCAAGGCTTTCCTATAAGCATTACAGTATAACAAAAGTTTTTTATAGGACTAACATAATGCCAGCCTTTAGGATCCAACATCTCATAATAATTGTCACCATTTAATTCTAATTTACAAATTTCTTCAAGAAATTCAGAAGAAGGAATGGCATTTAAAATACGTTCAGCATCTTTAGGCATAGTTCTAAATGCCAAACCCATTTCATATTTACCTCTTAACACATGCATTGCAGAAGGCCAAGGATGTGGATGATATAATGATTTATCACTTTCGCAAGGATGAATCACATGGAGCATCAATCTATTTTCTCCTAATTGTGTCCAAACTCTTTCTACTCTAGGCGGATGATAATCTACATCTACGGTTTTCCAAACTGATGGATCATTTAATAATTCAGGGAGCTTTAATTCAATTTCTTTTAATAGTTCTATCATATTTACCAATTATTTTCTATTGTTTCATCCTTTAAAAATATATCAAAAACCTGATAATATTGTTCGTTACATCCGTTGTCTATACAAACCAACATATATTTTTCAGTGAATTTAGGCTCTCCGACTATTTCATTATCGTATCCAATGCCATTTTCTAACCACATTAACGAGTCTCCTACTTTTAATGTAGAGTTCCATTTGAAATCTAATTTGAAATCTAATTCGCCATAAGCCTTTTTTATTCCAAACGCTTCAAATATTTTATTAGAACCATTCTTATAAATTTCCATTATCTCTCTAAGCTCATCAGTTTTTTTACTTACTAAACTTTGCTTAAAATTATTAATGCACTCTTCTTCAAATGGTCTTTCAGGAAATTTAGTCGTTTGATGATATTCGTAACCATATTTGGCTGCTTCTATAAGCTCTTTCTCGGTGTACATTATTTTTCTTCTTCTTTGAATATATCGTCTATATTTTTAGCTTCGTGTTTAGCCTTTTCCTTTTCCTGTTTAGCCGCCAAATAACCTTGTCTCCAAGATTCCTTTGCCTTTTCTTCTGCTTTTCCTGCTGCCTTTCCAATACGAAATGTGGATCCTATTAATCCAGCAGAAATAAATATTGCTAATAGTACTACTATATCTACTGCTACCATTATTATTTTTGTTCTTTAAATAAATCGTCTATATTTTGAACTTGAGTATTGTCTCTTTTGCATCTTCCTTCTGCTTGTTTAATGGTCATTTCATTCCAAGCGCTTTGTCTAATCTCTTCATCTCTTTTATTTAGTCCAATAGCAAATAATATCGAAAATAGTATTATTAAGACAAAGAATATAACTATAGCTATCATGTTAATAAATTAAATAGTTGTCTATTACTATTGGTTCAGCTTTCTTTTCTATTTCTAAATCGATAAAAGCTAAATGGCAGTGAACATCATGCCCATAACGCTCCTCATTCCAATGCAATTCATTATTTACCAGCCAAACCTTTATTAAAATTCTATTATGATTGTTGCCGCCTCTAATAATATCACCAGGTTTTAAGTTTTCTGCTTCTTCTTTTGTCATGGCGCTATTCCCTCCTCATAAGAATATTCATACTCTTCATCAGTTTCATTCCAGCATTTCATTTCTTCTACCCAATCTAAATATTTTTGAGAAGGTTCACCTAAAACAACTCTATATTCCGAATTGCCGGAATCCCACTTAGCTAATTTTATGATAACCGGAGTTCCATGAATAATTCTAGCCACTTGATCTAGCACCCATTGTTTGTGATGTGCACCGTCTATTTGACCGTATCTTTCGATAAAATATAAAACCCAATCTGAAGGAGTATAATCCTTAAATTCTGTATCTTTAATATTGATTATAGTTTCTCCTAAATATTCTTCCATTATTCTTTAGGCTTTAAATATTCATCATTCAAAACATTAATATGCTTTTGAACTTTTTGAATCGATTTTAATGCCAGATGAGCCCAACCCGGATCACCTTTTAACAATTCTAAATACTCTTGTAACAATTTTTCCGATGTCTCTAAAACTTCTGCCGGTACTTTAAATACTCCTGCTGCCATATATAATTTCTTTATTTATTGCTATTATACCATTTTTAATAATAATTTAAAACTAAAATATATAAAATTGTATATAATTAAAATGGGGCTAAAAAGATGCATATCAGATAACTGCAAAAATTTTGCTAAAAATGGAAGATGCTGCAATACCTGTACCTCCAGAAGATACCGAGCTAAATACCCATTAAAATATGTATTCGATACCTTAAAGACAAATGCCAAGCGCCGAGGCAAAGAATTTACTATAACTCTAAATTATTTCTCAGAAATAGTATCTCAAAAAGAAGGATATTTAGAGCACAAAGGCAGAGAAAATGGTGCCCTTCAGGTGGATAGAATAGACAACGAATTAGGATATATCGAAGGCAACATTAGGATTATTACCGCAGAAGAGAATAGAGCAGCATATTATGAATTTATGAAACAGAAAAGTTTGCATCATGAAGAAGGAGATATTTATGTAGGAGACTTATCTGTTCCAATGCCTTTTTAATATATACACTATGCAAAAATTTAGTTTAATAGTAGAAAAGGATGATGTGGATAAGAAATTATCCGGAAAGAATGGTCCTCTTAAAAAGAAGTTCTTAACCAATGTGGAATGGAACGCCATAGAGGATTTAAAGAAATTATTAGGAGAAAATTTGAAAGGATTTAAGAATGAAATTCCTGTGTCTATTCCTGCATATTCTAATATAGAAGATCTTTATTCTTTCTGGCAAGAAAACATGGATCTCGTAGATGTGTGCTTGGATGGCACCGAATAGTTCAATGAGATACCTAAAACCTCAGGTATTAATTCAGTAAAACAATTCTGTATAGAATCTACTAAATTCGCTTTAGGACAAATATGTCAGGAAATTATAGATGATTTAACTCCAAAACAAACTATTTAAAAATGATTACTTCAATTAAAGAATTCAAATCTTTAAATAATATCTTTTAATTTATAACTATTTTATTATTTTATAACATTACCTAAAAATATCCACCAAAATCAACAAATATGCACTTTAATTCTTTAATATATAAAGTAAAGAAAGTATATTAAATAAGTGATTCTTGTAGAAAAACATAACATTAACAAATCAAATTCTGATTGGAAACAAATAGACCATTTGTGTTTCTTGTCCAAAAATCTATATAATCATGCATTATACACAATTAAACAACACTTTAATGAAACAAGCAAAGTATTAAGATACAAACAAGTAGATAAATTAATGCAATTAAATGAAAATTATTCTTTATTGCCTAATAATACATCACAACAAATTTTAATGGTTTTAGATAAAAATATAAAATCTTATTTTGCATTACTTAAAATGTGGAAGAAGAATAAAAAATCATTAAATGGATGTCCTAAATTTCCTAAATATAAAGACAAAATTAAAGGTCGTAATTTATTAGTATTTACTTATCAACAATTTAGATTAAGAGATAATAAAATATTATTACCTAAAAAATGTAAATTATCTAATGTTACAACTAAACAAAATAACATTAAATTAGTTAGAATTATACCTCAATCTGATAGTTATAAAATAGAAGTAATTTATGATAAAGCAATTAAAGAAAATAAAAATTTAACAGAAAAGTATGCTTCAATAGACTTAGGAGTAAATAATTTAGCATTAATAGCAATACAAAATAAACCTATAATTATAAATGGAAGACCATTAAAGGCAATTAATCAATATTATAATAAAAAGAGAGCTTCAATACAAAGTAAAATAACACAAAGTTACATAAACAAGAAAGGAGAAAGGATACAACAAAAGACAAGTAAAAAGTTAAGTGATTTAACTAAGAAAAGAAACAATAAAATAGAGGACTACCTTCATAAAAAGTCAAGAATTGTAGTTGATTGTTTAGTAAAAAATAAAATAACTAAATTAGTTATAGGGCATAATATCGAATGGAAACAAGAAGTTAATTTAGGCAAAAGAAATAATCAAATTTTTGTTTCTATACCATTTAATAAATTTATTGATATGTTAAAATATAAATGCGAATTAGAAGGCATTAATGTTACTATAAGAGAAGAAAGTTATACTAGTAAATGTAGTTCTTTAGATTTAGAAGAGCTTAAATATCAAAATAAATATTTAGGCCGAAGAATTAAAAGAGGAATGTTTATTAGTAGTAAAGGAATTAAGATTAATGCCGATTTGAATGGGGCATTAAATATATTAAGGAAAGAAACTGGAGATAAGGTATTTTTAGAAATGAAGATGCAGACTCAATCTAGTAGAGGCCAAGTTGTTTGGCCGGTAAAGATATAATATTTACAAATAGATTTTAAAAACTATAAAGTATATTCAATTATATATAAGTTATAAAATCAAATACAATGATATAATTATAACAATTCCTAAAAATATTAAATGGGAAGATTATCAAAAGGAATTAGTAGCTGCTGAAAATGGAGAAGTCTTAAATTTTAAAGTTAACTATTTTCCTAAAACTAAAATAGGAAACAAATGTTATATCTGTTATAATAACAA
>Ga0182012_10003724_pt1 | contig 16122 bp, 11 predicted proteins | sample 612S2SmetaG_FD_120486 | JGI IMG/M metagenome (GOLD analysis project Ga0182012, IMG submission 120486) | Permafrost microbial communities from Stordalen Mire, Sweden - 612S2S metaG | ecosystem: Environmental > Terrestrial > Soil > Wetlands > Permafrost | place: Sweden: Stordalen | collected...
AGGAGTACGCGCTCAACGCCGCCAATGTCATGAGCTCGTTCGGGAAGCTCGCCTCCTGTGCGGTCGACGGCGCGATCTACGCCCAGCCCTTGTGGGTCGCCAATGTCACGGTCGGTGGCGCGCGCCATGACCTCGTGTTCGTGGCGACCGCGCACGACGGCTTGTTCGCGTTCGATGCCGACTCCACCGCCTGTGCCCAACTCTGGACGGCGAGCTTGATCGATCCGGCGCACGGCGCGAGCGCCGGCGAGACCCCGCTGCCGAGCGTCAGCGGCGATGCGTTGGTGGGTGCCAATGATGGCGACATCCAGCCCGAGATTGGCGTGACCGGCACGCCGGTGATCGATCCCGCGACCGGCATCCTCTATGTCGTGTCCAAATCCGTGGACGCGACGCAGACTCTCTTCCATCAGCGACTGCACGCCATCGACATCACCACGGGCAGGGAGGAAACCGGCTCTCCGATCGACATCGCAGCCACGGTCAGCGGTACGGGAAGCGGCGGCACCACGGTTGCTTTCAGCGCGAAGCAGGAAAATCAGCGCCCGGGTCTCGCGCTCGCGAACGGCACCGTGTACGTGGGATGGTCGTCGCACGAGGACGCCGCGCCGTGGTACGGCTGGCTCATGGCTTATCGATACGACGGAACGACGTTCACGCAGACCGCGGCGTTCAACACCACGCCCAACACGCAGGACGGCGGTGTCTGGATGGCCGGTGAGGCGCCCGCGGTCGATTCAGGCGGCAATGTGTACGTCTCGACGGGCAATGGCAATTTCGACGCCAACAAGCCCACCCCGCCCAACAACGATTACGGCGATTCGCTGCTGCAATTGACCGCATCGCTCGGGGTCAACCAGTTCTTCACGCCTTCCGATGAAGCGAGCCTCTACGCCAACGATGAAGATTTCGGTTCGGGCGGCGCGGCGGTGCTCGCGGACCTGCCTGCGGGCAACACGGTGACTCACGCGCTCGTGTGCGGAGGAAAGGACGGCTCGTTGTACGTATTGAATCGCGATCTGCTCGGCGGATTGGGCGACATGTTCGCCGTGCAAAAAATCCCCCTGGGTCACGGGCTTTTCTCGACCGCGGCGCTTTGGAACGACTACTTGTTCGTGGCCGCCGCGGGCGGTGCGCTGCAGGCCTATCAGTTGACGCCATCGAGCGTTCAATTCAGCCTCGCATCGATGTCCGCGCACACTTACCGGTGGCCCGGTGCGACCCCCTCGGTGTCGGCCTCGGGAACGCAAAACGGTCTGGTGTGGGCGCTCGACAACAGCAGCTACTGCACGGAGCAATCGCCGTCCTGCGGACCGGCCGTGCTGCACGCCTACGACGCGACCGACTTGGCCACGGAGCTTTGGAACAGCTCCGCGAGTCCGCAGGATGCCGCCGGCTATGCGGTGAAATTCACCGTGCCGACCGTCGCGAACGGTCGGGTGTACGTGGGCACGCGCGGCAACAATGCCGGTGGCGTCGACGGCTCGACCAGCACCCCAGGCGAGCTAGACATCTACGGACTGAAATAGGCCGACCGCCGGCCGCACCGCACCGCACCGGCCGCGCCGACCGCGCCGGCCGCGCCGCGCGAAGCGTGTCCATGAAGCACGCGCCTACGCGGCGCGCGCGAGATCCGTGCGGACGTAGCGCGACAGGTGCCAGGCGGCCAGCGCCACGTCGGCGGTCGGAACGGTCGGCGCCTCGTGATCGAGCAGTGCCGGCAGGGCCTTGGGCTCGATCACCCAGACCGAGCCCGGCGGATCATTCTGTTGCACGTACCAGCCTGGAAAGGCAACGATGGCTCGCGCTGTAAAACGCTTGCCGGTGCTTTTCTTCAAGAACGCTTCGATCCATCTCGCAGCGGCCGCGGCACCGGCCCTCGGGTCGTGCTCGAGATATTTGCCGGCGACGAGGAGCTTACGGCCCTCGACGTACACCTTGGCCTTCGGCCAGGGTTTGGCGAGCACGCGAGTCTCGACCACGAAGACACCGCGCCGGGAAATAATGACGTGGTCCAGGCGGCGACCGTCGCCGCGCACGTCGTGAAAGACTTGCGCTCCCCCCACCCGGAGCTGATCGATACATTGGGCCACGGCGCGTTCGCGCTCGCGCCGCTCATCGACGTCAGCCGGCTGGCCGTGGGCTCCGCGAGGTTTCGCCGCACGGCCGGGCGCTCCGATCGCGTCGCGAATCAGCTTGCGGACGCTTCGCGAGAACGAATCGAGCGTGCATTCCGCCCGCCATCGCCGAATCGTCTCGTCGATGAATTCGCCCGTACTCTGCGCTGCCGGCCGAGTGAACATCGTGATGGAATGTGACATGACCATCGCCGGAGTTCTGTGGATGGCCTCACGATTGCGGGCAGATGAGGCACACTGATACTCCCGGCCGGAACCTTGCGGCGCATCATTGATATGAAGCTAAACTTGGTAGTTAACCTTCATATCTGATACGATTCTGACATGGCAAAAGCCTCCGATCGCGCGGCCGATATGGCCTCCGAACTGCGCATAGTGCTCGGCAAGCTCAAGCGCCGGCTGCGGGAACATGCGAATAAAGGCGACATGTCGCTGTCCCAGATGGCGGTGCTCGGCTACCTGGATCGCGAAGGCCCCTCGACGGTCACGACGCTTGCCCGGGCGGAAGGCGTGCGCTCCCAATCGATGGGCGCCACCGTGGCCGCGCTGCAAGAGGCGGGACTCGTGACCGGTGCGCCGAATCCCGCCGACGGCCGGCAAATCATGCTGTCCTTGACCGCGAAGGCGCGTGAATGGATCAAAGCCAGCCGAGCGGCCCGTGAAGACTGGCTTTCCCGGGCGATCCGGTCGCATCTCACTGCCGCGGAGCAGGAGGAGCTCGCGAAGGCCGCGGCGCTCATCAGGCGAATCGTCGACTGAGCGGGACCACCCTACCCTGCAACATGAAGCACATCATGGCAATCTCCCGGTGAGAGGCGCGTTTCGATCGCTCCGCAATTACAACTACCGCGTCTGGGCGGCCGGCGCGCTGGTGTCCAACGTGGGGACCTGGATGCAGCGGACCGCGCAGGACTGGCTGGTGCTCGCGGAACTCACCCACAAGAGCGCGACCGCGCTCGGCATCGTGATGGCGCTGCAATTCGGGCCGCACGCGCTGATGCTGCCGTTGTCAGGGTTCGCCGCCGACACTTTCGACCGCCGCAAGGTGCTGATCGCGACGCAGGCAACGATGGGGCTTCTGGCACTCGGCTTGGGGATCCTGACCCTGTCGGGATTCGCGCGTTTATGGCACGTGTATCTGTTCGCGTTCCTGCTCGGGTGCGTCAGCGCATTCGACTCGGCGGCGCGCCAGACATTCGTCGCGGAGCTCGTGGGAGAGCAGGATCTTTCGAACGCCGTGGGGTTGAACTCCACGTCGTTCAACGCGGCGCGCATGATCGGTCCGGCGGTCGCGGGCGTGCTGATCGCGGCCGTCGGGTCCGGGTGGGTGTTCGTGATCAATTCGGCCTCGTTCGTGGCCGTTCTTTGCTCGCTTTACTTCCTGCGCGTCGGAGAGCTGCATCGGAGCCCGAAGAGCGGGCGTGGCCGCGGCGGGCTGATCGACGGCTTCCGCTACGTCTGGCGGCGGCCGGACATCAAGGCGATATTGCTGATGCTGTTCCTGATCGGGACTTTCGGGGTCAACTTTCCGATCTTCATCTCGACCATGTCGGTCCGGGTGTTTCACGCCGGCGCCGGGCAGTTCGGATTGCTGACCTCGATGTTGGCGATCGGCTCCGTGGCCGGCGCGCTGCTCTCCGCGCGGCGCGAGAGGCCGGGCATGGGAGTCATCGTCGCCGCAGCGGCGATCTTCGGTCTCGGCTTTTGCATCGCGGCGGCGATGCCGAGCTACGGGCTGTTCGGCGGTGCGCTCGTCATCATCGGGCTCTCCGCGCAAACCTTCTCGACTACGGCGAACAGCACCATCCAGCTATCGACCGATCCCGACATGCGCGGCCGGGTCATTGCCCTGTTCCTCGCCATCGCACTCGGCGCGACGCCGATCGGCGCACCCCTCGTGGGCTGGGTGGCGGATACCTTCGGTCCGCGATGGGCACTCGGGGTGGGCGCCGCCTCGGGATTCGGCGCGGTGATCGTCGCCATCCATTATTTCGCGAGGCATCGAGGCCTGCGGCTCTCGATCCACCACGGGCGGCTCGATGTCAGCCTCGCCGGCGCGGCCGGCGCGCGGCGGCGGCCGCAATAGATCAGCTGGCGACCGCCAGATCGTCCGCCTCGGGGGCGGTCGGGCCCGCATAACGCTCGACGATGCGTCGATCGGGAAATGCGATCGGCTGATGCGCGCGACGCCGGTCCACGCTGCGCAGATCTTCGACGCGTGCGGCGCGGCGTTCCCGTGCAGGCGAATACTCGCGGCTCGAGGTCAGCAACGCCAAATTGAGCAATTGCAGGCTGCGCCGTGCGGCTGCCATGACCTTCATGCGCGACCGCTCGGTTTGCGCATAGCGCGCGACGATCTGCAATGCGATGCGCGGATGGTCGTCGTCGTATTTCGCATGATTTCGAAACCACTTGGTGGTTCGCGGGTTCATGGTCACCCCTTCACGCGACCCATACGCCTCGAAGGCGTTGATCAACCCGCGCGTCAGGTCGCCGGTGGCGCCCTCGATCGCGAAGCTGGTCGCGGCGACGGCCTCCGCCAGCGAGCCCTTGGCATTGATGAACCAAATCCAATCGCTCAATGACTGCACGTCGCGCAGCAGCGGCCGCTCGCCCTCGGCCATGGCCATCATCTCGCTGCGCGGGATGCCGAATCCCTCCCCCATCCAAATCCAATGCTCCGCATGCGCCTTCTCGACCCGGATGTTGTCGATCAGGAAGGAGCGCGAGTACTCGTCCTCCGCCTTGATCAAGGCTTCGGCCAGGAACTTTGGAAAAGCATGAATGAAGGGGTACAGCTGCAGGCACCAGCCGCGGATGGAGTCGGTCGACCAGGTGCCCTCAATCAGCTTGGTGGCCCATTCTCCCGCCATCAGCTCGTTCCAGTCGGGCTGCAGGTAGAGTTTGAGGGTTTCGATCCAGTCAACAGTCAGCTCGTGCGGGGCGTCCACTTATGAAACTCCTACCGTGGATTTGACAAAATATGGTGCCGACTCAAGTCCAAGAAGCCGATACTTCAGGCGGATTCTGGATTATGTACAGTCTAGGGTCGCCCGTGCGGCAGTGCAACCGCTGCGCGCGAGCCGTGAACCCTCTCTCGGTATCCGGGAAGCGGCATGGATACGCTGACCAATGGGTTGTCGGGTCACGGCAACGCCCGAAGGCCCAGGGATGAAGCGACGACTGCACCGCAGCCCCAACGACTCGAACGGGATTTCGCGATTGGCGATACGCTTCGTCGCACCCGTGCTTTTCTCGCTCACCGTGATGCTGGTGGCGGCCGTGCTGAGCATCGAGCTGCTCTCCACCATTAGGGCCTGGGTCGGCGGCGAGGGCCTGTATTCGAAGGGGCAAAAGAACGCGACGTACTACCTCTCCGAGTACACGCGGTCCCAATCGGCTGAAGACTTTCGATTGTATCAAGCAGCCATCGCCTTCCCGCTGGGCGACTGGAAGGCGCGGCTCGCGCTGCAACGGCATCCCGTCGACCGGAACACCGTCCGCTCGGCCTTCCTCGAGGGGGGCAGCGACCCTGCCGACATCGACAGCATCATCATGGTGTTCCGGCTGTTCGGTAACCTGGGACCGGTGCGGGCGGCCATCGACATCTGGACCGAGGGCGACGCTTACACGCTCCAAATCTGCGCGCTCGCCGCCCGCGCCCATCCCGCGGATGGCTCGGCCGTGCCGCCCGTGGAGCAGGCCCGCATTCGAGCCGAGCTGCATCGAATCAACGGCGAGCTCACTCCGATTGCGGCCCGCTTCTCATCCACCTTGGGCGAACTCGCGCGCACCACCCGCACTCTGCTGATCCTGTCGCTCACCATCGGAACGCTGATCACCGGCGTGCTGTGCATCGAGGTCACCCGCGCCCGCGTGCGGGAGCGCGACGCCAAGGAGCGGGGACTCGCTCGCTTGACCGAGCTGTACGCCGCTTTGAGCCAGACGAGCCAGCTCATCTCCCGCGTGAGCGACCGCGGCCAGCTGTTCGACGAGCTGTGCCGGATCTGCGTGCGCACCAGCGGCTTGACGCTGGCGGCGGTGGGCTTGGTGCGGCGTCATCCGTCGGACATCGATTTCGTCGCAGCCCACGGCGAACAGCCGGATCATCTGCAGGCGCTCAGGACTTTGTCCCCCAACGGGGTCGCGGTCGAGACGGACGTGCTGCATGCGCCGCTGCGCACCCGTCAATCCCGGGTGCGCAACGGCGCCGACGAACCTCGCGGCGCATTCGCGTCGGAAGCTTCGTTTCCCTTGATCTGCCAGAACGAGGTCATCGGTGTGCTCTGCGTGTTCTCGCGCGAGCCGCAATATTTTCGCAAGGATATCGTCGAGCTTCTGGAGCAGCTCGCGATGGAGGCCTCGTTCGCCCTGGACAGCCTGCACCGCGACGCCGATCGCCGCCGTCAGGCGGCCGTGATGTCGGACCAGACTCGCATCTTGAGCCAGATAGCCTCGGGCGCGGAGCTCAAGATCGTTCTGACCACCCTGGCGCAGTTCGTCGAGACGCAATCCGGCGGCCTGGTCTGTTCGTTGGCCGCGCAGGACTCCGGCGGAACGGGTGTCTGCGTGGGACGATCGCCCTCGATGCCGGCGGGCATGGACGACGATTCACCGCGGCCCGGAGATTCCCTGCAGCCGCTCAGCACGCGCCCGATCTTCGGCAGCAAGGATCAATTGCTCGGCACGCTCTCGCTGTACCAACGGCGCGACGGCGAGCCCGCCGAGTTCGATGCGCAGCTCGTCGGCATCTGCGCCAACCTGGCCGGCATCGCGATCGAAAGCTGCCAGGCCGCCGAGCGGATCCGGCATCTGGCTCATCATGACGATTTGACCGGGCTGCCGAATCGATTGCTGTTCAACTACCAGCTGCAGAGGGCGCTCGCACGCGCGCAGCGATCGAGCGGCACGGTGAGCGTGCTGTTTCTGGATCTGGATCGATTCAAGATCATCAACGACACGCTCGGGCACGATGCGGGCGACACGGTGCTTCGCCAGATCGCGAACCATTTGCGCGCCTGCGTACGGAGCACGGACACCCTGGCTCGTGTCGGCGGCGACGAGTTCACCTTGCTCGTCGAGCAGCTGGCCGAACCCCATGACCTCGATGCCATTGCGCAGAAGCTGCTGACGGCCATGTCCAATCCCTTGAAGGTCAACGGCAACGTCTATCAACTCTCCGGAAGCATCGGCATCGCGACCTATCCGACGGACGGCGCCGATGGCGCGTCGCTCATGAAGAACGCCGACATCGCGATGTATCGGGCGAAATCCTCGGGGAGGAACACCCACCAGTTCTACTCCACCGAGATCAATGACCACAGCGTCGAGCGGCTCGCCCTCGAAAATGAGCTGCGCCAGGCCGTGGTGCGGCGTGAATTCGAGGTTCATTACCAGCCCAAGGTGGACATCGTGAGCGGCTGCATCGCGGGCGCGGAAGCGCTGGTGCGATGGCGGCATCCGCAGCGGGGACTTCTGTTGGCGGGCGAATTCATCGGAGTGGCCGAAGATGTGGGGCTGATCGCATCCATCGGCAGCTTGGTGCTCGAGACGGTTTGCGCCGACCTCGTGCGCTGGCAGGCCGAGGGATTGCCGGCGACCCGCGTGGCCATGAATCTTTCGGCCCAGCAGTTCGCCGACTCGCGGCTGATCGACAACTTGAATCAGACCCTGCATCAAACCGGATGCGACCCGCGCCTTCTCGAGTTCGAAATCACCGAAAGCGTGGTCATGACCAATCCCGGCAAGGCGCTGGAGCTGCTCCAGCACATCAAAGATCACGGCATCACGCTGGCGATCGATGACTTCGGAACGGGGCACTCCTCGCTCGCCTACTTGAAGCGCTTCCCGGTCGACAGCGTAAAAATCGACCACACCTTCGTTCGCGACATTGCGATAGATCCCAACGATGTCGCCATCATCAAGGCCATCATCGCGCTCGGGCACTCGTTGGACCTCAAAGTGGTGGCGGAAGGCGTCGAATCCGCCTCGCAGCTCGAGCTGCTGCGGCGCTTTCATTGCGACGAATTCCAGGGATTCTTGTTCAGCCGCGCCGTGCCCGCGGCCGAATTCGAGCGATTGCTGATGAGCCCGGCGCGATCCACGGCCAAGGACCCCCTCGCCAGGCTCGCAGCGGGGTGAGACGCCGCCAGCGGCTTCTCCTCGCCGCAGCCCTAAAAACTTTCCTTGTAGGGTCTCAAGTCCAGCTCGTGGGTCCAAGCACTGCGAGGCTGCCGATGGATGTCCCGGTACGTCGCTGCGATGGCGTCCGGATCCAGCAGGCCATCCGTGCCGGCCTCCGATACCCGTTGCGGGGCGGCGGCTCTCAAGCGGTGGCCGTCGATGCCCCCGTCGATGATGATGTGCGCCACATGGACGCCTTTTGGGCCGTACTCGCGCGCGCAGCTCTGCGCCACCGAGCGTAACCCGGCCTTGGCGGATGCGAAGGCGACGAATGCGCCGCCGCCGCGCACGGACGCGGTGGCACCCGTGAACAATAAAGTGCCGCCGCTCGACAGCAGCGCCGGCAAGGCCCCGCGGGCGAAGAGATAGCCGGCGTAAGTGCTGCCGCGCCAGGTGGCTTCGAATTGCTCGGGGGTGAGCTCGAGCGGCGTGCCGCGGACGGCATTTCCGGCATTGAACACCGCCACGCGCAACGGGCCGATCGCAGCGACGGCGGCCACCATGCGTTCGACGTCGCTCGGGGAGCTCACGTCGCCGGCAAGAGCCCGGGCGCGGGCGCCCGAATGCTCGATTTCGGCAGCGACAGCTTGCACACGCCCGGCATGACGGCCGGTCAGCACGACCGTGTACCCGTCCTGGGCGAATCGGCGCCCCAACGCTGCGCCGAGTCCTTGGGACTCGCCCACACCGGCGATCCACGCCACCTCGGATTGGCTGGTCTTCACGATGATTGCGTCAGACAAAAGATGACAAGCACCATGGAGGGAGACTACTTGAATCGGGAGCCACCGCCAACGCATTGTGCACTGCCCGAGGCGAGCCTCATTGCAGGCGGTTTCGGCGGTGCGGCATTTTCGAGGAGAAAACTCCTCATGCATGCGGGGCCGCGGACCATGATTAAATGGCGGATGTACGGTTACCACTTTTTCGCCTCCCACCAGCGAGGGACGACGTCATGTCCATCAATGCATTCGAAGCAGCGGTAGCCGGGGAAAGCGTGCTCGTCACCGAGACGCGGATGGAGGAGCTGCAGCTGCTGGGTCGAGTCGGCAGCACGTCGTTGGTGATTTCGGGGTCGCGCAGAAATTTCTCTCCCGAGAGCCTGAATCCCTATGAGCTCCTGGGAGCGGCGCTCGGATCCTCGACCGCGATGACCTTGCGCCTGTACGCGGACCGCGTGGGGTTGCCGCTCGATCGGATTCAAGTCAGCGTATCCCATCACCCGAGCGATGCGGACTCCGGGGCGGCGTTCGAGCGCTCCATCATTCTCGAAGGCGATCTCAGCGCGGAGCAACGGCGCCGTCTGCTCGATGTCGCCCGTCATTGTCCGGTGGATCAGACGCTCAGCCGCGGGGCCGAGATTCACACGTCGGTCAGCACGGACATTCGCATCTCGGCCGCTCCGGCGACCTCCGATTACCTCAGGGACATCGATCAACGAGTCACCGCGCTGCAGGAGAAGACTTTCTCCCACGCGGAATAGCCGCGCCGGTCACGGGGAATAACCCCGCCGGTCGGCTTGGGGTTCGCGATGCATCCGGCTTCGGGATAAACTCCTGAGCGCGCTCACCCCATCGCTGTGGTCACCTTGAGAATCAACACCGCCGTCCGCTACGTCACACCGCTGCGTGAAGGGGGGTCGTTGCCCGCCATCGTCGAGGCCGACGATGAGGGGTTGTATGTCCTGAAGTTCCGGGGCGCCGGGCAGGGTCCCAAGTCGCTGGTCGCGGAGCTGCTCGCGGGGGAGCTCGCGCGGCTCCTCGGCCTGCCGGTGCCGGAGATCGTGCTCATGGAGCTGCCGGTGGAGCTCGCGCGTACCGAGCCGGATCCGGAGATCCAAAGTCTCATCCGCGCCAGCGGCGGCCTGAATCTGGCGCTCGACTATCTGCCGGGATCCATCACCTTCGATCCCCTGGTCTACCAGCCCGACTCGGATCTCGCCTCGGCCATCGTGTGGTTCGACGCCTTCGTCTGCAACGTGGATCGGACCGCCCGAAACGTCAACATGCTGTTGTGGCATCGGCGTCTGTGGCTGATCGACCACGGTGCGTCGCTGTATTTTCATCACGACTGGAGGCGGCAGGATCGACCGGCAATGACGCCCTTCCCGCTGATCAGGGACCATGTGTTGTTGAGCTTCGCCGGCTCGCTGCCCGCCGCCGACGCCCGCCTGAAGCCGCTCCTGTCGCGTGACAAGCTGTCGAGCCTCGTCGAGCTGATCCCCGGCTCGTGGCTCGCGCAGGAGCCGGGATCCTCGAGCGCCGCGGAGGAGCGTGCCGCGTACCTGGAGTTCTTCTGCGATCGGCTGGAGAATTCCGGGGTGTTCGTGAACGAGGCGATCCGTGCCCGGGGCGAATCTCCATGAGCCGACCCCACACCTACGATTACGCGATCGTTCGAGTGGTCCCGCGCGTCGAGCGGGGAGAGTTCGTCAATGCCGGCATCATCCTGTCGTGCGACGTGGAGCGCATCCTCATCGCACGCATCGAGCTCGACGAGCGCCGGGTGCTCGTGCTCGATCCGAGGGCGGATTTGCGCTCCATCCGCGATGCGCTCGAGATCATCCCGATCATTTGCGCGGGCGGCCCCGGCAGCGGACGGATTGGCTCGTTGTCCGAGCGCGAGCGCTTTCACTGGCTGGTGTCCCCGAAGAGCACCATCGTGCAAACTTCGCCCGTCCATACCGGCCAATGCGCCGATCCGGAGGGCGCGCTCGAGCACCTGCTGATCGCGATGGTGCGCCGCTGAGCTGACGATCGCGATGGTCCGCCGGTGACCTAGTCGGTCATCGCCCGAAGCTCGCGCAGGGCAAAATCGAATTGCCCCGCGTGGTCGAAGCGGCCCCACTGCGCGCGCAACAGGGCTTGGGCCCGATCACTTTGCCCCATGCCCACGTCCGCGGCCGCGGTGACGGTGGTGAGATACGCGAGCTCGCTGCTCGACCCGGCTGATTGGGGCGCGAGCAATCCCCCGCCGAGCCCCGCAATCGCCGGCTCGTCGCGCCGAGCGATCGCGGCCCACAAGTCCACCCACGCCTTATCCGTGCCCGTCGCCGAGCGATAACAGGGGCTCGAGTCGACCCGATTCCAGACGCTCTGAAGCTCGACCGGGGTGAGATAGGCCGCGGTTTCGTCGCTGATGTTCCTGACGGCCTCCTGCCATGCGGATCTCGCCGGCGGCAGTGCGCAGAGATCCCCCGCGGTGCCGATCAGCCCCAGCGATTGGGCCGTCACCGGATCGAGGTCGTCGCGGTTGCCGCTCAGCAGTGCGCGGCGGATGTCCAGAGCCCTTTGCACGAGATGATCGCGGATCACACCGCTCTCGGCCGAGGGCTCGAGGGTGGCGCCGCGTGCGCGTGCCGTGCCGATCAGCTCCAGGAACGGAATGGGCAGCACGGTGAGCGCGGGCAGCTCCATCGCATTGGCGCGCAGATACCGCAGGCGCGGCGCGTTCAGGTCCACGTACGGGTGGAAATCGGAATTGGCCGGAACGCCGACCGCCTCGAGGACGGGGCCCAAGGTGCGGTTGTCGCCGATCTTGCGCGCCTCGATGTCCGCGACCGACTGAACACCGATGCGCTCGAGCTCGGCGCGCAAGGCGGGCGACTGGAGCAATTGATCGTCCGGTGTCCCGAGCGTGGGGCCCTGGGTCGCAACGATCAAAACATCCAGATCATCGACGTTGTAGAGCGCATAGGCGCCGAAATGCGGAGCGAGAGCCTTGATGACCGAGGCCAGGATCCCGAGGTTGGTTTCATAGACCTGCATCCATTGCACGAAGTATCCGTCGGGCGTGAGATAGTGCGTGATGCGGCCGTAGAACTCGTCGGAGAACAGGGTGGCGACTCCGCTCACCCAGGGGTTCGAGGGCTCGGAGACGATCAGGTCGTAAGGCTCGCGGGAACTCGCGAAAAACGTCTTGGCGTCCTCGATCACGATGTGGCTGCGCGGATCCTCGAACACATTGTGGATGCGGCCGCCGAAGCCCAGGCGCGCGGCCTCCACCATGAACGGCTCGATCTCGATCGAGTCGAGGCGCTGCACCCGTGCGCTGGTCAGCAGCGTGTGCGTCGTGAGTCCCGAGCCGAAGCCGATGTTCGCGACGCGGCTCGGGTGCGGTTGCAGGCTCAAAGGGATGGCGGCGGCGAGCACCATGGTGCTCTCATCCACCGTCGCTTCCCCGGGCCCCATTTGAATGCCGGCGTCCGGCTTGCCGTTGGTGGCGATGGTCACGGTGCCCTCTTTCTCCACCAGGCTGATGGTCGCGGTCTTGCCGTCCTTGAGATACGCGACGGTCGCGCCCTGCGGCAGCGTGGCCGACCCGGTGCGATACACCCCGGAGGTCATCCGCAGCGGATCCAACGTCACCACCAACGCGACGAATCCGAACGCTGCGAGGCAGAGCGCCGTGACAATGCGCGCGGGCGCCCCTTGCCTCCGATCGGCGATCAGCCGCGACAACCCCAGCGCGATGTGGATGGCGGCTCCGCCGAGAATGACGCCTTTGACGCCGATTCTCGGCATAAGCACGTGGATCGTGAGCAGCACGCCGGCGATGGCGCCGACGGTGTTGGCCGCATAGACCGTGCCGATGGCCCGCTCCCCGGTACCTCGCCGCAGCAGCTCGTGAGTCAGCAACGGCAGCGTCATCCCGGCGCAAAACGTGGCGGGGATCATGATCGACGCGGCGATCAACTGACTGAGCACGTTGAATCCCACATAACCGCTGAGGGTGCGGGCGAAGGCCCCGAGAAACCACGACATGAAATCGAAGGTCAGGTTGTAGGCCGGCAGCGTGAGGGCCGCCAACGTGCCCATGGCCATCATGACGTAAGCAACATAGGCGAGCGGCTCCTTGAGCCGCTCGATGCGCCGCCTCACGTATAAGCCGCCGAAGGCGAGGCCGAAAATGAATGCGCTCAGCATCAGCTCGAACGAATGCGTCGAGCTGCCGAGCACCAGGCTCAGCATCCGGATCCAGCCGAGCTCGTACATGAACGAGGCGGTGCCGGTGAGGAATGCGGCAATCAGCAGCCAGCGGTCCACTCGATTTTTATCCGAATAGGCCGCGGCTGCCGTTGGCGGCGCGGGAGCGGGCTCCGCGCGTCCGCGCACCGCGATCCAGATCGCCAAGGCGAGCGCGATATTGAGGATTCCCGCGCTCTCGATGGTGCCGGGGAGGCCGACCGCCCCGATCAACACGAATCCGCTCACCAGGACCCCGATGGCGGCGCCCAAACTGTTGGTGAAATACAGGGTCGCGAGCGTCTCGCCGGGCCGATCCGGCCAGCGGCGGATGAGGCCGCCGCTGATCAGCGGAAACGTCATGCCGAGCAGCACGGATTGCGGAAAAATGATGAGAGATCCCAACGACCATTTATAGGCGTGGATCCAAAACGCGGAGGGAAGCGCGGGAATGGCGGTGGCGAACGAGAAGTCGTAGGCCGCGACGAAGGTGGGATGAAAGATCAGACCCAGAACGCCGATCACCGCCTCGACCAGGACATAGGCCATCAACAGGCGGTGGATGCGGAACGAGCAGCGCGCGATCACCCAGGAGCCGAGCGCCAAGCCGCCCATGAAGATGGCGAGCACCAGCGATTGCGCGTAGGCGGCGTGGCCCAGGAACAGTTTTAGATAGTGAGACCAGATGGATTCGTAGATCAGCCCGGTAAATCCGGACACCACGAATATTGCGAGCAGAAACCGGCGGCGAGCGACATCGAGCGTTTGCATGGGCAGCCGGCACTCCTTGGGGACGCGAGTCGCCACTCCGCGGGCGCGGGATTTTACGCCCCGTAGGTTACCGGCGCTCCGCTATCGGCCTGCGGTAGGTCCCGTTGAGGCCCCGGACTGAACCCTCGACCCAGGCCCCATGGGCCGCTTCCCGGATCGCCACGATCCTAATTAACTTGTTGATTTTGATAAATTTATCCGCCGAAGAGGGCACGCATAAACCTCCGAGGTTGACAGTCCGCGAGTGGCATGGATAATAGCTGCCAAAGCAGTGATTGTTCAGGCAGTGAATGCCGAGGCACTAAATGTCCAAGCAGCATTATCAAGTCGCAACGTACCGCGCTCAAAACAGCGTCGGGTATCTGATCAAGCGCGCGCATTCCATGATGCTCGACGTCCTCGAGCAGATATTCGAGGAACAGGGTTTCAGCTTCATCCAGTACGTGATCCTGTCGTGGCTGCGGGACGGCATTGCGGTCAACCCCAAGGACATCTGCACTCAATTCCGCCATGACAGCGGAGCGCTGACCCGCGTCATCGACCAGCTCGCGGATCGGGGCCTGCTCGAGCGGGTACGGCGCGATCGCGATCGTCGCAAGGTGGAGCTGCAGCTCACCGAGGCGGGCCGCAAGACGGTCGAGGACCTCATCCCGTTGGTGGTCGAGAAGCTCAATCTCGCGCTCTGCGACTTCTCGAGCGAGGAGTTTCAGGAGTTCCTGCGGCTGCTCCTCAAGCTCAACACCCGGCTGCAATCGACACTCGACGCGGGCACCGCCGTCGGCTCGGAATCGTGAGGCCGCCATGCATCTGAAATCGTTGCTGCCTCTCGGCACGTTGCTCGCCACCTTGGCGTCCTCGGGTTGTGTGTTGCCGCCGAAGGAAACTGCGCATCCCGAGAAGCTTGCGAATACGGACGTGGGTCTCTCGGGCGCCGAGGTGCAGCCGGCCGCCGACGGCTGGTGGGACTCGTTCAACGATCCGCAGCTCGACCGGTTGATCCGCCTGGGGCTCAAGGACAGCCCGACGCTCGTCGAGGCGAAGGCGCGGGTCAGCGCCGCCCTCGCGGATACTCAAATCGCGCAGGCGGCGCTCAAGCCGAGCGCCAACCTCGACGCGAGCGCGCTCTATCAGCGGGCACCGGACAACTACATCATCCCGCCGCCGCTCGCCGGCCACACCTTCTGGATGGGCCAGGCCGGCGCGAGCCTCGGCTGGGATCTGGATTTCTGGGGGCGCCAGGCTGATGCGGTTCGCCGCGCGCGCGGGCTCGCCGAATCCGCGAGCTTCGATGAGGCGAATGCGCGGCTGATGCTCGCCGGGGCGATTGCGCAGGCCTATATCGAGCTCTACCGGGAGAACACGCTCGCCGACATCGCGCAGCGCTCCGAGATGCAGCGCCAGAACATCGTCGACATCACCCGCCGGCGGGTGAGTGCGGGGCTCGACACGCAGCTCGAAATTCGCGAGGCGGAAGGCCAGCTGCCGCAGGCCCGCGTGGCGCGCGAGCAAGCGCAGGCGGCCGGCGAGCTGGCGGTTCACGAGCTCGCCACGCTGACCGGCCAGGGAGCGGACGCATACGCGACGATTCAGCGCCCCGTGATGCAAGTCGAAGCGGCCTTGCCAGTGCCGGCGGAGCTGCCCATCAACCTGCTCGCGCGCCGTCCGGACGTTTTGTCGGCGCGTTCCTTGGTGCAGGCCGCGGATGCCGAGCGCCTCGCCTCGAAGGCGGCGTTCTACCCGGACGTGAGCCTGCGGGCGATCGCCGGCATCGGCGCCTTCGGTCTGAACAACCTGGTGCAGTGGAACGCGCGCGGATATGGCGCGGGTCCGCTCATTTCGTTGCCGCTGTTCGACGGCGGGCGCCTCAAGGCGCAGTACCGCGGCAGCGAAGCGCAGCTCGATTCCGCCATTGCCGGCTACAACGACACCGTGCTGCATGCGGTCGAGCAGACCGCGGATCAAATCACGCGTCTCGACGCGTTGGCGCGCGAGCGTGTCGATCAGCAGCAAACTCTCGAGGCGACCGAGGCCGCCTACCGGCTGGCCGAGGAGCGCTATCGCGCGGG
>Ga0182012_10003725_pt1 | contig 16114 bp, 13 predicted proteins | sample 612S2SmetaG_FD_120486 | JGI IMG/M metagenome (GOLD analysis project Ga0182012, IMG submission 120486) | Permafrost microbial communities from Stordalen Mire, Sweden - 612S2S metaG | ecosystem: Environmental > Terrestrial > Soil > Wetlands > Permafrost | place: Sweden: Stordalen | collected...
AACAAATGAGCGCCAGACCCATAGAGCAAATGCCCTATCGCGGAGAGTCCCCAACAGATCGATTCGCATTTGCGCAGTACATGGAAGAAGTGAAACGCGGTAAGAGCCTTCTCGCCCTGACAGCCATGCGGAAAGCTCTTACACCGGAGATCAGAAGGAGCTGGTATGCCGGTACGTTCGGAACAATTGAAACATCGGAAGGCACGTTCGACGAGATTACTTGCAATCTCGCCTACCACTTCGGAAAGCACGGGGCAGCGTATGGAACTATTGAAAATCTGACCGCGAAGGCGAAACAGTACTTTGCTCTCAACCGATCAAAGGCAAAATTGGTGGACGGAATGCTGAAATTCCCAAACGGCAGCATCTTCATGCCCGACGGTCGGATCGTAACGTTCATTTGAGCGTGGCGCGAGCCCCAGTTCCGCAGGGCAACTTGAATCTGGGTGGCGGGTGGGCCCGCTCAGCAGGGCAACTGAATCTGGGTGCCCCATGTCCCTTGTATCTCTAGATGAGCAGCATTTTCGGTGAAACTGCTGTGGTGGGGGAGTTGAGAGAACAACTCCCCCGGCAGGTGGCCCCGGTCCCGGTGGATCTCCCATCCCAAGCTGAGGGTGCCCCGGTCCCTCGCCTTTGGGGACCGGGGAGGGCCGCCGCACATGACAGCATCTTATTGAAAACGCGCGCGATAAGGAATTTCCCACAAAGGCCGGTTTGACAGGGGGGTCTGGGCAGACGAGAATAAGCGAACATAAGGCGAAATATTGTCTTGCCATCATGCCCTCAGCAAATGCCATCCGGCTCCAAATCGAGCAAGCCCTTGAAAGCCGTTTCCCGGCGGCGCTGTCACCCATGCCGCAGACAGTACGCGAGACTGCGGCTGTCGGCATTGCCGCAATCGACGGTCTGTTATCGGGCGGATTTCCTGTAGGAGCCATCAGCGAAATCACCGGCCCGGTCACTTCAGGACGGACGTGCCTGGCCCTGGCCTTTATCGCTGCGAGAACGAGCGAAGGGAAGGTATGCGCCTGGGTGGATGTGAACGATGCGCTTGACCCCGAATCGGCGGCTGCGAATGGTGTGTGTCTGCGGCGGCTGCTTTGGGTGAGGTGCAAGAGCGAAGCGGGGCCGGCGAACGGCAAGCCGTGGTCAAGGCTCGATCAAGCGCTACGCGCCATTGATCTGTTGCTGCAAGCGGGCGGGTTCGCGGCAATCGTGCTCGATATGGGCGATACAGCCGCAGAGCATGGCAGGCGCATCCCGCTGGCTACGTGGTATCGCTTTCGTCAGGCGGCGGAGCAGGCGCGTAGTTGTCTTGTGGTACTGGGCAGCGCGGCCTATGCGCAATCGAGCGCAGAGGTTGTTTTGGAGTGCGCGCCACATGAGGCACGAGGCCAGACGGTTTTACATGGCTACGTCTTCGATGTACAGCTCAAGCGGCAACGATCTATATCTACTATGGCAGCGATGCGCAAGCCGCCCGCTTCTACCCACTCCTCAATATGGACGGCTTCAAACGCATGGGCAACGGGAGCAAAGCCATGAGCCGGGAACTCTATGCCTGCATTCACGCGCGGGAGTTTCCACTACAGTCGCTATTGCGACTGCGGCCAGAGTTGCAAGGAAGCCCTGTTGCCGTGCTCGACGGACGACCACCAGTGGAGTTGATCTGCTCAATGAACCAGCCAGCGCGGTTGCGGGGCGCTGCTCTCGGCATGACGCGGCTTGAGGCCGAAGGTATCGAGAGGCTGCGCTTGCTTTCTCGCTCCACTGAGAGCGAGAGAGCAGCCCGCGAAGTGTTCCTGGAGTGCGCGGCGAACTTTTCACCGCGCATGGAAGAGACTGAGGCAGGCACTTGCTACGCTTGCATATTGGACATTGCCGGGACGGAGCGTCTGTTTGGGCCGCCCGCCGTTCTTGCACAGAGAATGTGCGCGGCTCTTGCTGGCGCGGGTTTTCAAACATCGGTCGCTGTGAGCGCGAACTTCCATGCTGCGCTGCTCAAGGCAGGCGAAGCAGATGGAGTCTCTGTCATAGCAGAGAGACAGGAGGCGGCCGCTCTGGCGAATCTCTCTCTCAATACTCTCAACTTGCCGGACAAGGAAGCGGAAACACTTGCGATATGGGGCATTCGGTCGCTTGGTGAGTTAGCTGCATTGCCAGAGGTAGAACTGATTGCGCGAATGGGGCAGCACGGAAAACGCTGGAGAGATATTGCCTCCGGCACTTTCCCGCATCTGTTTCATCCCCTGGAGCCGCGGTTTTCTCTCCGTGAATTTTGCGAATTTGAATGTGCCATTGAACAAAGCGATTCCTTGCTGTTTGTAGCAGCGCGCATGATTGACAGTCTTACGGCACGAGCCGCCGGACACGCGCTGTGCATAGCTTTACTGACCATCGCAATGCGCCTGGAAGGCGGGCAGCGCCATCAGCTTACTCTCAGACCAGCGTTGCCCACCATTGATCGGAAATTCCTGCTCAAATTGCTGCAAATCGAACTAGCGGCACATCCGCCTCAATCGGCAATTGCCGCGCTAACAATTGAAGCCGCGGCTGGACACGCAAGCACCGTGCAACTTGGATTGTTCATGCCGCAACTGCCGGAGACTTCCCGGCTTGATGTAACGCTGGCACGCTTAAAGGCGCTGGTGGGAGAGGACAGGGTTGGCTCACCTGTACTTGAAGACACGCATTGCGGAGATGCCTTTCGCATGGAAGCATTCGCTATTGGCACACCGGGCAGCGTATTGACTGAGCGAAAGCCTCGCATCGCTTTGCGCCGTTTACGGCCGCCCCATCCGGTACATGTGCGCTGCTCAAATCAGAGGCCTGTCGCGTTCCATGACGGCCACCAGAGCTATTCCATCGCGGTTGCCTATGGGCCGTGGCGAACGAGCGGCTGCTGGTGGTCCGCTGGCGATTGGGACAGAGACGAATGGGACGTGCTGATAGCACAGGAGCAGAGCGCGCATTTGCTGGTGAATGACCGTAGACAGAACCGCTGGCATCTGGAGGCGGTTTATGACTGAGCCATCCTATGTGGAGTTGCACGCTGCGAGTGCTTTCAGCTTTCTAGCGGGCGCATCGCAACCGGAGGCTCTCATTGAGCGCGCTGCGAAGATTGGGATGCCAGCAATTGCCTTGGCGGACCGCAATGGACTCTATGGGGCAGCTCGCTTCCACACCGCAGCCAAGCGGCTACAAGTGAAGGCACACATTGGAGCTGAGATTGCTATACAGGGCATAGGCTCCAGCCTCACGCCGCCTGCCTGGGTGCCTCACCAATGCCCGCCAGAGCCGCCTCGTCTGGTGCTGCTGTGTGCATCACAAGCGGGCTATCAGAATCTCTGCCAGCTCATCACCCGCATGAAGATGCGCGAAACATCGAAGGCGGAAGGCGCTGCAACATTTGACGATCTTGAAGAGTTTGCTCCGGGACTCATCTGCCTTACCGGAGGCGAGGAAGGCCCGTTGTGCGCAGCTCTTGAGCAGAACGGCAATGCGCCTGCGATTCTTGACCGGCTGAATTCGATCTATGGTCGCGGGAATATGTACATCGAGATTCAGCGCCACCAGCAACGCGAAGAAGAGTGCAGAAATCAAGCGCTTCTCAGTCTAGGCGCGCGGCACTGCCTTCCGATTGTTGCCACCAATGGCGTGCGTCACGCAGAGCCGAAGGACCGTGAACTGCTTGACCTGTTGACTACGATCCGGCGTCACACTTCGCTGGATAAAGCTGGCCGATTGCTGAGTGCCAATGACCGGCGATTTCTGCGCACGCCAGAGGATATGGAAGCGATCTTCGGTGATCTGCCGGACGCTATCGCCAATACGCGCATCGTGAGCGAGCGGCTTGGGTTTACCCTTGACGATCTTGGCTACCAATTCCCGCACTATCCCGTGCCAGCGAATGAGACGATGGACAGCTTTCTTGAAAAGCGCGTTGCGGAAGGAGTGAGGAGACGCTACGCTACGCCCGCGAAACAGAATCTACTCGATAAGGCGCGGATACAGGTTGAGCGTGAGCTAAGGCTGATTGCCAAGCTCGGCTTTGCGGGATACTTTCTGATCGTTTGGGACATCATCCGCTATTGCCAGCAAAATGGGATTTTGGTGCAGGGCAGGGGTTCTGCGGCAAACTCTGCCGTTTGCTATGCGCTGGAGATTACCGCCGTCGATCCCGTGGGCATGGAACTGCTCTTTGAGAGATTCCTAAGCGAGAGCCGGGGCGAGTGGCCGGACATTGATTTGGATCTTCCTTCAGGCGACCAGCGAGAGCAGGTAATCCAGCACATCTATGAAAAGTATGGCGCGCTGGGCGCTGCAATGACGGCCAATGTCATCACGTATAGAGGCCGCTCTGCTGCGAGGGAAGTAGGTAAGGCGCTGGGTTTTGACGAGAGTACGCTTATCCGCTTATCCGGCCTCATCGGGCATTGGGAGTGGCGCGGGCCAAACGACACGATGGCAAAGCACTTTGAGCAGGCGGGATTCGACATTCGGCACCCACGCATCGCGTCTTATCTCGATCTATGCTTGCGGATGCGCGACCTGCCGCGTCATTTGGGCCAACACTCCGGGGGTATGGTGATCTGCGCGGGCATGTTGAATCGCGTGGTGCCTATCGAGCGTGCATCCATGACGGGCCGCACCGTTGTGCAATGGGACAAGGAAGACTGTGCGGATATGGGCATCATCAAGGTTGACTTGCTGGGCCTGGGAATGATGGCAGTGCTCAAGGATTCGATAGAACTGATTTCAAGTCACCATCAGGAGCAGGTTGATCTTGCCGCGCTGCCAGAGGATGCGACCGTCTATGACACTCTGTGCAAGGCCGACACCGTGGGCATGTTTCAGGTGGAGAGCCGCGCGCAGATGGCCTCTTTGCCTCACAATGCGCCGGTAAAGTTCTACGATCTGGTGGTACAGGTGGCGATTATCCGCCCCGGCCCGATTGTCGGCAAGATGATGCACCCCTATATGCGGCGTCGCCAAGGTAAGGAAGAGGTGAGCTATCCTCATCCTTTGCTTGAACCCGTGCTGAAACGCACCTTGGGTGTTCCGCTCTTTCAGGAACAGCTGTTGCGCATGGCTATGACCGTCGCCAGCTTCACGGGAGCTGAGGCCGAAGAACTGCGCCGCGCCGTGGGAATGCGCCGCTCCATGCAGCGCATGAAGGACCTGGAAGGTCGTTTGCGCTCTGGCATGACCGCCAACGGCATCCCGCCAGACACACAGGACAACATCGTACAGAGCATTTCATCGTTCGCAATGTACGGGTTCCCTGAGTCCCATGCGGCCAGCTTTGCGCTCATTGCTTACGCATCGGCCTACCTCAAGGTGCATTATCTCGCGGCTTTCACTTGCGCCATGCTCAATAATCAGCCGATGGGCTTTTACTCGCCGCTGTGCTGGTTAAGGACGCGCAGCGCCACGGTCTGCGTGTACGCCCGATCGATGTACTGCAATCAGACTGGCGTTGTACGTTAGAGGCCGAGCCAGACGGCTCACATTCACTCCGCATCGGCCTCAATTATGCCAAGGGATTGCGGCAATTGTCTGCGCAGGCGCTGCTTACCGCCCGTGGCAATGAGGATGCTTTCACATCAGTTGAAGACTTGGCCTTGCGTGTTCCGGAGTTGAACCGCAAGGAACTGACGGCGCTGGCCCGTATCGGCGCGTTGAACCCACTGGGCAGCGTGGAACATCGACGCGATGCGCTTTGGCAGGTTGAACAGGCCGCCCGTCCCGTGGGGCCATTGCTGCGAATTTCAATCGCAGACAGCGCGGGAGAATCGAGCAAATCTCCGCTGCGCACCATGACGATAAACGAGCGGATCGTGGCCGATTATTCAGGCACCAGACTAACGACAGGGCCGCATCCGATAGCCTACCATCGTGCGGAATTGCGGAAGGCAGGCATTCTCGCCGCTGCCGATCTAGCCGTGCCGCGCAATCACCAAACCGTGAGCGTGGCTGGTGCGGTCATTGCCCGGCAGCGGCCTGGCACTGCAAAAGGATTTGTTTTTCTCTCACTCGAAGACGAGACAGGAATTGCTAACATCATCGTTACGCCAGACCTTTTCGAGCGCGAACGCATGGTCATTACCCGCAGCCGATTTCTTCAAATCACTGGCCCTGTCCAGAATCAGGACAGCGTTATTCACGTTAAGGCCCAAAAAGTCACGCCCCTCGAAATCACGCAAGCCGTCGTAGGCTCCCGTGACTTCCATTGAGGTTATCCAGTCAGCCATACCCTGACGGAGCCTTCAGGTGCGATTTTCCACCCCGTAACTTAGGCCGAAAGACTGTGGGAGAAATTGGGGGGACCCTGCGTGAAAAATGAAGGTAAACGACAGTAGTCCGCACCCTCTTTGGATGAAAAAAGCTCAATGAAATACTGCCCCCACAGCAAGTTATGGGAAGCGACAGTAAAGAGCCAAAAAAATAGCGAGACCGCTTGGGGTGCGAGGGGTCGGCAGTTCAAATCTCCCCGTCCCGACCATTAAGTTCGAATCAATCCATTCTCTTCATCTGACATTTCACTCGGTGAACTGCCGACCCACGAAGTGGCATGTACGTCTACGACGGCAACCGGGTAAAGAAGACGGTGAGCGGCACCACGACGCTATACTGGCCGGGGGTGGGGAGCTTGCTGGACGAATCAAACAGCTCGGGCACGACGATGGGCAAGCAGGTGCAGTTCGCCGGGTTGCTGGTGTGGCATGAAGATACGTCGGGAACTGGGAACTTCCTCTTCCACGATCACCTGGGCTCGGTTCGTGTCACGGGCAGCGCTTCGGGAACTCTGGCCGACGACAACGATTACCAGTCCTTCGGAACGCTGTACCACAACTACGGTTCCTCGCCATCCGACAACCATTACCTCTATACCGGCGATGAGTCGGACTCTGAGACCAGCAGCGATTACGCGATGTTCCGCAACCTGGGCACGACGCTGGGGCGCTTCAACCGGCCCGATCCTTACGACGGGAGCTACGACGCAACCAATCCGCAGAGCTTGAATCGCTATGCCTATGTATTGAATAACCCAATAATTGGGCGGGATCCGCTCGGGCTTTGCGACGATGGTGACGACGGAGACACGGCGGATGGGGATGGCGGGGACAATTCAGATGCTGTTAGTCGACGACCACGGCCACAGTGCAGCGGTGACGAAGGAGGGGATGGTACCGAAGGTGGGGATTACCCGAGCGGCCCTACTCCCAACCCGCCACCTAGTCCAGGACAGCCTCCGATAGGGTGCAATATAAATGGCGATCCCACTGCATGTCCTCCACCACCCGCAGCACCACAACCAGACCCTTGCGGGCTTCCGGGCGCATGCGGCGGCACACCATCTCCTCATCCTGGCCCTTATCCTGGTCAAGGTGGCGGGGGTGGTGGCGGGGGTGGTGGCGCTGGTGGAGGCGGTGCCCCAAATAACGGGCCTACCGTAAGTCATTGCCTTCGCGTCGCTGGACAAAAGAACGGAGTTGCGCTTTCGCTTGACGCGGCAGGCATTGGGGCTGGGTTCCTGCCCGGCGGAGACCTTGTCGTGGCCGGAGCTCAGATGGGAATTGGTGTTGCATCTACCATCAATAGCTCAGTAAGCGGGGATGCGCCTGGGGCCGTTACCGGAGTCTTTGGTTTCCAATTAGCAGCGATGGTGCCTGCCGCGAAGTGGGCGGGAATGGGTGCGAAGGCGATCCCATTTATCGGGACAGCCCTCAGCGTGGCATCGACCGTACGCGATGGAGCCGTTGCATACGGCGATTATCAATCATGCATGGCGGGGCACTGATGACAGAGCCGAATGACAATCAATTTCCTAATGCTAAGTGGGGCATATTGGCGATGTTATATTCATTGCCGGTGCTCATTTTGTTCGCCTTCCTCGGTGACTTTAGAAGAGGATTGACTGCATGGATTTGCACTGGAATTCTCATCGGTGTTGTCAAAACCTATTGGAGTTTGAGCAGGCACGTGTGGTTCTGGGCAACGATAGCGATTCTTGCTGTACTGCAGGTCCCGTTTGTCATTTTTTTCCCAATTCCGATGACGAGAAGTTTTACGGTTTGGGAGCTTCTGCCAGTTGCCATATTAGATTTTGGCGTCATGTATGGATGCATTAAGCTGGTCGCGAAGGTGATGAGCCGGGGTGACGCGGCCAGTTCTCCAAGCCTGAGATCGTGACTGGCACGAACGGCAGGTGGCCCCGGTCCCGGTAGATCTCCCATCCCCAGCTGAGGGTGCCCCCGGTCCCTCGCCTTTGGGGACCGGGGAGGGCCGCCGCACATTCTCCACCCGATCCATCCGGAAATCGAGTATCCTCTGTTTGCATGAAAGGCCCCCGAATCCATTACCAGCAAACGGGTGAATTTCATTTTCTCACCTTCAGTTGTTTTCATCGTCGCGACTACTTTCGAATAGTCGAGGCACGGGACCTCTTTGAGGACGCGCTGGAACGCGTCCGTCTGCGGTATCTATTTGCGGTTGCCGGTTATGTCATGATGCCGGAGCATGTCCACCTGCCGGTCAACGAACCACAACGCGCGTTGTTGTCCAAAGTCATTCAGGCCCTCAAGTTGTCTGTATCGATGCGCAGCCGGGAGAGGCCATTCTGGCAGGCTCATTACTATGATTTCAACGTTTCCACACACGACAAATTTGTGGAGAAGTTACGCTACATCCATCGCAACCCTGTCCGTCGAGGGCTGGTTGAGAATCCGGAGGATTGGAAGTGGTCGAGCTTTCGGCATTACAAGACGGGCATCGCGGGGACTGTCGAGATTGAATCGGATTGGACAGCGCAGCGAAGAGGCTGGCAACTGCCCGAGTGGATGGGCTATCGAAAATCCGCACCCTCCCCGGTCCCCAAAAGCGAGGGACCGGGGGCACCCTCAACTTGATAAAATTCCCCTGAGACCGGGGCCACCTGCCCGCTCATTCATAAGCCCAGGGCTAGCAAGAAAAGTTCTAAAATCGTCCTCCAGGGCCGACCATTTCAATCTGTAACTTTAAATTCGCAATTCGACAACAGATCACCATTTCGGCCATGTGCAGGCTGACTGAGTTTACGAACGTTATTTTGGTTTTACAAACGCGGTATACAGACTGTTGACGGCTTGTGGATTGTAAGATAGGTTAGTCTCATCCGCAGCCAGGACGCTTGGCTTCCCGACATTACGCAGGTCGCGCCTCGACGCACGATCACTATTTTCAATTTCAGACGGGCACTGTAGCTTGTCTCGAACACTTGAGTTTATTTCAAGCGCAAGGAGACCCATGCGAAATTTTCAGGCATATTGCTGTCAACTCTTGCTCGCCGTCATAGCACTTCCTCTCGCTGCATCGGCGCAAACGCTGGCTGCAAAAACGCCGCTACACCCTTTGGATGGACTTACCACCGAGGAGTACTGGACGGTCCACGATGTCTTGCAGAAGAGCGGCCATGTCACGGAGAAGACGCTGACCTCAAGCCTGTTGCTGCATGAGCCGGCCAAGGACAAGGTGCTCGCATGGAAGGAGGGCGATCCGATTCCGCGCCAGGCCGATGTCATTCTTCTCGACGAGGGCAAGACGATTGAGGCGCGAGTCGATCTGACGGCGCAGACCCTCGAGTTTTGGAACGTGATACCTGGGGTGCAGGCGCCGGTCACCGCGAGCGAGTTCACCGCAATGGCAGACACGGTCAAGCACGATCCGCGGGTTCTGGCCGCTCTCAAGCTGCGCAACATTACCGATCTGACGACGGTGAACTGTGGCGCAGGGCCGCTCTCGTTCATCGTTTTCCCAGAGCAGAACGATCAGAGAATCGGCTGGGGCGAGTGTACAGATACCCACGGCGCATACCATAGTTGGGGCCGCACGATAGAAGGGATTCACATTCTTGTGGACCTGACGGCAAAGAAGGTCTTGCAGGTGATCGATACGGGAGTCGTCCCGATTCCCACCGGCGCGACCTCGTTTGAAGAGGCCGACGCAACCGCTCGCGAAGGCACCACGCCAATCGTCACAACGCAACCGCTTGGGCCGAGCTACAAAATCACGAATGGCCTGGTAAGCTGGCAAAATTGGCAGTTCCGCTTCCGGCTCGATCCACGCGTAGGACCGGTAGTGAATCTTGTGAAGTACCAGGATGGAGACAAGCTGCGTTCGGTGCTCTATGAGGGGTCTCTTTCAGAGATGTACGTGCCCTACATGGACCCGGAAGAGGGATGGAACTCGCGGGCATTTCTGGACGCAGGGGAATTTCTAATGGGTGGTTTGATCAAGCCCTTGGGCCCGGACGATTGCCCTGAGACCGCGGGATACTTTGCCGGCTATGCTCCGTCAGACCATGCAACACCGGTGCGCAAGCCTCAGATCGCATGCATGTTCGAGCGCACCAATGGAGACCCGGCATGGCGGCACTTCGAAAACAACGCGATCAGCGGACGTCCGAGCCGCGAGCTGGTGCTGCGGACGGCGGCCGTTGTAGGCAACTACGACTACCTGATGGACTGGATCTTCCAGCAGGATGGGACGATTCGCGTTGCAGTGGGCGCCACGGGCATCGTCGAGACGAAGAGCGTGAAGGAGACCTCAGTCATGACCGATAGCATGGCAAACCCCTCCTTCGGCACACTGGTGGCGCCAAATACCGTGGCGGTCAATCACGATCACTACTTTTCCTTCCGGCTGGATATGGACGTGGATGGCACCAAAAACAGCCTGATGATCGACCGGCTCGTGCCCCAGCAGATCAAGGCTCGCACGCGCACCAGCATCTGGGCCGTCGAGTCTTCCATCGCACACACAGAGAAGGACGGCATCCTGGACATTGATCTGCGCAAGCCGGCGATGTGGGACTTCATCAGCACATCGGAACATGACAAGCTCGGGCATCCCACAGGATATGAGATTATGCCCGGCGCAACGGCGGTTTCATTCCTGTCGCCGGACGATCCGGCGCAAAAAGTAGGGTTGTTCTCGACGCATCAATTGTGGGTTACTCCGTATAAGCCGGACGAACTGTATGCGGCAGGAGTGTACTTGACCAGCAATAAGGGAGGGGAAGGTTTGCCGGCGTGGACAAAAGCAAATCGGTCCATCGAGAACACGGACATTGTTGCGTGGTACACGCTCGGCTTCCACCACGCGGTACGTGTGGAGGATTGGCCGGTGATGCCGACCATGTGGCACGACTTCCTGATTCGCCCTATGAATTTCTTCGACCAGAATCCCGTCATGACGCTTCCGCACCAGCCGTAGCGCCAGCCGTAGCGCCAGCCGTAGCGAGGATGGGCTGCACCTCGCCCGTCCTTGTTCATGGATGCGAGATGACAAACCTCGACTGGGCACGAAAAACTAACTGCCAAGAGCTAACACTGGCATTTCACCCCATGATGCCCTTATGCCCCAGCCAGCCGCGGAGATAAGAGGCTTGGCCGATGTGGTAGGTCTCATGGATGGCGAGGAAGTTGATAATGCCGCTGATCATCCCGTCGGCGCTGGGAGGACCTTGGGTGGCCGGTTGTGCCAAAACTTCTTCCGGTGCGGATTCGAGCGCGGCAGCGAGCATCCTGGAAGACTCGGCCCAGGATTCGATCATTGCCGAGGGTGCAGGATAGCTTGAATCTTCGGCTACTGGCGCGCCGCGCTTGAACAGGTCGAGCCATGGCTGAGACCATTCGGTTCCCAGGCGAGCGAGAATTGCTTTGCGCGCCCAAATGCAGTGTCCGACGATCCATGCGGTGTGGTTGGGGTTTCCGTCTGGATGTTTGAACCACTCTTCCGGCGCAAGATCAGAGACCATCTTGGTAAGGGTATCGGAGTTGAAGCGGTAATTCTCTGCGGCGCTGGCGATGACTGCGGGAACGGGCATGATGCTTCCTTTTCCTTAAGGTTTACCGAAAGTGCAAACCTCAGCGAATGCGATAGACGAAGGCATCTTCCAGATACTTGCCGCCGAAGATCTGGCCTCCCAAGCGCATTCCATAGGTGTCAGCAGCTGAGGCAAAGACGCGGCGCAAATCCCGAATGAACGGATTATCCATAGATCGCATGGAGATTGTTGGCTGCCTGTGAATCGATATTCCAGCCTTCTTTATGGCCTCATCGATCTCGGCGTACCCTGAGCGAGAGGACGATTGGTCAAGATGATCCGAGGCGATCACCAGTCTCCAATCCTCATAATCCGGGATTTTGGCCCAGAGAGCGACATTGGGAGTCTTACCGTCCCGATCCAGCGCATCAATCACTTCTTTTCCATTTTCGATATCGAAGTTCACCAGGACTGCCTGATCCATCGCAATACCCCTCCTTTCTTCGATTCTACTGCGTCTATCAACGATTCCGCATCGTACAAACCGCCAAACGGGTTGCCATTATAGAGTTGATCGTAGAGTCGATATCGGCTTTGTTCCGACCAATCTCGAACTGTCTCCCAGTCGAGTTTCAATTCCACGTTGCTGGTAACATCGTTCTTTAAAAGGTCAGATAATCCAGCCAGCTCCAGCAGCTTTCCCAAGTCATGCGAATGGCTATCGTTGACTAGTTTCTTATCGGGAAAATCGTGTAGCTGCGTCCTCTTTGCAATGCTGGCCTTCAACGCACATTCCACTGCATACCCTGCTAGATAGTATGCGCCATCTGGAAGTTCAGCGGCAAGCAACGCTCTGGCTTCCTTGAGCCGCAACTCGGCAAGCTGCTGGAAATCAGTACGATTCATCGTTCAACCTCTTATGCCCTGCTGAGGTAAGCCCCCTCGCTGGTGTCGACGCGAATTTTTTCGCCCTCGTTGATGAAGGATGGTACCTGAACCATGAGGCCGGTTTCCATTTTGGCCGGCTTGGTAACGCTGGAGGCGGTGGCGGACTTCAAGCCCGGCTCGGTTTCGACCACGGTGAGCTCGACAAAGGTGGGCAATTCAATGCCCACAGCGTGGCCGTCGTGGTAGCTCACATGAATCTGCAAGTTGGGGGTAAGGTACTCGACTGCGTCGCCCAGAGTTGAACCTTTGAGCACGGTCTGCTCGTAGTCCTCGGGGTTCATGAAGTAGTAGTCGTCTCCATCTGCGTAGAGAAACTCCATCAGGACTTCATCGACGATAACCTTCTCGATGGAGTCGGCGGAGCGGAAGCGGTGCTCGAACATGGCGCCGGACTTCAGGTTGCGCAGCTTGGCCTGGATGAAGGCGCGCAGGTTGCCTGGGGTGCGGTGCTCGACTTTGAATACCAGGTGCAGATTTTCATTGTGCTTGATGATCATGCCCGGACGTAGCTGAGTGGCGGGAATCGCCATAAGAGAGGATGCTCCTTGTATTGATAGCGCGGCGCGCGCTTCGACTGTTGCGGAATTGCGGCCCAAATGGGAACTGTGGAAGGAATGCCGACCTTAACTCGATTGTAGCCCAGCGAATGTGGCTGAGGGCTTGCATCGGCTCATGGGTCGCAATCGGAGGTAACGGTTGTGCTAAAGCATCAGCCAATTGCAACGATGAACCATATAGAATGTGCATAGAGCGGTCGATCATGCCGGTGCTCTCTGGAATGAATTTCCGAGGTGCCAGCTTATCGGGATGGTTGTATCGAAAAGTTTAAGTTCCTTCGCCCCGGCCAACTGGTGCCAGCGCGGAAAATTGCAGAGGGTTATGTCGAAACCAATTTCCATTTGTGTAATCGGTTCGGGTTATGTGGGGCTCGTAGCCGCCGCATGTTTTGGCGAGATGGGCCACCATGTCATTTGCGTGGATAACGATGAGGCTCGAGTCGAGATTCTCAAGAAGGGTGCTGTGCCCATTTATGAGGAGCATCTGCCGGAGCTGTTGGCAAAGCATCGCGGCAAGAGCGTTGAGTTCACCACGGACCTCACCGATGCGGTTGCCAAGTGCGAGGCGATTTTTATCGCGGTGGGCACGCCGCAGGGCGATACCGGCGCCGCCGACCTCTCGTACGTGGAAGCGGTAGTTTCAGAGATCGCGCGTGCTGTTACGGGTTACAAGGTGATCGTGGAGAAGAGCACGGTCCCGGTTTACACCAACGACTGGATACGCCGCGTGCTGCACCGCCATGGCATCGACGCGCATCAGTTCGACGTGGTTTCCAACCCGGAGTTTCTCCGCGAGGGCACCGCGATTATCGACTTTCTGCACCCCGACCGCATCGTCGTGGGAGCAACCAGCGACCGCTCGGCGGAAGTACTGCGGCGTATCTATGAGCCGCTGACCGGCGGCAGCTATTACACCCAGCCGGGGGCGTTGCCGGGCATGTGCAGCAAAGAGAACCCGGCCAAGCTGCTGGTAACATCAGCGCAAAGCGCGGAGATCATCAAGCACGCCTCAAATGCATTTCTAGCGTTGAAGATTTCGTTCATTAATGCCGTCGCCAACCTGGCCGAGAGCGTGGATGCGGACATTGAAGACATTGCCGCGGGCATGGGTCTCGATAGCCGCATCGGACCGAAGTTTCTAAGAGCGGGCCTGGGCTACGGCGGATCGTGCTTTCCCAAAGATGTGGCAGCATTTCATTGGGTGGCGCAGGAGCGCGGCGTGGACTTCCAGCTTTTGGACGAAGTGCGCAAGATCAACGAGACGCAGAAGGACGTGTTTTATAACAAGATTCTTTCTGCTCTGTGGACGCTCCGCGGCAAAAAGCTGGCGGCGCTGGGCCTGGCCTTTAAGGGCGATACGGATGACATTCGCGAGTCGCCGGCCATCGACATTATCAAGAAGCTGCTGAAGGCGGGCGCACACGTCACCGCATACGATCCGGCGGCGATGGGCCGCGCCAAGGATGTGCTGCCGCCCAGCGATTCCCTCAAATATGCGGGCGATCTCTACTCCGCCGCACAGGGTGCCGATGCCGTGCTGATACTTACCGACTGGAAAGAGTTCGCAAACATCGATCTGGCGCGTTTAAACCAGTCGGTCAAGTTCCCCATCGTAATTGACGGGCGCAATCTGTATCATCCTCAAAAGATGTTGGATCACGGTTTTACGTATGTGAGCGTGGGCCGGCCTACAAACTACCTGGCGCAGGAAGGCAAGCCTCGCAAAGTCATGGCGTAAACGGCCGGGAACTACTTCTTTCCCCATGGAAATCATCGTCAGATCCTGTATGCCGGAGTAGAAAAAGTAAAAATGCGCGTACTTGTTACCGGCGCTGCCGGTTTTCTCGGCTCTCACCTCACCGATCGCTTGCTGGCGGAGGGCCACACCGTTGTCGGTGTGGATAATTTCTGCACCGGCACGCGCGACAACGTGGCGCACCTGTCCGGCGAGTCCCGCTTCACGCTTTTAGAAAAAGACATCTGCCAGCCGTTCGATGTTGGCGCAGTGGACTACGTCTTCAACCTCGCCTCCCCGGCCAGCCCGCCGGAATATCTTCGCCTCGCGATAGAAACACTGCGCGTAGGTTCCGCAGGCGTCGAGAACGCCCTCGAAATCGCCGCACGCTATCAAGCCGGCTTTCTGCAAGCCTCGACGTCGGAGTGCTATGGCGATCCAGCTGAGCATCCGCAGCGTGAAAGCTACTGGGGCAATGTAAATCCCGTCGGCCCGCGCTCAGTCTATGACGAGTCCAAGCGCTACGCCGAGGCTCTGGTAATGGCATATCACCGCTATCGCGGCGTTAACACGCACCTGGTTCGCATCTTCAATACCTACGGCCCGCGCTTGCATCCGGAAGACGGCCGTGTGATTTCGAACTTCATCATGCAGGCTCTTCGCGGCGATCCGCTGACGATTTATGGCGAAGGAAACCAGACCCGCAGCTTCTGCTACGTGGACGATCTGATTGAGGGCGTTCTTCGGTTGTCGCGCTCCGACGAGCACATGCCTGTGAACATTGGCAATCCGGTTGAGTTCACGATACTCGAGTGCGCGCAGGCAGTCCTTGAGGTGACGGGCTCGAAGAGCGAGCTCCGCTTTGAGCCTCTGCCCCAGGACGATCCCACGCGCCGCCAGCCGGACATTACTTTGGCGCGCGCACTTCTGGGCTGGGAGCCGAAGATCTCGCTCAAGGAAGGTCTCGCAAAGTCGCTCGACTTCTTTCGGAGAAAAGCCGGGCTGGAAGTTGGGGAATTGCGGTAGCTGTGGTCTGCCATGTCCCCAAGTGCGAGGGACATGGGG
>Ga0182012_10003727_pt1 | contig 16113 bp, 16 predicted proteins | sample 612S2SmetaG_FD_120486 | JGI IMG/M metagenome (GOLD analysis project Ga0182012, IMG submission 120486) | Permafrost microbial communities from Stordalen Mire, Sweden - 612S2S metaG | ecosystem: Environmental > Terrestrial > Soil > Wetlands > Permafrost | place: Sweden: Stordalen | collected...
ATGGGCGGCCGGATGAGCTGGTGCGGGGGGTGAGCATCGTCGGCACGCCGCTGGCCGCCATGAAGAGCATTCTGGCCACCGGCGACAAGGATGAAGTCTTCAACGGCGAATGCGGCGCGGAGTCGGGTTCGATTCCGGTTTCGGCAGTCGCTCCGGCTATGCTGCTCCGCGAGATTGAAACGCAGAAGCAGCAGCAGGGTACCGAACGGGTGCCAATTCTGCCCAATCCAAGCGTCACTGCCTCGGCCTCGCAATCTTCTGCCGCAGGAAAGGGAAACTGATGAGAACCATGCGAATTGCCGTTTCTCTTGCCGCCGTGGCACTTGCCGCTTCCTCCTTCGCCGTGGCGCAGCAAGCAACGCAGACCCGCGCCGATGCTGAAAAGGATCCCATCCTCAAGGCCATGCTTACAGAGCTTGACCGCAACAAGGAACAGCTCCAGTTAAAGGGATTCGCCAAGCCGTTTTTCATCCTGTATCGCCTCGAAGACATTGAGGACTACCAAACCCGCGCCGACTTTGGATCGACCGTCGGCGGAGGATTGCACCGTCAGCGGGTTGCGCGGGTTTCGGTGCGCGTAGGCGATTACAAGATCGACAGTTCCAGTTCGCGCGGCGACGGCGTCAGCTCCTATGCCGCTCTGGACGACGATCCACTGGCGCTACGGGCTGCGCTGTGGCAGGCTACCGATGATGCTTACAAGATGGCGCTGGCCGCTTACGCGCAGAAGCAAGCGCAGTTGAAACAGGTGCAGACGCCCCCGCAGCAGGATGAGTTCTCGCAGGAAACGCCAGTCGTTTCGCTCGCCAGCCCGGTGCATTTGCAGCTCGGCGGCAAGGCCGAAGGCACGGCCTGGGCGAAGCGCGTTGCCGAGTCGAGCGGGCTCTACCGAACCGATCCGGCTCTCAAGAACGCAGGCAAGGATATCCAGTACTCTACTGCCGGATTTCATGCGCGAGCCGTGAATACTTACCTGGTCAGTAGTGAAGGGACGATCGTGCGCAAGGGGACCACTGCCTATGACGAGTCCTTTGCCGTGGGCACGCAGGCGGCGGACGGTATGCATTTGGACCGGTCGTACGGCACGAGCGGCGTCTCGCTTACCGATCTAGATTCACCGGAAATCTTCAACAAACATGCCGCAGCTCTGATCGCCTCGTTGGAAGATCTGCGCAAAGCGCCTCTGGTCGAGGAGGAGTATCACGGACCAGTGCTGCTTTCGGCGGATGCCGCTTCGGACGCCATTCATGACCTGGTTGCATCCGCAGTAACCGCGACGCGCCCGGAACTGGGCACGGAAGCTCGCACCAAGGGCGCATTCGCTTCGAGTTTTCACGCCCGCGTCCTGCCCGATTTTCTGGATGTGGTTGACGATCCAAGCCTGACCGCGTTCAACGGCAAGGCGCTGGTTGGCGCCTACAAGATCGACGACGAAGGCGTGCCGGCTCAGACGGTGAAGCTGGTGGCCGATGGACGGCTGGAAAACTACCTGATCGGCCGCGAACCGGTGCGGGATTTTCCCAAATCGAATGGCCATGGACGCGCCGCGCTCACCGGGCCGCCCCATCCGGCCATCAGCGTGCTTGACGTGAGCGCGCACGAAGGCGTTTCCGAAGAGGAGCTGAACAAGAAACTGCTGGCGCTCGCTAAGGATCGTGGCCTGAAAAGCGTGTACTTTGTGGAAACGCTTGGTCCCGAACTGACGCCGCGCCTACTCTACAAGATGGGGGAAGACGGCAAGCGCGAACTGGTGCGCGGCGCCACGCTGGACGATCTGGATCAGCGCGCTCTGCGCTCCGGCGTCATCGCAGCCGGCAAAGAGCCCTACGTCGCCAACTACAGCGGCGCGATACCGGAGACCATTCTCGCTCCGGCGCTGCTCTTTGACGATGTCACCATCCGCCGCGCCAACGAAAAGAACGATAAGCTGCCGTTCTATCCGCCGCCGAGCTGAGCCGGAGACAATTTCTTCTTCCACCCGCCGACGATGGCGCCCATGAGCATCATGCCCAGCAGCCAAAAGCCGCCGTTGATGCCCAGCAGCGAGAGCGGACGCTCTTCAAAGGCGTATTCGATGGCGCAGGTCGGCAGTATCAGGCCTACCCACAGGAGCGCGGCGACCACAACCCCGCGAAGAGCGGTCTGCGGCCCAGTCCGCTGGGTGAACCAGGAAATGGCTGCTGCGACGACGGCCGTGCCTATCAGCGCCGTTCCGTATTGCAGCACCGGATTGTAACCGGCTGCGCTCATCAGCCACTGGCTGGTGCGGCCAATGCCCGCGAGCCAGGACATCATAAACACCGTGTACCAGCCGGCTTCGAAAAGGAAGCAGGCAATGGTGGCGACCAGAATTGCCCAGTAGTTCAGGCGGACAATGGATGCCGGAATGGATGTTTGAACAGTCATGAAAACCTCCGCAAGTACGCTGCCGAGTTGGAGCACGGGGGATTTGCGACGATTGTAAAGCCTCACGAAGAAAATCGGATGATTGGTTAGCGATATCTTGTGCGGTCAATTTCGGCGAGGCCGGTTTCCTCCGTGTTGTACGATGAAATCAATGGGAATGAGGTCTCCCGAAACCGCCTGCGTCCATCCGATCGGGCTGATGACTTCTGCCAAGTGGTTGGTCGAACTTTGAAGCAGAGCGAGGCAGACGCATGTCCTATTTATGGGTGACGATTGGCAGCGCCATCGGGGGGCTTTTTCGCTTTACGATCTCCCGTTGGATGACCCCGGTGAGCCTGCAATTTCCCTTCGGGATTCTTCTCATCAACGTGCTCGGTTCCTTTGTTATCGGGTATTTCGGAACGCTGACGCTGCAGAGCGGCAAGTATCCCGCGTCCGACAATATGCGACTCTTCGTGATGGTCGGACTCTGCGGCGGCTTTACGACGTTCTCTTCCTTCAGCCTGCAGACCTTTGACCTGCTGCGCTCGGGCGCGTGGGGCCGCGCGACGGCAAATGCTGTCTTGTCTGTGATTCTTTGTGTCGCAGCGGTCGGTTTCGGGCATCGCCTGGCGCAGGTCTCCGTGGATCGGGAGGCCATTGCGGAGACTGCTGAGGAATGGGAAGGCTGAGCGGCTTAGAGCAGAATCAGCACAACTGTACCCATCGGCAGAGATGCCAGCCAGGATTTTTTGCCAGGAAAAATCCAACCGCACAAATACCTGATCGGGGACACCTATGCTGATTCTGCTCTAGATCTCCCGGCCAATCTCCCAGATATGGCCGTAGGGATCCTCAATTCGCCCAATGCGCCAGCCATAGTCTTCATCGACCACCGGGCAGAGGACTTTGGCTCCGGCGGCGATGGCATAGTCGAAGGCTGCGTGCGGATCGTTCACGATGAGAATCATGCGGAAAGAAGTGCCGCCGATCGATTCGGGGCTGAAGTTGCGATGCTCGGTGTCTTCGTCCGAGATCCAGAACTCCGATTTCCCGATCGCGAGCTTTGCGATGACTGCATCTCTGGTTTCGCCGGCGCGGAAGAGTACCTTCGCTCCGAACGCTGCCTGATAGAAAGCCAGTGCTTCCTTTCCGCGGCGGACGGAAAGCATAGGGGATAGGGAAGCGTCCTGGAAGACCGTCTGGATAGATGACTCGCTCATGGAACCTCACCACGAATTGGGTCTCGACACCGCAAATCTGTTATGGAGGCGCGGATGGGCCGTCAATCCAGCCGGACCAGGTAGGCATCGCCCTCAGCCGGCCTCAACTTGCGTGCGATGGATTCCGCCTGTTCGCGGTTGTCGCCCTGGGGCCGGATGCGCACCCAGTAACCGGTTGGTCCGGCAAAGTCGATCACCTGCGCGGTGTCGTATTGGCGCTCCAGTTCGCTGCGTAGTTTTTCGGCCTTGCCTTCGTGCTCAAAGGCGCCGATTTGCACGCACCAGCGGCCGCCGGCCTCCATCGGGCGCGGGGTCTCGTAGACGTCGATTCTTACGGACGCAAGACCGGCGCGATAGACGCCCGTGGCCTTGGCCGAGGCCATGGAGAGATCGAGCAGGCGGCCGGGCACGAAGGGGCCGCGGTCGGTGACCCGCATGATGGCGGACTGGCCGGTTTTTTCGTTGGTGACGACGATGAGCGAACCCATAGGCAGGGTGCGGTGCGCGGCGGTCATGGCGTTCTCGTCGAAGACCTTACCGTTCGCTCCCTGGCGATTGTGATACGGAGGCCCGTACCAGCTGGCTACGCCCACTTCGCTGTAAATAGGCCTGTGGCTGGCGACGTAAGCCTGGTCGTCTGCAGTGACTTCGCTGGGCGGAGGCGGCGCGTACGGCCGGTTAGCGGGGCGCACGGCAGGACTGGCTGGTGGCGCAGTCGCCTGGGCGGAGGGTGCCTTCTCGTGGTGGCCGCATCCAGACAGTAAAACAGCAACGGTTGCCGCAATGCCCAGCGATACGTGTTTCGCGTGGGCGTTTCGCATCAGAGTCCCGGCTTCCTGTCCGCTGCCTGCAGCCGGTCGGCAAGCCGATCGAGATGGCCGGCCAGCAGGCGCGCGGCGCTGGCAGCCTCGCGGCGGACTTCGGGCACGACCACGCGATCCATGTATCCGGCTACGTCCTGGAATTCAGCCTCGAGGCGGTCGACCCACTCCTCGGCACGGCGGCGAAAGTCGTCTGGCGGTGCAGCGTATCCTTGCATGGACTTATACTCCACATTTAGTGTGCTTCCAGCGATACTCGCAGTCAACGGGAGGAAGCGCGATCCTGGGTATAAGGTGCCACAAGCGGCAATGGCGCGGTTTCGGATTGGGCGGGAAATGGAGACGAAAAATCATTCGTTTTGCCCGCAAGGTGAGCATTCCGGGCCAATTCGAGGCGACCTTTTCCCGCTTTCAGCCGTCGAATCTGCATCGAAGAAGGGCGATAGTTTCTGTGCGGCTAAGGAGAAATCTTAAGGCAATTTTGGGTGTTCGTTTCCCGATCAAGGCCGCGCTGGTGGCGAGCCTGATCCCATTTGCGTGCGCGCAGACGGTGCCTGCTCAAGCTCAGTCGCCTGACCCCGCTCCGGGTCAGCAAACTCCGACCCAGTCTGCTCCGGCCCCGCCCAGTCCCGATTCGCCGGCCAAGCCCAGTCTGCCCGATGCCCCCGCACCGGCAGGCACCGCGCAGACCAACGGGAAGGACCAGACCGACAAGAACAAATGTATCAAGCTCCCCTGTCCTGCGCCCATCATCAACTGGTACATGCGCTTTGAAAACGGGCCCCAGGTCAAGCCGCTCACGCCCGAAGAGAAGGCATGGCTGGCGACCAAGAACGTCATGGATCCCTTCAACGTGATCACCATCCTCGGCGAGGCGGGCATTTCCGTCGCCGCAGATTCGCATTCCGCCTACGGACCGGGAATGCCGGGTTATGGCCGCTACGTGGGCGTCAGCTTTACTCAGGACATGATTGGCGAGTTCTTCGGCACGTTTCTTATTCCCTCCATCGCCCATCAGGATCCGCACTACCATCGCATGCCGCACGCTTCGTATCTGCGCCGGGCCCTCCACACCATGGATGCGGTGGTCTGGGCGCAGAGCGACAGCGGCAAAGGCATGTTGAACTACGCCACGCTGGTCGGCTACGGCATCGACGATGAAATCAGCAACCTTTACGTTCCGGGGCAGCAGACCAATGGGCCGGCTTCGGCCCGCCGTTACGCCATCGGCCTGGCAACCGCGCCCATCGACAACGTGGTCACCGAGTTCCTGCCGGATGTGGCCAAGCACATCCATGTCCAGATCGTCGTGATCCAGCGCATTATCAATCAGGTCGCGAGCAAGGACACGGGCGGAACCTGAGTTGCGGGTTTGGCACAAGAATTGCCCATTTTGCGGCAAAAAAAGGGTGAGGTTGGGGGTGTTTTCTCCGTGTCCCTATGATTCCGATGCCGTTACCCTGAATTTTAGCGCGCTTTTTTATGCACTTTTGCTACGCATTGTGCTTCTCGACGCGGCGTTAGCCGGGTGGCGAAGCGGATGCTCGATTGGATTCTTAACTCCCTTGTGCGCTCTAGGTGCGTAATTCTACACAGGCTCTTCGGGGTAATTTTCACGGAGTGGTGAAGCTTTGGATTGCTCCGTAGGACGTTCCGCCGACCGAAGCAGATACCGCCTGGAAGTAGTAGGTGGTTTTGCTCGCAATTCCGGTCAGTTTTGCACTCACGCTTTGACGGCTGGCTGATGCTGGAAGCGCAGTGGAAGCAGTGGCGTTGTTGAGCGCGGTCTTGCCTGCTCCCCAAACAAACCAAGCCTTGGCGGGCGCTCCAAAATCCATCACAACCGCGTTAAGGGTAGCGCCGGATGCGGCGACGCCGGTTGCCAGCCCGGTTATCACCTGCGGCGAACCGGGCAGTATGTAGACGGCTGTGGCAACAGGGCTGCTTTCATAGCCGCTCGCCGCGGCAATAGCTTGAATGGTCTCTGAGAAGTCGACGGGGATGGGTCCGGTGTATTTGGGCGACGAGACGGTGGGCGTGGTCCCATTCGTTGTGTAGTAGATGGTTGCGCTCGGGGTGGTGGATGTGAGCGCGACCGATTGTCCCTCGGCATAGGTTCCGTGGGCGGGCGAGAACGTGGGCGCGGCGGCGGGCAGGATGATGGTGTAAGTGCCGCTGGCGACCACACTGTCAGCGAAACCCGCGGCTACGGCAATGGCTTTGACGGTTGTCGTTTGGCTGAGGGTAAAGGGCTTGGAGTAGAGGGTCGAAGTGGTCCCGGGGGTTGCGCCGTTCAGCGTGTAGTAGATCGCCGCGCCCTTGGTTGCGTCGGTGAGCGTAACCGTCTGGATGGCGTGGTAAGTCCCGACCGCTGGACTGAAGACGGGAGCCGAGGCAGGGGGCGGGTTGATGGTGTATGTTGCCGAGGCTATGGCGCTGTTGGCGAATCCTGTAGCTTCGGCTATGGCATGGATGGTGGTGGTCTTGGAAATGGTCAGCGCCGTTGCGTATTTCGGCGATAGGTTGGTTGGCGTGCTGCCGTCGAGGGTGTAATAGATGGTTGCGCCCGCGGTGGCGTCGGAAATGCTCACGGTTTGCGGCGACGTGTAGGTTCCGGAAGCCAGGCTGAAGGCCGGTGAGGCGGCGGCCGGCATCGCGGGGACGAGAAGAAAGCCGTGGGACGCTCCATTGGGGTCGAAATACAGCCCGGCGATATTTCCCGAGGAGTTGACGGCGAAACCGCCAGTTCCCGCAAACGCGGAGGTAGCTGCCGTGGCGGCCCCAGGGGCGTCAAAAACCGTGATAGCTCCGGCTGAGTTTCGCACAAACCCGTGATAAATTCCGTTGGAGTCGGTGAAGGTTCCTGAGATGTTGCCACCTGCCGGGGCCATGCTGAACGCGATTGTTCCTGGAAGCATGGCGGAACTGGCCGCAGCGCCTGGAGGGTCGAAGGTGGTGATTACGCCCGCCGCGGTGCGCACGAAACCGTGACGAAGGAGGCTCGCGTCGGTGTAAGTCCCAGTCACGTCGCCGACGGCGTCCATGCTGAGAGGGATAGTTCCGTTCAAGTGTTTGGAGGCGCTTGTTCCCACACCGGTTGGGTCGAACTCTGCGAAGGTGCCGGTGGCTTGCCGCACAAACCCGTGACGCAGATCGCTGGAATCGATATAGGATCCGGTGACGCCGCCGGAGGCGTTGATGGCAAAGACTTGTGTGCCTTGCTTGTTGTAAGTGTCGCCGGTGCCCGTGCCGGCTCCGGGTGCGTCGATGGAGGTAAACGTGCCGCTTACTGAGCGTATAAAGCCGTGATAGAGCGACGTGGTGTCGTAGGCTCCGGTTGAGTAAAATCCTGCGATTTCATCGGAATCGTTGATGCTGAAGGCCGCGGTTCCGCGATGCGGGGCCAGACTCGCGCCAGGAGCTTCAAACTCGGTGATGACTCCAGCGGCAGCGCGCAAGAAGCCGTGCGATACGTTGGAGCTGTCCTGGTAGGTGCCGGCAATGTCTCCAGCGGTGTTGATACTGATTGGAAATGTACCCTGGCTCGGGCCGGTGCCTGCGCCTGGGGCGTCAAATGTGGTAATCGTGCCGTTGGCGGCACGGACGAATCCATGAAATACGGTTGCCGTGCTTGAGTACACTCCGGTGATGACCCCTGCGGCATTGATCGCTAGTGCGCCGGTGCCTTCCAGCGTAACGGTTCCTGCGCCTGGAACGTCGAAGCTGGTAAAGGCGCCTGCGCTGCCAGTCGAGGTTTCGGGCAGAGTTTGCTGGCCCAGCTGGCTGCGGAGTGTGGGGTGAGCCGGCCCAAAAATGCGAAGCCAGCCTTGGTGTTGACTCACTGTGGCGAGAGAGGCGCCAAGCAAAGCGGTCACAAGGACCGTTCGCACTGCCAATTTGGCACCGGCAGTTGAGAGCTTCGAGAATGCTCGTTTGGCAAAGTGGGAATTAACAAGACGTGAAGGGACAAGATCGGCTCGTTTCATGGGACGGATACCTCTTACGCCTCACAGGAGGCGCGTTCCCGGAACGAAAATCTCAGCGAGGAGGGACCCATTACGGTATTCCGTTGCATTGGCTTAGGTCAATCGAATTTCCTTCAAATCAGGTGCTAAGGCTTCCCTCTCTGCGATCCTATGGCGGAGGATTGTCAACCGAGACCGGAATGCGGCGTTGCCCGTTCCGGCGGTCTCTGGTGCCGTTCGCTGGCGGATTTCGCCATTCGCTGTAGATTCATTGGGTTGCGGCGGCTGCCGCAGTAGCATGAACGTGGTAATTCAGATTCCCCTCTCAGGCCATGCCGGGATCGGGAACTCCAACATTTTTCTGCAATTTGCAGATTTTAAGGGCCAACTGAGTTTAACCGCCAAGGAGAATTGAGCGCCGATGTCAAAAGCAGTCAAGTATGCCGAGAAAGCAGTCGTCTACGCAGCCAAGGGCACGTGGGCCGTATTCGAGCGCATCAACCGCATCAATCCGAACGATTCGATCATTCCCAAGTGGAGCGACAAGCCGCTCTTGAAGAGCTGGCAGAAGGAGAAGCCTCCCCTTGGCTGGCCGCGCTCGACCGATTCGCTTTGCCCCAAGTGCGTTCCGGAGATTCGCCAGCAGATTCTAGATGGCAAGCTGCCGCATGAAGTGCTGCTGAACGAAAAGGTGGGCGAGATCAAGGCCACCATCGTGGAGCGCGACGGATCCATCTATATGGTCAAGGATTGCCCCAAGCATGGCCATTTCGAAGATCTGATGTCGCATGACACAGCCTTCTTCAAGCATCTGGAAGAGAGCTTTCCGGGGCGCGACATTCGCGCGCACAACGACGAGAAGCTGCACAACCACGGCACGTCTACCGTCACCCACGGCCGCGGCTCGGTGCTGACCATCGATCTGACCAACCGCTGCAACATGATGTGCGACCCGTGCTTCATGGATGCGAACCAGGTCGGCTTTGTACATGAGCTGACGTGGGACGAGATCAAGACCATGCTGGACAACGCGATCACCATCAAGCCGCGCCGGCAGATGTCGGTCCAGTTCTCCGGCGGCGAACCGACGCTTTCGCCGTACTTCCTCGACGCCGTGGCTTATGCCCGCAAGGTTGGCTACAACAGCGTGCAGGCGGCTTCGAACGGCATTGAGTTTGCCAAGAGCAAGGAGCTTTGCCGCGCTTCGGCTGAGGCTGGTTTGCGCTATGTGTACCTCCAGTTCGATGGCATCGGCAACGCGGCCAACTCGCACCGCAAGGTGGGCAACCTGTTCGACGTGAAGTTGCAGGCAATCGCAAATCTGCATGAGGCCGGCGTGGACATCGTTCCGGTGACGACCATCATCAACGGCATCAACAATGAGCAGGTCGGCCGTATTGTCGAGTTCGCGCTGGACAACCCGAAGACCATCAGCTTTCTCAGCTTCCAGCCAGTTTCCTTTACCGGCCGCGATGAGGACATTTCGGACGATCGCCGCCTGGCGCAGCGGTACACGCTCAGCCATCTGGCGCACGATGTGAAGAACCAGACTGGCCTCGGCGAGCCGATCCGCGACTGGTTCCCGATCAGCTTCATGAGCACCTTCTCGGACTGGGCGGACAATGTTCACGGACCGAACAACGACTGGGGCCAGCTCTCCTGCGGATGCCACCCGAACTGCGGCATCGGCATGGCGCTGATGATCGACAAGGAAACGAAGGAAGCGGTTCCGGTGACGGCGTTCCTCAACGCGGATCGTCTGGCCCGCGACGTGGCCAAGGTCAATGACGCGGCTCGCGGCAAGTTTCTTTCGATGTTCGGCATCGCGCTCGCGCTCTTGCGCAACTACGATCCGATGAAGTCGCCTACCCACTTCAAGATCAGCGACATGATGAAGAAGATGGACAAGACCTTTGGCGCTTCGGGCAAGGATTACGGCAGCGTCAAGGGCGACCGCACGCTGAACGACATCCAGAAGCGGCGCGCCGATCGCTGGAACTTCCTGTTCATCGCAGGCATGTGGTTCCAGGATCTCTTCAACTACGACTTCCGCCGCACCGAGCAGTGCATCATCCCTTACGCCACGCAGGAAGGCGAGATCAGCTTCTGCGCGTACAACACCGGTGTGGGCTGGCGCAACATCATCGAGAAGATGCACATGACCGCGACCTTGACCAAGTGGTACGAGGAGCATGGGCGGCATGAAATCTTCGCCGGCGGCAAGAAGGTGGGCATGGCGCACCAGGGCCACAAGCTTGAGCTGAACATGGCTCATGTGAATGCTGAAGCCAACCACACGCTGGACGACCTGGGTATTGCCAAGAACGCCCGCGAAGAAAAGATTCGCGCCCGCGACGAAAAGATCAAGTCCGACGCAGAAAATGCGCGCATGGCCAAGCTTTATCGCGAGCACGTTCTGGGCGAAAAGCCGATCGAAGGCCTGATTCGGCTGGACTCAATCGCTCCAGCCAAGCCAGTTGCAGCCCGCGCGGAAGAGCCGGTCGCCGGCGACTAGTCCTCGTCCTGACCAATAACAAAACGGCCGCCTCAGGGAACTCCCGAGGCGGCCGTTTTCATTGCGTTGTGATGCGTTACCGGATGTTGAAGCTGTACATGACGCTATAGGAAAACAGCGGATAGATCGTCACTGCTCCCAGATCCTTGCGCCACTTTGCCAACTGGGTCTGAAGGCTGTTGTTGAACTCGATGGCTACCGGATTGGTGGGGGCGCCGACGTCGCTGCAATGGATGTAGTGCGGGTCAGTGCAGGCCCATCCTGCCACATTGACATTGGCCGTCGGCGCACCAGTAAAGGCCACGCCAAACTCCGACGGGAAGGACCAATGGCGGTCGGAGCGGGGAATGAATTTACCGAAGCCGGCCGTGATGGTCGGCGCAGGCACGTGGTTATGAAGACCGAGCACGCCACTGCCGCTCAGCGGAACGGCACCGGTCGCGGCATTGGCTTTGGCTGAGTAGTACGTCTTCCCGTCGAGTGTAAAACTGGTGCCGGGATCGATGTCGCTGGTGACCGTCACCTGGTTGCCATTCACAAAAAGCGCACCGGGACTGATGCGGAAGACGCTGCCCCATGGGTAGAAATCCAGTGCGGCAGCCACGGAATCAAAGTGGAAATTGGCGTTGACCGCAAACCCCTCCACCTTGAAGTTGCCGGTGTTGATGCTGAGGAAGTTGCCCATCGCCCGCGCGTCAAAGTAATGGTTGAGCACAATAGCCGACTTGATGCCGATGCCGAGCGGGGAAACATCAGCGCCAACGCCCACGCGCGAAAAGGGAATCTGGTGCCACTTGGCGGACGGAACTACGTCGTAGTGGTCGTAGCCGGCTGCGGCGGGCTCCGGCGCCGATGGGAACGACGAACCAGGTTCGGCCTCATAGGCGGTGCCGGAAAGGGAGTTCGCAAAGAATGCGCTTGTGTCGCTGCCACGGGAGTCCAGGGAAGCCGCTGCAAGCGATTGGCCCTGCGCCAGAACTGGATTGAGCGCCGCAAGGAAGAGGGCCGACAGGGAAGTAAGCGATGAGAGCAGAAAAAGGTGTTTCACGAGGCATCTCCAAATGGCTGCGAACATCCCCATTTGCGGGTTCTGAACGAAGATGCTCGGGGCCCAGGGAGGCCGCATGTTCCGTTGCGGCCGGTTTGGTACTTTCCATTCCAGGCGGAGGGCGATTCGCTCAAGTGACGTTAGCATGGCCGTGAACTTCACTGGTTGAGGTTTCCATCTCGCAGGCCAGGTTGTTTCCCGGAAAATTCCGGCTCCTCGCCGATTGCCAAAATGGGTAACGGTGGTGCATTCCTAACTGGTAATATCCTAAGGTAACCCTACCACGTTGTTACTTGATTGCAGCGATCTGAAATTGAGTTTCGTAATACCATCCTTCATCGCGCGAATAAGTCGTTCATCGACCAAAGGGGAGGGGAAGCTTGCCGGCCCTGCGGAATTCCGTTCCGAAACCGCTAGAATGAGGCTGTGACCCAAGGCTTGAAGCGGCGGAATAAGTTGCAAGAAGCCGCAGCAGCGAAATGCCTGACTCCGAAGCGCCTGGCGCAATTGCGCGCCAGCCTTCTCGCCTGGTACGACGAGAACCGGCGCGACCTGCCCTGGCGGCGTACCAGTGATCCTTACGCGATCTGGGTCTCTGAAATCATGCTGCAGCAGACCCGAGTGGCAGCAGTGATGGAGCGATACGAGACATTTCTGCGTAGTTTCCCCACAGTCTCGGAGCTGGGGCATGCTGCTGAGGCCGATGTTTTGGCGCTGTGGAGCGGTCTCGGCTACTACCGTCGTGCGCGCATGTTGCACCGGGCTGCGCAGGTTATCACCGCGGAACATGGCGGCGCGATGCCGACGACGGCAGCAGGGCTGCGCGAACTGCCCGGTATTGGAGCGTACACTTCGGCAGCCATTGCCAGCATTGCCCACGGCGAGCTTGTTGCCGTAGTCGATGGCAATGTGGAGCGGGTGGTTCAGCGGCTGGCTGGCTGGGGGTCGAACACGGCGGCTGGCCGGACCGGGCTGATGCGCGATACGGGGCAGATGGCCGGTGAGTTGCTCGATCCAGCCCGCCCCGGCGACTTCAACCAGGCCATGATGGAGCTGGGCGCAACGGTCTGTCTGCCGCGCAATCCGCATTGCCTTACCTGTCCCATCCACGGGCATTGCCGGACGCGCGGCGAACACCCCACGCCGAAGCGGGCGCAGATGCGCAGCCAGGATGCCGCCTACGCGCTCGTCCTGCGCGACGGCAAGAATCCTCAGGCATTCCCTGAGGTTTTGCTTTTCCAGCGCTCTCCGGAGCAGACCGTCATGGCTGGCCTTTGGGAACTCCCCTCCTTACGAGACATGCAAGTCCCGGAGGGGCGAGTCCGGCTGACCGTCCGCCATGCCATCATGCAGGTGAACTACACGGTGCGCATCCGGTCCATTCTGGAAGAGGAAGTCGATGCGTTGACTGTACCATCGGGCCAACGCCAGTGGGTGCGGCTTTACGACTTGGGGACGCTTCCGCTGACAGGCCTGGCACGCAAGGTGCTGCTGCGCTCCAGGCTACCGGAACTCGCGCCCGCGCAGCGTCAGTAGTAGTCCGAGCAACTCAGGTAGTAGCCGCAGCGGGTGCAGACCAGCTTGCAGTGGTGGCCGGTCAGGGTCTGGCTGCAGTTGGGGCAGATCTGCTGGTGATGCGTGGGGGCGGCAGGAGCTTCGATGTTGTGCAGATTTTCATCGGCAAAATCGGGGTCAAAATCGGGATTGAGTGCCGCGGGACGCTCCGGAAGCATGTTCCAGAGATTAGCATGGAGAGGGGCTTGCGTTTCCAGCTTTCTTCGAAGCCGCAGCCATCGATTTTCGCAACGAAGAATGGGACGGTGACGCCGGTTTTCCCTGATCGGCGGCCGGACAAAGTTTCAGAGAACACCCACTAACGCCCTCGACGGGCCGCCCTGAACGGGCAAGGAGCATGCATGGCAAGCAAGGCAAGCGCAGTTTGGACCGGTTCCCTTAAAGAGGGCAAAGGCACTATCAGCACCGCAACCGGCGTTCTCTCCAACGCGAACTACTCGTTTCAGACCCGCTTTGAAGGCGCCGACAGCGGCACCACCCCGGAAGAGCTGATCGCGGCTGCTCACGCCAGCTGCTTTTCCATGGCGCTGGGCGCGCAGCTTGGCGGATCGGGCCTGACTCCCACCAAGATCGAGACCCATGCGGCCGTCACCCTGGGCAAGGTCGAGGGCGGATTCGCCATCACCAAGATCGCCCTCACCACCACAGCGGACGTTCCGGGCGCGACCAAGGAAGTTTTCGACGCTGCTGCTGCCGGCGCGAAGGCTGGCTGCCCGATTTCGAAGCTATTCGCCAACAACACCGAAATCACTCTGGACGCCACTCTGGTCTAAGCAATAGGGAAGCAGTCAGAAGGAAAGACGCGGGCGGCATTCACCTGAATGCCGCCCGAAGCGTTTGGCGCCAATGCCGCGACGGCATCGGGGCCGCCAAGGGGCGCGAGCGAACGGATTGCTCCTAATCTCGCACGCCACTTCGATAACCGGCATCCACCAGCCGATCAAGCAATCCAGGCCGCGGCGGCAATCAGCGCCGCTACCAACGTCGATAAGACCGTCGGTGGAATACCGAAGTAGAGCAGAGACAAGATCAATCCGGGAATCTGCCACGCGAAAAATGCCCATCCGAGAGTCTTGACGTCGGCCGCGCCCCGGCTTGCCATCGAGCCTAAATGCCAGGCAAAAAAGGCCTGGAACACCATCGCCGCTGTCGCCGAGAGTCCAAACCCACGATAGAACCCTCCATAGCTGAATAGTTTTCCGCCTACCTGGAAATGTACCCGGTCCATGGCGTCGCGGACGGCAAGGCCCTCTTGCGTAGGGGGCTTGAAGTTGAGGAATCCGAATGTGTGGCCGGCCGCGAAGAGCACAAACACAAATGCCGTTATGCGGAAGAGGGTCGCGGCTTTCATGCTTCCACCTCCGCCGAAGCCCGGTAGAACTCCAGCAGGCCGGCCCAGCCGCCCGGCTGATCCACCTGGCCGCGCATTGCCGCTGCGCCCGCACCGTGACGCTCGAAGAAGCGGTGCTCCAATTCGACCAAGGTAGAGCCATCGTCGCACGGCGTAAACGTCACCTCGACCTCGCTTGATTTCGCCAATTCCGGCTCAAACTGCCACTGCGGCGTCGCCTGCCAGGCCAGTACGAAGCGCGCCGGCGGCTCCCACTTGAGAACAGTTCCCCACTGGCAGTCGCTCCCGTTCTCCTGTTCGCTGTAGAGCCGCCCGCCTACCCAACCTTCTACCACTGCCCGAGTCATCGGCGAGTTGCCAATGTGATGCGTCTTCGGCCACCAACTGTCGATGCCCCGGGTGAATACGTCAAACGCACGCGCTGCGCTCGCCCGCACACGCACGCTCTTGATCACCGGTGGCACCGGCGCCTCCGTCTCAATTCCTGCCTGAACTGGAATCGTCATTCTCTTTCTCCTCTATTTCTTGTTGAAATGCAGCCAGAGCAATCGACCAGAACCGGTCGAAGTACGATCGCAATGACTCGAAGCCCTGCGGATCGAGCCGATATAACCGCCGCGTTCCGTTTGCCTGATCGGTCACCAGCCTCGCCTCCTTCAGCACCCGCAGATGCTGCGAAATCGCCGGACGGCTGATGGGAAACTCCTCCGCCAGTTTGCCGACCGAGACAGGCCCCCGCAGCAGCCGGTCTACAATCGCTCGGCGTGTGGCGTCGCCGAGTGCGTCGAGTTGCACCTCATGGTAAGTATTCACTTACCGTAAGTTACTACTTACGGTTTGGCTATGTCAAGAGATTCTCTGGAGGATCGGATCGGGAGGGCCGCCGAATGGTTCGAACTTGTGCTTTGTTTGGCCGAAATCGGCCATCTGAGGGCTAAATGGACTCATTGATTCAACGGGGCGCTGCTGGCGCGAAGGCTAGCTGCCCGATCTAGAAGCTCTCGGAGAACAATTCCGAGATCAGGCTGGATGCGACGCTGGTATAAGCTACTTCCAGATCGAGTAAACTCGAGGGCGGCGCGGGCAATCCGTTTGCCGCCCTTGAACTTTCCCGGCAGCGCCCTTACGCCTATGAACGCTATCGAGTTTTCGCTGTTGATCGCTCTGGCCTCTATGCTGGCCGGCTTTCTCGGCGCGCTTACCGGCCTCGGCGGCGGCGTGGTGATCGTG
>Ga0182012_10003728_pt1 | contig 16110 bp, 11 predicted proteins | sample 612S2SmetaG_FD_120486 | JGI IMG/M metagenome (GOLD analysis project Ga0182012, IMG submission 120486) | Permafrost microbial communities from Stordalen Mire, Sweden - 612S2S metaG | ecosystem: Environmental > Terrestrial > Soil > Wetlands > Permafrost | place: Sweden: Stordalen | collected...
ATTTCCACAAAGTTGTTAGAGCCAAAGGTGTGTTGAATATCGGCATTCCACTGGGATACGTACGGAGTCCGGTTGTGGAGGTTCAACGTGAACGGGTTGAAGGATGCGCCAATTCCCGCCGAAGGGAACAGGTTAGATAGAGAGAGTGTCGGGGTATTCGCGTTGCTCGTCACCGTCTGCGATGAGTAAAAAGGAGCACCGACAATCTCAAATTGCAACTCGTTCGCGTTGTCAGTCGCGTAGTAAATGCCAGCGCCGGCCCGGAAAACAGTGTTCTTCGTGATTTGGTAGGCGAGCCCGAGGCGTGGTGCGAAGTTGTTATAGTCTGGGTCTACAATTTGGCGGCGAACGCCGTGCCCTGCCACCACTTCTGTCCCGGTCGCAGTATCAAAGAATTCGGCTCGGCCATTCACCTCACGCGGCGAAGCGCTAAATTCATAGCGTAATCCTAAGTTCAAAGTAAGTTTTGAGGTTACGCGCCAGTTGTCGGCTAGGTAGCCGCCGTAATAGTTGGTGACCATGTTCTGCGCCGAGTTGCCAACAGAAGTTGTTGCGGTGTAGGGATTGCCCAGCAGGAAGTCCGCGAGGCCGTTGGTGGCACCGGTGAACTGACCAGTAAATCTAAAAGAAGGAACGCCGCCAAAGTCGGTGATTTCAAAATACTTCTCGCGCATGATCTGGAAGCCAACTTTGAAGCTGTGCTTGCCGTGGATAATGCTGAGATTATCAACATACTGATAGTTCTGTTCGTCTGCCCCGATGGCTTCTGAGAACGAACCGATTCCGCTAAATCCGCTGATGCCAAACCCCGGGACGCCGTAATCAAATGGATTCGTAGAAGTGTTCTGCAAGCCAAAAGTAGTGGCTGCGTAGTTAGGCCCGTCGGCGCCTTGCTCGAGCTTGTAGGTCGAGCTATCGTTGTAGCCGAACCTGAATTCGTTGACGATGCTCGGAGTAATTGTGCGGACGTAGGTCGCCGTCCAGAGCTGATCCTTTAACGGATTGTTCGTCCCGCCCAATACTTGAATCGAGGGCACAAATAAGGGTTCGTTGGAATTCGAATAGCTGCCGTAAACCAAGTCTTTGCTATCGATTTGATAATCGATACGCGTGTTGTACTGGTCGAATTCGCTGATCTGTTTCGGCGAGGCGAAGGTATTGAATGTTGGAAACGAAAGCGAGTTCGAGTTCACGGCAACATTCGGCACTGGGATAAACGGAATGGCCTTTTGTGAGACCGGGCTCAGCAAGTTGGCAGGTATGACGTTGTTGGGGAAGGCTACGCCGGTGGCTGGATTGATGACATTAACGCAATGCTGGGAACTTGGATTCGCTTGGCAGAACGAGGAACTCGTGGGGAACAAGCCGGTTCCATTGGTGTTGTCGGCCAGATTGCCGGACAGCTGCGCGGTGGAAGGATACAAGCCTGTTAGGTTTAAGCCCTCGCGCTGGCGGAAGCCTTCGTAATTGAACATGAAGAACAGCTTGTTTTTGCCGTTGTAAACCTTGGGTATCCAAACGGGACCAGTAGCCGTAGCGCCGAACTGATTTTGGCTGAATGGAGGACGCCCTTGTCCAGCAGAGTTCGTGAAGTAATTGTTAGCGTCAAAATCACGGTTGCGCACGAGCTCAAAGGCGGTCAAATGGAGGTCGTTCGAACCAGACCGAAGAGCAGTGTTGACGATCGCAGCGCTACCTCCGTAATCGGGGGTAAAGAAACTGCGTTGCACGTTGAACTCTTGAATGGCATCGGGGTCGGGCCGAATGCCGGCATTGCCGAAGCGTGCATTGCGGGTTTCAATGCCGTTCACCAGATAGCTCACATCGCTTTCCCGGAGACCCACGATCGAAAGTGTTTGATCAGTGCGCCCAGTCCATGTCGAGGCCGGCGAGTTGCCTGTTCCAATGGGCGCAGCGCCAGCGCTCAGTTGAGCTAATTGGATGAAGTTGCGTCCGTTTAGCGGCAGATCTTCGATGGTGTGTTCCGTGAGTACTTGGCCAGCGGTTGCGGTTTCAGTATTCAGCAAGGTTTCGGCGCTACCGGATACCTCAACGGTCTGAGTCAGTTGTCCGATGGTCAGTTTGACGTCGATGGAAGTACGTTGTGCCAACTGGATCGATAGCCCCTCTTGAGATTCCGCTTTGATCGGAGATCGAATTGATGCTATGAAAACCACGTCGCGTTTTTTTCTAATACTCGCAGGCATTCTGTCAAGTCTTGGAAGCCCTTGGCCGTTACTTTTAGGCTGTAGGAGCCCGGGCGTAATTGATTAAAAGTGAACGAACCCACATTGTTGCTTTGCCCGTTTATGCTGGTGCCTTCCTGGACGCTCTTTAAAGAAAGTTGTGCGCCCGAAACAACAGCACCATTTGGATCGATTACGTTTACCGTCAAATCACCAGTGATGGCTTGGCCATATAAATGCAAACTTATGCGAGCTGATGGGAGTGATCAAGGAGAAAATGCTACTAGTGAGGTGTTTCAACAGATGAAACATTGAGTCGCAGGCCGAGGATCCCTGCAATAGCTTGTTTCCATTAGTGATATAGTTCTTGGTCAATGAGGGGAGGCGCTATTGAAGCCACCCGGCAGAGCATAGGAGTTTCACTGTTTGAAACCGCCGACACAAAATTCTGGCCGCTATATAGTTGAAGCGGTGGCTAGGGCATGCGACATTCTGGAAGCGTTCACCACAGATGGCGAGGCGCTGCGGCTTTGTGACATAAGCGCTCGAACAGGTCTCAGCAAGGCCACAACATTTCGAATTTTGTATACACTTGAGCAGCGCGGCTTGATTGAACAAGACGATCGGCACACCTACAGGCTACGCTTCCGGCCGCTCAATCGCCGAAAATTCCGCTTTGGCTATGGCGCCCAGAGCTCAGAGTTCGCTTTTTCGCGGGCGGTTTCAGAGAGTATCGAGGCGGCGGCGCTGGCGGAAGGTATTGATTTGCTGGTATTAAATAATCGCTATAGCGCGAAGACGGCCATCCGCAACGCAGAGCTTTTTGTTAGGGCGCAAGTTGATCTGGTAATCGATTTTCAGACCGATGAGCATTGTGCGCCAATTGTCTCCGCGAAATTGAGCGAAGCGCAAATTCCCTTTATCGCGCTGGAGATTCCCCATCCGGGCGCAACATACTACGGCGCGAACAATTATCGTGCGGGTACGTTGGGCGGCCAATACTTGGCAAAGTGGGCGACGCAGCATTGGAACGGCAAGGTGGATGAAGTTCTTATGTTGGAGCTGCCGGTAGCCGGGGCACTCCCAAAATCGAGATTAACTGGCACCGTTGCTGCGTTGCGAGCAAACCTGCCCAATTTAAGTGATCGCCAGATTGTGCCGTTGGATGGCAACGGGCAATTCGAACGCAGCTTGGAAGTGGTGCGGAAACACTTGCGTAAGAGTAAGGCCCGGCACGTGTTGGTGGGTGCGATTAACGACCCGAGCGCGCTGGGTGCACTGCGTGCTTTTGAAGAAGCGGGCCGGGTGGAAGAGTGCGCTGTTATGGGACAGAATGCGTCAGCGGAAGCCCGCAGTGAGATCCGGCTGCCGGGTTCTCGAATGGTTGGCTCGGTAGCCTATTTTCCAGAAAGGTATGGAGAGGCCTCAATCTCTCTGGCATTGAACATTTTGCAGGGTAAGCCGACGCCGCCAGCGGTTTTCGTGAAACATCAGTTGGTAACGAAGGAAACAGTCGACCAAATCTATCCAGATCATATGAGGGTGAAAAGTGCGGTGGCTGTGTGACATTTCGGTAACCCCGGGTTTGCGCCCGGACTCCAACACTTCAATGCGCGCACTTTTGTCTATCGTGGTCTTCGTGGCCGTCGCCTACGGTCAAGATACCCCCACCTTTAGCACTAAGGTCAACGTGGTCAACGTTTTGGCGAACGTGATGGATAAGCATGGCGCAATTATTCACGACCTTGAACAAAAAGACTTCAGCGTTTTTGAAGACAACCGTCCGCAGACGATTCGCTACTTTGCCCGGCAAACCGACCTGCCGCTAACCCTTGGTCTCTTAGTTGACACCAGCATGAGCCAAGAGCGCGTGCTGGATGCGGAGCGTTCGGCAAGTTTCCGATTTCTGGACCAAGTACTCCGCGAGAAAAAAGATCAAATTTTCGTGATGCAGTTTGATTTGGCAGTGATGACGCGCCAGCCGCTGACCTCTTCCTACCGCGACTTGAACGATTCGCTATCTCAAGTGGACACGCCCACCCGCCGGGAACTTGAGAATGGCGGAAACCGGGGCACGCTGCTGTTCGACGCAGTTGTGAAAGCCTCGGACGAAATCATGCACAAGCAGCAAGGCCGTAAAGCTCTGATACTGCTAACTGACGGCGACGATAACGGTAGCGACACCACGCTGGAAAACGCCATCGAGGCGGCACAGCGGGCGGACACGCTTATTTTTTCTATTCTGTTTTCTGATTCGGGCAGAGGCCACGGACCTGGCCGGTACATTCTGGAGCACCTTGCGCAAGAAACGGGCGGCGGATTTTTCGAAGTATCGAAGAAAAACTCGATTGACCAGATTTTCAATGCGATTCAAGATGAGTTGCGCAATCAATACAGCCTTGGTTACGTGTCGGATAAGCCGCCCACAACTGGCGAGTTCCGCAAAATACAGCTCAAGGTGAGCACGCCAAGTTTGGTGGTGCAAGCGCGGAATCGGTATTATGCCCAGCCGTAACGCTTTTCTTTCGTCTACAATACCTATTTGGGGAGTTCAAGTGAAAGTCACTTTAAATACTAGTCTTCTCGTTATGATGGCCGCATCGTTGACGGTCGCTTCATGCTTCGCGGCAGACGACACGGGTGATCCGAACGGCGCGCCAAAAGATAAGACGGAGAAATCGCCCAAGCAACTAGTTTCGTCCTCGGTAAAGGCGTCCGAAACCCCCATTCCGCGTATTTGGATTGGACTGACTGGCAGTTATACGCCCCTTGGTCTGGTACAGGGAAACAGTACCGGTAACATCACTAACGCAAACGGCGATGTTTTCACTTCCAGTCCGGCGAATGGCAAAGTGGGCGGTGGTGCTCAGATAAATGCGCGCTTCTACAAAAACTTCTGGCTGTGCGTAGGCGCGATTTATAGATTTACCGGCTACGACGCGCAGGACGAAGTGAATGACGTGAACGGCACAACCAACATCGAGCGTGCGCGTGTCCGCTTGATCGATTTTCCAGTGTTGATCCGCTACAACGGTCGCAAGTGGAATCCCAGCAAACACACCTTCTACGAAGCTGGCGCCGCCTTGCGGGAAGGCATCGGACTGAAAGTGAGTACAAACTCGATCGACCAGGTGAATGGTGAACTCGGCCCTGGTCCCAATACCGGAACAACTTACAACCACGCAGTCAAGGGCGTGGTCGCAGGTGGTGGGCTGATCGCCAAGGACGACTTTGGCATCATTGTTTCGCCTGAGGTTCGATATACGCGTTGGTTTGGGGACACTTTCAGTTCTCCCGTGACCAATTCCCAACGCAATCAGTTGGAGATCACGGTTTCTTTCGGATTCTAAATAGCGTGCAAGTAACGGAGCGGGGTCAGCGAAACACTCGCTGACCCCGCTTTTTTATTGGCCTGGGGGCGGTGGGGGTGGGCCGCCGGGTCCAGGACCGTGGCCGGGACCACGTCCGCTCAACATTCCCAGGCTGACAACCTTGGCCTGCTGGGCGCTGGTGAGGATCGCGTAGAAGGATGCCATTGCGGTAGCGTTGGCTGTGACACTCTGGGTGTGCAGTGAACCAAGCTGAGCGGCGGCATTCGAAATACCAGCGGAATCATTGGCCTTAATTGCCGTTAATAGAGCTGCTTGCGCAGCGTCAATGCTCGATTTGAGCCCTTCCATACTGGTGGCCTGTGACGCGAAGATGGCTGTGGCCTTCGTTTGCTGATCGCTGGTCAAATCGAGCAGTGTTGCCATATGCTCCACTTGGTGCGCCGCCATTTGGGTGGGGCTAGGTGGAGTCGGTGGCGCCGGTTGTTGTGCCCAAGACGACACAACAGCCAACGCACCGATCGTAAAGATCTGTAAAGCGAGTTTCTTCATCTGTAAGTTATCTCCTATAACTGGTCTGGCTCTCAAGGTGAAAGTTGCCCGTTTAGACGCCACTACAGATAGCAGGGTTTACGCTTCTACCGGAATGATCTCGCCAAGATTGAGTGCCCTCAGTGCGGGCTCTAGTTCTTTCCGATCACCCACCACCATCCAAATGGTGTGAGCCGGATCCAAAACCTTCTGCGCAGCGGCGGTGATATCGGCTGTTGTCAGCGCAGTCACCCGGCTTACATAGGTCTCATAGAAATTGAGCGGCAAGCCCAGTTGCATCAGGTCGATCAACAAGCCGCCTACGTCGTTCATAGTTTCGTGCTCGCCGGGCAATTCAAGAATCTGCTGCTGTTTGGTAGCCTCTAACTCGTCTTCGGTCACAGGCTCAGCGCCTAGCATGCCCTGCAATTCCTTGAGCATTTCGCTAATGGAATCGGCCGTTTTATCGCCTTGCACAGAAGCGTACGCTATAAAAGGTCGTTGTGCCGCTGCGCCATATAAAACGGAACCCGCTCCGTATGACCAGTGTTTTTCTTCGCGCAGATTCATGTTCAAGCGGGCGCTAAACGTGCCGCCAAACACATTGTTCATCGTCTCAAGCGCTACTTCGTCTTCCATCCTGGGCGCGGGCGCAATGGTTCCAGACAGCACTACAGAATGAACGGCGCCAGGTTTGTCCACCAGGTAGATGGCGGGCCTTGAGGGTGGCGCCACTGTAGCCATGTGCTTCACCGGAACATCACTCGCTTGCCAGCCAGAGAAAAGCGCTTCCAGCTTGGGTTTGATCTCCGCCATGGTAGTGTCGCCGACAACGATGAGCGTGGCGTTGTTCGGCTTGAACCATGTTTGGTGGTAATGCTGCATGTCGGCGCGCTTCATTTGCCGCACTGTCTCTTCAGTGCCCGAACCAGTTAACGGCGAACCGTAAGCATGGCCTTTCCCATAAAGGATCGGCGGAAGCGCGCGCAGCGCCATCTGCACCGGAGTTACTTTTTCATTCGCAATGGCCGCAAGCTGCAACTGCCTTTGCCGTTCGAAATCCGCTTCTGGAAAATCCGGATTCAGAATCACATCCGCGAAAATATCCAGCGCTTCATCTACCGTAGTCTTCAGCGTGGTGAGATAAACCGTGGCCAAATCAAGATTGCAGCCACTCGAAAGCTGGGCGCCCAGCATCTGCAGTTCTTCGCTGATCTCAAGCGCGGTTCGCTTTTTCGTACCGCCCGTCAACAGGCTTGATGCGAGTTTCGCCGTTCCCGGCAAAACTTTTTCGTCGGACGCGAAGCCTGAACTAATTTCGAGCCAAAAGTTGACAACGGGAATTTCATGCCGCTCCAGTAACAGCACACGCAAGCCATTCGACAAACGCTCCTGTTGAAGTTGCGGCAGGCGAAGTTCGTGAGGTTCGCCTAAAGCGGGCGGAGCAGCGCGGTTGAACATAGGCACCGATACAGCCTTCGCATTGCCGAACGGCACAACTTCCAGAGCGTAAACGCCATCAGTAAGCCATTCGCGCGCGGCATCGCGAAGTTCGAAGCTTTTCACGGTTTCAAGCCGCGCCAGTCTTTCTTTATATGCGTCGGGCCGGCCAGCATAGGTGACGCTGGTTGCCAGGATGTCGGACTTGCCGCCAAATCCGCCAATGCGTTCCACGCCGCGCACAAACCCCGCGTAAGACTGTGCCTTGATGCGTTGCAATTCCCGTTCGCTAGGACCGCTGTCGAGAAAACGCGCTAACTCTTCGTCCAGTGCCTTTTCGACCTTGTGGAGATCTTCGCCCTGTTTAGCAGTGGCAACCAATACAAATTGCCCGCCAATCTCGCGTTCATCCATATGCGCGCCAACTTGGGTGGCAATCTGGTCGTCATAAACCAGACGTTTGTATAGGCGCGAACTCTTGCCGCTGGAAAGTACCGAGCAGGCAAAACGCAAGTAATCGGCGGCTGCGGTGCCGTGACCCGGAACGTTCCAAGCCTTGTAAATACGCGCTTGCGGCACACGGTCTTGCACAGTTTCGCGATGTTCACCGCGCATTTTGGCTATCCAAGCGCGTTGATGGGCAACGGGCGGACCTGGATCGATCTCGCCAAAATAACGGGTCACTTTTTCGCGCGCCTGCTCAGCCGTTATGTCTCCCGCCAGCACCAGCACCGCGTTCGACGGCGTGTAATAAGTCTTGAACCACTCGCGCACGTCATCAACCGTGGCAGAATCCAGGTCTTCCATCGAGCCAATCACCGTATGCGCGTAAGGGTGCTCAGCCGGATAAGTCGACTTCACCATCAAATCTTCGACAATTGAGTACGGCTGGTTGTCGCCTTGGCGCTTCTCATTCTGCACTACGCCACGCTGCAGGTCCAACACTTCCTGGCTAATCGTGTTGTAGAAGTGCCCCATGCGGTCAGACTCGGCAAACAAGGCGTAATCGAGAGCTGAAACAGGCACGTTCTCGAAGTAATTGGTGCGGTCTTCGTTGGTGGTTCCGTTCAGGTCCGTTGCGCCAATACGCTCCATGGCTTCAATGTAGCTACCGGGCAAGTGCTCGCTGCCGCCGAACATCAAGTGTTCGAACAGGTGAGCGAATCCCGTCTTACCAGGCTTCTCATTCTTGGAGCCAACGTGGTACCAGACATTCAACGCGACGATGGGCGCTTTATGATCTTCGTGGACGACTACAGTCAATCCGTTATCAAGGACGAACTGCTCACAAGGGATTTCGAGCTTGGAAAAGTGCATCTTAGGGGTAAAACCGCACGATAGCAGATGCCGTTCTGCATTGTCCGCCCCCATCAATGCGCTTCTCAAATCCGGCGCCGGCTCCGCCCTTCAGAAGATTGCATACTGGAGCTATGCGAATTGGCATCACCTGCTACCCCACGTACGGCGGTAGCGGCATTGTGGCAACCGAACTTGGCATGGAACTTGCCCTCCGCGGCCACGAAGTGCACTTCATCAGCTACGCCAATCCTATCCGTCTCGATCCAGATACTCCCAACATCTTCTACCACGAAGTGGAGGTCTCAAACTATCCGCTCTTTGTCTACCCGCCTTACTCGCTCGCCCTCGCCTCACGCATGTTCGAAGTCGCCGAGCTTCAAAAGCTCGATCTGCTTCATGTGCACTACGCCATTCCTCATTCCATTTCCGCCCTTTTGGCGCAGCAGATGACCACGTCGCGCTTCCTGCCTTTCATTACCACGCTGCATGGCACCGACATCACTTTAGTGGGCACCGACCGTTCGTACTTCCCCATCACAAAGTTTTCCATCGAACGTTCCAACGGCGTTACCACCATTAGCGAATTCATGCGTAAACGGACCGAAGATTTTTTTGGCATAACTCAGCCCATCGAAGTCATCCACAACTTCGTCAATTGCACCCTTTATAAGCCCCACCCGGAAGCGCGCGCCAAGGGCCGTAAGCGGATTCTGCACATCTCTAACTTTCGCCCCGTCAAACGCGTCCTCGATTGCATTTACGCGTTTGACAAAGTGCGCTCTCATGTAGACGCAGAGCTCATTATGGCTGGCGATGGACCCGACCGCGGCCCAGCCGAGCAGCTCGCACGCGAACTCGGCTTATCGGAACACGTCCGCTTCCTCGGAAAGCAAGATCATATGGAGCGTTTAATCCCTCGCATGCACGCGCTGCATTTACCCAGTGAGACCGAAGCCTTTGGCCTTGCCGCGCTCGAAGCTATGGCTTGTGGTGTACCGCCCGTTGCTACGCTCGCTGGTGGCGTCCCAGACTTGATCACTCAAGGCGTAGACGGCTATATGGAACCGGTGGGCGATACCGATGCACAAGCAACTCGGCTGGTAAGTATTCTTACCGACGAAAAGCTGCATGATCGTTTGGCCAATGCTGCGCGTTCCTCAGCCGAAACACGCTTTTGTACGGACTTAATCATTCCTCTCTACGAGAAGTATTACGAGAAAGTTTGCAGCAATAAAGTTTTGTCCACCGCTGCTGAATGATTTATCGCGGATCGAGTTATAATACTCTGCAAGGCTGCTGTTGCCCACCAATCGCCGCGAGCGTTCTTGCTTAGCGGATTCCACTCATACTGTATTTTTCATAAGCCCGTCCAATAACCGCCCACCGGTGGGGGAAAGGGGACCATTCTGAATGACTTCAAATCTCGCTGCTCTTGGCGCAGCGATTGTAAACTCGTCGGGCGACGCAATTATCGGTTACAACCTCGACGGGATCATTACGATTTGGAACCCGGCAGCGGAGGTCTTGTTCGGTTATTCGGCTAGCGAGGCGCTAGGGAGGTCAGTCTCAATACTCGCGACATCAAGCGATTCGGACGAAATGCCAACGATCCTGTCGCAGATTCAAAACGGCTCCACCGTAAACCATGAAACGTCGCGCCGCCATAAAAACGGCAACGCTATCGCTATATCACTGACCGACTCGCCAATTCGAGACGATAGCGGGCGCATTGTCGGCGTGTCAAAAATCGCCCGAGATATCAGGGCACAACGCGCGGCGATGGCAGTGGAGGCGGCCGAAAGAAAGAGTGCCGAGGATCGATTCCGGCTCGTAGTGGAGGCTGCGCCAAACGCAATGATCATGGCAGCGGCGGACGGGCGCATCGTGCTGGTCAATTCGCAGACGGAGCGGCTTTTCGGTTATACGCGTGACGAGCTACTGGGTCAGCCCCTGGAAATGCTGGTTCCGGAACGCTACCGTGCGGGGCACACTGGCTTGCGAACGGGTTTCTTTGCAGAACCAAGCACGCGAGTTATGGGCGGCGGACGTGACTTATTCGGGGTCCGCAAAAATGGCGCGGAGGTACCAATTGAGATTGGCTTGAACCCGCTAACCAGTTCCGACGGCAACTTTGTACTGGCGGCCGTTATCGACATCACAGAGCGCAAGCGGGCACAAGACGAATTGGCAGCGGCAAAACTGGAACTCGAAATTCGTAACAAGGATTTGGAAACGATTCTGCATGTCACCTCGCACGATCTGAGAGAACCCCTGCGCGGCATTCGAAACTTTTCCATGATGCTTTCCGACCAATACGCCGGCAAGTTGGATGAGAAGGGCCGAACCCTGGTATCACGTATCAAACGCGCCGCCGAACGTCTGGATCAATTAGTGCAGGACGTTTTGAGCGTTTCGCAAACGCGGCGAATTTCCCCGCCCGACGAACTACTGCCGGGCCGTCTTATTGTGGCCGACGCACTTCGCGTGCTGAGTGCCAGAATTGCCGAGACGCACGCACACATAGACGTAGCGGAAGATTTTCCAGATTTGCGCGTGTCTCTAGTTTGGGGCAGTCTGGCGATTCAAAACCTGGTCGGCAACGCTCTTAAGTTCACGAGCGAGAACGCAACTCCCGAAATCGAGATTGGCGGGTTCTGCAGCGAGACCGGGAACGAAGCGGGCATCGTTGTGCGTGATCGCGGAATCGGCGTAGCGCCCCGGCATGCCGAGCGGATTTTCGAGTTATTTCAACGAGCCGTCGGGCGGGAAATAGAAGGTACAGGAGCGGGTTTGGCCATTGTCAGGCAAATCGCCGAGCGGCACGGCGGACACGCCCGTATGCGAATGAGAGAAGGCGGAGGTTCTGAGTTTATGGTTACGTTTGGTAGCGGCCATGCCACGGCTGCGGAGGCGAAGTAGCGGAATGGACGGTTATGTGGTCGACATTCTCTTAGTGGACGACAACGAAGACGATACCTTCATGACGGAGGAAGCGTTTGCGGATGCCAAACTCGTTAACATCGTTCGCGTCTTGCGCGATGGCGAAGAGGCCATGGCATACATCCGGCGCGAAGGGATTTACAAGAACGCGTCCCGGCCGGGCTTAGTGCTCTTAGACATCAATATGCCCAAGAAAAATGGCTTTGAGGTGCTGAGTGAACTGAAAGACGATCCGAAGTTCAGCACAATTCCGGTTGTGATGCTTACCACCAGCCAGCGGGAAGAAGACGTAGTGCGTTCCTACGCTGGCGGAGCCTGCACTTTTATTTCGAAGCCCGTCAACATGGAAAAGCTGAAGGAAATCGCCAGTCATTTTGCGCTCTATTGGGCCATGATTGCCAGAGTGCCGACACTAGAGGGCACGCCGTGAAAAACGCGAACTCCAGTAGAGCCAAGTTGCTTCACATTGAAGATAATGAGGACGATCGGTTCATCTTGCGTGAATGCTTGGCTAGCTCCAGGGTGGAATTTGAGATTAGTAGTGCCGGTTCGCTGGCCGCGGGCCTCGTTCATCTAGCAAACAATCCGGTCGACCTGGTTCTCACAGATCTATCGCTACCCGACAGTTTGGGGATCGACACTTTTGAAAGTTTGCAATCGGCCGCTCCCGATTGTCCCATCGTGCTGCTAACAGGCCAGAACGACGAGGAATTCGCTCTGCAACTGCTTGCCAAAGGTGCCCAGGACTACCTTCCAAAGCAAGATATGAATCGTCGCTCGGTCTTGCGTGCCATCCGCTATGCCATGGAGCGCAAGCGAAGCGAAAGGGCGCTAAGAGCTTTGCTTGATGACCAGCAGCAAAAGCAAGAGGCGATTAAGCGCGCGGAAAAGCATTTCCGTTTGGTTATTGAAATGGCGCCGAATGCCATGATTATGGTGGAAGCAAATGGCTGCATTGGGCTAGTAAATTCACAAGCCGAGAAGATGTTTGGTTACGAACGGCACGAACTGTTGAACCTGCCGGTAGAGGTACTAATGCCAGACCGTTTTCGCGGAGGGCACGAACGGTGGCGCGGAGCATTCTTCGATGAGCCCTCCATCCGGGAAATGGCAGCCGGCAGAGAGCTCGTAGGCTTGCGCAAAGATGGCAGCGAAGTTCCAATTGAGATCGCGTTGAATCCGATAAGCAGTCCGGAGGGGCAGTTTGTGCTTGCCTCCATTGCCGACATTACCGATCGCAAGCTTGCCGAAGCCACCCTCAAGCGGTCTCTCACTGAAAAGCTAGCCATGCTGCAGGAAGTCCACCACCGGGCGAAGAATAATTTGCAAATTATCTCGTCGCTTCTGTCGCTTCAGGCAAGCTCACTGGAAGATCAAGCAGCAGTGGCTAAATTGCAAGATAGCGAACGGCGTTTGATGGCGATGGCGATTGTTCACGAACAGCTCTACGGGCGAGACGATATGAGCTCGATCGACCTTGCGGAGTACATTCGGCAGTTGACGGCGAATCTATGCGCTTCATTTGCTCGACCTAACAGCTCGTTCACACACCGTCTTGAACTGACCCCCGTAATCCTGACCGCCGGACAGGCGGTCCCCTGCGGGTTGCTGCTCAACGAACTGATTACCAATGCCCTGAAGTATGCCTACCCTAAAGGTGAAGGTGAGGTCGCGGTTCTTCTTTGCCTAAACGGCGATTCCGTCAGTCTCACCGTGGCCGATCGCGGAGTAGGCCTGCCCGTTGATTTGGATTGGAAAACAACTCCTTCGCTAGGGATGACGATCATCCGCATTTTGACGGAGCAATTAGAGGGGAAAATCGAGTGTGATACCGCGAACGGTGTCAGATTTACCGTGCGCTTCGGCAAGGAGGACGTGCATAATCCTCTGGAGATCACAGCGGCCTAAAGGTTGGTGCGACCGCGCAAGGGCTTGCCTTAAATTAGGGGAACTTCACAGGTTCAATCGGTGTCTATTTAGTTAGGTTGGTGTTGAGAACCTAGTAGCGGTAGAATTTGACAAATGGCGCATCCGTTTTTGACAAACTCGGGAAAGCTTTCCATCCTGGCCGGCGCCCAAACTGGCGTTTCTGAAGAAGACGCCCGCATCCTCCGGGGGCTTAGGTCCGGTATAGAAGGTGCCTACGAGGAACTGATCGACCGCTACGAGCAGCAGATTTTTGCAATGGTGTACCGTCTCTTAGGCAACCAATCCGACGCCTCCGACGTGGTCCAGGAAGTATTTCTAAAAGTATTTAGAGGTGTATCTACTTTTCGTGAACAGAGTAGTTTGCGAACTTGGATCTACCGCATTGCTATTAACGAAGCGAACAATCACCGCCGCTGGTTTGTTCGTCATTGCCGCATGGAAGTTCCCATGGAAGAGAACGGTCCGGAGCACCCGAACTGTCTCGACTTAACCCCAGATCCTGGCCGTTCCCCGTTCGAGCAGGCCCTGGACAGCGAAACACGCACGCTCATCGAACGGGCTCTTACGCAGATTAATCCCGTTTTTCGAACTGCCGTCGTGCTTCGTGATGTTCAAAACTTGAGCTATGAGGAGATCGCAGAAATTCTGCAGGTCTCTTTAGGTACCGTAAAGTCTCGAATTTTACGCGGCCGGGAAGCTTTGCGCCGCGAACTTACGCAGCGGCCCGATCAAGGCTTGGCCGAGGCAATGGCGTAAGTATGGCCCTAAGAATGGAACGTGCATGACCTGTTGGAGCGTAAATCGCCGAACTACCGACTATGTCGACGGGCGTCTCCGTGGCCCGGAACTGGCGCGCGTGGAAGCCCATCTGCGTCGCTGCGCAAAGTGTGAGGTGCGGCTGCACGACCTGAGCGCGGTGCGCGAAACTCTGCAGCATTTGCCCAAAGCCAAATCACCGCTGAATTTGCGCACCAAGCTGCGCATCATCTCTTCCCAGGAACGCAAATTACTTTTGGAAGCAGACGGTTCGCGCCTGCGGCTCCTTTGGAACGATTGGAAATTCCGCATGCAGCAACTCATGCGGCCTTTGACCATTCCGGCAACGGGCGGTTTATGCACCAGTGTGGTGCTTTTTGGCGCGCTGGCATTTACTATCGGAACGACGACCCAAGGCTTGCAATATGAAGTGCCGGTGATGGATTCGGGGCATATCGATGCAAACCTCGTGCCGGTCGAATTGCGCAGTTCGATTGTGTTGACGTTGAGTCTAGACGGCAACGGACGCATTACCGATTACGCCTTTAGAAATGATTCAAGATCGGTGCAAGGGGATGCGTCTGCTCTGCAACACCACAATATTGCTATGCCCGAGATACCCAGCGTGCTGGCAATGCAACAACCGGTGAGCAGCGACATACAAATTTCCGTGACGCCCATGATCTTCCGGCGGTAAACGGGAAATTCGAAGATCGGACCTGATTTTCCTTGCAGCCAAATAACACCTCAGCCCTACTTACGTTGAATATACCGGGTCAGTATGAGCCCCTCGAACTTTTAGCCAACTCTCTGGCCAAAATTGGGAAATTCAAGGCTTAGCTGAAGAGCTCGGCAAGGCTGTTAGCCCGGATGACTCGGACTGCAAGGTCTTCCAGTTCGGCGGTCGATAGTCTGCCAAGGCGATCCTCGGCGTAGGTAGGAGGTGTGCCAAAGCGCTCATTGATTAAGCGACGCACGATGCCAGCGGCCTCTTCTCGCCGGCCCTGTTCGCTGCCTTCTCGCCTGCCTCGCTCGAGTCCTTGAGCAAGACCTTTGCGAATCGCGGGTCCGATCACCTTGTGATCCATGATGTCATTCAAAATAGGCATATGTTTCGCTTCCGCTCGAACTATCTCTTCTATTCCACGTAGCCCCGCGAGGATCACTAACTTCGAAAAAGCAGGATATCCCGCTTCCTTTCCCATTCTAGCGATTCGCTCCAGAATCCGCCGAATAACGTCCGGCCGTTCCTCATAACGTGCCAAAATCGCCATAACCGCGTCTGCCGGAAACGGGCTCTCCAAAAGCTTCTCCGCGGTCCACTCTCGAATATCCACTATGTGGTAACGACACTCATGATTCGGACCCCTCAATAATGTCGGCATCCGCATTCTCTCCGAGCCCACATAGAGCACCCACTGTTCCGGAAATTGCCTATAAATCCGATACACACGCAACGAATACTCGGCCATTCGCAACGGCAGCAACGGATCATTCGTACTCCGCAATTCCATCGCGATCAATCGCCGGACACCGGATTCATCCTCGCTGGTCTCAAACAGCAAGTCCACGCGAGTTTGGGTCACATCCGGCAGTTCAACATTGAGCCATCGGCCCTGGCGTGCGCCCGTGATCTGCTCAAAGATGGAATTCTCTGAACCCGTTAGCAAGGATTTGAGAACTGTGTCGTAATCGTGCAC
>Ga0182012_10003729_pt1 | contig 16108 bp, 12 predicted proteins | sample 612S2SmetaG_FD_120486 | JGI IMG/M metagenome (GOLD analysis project Ga0182012, IMG submission 120486) | Permafrost microbial communities from Stordalen Mire, Sweden - 612S2S metaG | ecosystem: Environmental > Terrestrial > Soil > Wetlands > Permafrost | place: Sweden: Stordalen | collected...
CTCCGCTGTCTCAACGCCAGCCATCGCCTCGGGGAGTTCTGGAAACACCGCCTCAATCACCACGCCAAACAAAACGACCCGCTTTCACTCTGCGCCTGAAAAAGAATTTTGTCTCACACCCGGATGCGTCCCCCATGCATGCCTGCGCTTGGCAGCGACGCGCGGGCGTGGTATCGTCAGACCATGAGCACGATCACAATTCGGCTGCCCGATGAGGACTTTGCCTTTCTCCGAAACTTCTCGGCCGCGCAGGGGACTTCAGCGGAGGCATTCCTCGCCCGGCAAGCGCGCAATTTGCGTGAGCATTTACAGCGTCCGCTGCAACCCGAGGTGCTGCAGGCCACCGGCATCCTACCGCGTGAGATCGCGGGCGAAGAAACTCACCGCGAGCATCTCGAAAAGAAACACGCGTGAAGGTCACGCTGGACATCAATGTTTTGCTGGATGTGTTCCAAAAACGCGAACCACATTACGTGGCCTCGGCCCAAGTGGTCAGCCTGGTGACGGCGGGGACACTGGCTGGCGTATGCCCGGCACATGGGTTGACGACGCTCTATTATCTGGTTCGCAAACATGCATCTAAACCGGACGCTGAGGGTGCGATGGATCAAGTGCTGAGGCATTTTCAAATCGGCAATCTCGAAGCGGCTGACTGGGAGGAGGCGCGGCGGCTCCCGATGCCTGATTTTGAGGACGCGGTAGTGGCGACCGTGGCCAGGGTAACGGGATCGGCCTTCATCATCACTCGAAATCTAGCCGTATCTGGACTTGGTCCGGGAACTGTGCGAGTCCGGCCGGGATTTTCACCAGCGCGGCTGGTCGCTGGGCACCAGCAGCAATTTTAGCGTGGTGGTGAGCCGGAACCCGCTCGTTCTCCTCATGACGGGCAGCGGGTTCGACAAGGGCCGGCTGGAACCCGCGCAGTTTACCCTCGTGGACGCGGACGCCAAATCCCTGGACCCCGCGTTGCCCCGGCCATCGGCCGAGGCGCTGCTCCACATCGCGCTCGCGCGGGCGGGCGGCGCGGGCTCGGTGCTGCACACGCATTCGGTGGCGGCCACGGTGCTGTCCGAGGCCTGCCTAGCGCGCGAGGAACTGGTGATCGAGGGCTACGAAATGCTCAAGGGGCTGGCGGGCATCACCACCCACGAATCGCGGGTGGCGCTGCCGGTGTTCCCCAACACACAAGACATCGCATCGCTGGCCAAGGTGGTGGAAGGCTGCCTGACCGGGGGTACGGACCCCATCGAGCATGGGTTTCTGATGGCCGGTCACGGGCTTTACACCTAGGGCGACTCGATTCCGTCGGCGCGCTGGCACGTTGAGGTGCTGGAATTTCTTTTCCAAGTTGTAACACAGAAGCAATTGTTATTTGGCGGCGGCTGAGTTATTTGATGATGGTTTAGCCTTTGCCATGGCCATTGTTCGCATTTTTAAAGAGGACTGGGCGCTCCACGCGCCGGGTGAAATCCGAGATTTTTTGCGTCCGTTCGGCATTGATTACGACTGCTGGCCGGTGGCTGGCCGGGTAGATCGCGACGCCTCGGCGGCGGAAATCCTCCAGGCCTACGCGCCCGAGGTCGAGACCTTGAAAGCCCGGGGCGGCTACATCACCGCCGATGTCGTGGATGTCACGCCGGAGGTGCCCAATCTCCAGGCCATGCTGGACAAATTCAACAAGGAACACCGCCACGCCGAGGACGAAGTCCGCTTCGTCGTCAAGGGCCGCGGAATTTTTTACGTCCATCCCGAGAACAACGCCAGTCCGCTGTTTTCCATCCAAGTCGAGGAGGGCGACCTGATCAATGTGCCGGCGGGGACCAAACACTGGTTTGATCTCTGCGCCGACCGGACGATCCGGGCGATCCGCCTCTTCCGGGAAAAGGCCGGGTGGACGCCGCTGTACACCGGCGACGGCATTGCCAGCCAGTTCGAGCCGCTGTGCTTCGGGCCGAGCTATCTGCCGGGCGGCGGTTCGGCCGTGGAAAAGCTTGCCCCCCTGCCGCTGCTGCGCGAACTCCGATCCTTCTCAGCCGGGGGGCAGACTGCCCGGCCAGCCCCAAGCCAGGCAATCCAATTTGGCGGCGCGCTGATACTGCTGGACATCGAAGGCACGGTGTCCCCGCTCGCCTACGTTCATGACGTGCTTTTCCCGTATGCGCGGACCCAGCTCGTTTCGTTTCTGGAACGACGCAGGACGGAACCGGAGGTGCTGGCCGCCGTGGAAGCGATGTTCGCGGAAGCCCGGCCGGACGCGCCCGTCTCCAGCGCGTCACGGATGACGTCCGATATTGCGGCTCTGGCCAACGAGCTGATGGACCAGGACGCGAAGCAAACCGGACTGAAACAGTTGCAAGGTTTGATCTGGGAAGAGGGCTTTGCCAGCGGCGCGCTGAAGTCGGTGGTGTTCCCGGACGTGGCCCCGGCGCTGGCGGCCTGGGTGGCGGCCGGGCGGAAGGCCCATATCTTTTCCTCGGGCAGCATCCATGCCCAGCGGCTCTTTTTCCGTCACACGGCGGCCGGCGATTTGAGCGGCAATGTGACCGGCCACCACGACACCACCACCGGCCCCAAACGCGCCCCCGCCAGTTACGCCGCCATCGCGGCGCAGGCCGGGGTGACGCCGGGCGAGATGTTGTATGTCAGCGATGTCGTGGCCGAGCTGGATGCCGCGCGCGCCGCCGGTTGCGCCACCGCGCTCGCCCTGCGTCCGGGCAACGCCCCGAACCCGCCGCACCCGCACCCGGTGCTTCACTCCTTCGATGAAATTGAAATTGCCTAGTCCCTGGCGCGCATGAAAATCCAGGGTATTCCCCGTCGTTCCATTGAGATCGTTCCCGGCGACCGCACCGTGCGGATTTTGGACCAGACCGTGCTCCCCCACGAAATTGAATGGCGCGAGCTGGCGAGCCTTGAAGCCGTGCTGGAGGCCATCAAAGTCATGCGCGTGCGCGGAGCGCCACTGATTGGCGCCACGGCGGCCTATGGTTACTTTTTCGCCCTGCGCGACGACGCCGGCGATACGACGGTCAAGACCGCTTACGACCAGCTCCTAGCCACGCGGCCGACGGCCGTTAATTTACGCTGGGCCCTGGACCGCGTTCGCCGCGTGGTGGCTTCGCTCGCCCCGGCGGACCGGGCGGAGGCGGGCGCGCTTGGCGAGGAGGACGTGCGGACCAATCATGCCATCGGCGCGCACGGGTTGGAGCTGTTTCGCGCGGTGGCGGCGCGGAAAGCCCCCGGTTCCGGGCCCCTCCAGATCATGACCCATTGCAACGCCGGCTGGCTGGGTTGTGTGGACTGGGGCACCGCCATCTCCCCCATCTATCAAGCCCACGATGCCGGAATGGATGTGCACGTCTGGGTCAGCGAAACCCGGCCGCGCGGCCAGGGTGCCTCGCTCACGGCGTGGGAACTCGGTCAGCACGCCGTTCCGCACACCTTAATCGTGGATAATGAAGCCGGTCATCTCGCCCAGCGGGGTTTGGTGGATTTGATGATCGTCGGCGCGGACCGCGTCAGCGCCCGGGGCGACGCGGCAAATAAGATTGGCACCTACCTCAAGGCCCTGGCGGCCAGGGCGCATGACATCCCCTTTTATGTCGCGTTGCCGGTGAGCACCATTGACTGGAACATCATGGACGGCATCGAGGAAATCCCCATCGAGCAGCGTTCCGGCCGCGAAGTGACACACGTGATTGGCCTGGCGGCGGACGGACGGCGCCAGGAAGTCCTCATCACGCCCGCCCGCACCACCGCGCGCAACGACGGCTTCGACGTCACCCCGGGCGGCCTGATCACCGGCTTGGTCACCGAGCACGGGGTTATTGCGGCCAGCGCGGAAGGACTGGCCGCGCTGGCGGCGGAACTGAGTTGGGCCAAAGCGTAGTCGCCGGCCGGTCATTCCCAAACCCGTGGACTGGCCGTTATCCGCGAAAGATGTCGAACGGCTCAATTTTGAGCACTTTGCGAATGCCAATGTAACTGGAGATGCCCGCAATGAGCAGGACCATGCCAAAGGCGAGGCCCAGATTGCCAAACGTGATCATCGCCGCATAGTTCGGCAAGCGCGATCGGGCAATCTCGATCATCAGCGTCACCATGCCGATGCCCAGGCCGTAACCGATCAGGGCCGTGAAGAACGCCATGAACAGGATCATATACACCAGTTCCCGGTTCTTGGCCCCGATGGCCTTTAATGCGCCGAATTTTTCCAGATTTTCGAGAATGAACGTGTAAAAGGTCTGGCCGGAAATGGACAGCCCCACGACAAAAGCGATGATGGTCATCAGCAGGATGTTGGTGCCAATGCCCGTCTGGTAGGTGTAATAATCGGTGATCTGCTGGTTAAATTCATCCTTGGTCAGGACCAGATAACCGAGCCGGGCAACCTGCTGTTTGATCCCGGCAATAGCGGCGGCATTCTTCGGCTGGACCAGCACGTATGACAGAGTAAACCGAGTCGAGGGAATGTATTCGATGGCGCGGTGGTAGGTGGTGTACAGGGTGGGCGTGCCATTCAATCCATTGGAAGCCACCCGGGCAATCCCCACGATCTTGCCGCGATGGTCATTAAGCTCGAACGTGGTACCCACTTTGGGATTACCGAGCTTCGAGAATTCCGCGTCGTCCACCACGAAAAAGGTGTTGTCGGCATAAATGTCCTGGATGTTGCCCTGCTCCAACTCGGGCCGGCCGAACAGACTTTCATCGTCCAGTCCGACGACATTGACGCCCTGCCAGACGCCGCTGGCGAGCTTGACCAGCGCGCCGCCCATGAAGAGCGGCACCGCGTAGCTGACCCCGTCCATACTGCGCGCCGCGTCCAGCACATAGTCGGGCATCGGAATGGGGCTGGTGGCGGTGTTGACCGCGGGGTCCATGATCCACATCGCCGCGCCGATATTAGTGACCGGCGAAAACGCGCGGTTAAGAATGCCGGCGAACATGGCGGTCATTTCCATCATCAAGAACACGGCGAAAGTGATCCCGATCAGCAGCGCGGAGAACTTGCCCCGGTCATTCACCAGCAGTTTGAAACCGATGCGCAGAATGCCGCTGTACCTCACGAGGCACCCCCATTGCCCGCCGGCATCGGGGCGTTCCACCAGCCGCCGCCCAGGGCCGTGAACAAGGCCACCGTGTCCTGATGGCGCAGCGCGACCGCCTGGAGCCAGCCGATGGTGGCTGTGTGATATTGAATATCTGCCGTGAGCAGGTCCAGGTAGTTGACCAAACCGGTCTGGTAATTGGCCTGCAACAGCGTGAGATTCTCGGCGGCGGCCTGCCGGGCGGCGGTCTGCGCTTGGAGCGCCTCGGCATCGTGCTCCAGCGCGTTCAGAGAATCCGCGACCTGGGCGAAAGCGCCGAGCACCGTGGAACGGTAACTGGCCGCCGATTGCTGGTAAACGTCCTGGGCCGCCTTCCGCCCGTACCACAAGCTGGTGCCTTGAAACACCGGGATCGTGGCAGATGGACCGATGCTCCAGAACTGGCCACTGGCGGCGGTCAGGGCCGACAGATTGCCGAAACTGGAACCGGCGGTGCCGTAGGTGCCGCTGATGTTGATGCTGGGAAACATGGCGGCGGTGGCGACGCCGATTTTGGCGCTGGCGGAATGCATCTGGGCCTCGGCGGCCAGGATGTCCGGACGCTGATGGACCAGCGCGGAAGGCAGGCTGACCGGCAGGTCCGCCGGCAGGGTGAGGTTGGTCAGCTCCAGATCGGGCAGGTTAACCTGCGCGGGCAACACCCCTTCGAGCGTGGCCAGCAAATGTTCGGTCTGGCTGACATTCTGCCGCAGGGGCGCCAGCAGCGCCTTATTGGCGGCGATCGTACTGCGCAGGCTCAACACGCTGGCGTAAGCCACTGTGCCGGCGTGAACTTGCTGCTCGGTGAGCTGTAATTGCTCCTGTTCCATGACAATCAGTTCCTGCGTGGCGCGAATTTCATCCGTATAAGCCGCCCGGGCAATGCAGGTGTTCACCACGTTGGCGGTCAGCGCCAGACAGGCGGCCTGGCTTTCGTCACGCTGGTAGTCAGCCAAGGCTCGCAAACTTTCCACCGTCCGCCGCGATCCGCCAAACACGTCGAGCGCGTAACTGATGGTGCCGCTTGCGGTGACGAGACTGAACGTGCGGCCGGAGGCGGAGGCGCCGGACTGGGCCGCCGATACCTTTTGCCGGGTGGCGGACAGGCCCGCCTCCAATTGCGGATAGAACACGCCATAACCGGCGCGCAGGTTGTCCTGGCTCTGCCGCAAGCTGGCCTCGGCCGCCTGGAGGGTGGGATTATTGGTCACCGCCAGCCAGACTACCGCGTCCAGTTGCGGCGAGCCAAACAGCCGCCACCAGTCAGAGGGTAGCGGCACTCCGACGATGAACTGTTGCGCCCGGCCATCCGCCACCACGGTGGCGGCAGCGGGAGTTTCGCGCGTGTAACGATCCGTGTCCGGCGGCGCGGGACGGACAAAATCCGGGCCCACGGCGCAGCCGCCCAAGAGCGCCAGACCAAGGACAGGCAGTACCCCGTGGCGCATGGAAAATGGAAGTTTATTCATCGCCAGACCCCTATTTTTGACCGATGAAAACATCCACCATTTGTCCCGGATAAACGGGCGCGTCCTTTTTTTCAAACCGGAAAATCACCGGCAGCACCCGCAAATCCACCTGTTCCTGCTTTTGATTTGACAGTTCAATCTTGGGGGAGACATAGGGTTGCACGCGGACAAATTCCAGCGGCACCTTGATCCCGGTGCCGATGATTTGCATTTGCGCCTGAAGGTGAAAGACGGTGGGCAGTTTGGAGACCAGAATCTCATCCACAAAACATCGCACCTGCATATGCTCTTGCGGTCCGCTCATGATCACCACCGGGTCATATAATTCCGTGTACGTGTCATAGTCACCCTGCGACGACACGTAGCCGCCGACAGTGGCGTTGACGGCCAGCACCACGCCGTCCACCGTGGCTTTTATCGAATACTTTTGCAACAGCGCGTCCGCCGCCGCCCAGGCCGACTGGAGCGCGTCGGCTTGTTTCTGCTGGCTGGCAATATCGTAACTCCACGCGCCGGCCTTGGTGAGATCATATTGCTTGCGGGTCACGTCCAGGGTGGCCACTGCCTGCGCGACGGCGTCGCGGGCCGTGTCCAGCACGGTCTGGCTGATGGATTTCGGATTCAGGTCATAGGAGGCCTGGTCCTTGTCATATTCATCGCGGGCGACTTTCAGACTGGATTCGGCCAGCGCCACCTGTGCGGCGGCAATGGTCAGCGTTTCCGGGCGCGGCTCGGCTTTGAGTTCGTTCAAGAGCGTCAGGGCGGCATCGGCCTGGGATTTCAGTTGCGCCGCCGTGGCGCGCGGCACGGAATCATCAATATCGAAGAGCGGCGTGCCGGCCTTCACCGACTGGCCTTCCTGCACCAGCACGCGGGTGATCGGACCGGAAACTTCCGGAAAGAGATTGAGATTGGCGCCGCTCGCCTGGTCGCTCTCGATCATGCCGTTGGCATAAATCGCCGACTCATAGGGATTGCTGACCGGGGTGAACACCGGCGGTTGCGCCTTCCGCGCCTGGCCAAAGAAGTAGGCGGCGACCAGGCCGGCCACGATGCCAATCAGGGCCAGGGTGAAAATGATTTTGTTGCCAAAAGCCGTTTTGGGAGCGGCGGCCTTGACCTCGGGCTTGGACTCATCCGGCTTGGTATCGCGGGTCAACGCCAGCGCCTTGGGATCCGCTTTGGGTTTCCCGGCAGTGGCGGGAGATTTAGGCGGCTCCATTGCGGCCGCCGGTTTGGGCGCCGGGGTCTTGGCTTCGGCGGGGAGGGCGGCTGGCGGCGCCGCCGGGGCTTCGGGCGGTTTGGCTTCCGGTTTGGATTCGTCTGGATTCATTCGGTTCCACTTTCCTGGTCATGGGCGGTGAGGTGGCCGTCCTCCATGTGGAGAATCCGGTCAGCGTATTCGTTGATGCGCGCATCATGGGTGACGATCATGATGCAGCGGTTTTTATTCAAAATTTTCTCTTTCACAAAAGCGATGATCATCCGGCCGGTGTCGCCATCCAGCGAGGCCGTCGGTTCATCGAAAATCAGAATCTCCGGCTGGCTGATAATCGCGCGCGCAATTGCCACCCGCTGCTGCTCGCCGCCGGACAGTTTCACCGGCAGAATGCCCCCCTTCCCCTTCAGCCCGACAATCTCGATATATTGATTGGCCTCGGCCACCGACTGGTTCCAATCGTGCTGTTTTAATATCAGCGGGATCGCCACATTCTCGGCGGTCGTCAGGCGCGGAAAAAAATGGTAGTCCTGGAACACAAATCCAATCGTGTTCAGCCGGAAATCCGCCAGTTGGTCATTCGTCAGCGTCCAGATATCCGCTCCCTTGACCATGACGGTGCCGGCGTTGGGCCGCAAAATCCCGGAAAGCATGCTGAGCATGGTGGTCTTGCCGCTGCCGGAAGGCCCGACAATGAAGAGCATCTCGCCGAAATGCGCGACCAGATTGACCTCGTCTACCGCGATCACCCGGGTCTCCCCCTCGCCAAACCATTTGGTCAGACCCGTGGCGACAATGGCCTCGTCCGCCCCGGTCGGGCCGGCGTCAGGATTCATAGTCCTTGATGGTCGCGCGCTTCAAATGTCCTCCCCCTACCTCCCTGGCCCGAAAAATTCAACTGGTTACCGACCGCGCGCTGCAATGTTGGGGTAACGTCCATCCGCCTTAAGATATGCGGACGGGCCCGGCCGGGCCATGGGGTGTTTACCCCACAGCAATGCAACGATCACTGGGTCTCTTTGCCTGCCCCCTGGCCCCCAATCCCCAAGTCCCCTCATGGCCTTCCGACTCCTGCCTTCCGGCCCTGAATTCTGACTCCCCAGCTTTAAGGATAAATACGCCCATTTTCCCCACTTTTTGATTTTCGTCCAAAGGGTGTCAACACCTATTAGTAGTACCCCGCTAAAAAATGTGCCCCATATGGTGTGTTTTTTCTTTACAACCAAAACCTCGTTTGGTTGGCTCTGTACAGATCATGTATCTTAAGAATTTAACGGTTTTCGGCTTCAAATCCTTCGCGGACAAGACGTCGCTGAATTTCCAGCCGGGCGTCACGGCGATCGTCGGTCCGAATGGCTGCGGCAAGTCGAATGTGTCCGATTCCATCCGCTGGGTGCTGGGCGAACAATCCGCCAAGGCGTTGCGCGGGGGCGAGATGGCGGATGTGATCTTTAACGGTACCGATACCCGGAAACCCATGGCCATGGCCGAGGTTTCGCTCACTTTGGGCGGGGTGGATGCCGAGCATTTGCAGGCCGCCGGGGTGGAAGTGGCCTATGACGAGGTCACTCTGACGCGGCGCATTTACCGCGATGGCGGCAGTGAATACTTCATCAATCGCACCTCCTGCCGGTTGCGGGACATCCAGCAGCTATTCATGGGCACCGGGGTCGGGCGCACGAGCTATAGCATTCTGGCGCAGGGCCATATCACGCAGATTCTTTCCAGCAAACCCGAGGATCGCCGCCTGATTTTCGAGGAAGCCGCCGGCATCACCAAATTCAAGAGCCAGAAGAAGGAATCGCTCCGCAAGCTCGAGGCCACGGACCAAAACCTTCTGCGCGTCGAAGATCTCATCCGCGAGGTGAAGCGCCAGATCGGGTCGCTCCAGCGCCAGGCTGGCAAGGCGCGGCGCTACAAGCAGTTGGCGCTGGATCTCGAGCATTTGGAAACGCAGTTGGCCCGCCATCAATATGATGTGCTGCAAGTGGCCATTGCCGAAAAACAGGCACAGGCCGAGCAGTTGCGGGTGGAGATTGAGACCACCACGAGCGACATCCAAAAGGGTGAGGATGAAATCGGTCAGTTGCGCGCGCGGCTCAGCGAATTGGAGCATGAGGTCGCCGCGTTGCAACAAAAAGGGCTGGAATTAAAATCCGGCATTGACCGCCACGCCAGCCGCATTCATTTCAACGAGGAACGTCTCCGCGAATTGGAATCCCAGAATGGCAAAGCCCTGGCGGACATCGCCCAGGCCGAGGAACGCCAGGCCGCCGCCGTCACGGATCTGGCCTCGGTCACCGAGGGGCTGGTCTCCTCCGAAGCCGCGCTGGCGGGTCATCGTGAAGCCCTCGAAGCCAAGCTCGAATCCGTGCGCGCCGTGGACACTCAGTTGCGCCAGCGCCAGGAGGAACTGCGCCAGGCCCAGTCCGCCGCGTTTGCCGCCGCCCAGACCTTGAGTCGCGTGCGGAATGAGATCAACACACTGGACCTCCAGAAACAGGGCAACACCGTTCGCCTGGAAAAGCTCGCCTCCGAAAATGTGCAATTGGAGGAGGAACGTGCGCGGTTGGAAGTGCGCCTGCTCGAATTCACGGCCACCGTGGAGGAGGAGAAGCTCCTCGCCCAGACCAAACGCGGTTCCGTGGAGGAGCGCCAGACCCGGCTGCGGCAATTGCAGACCGAATTGCAACAATCCTCGCAGGAGCAGGACAAGCTGCTGCAAAAGCAGGCGGAAAAACGCTCGCGCCTGCATGTGCTCGAACAATTGGAAGGGGCGCATGAAGGCTTCAGCCCGGGCACCCAGGCCGCCTTGCGCCAGTCGAAATCGGTCATTGGCTCGCTCGTGGATCACATTCGCGTGCCCGACCAGTACGTGGTGGCAATTGAAAACGCGCTGGGCCACCACTTGCAACTGGTCCTCACCGAGCAACCGGCCGCGGCCCAGGAAATTCTGGCCGGCTTGTCCGCCAATAAATCCGGCCGCGCCAGCATTGCCGCCCTGACCCTGGCCCTGCCGGTCGAATTGCCCGCCGTGCTGCCCGCCGCTCCCGCCAGTGAAGGCGCGCCGGGCGAACCCGCCGCGCCGGTGACACCGATTGTTCACGCCCTGAGCGTGGTGCAGGCGGATGCCGCCGTGGAAAATCTCCTGCGCGCCCTGTTGGGACGCACGTACATCACGTCCGACCTGGCTGCGGCCACCGCGCAAATGCAGAACGGCCACGCGGGCTGCGATTTCGTCACCCTGGCCGGCGATTTGTTAAGCCGCAACGGGGTGTATACTGGAGGTTCGCTCAATGGCGCGGCCAACAGCAAGGCGCCGTCCTCGATTCTCGGCCGGAAAAACCAGATCAGCGAATTGTCGGCCGAGCTGGCTGTCATCCAGGAACAGGTCGCCGAAGCCAGCCGGCGCCGGGGCACGCTGCTGGGCGAGCAAACGGAATTGCAGGCCGGCCTGCAACAGGCGCAGACCGAGTTGCGCCAGCAGGAGGTCGCCATCGCCACGCGCGAAGGCGAGTTCAAGGCCCTGACCACCTCGCAACGCCTGCTGCTGCAAAAAATTGACACCGTCGGCTTTGAGGTGCAGAACCTGACCGACCAGTTGGCCGAAGGCTTGCAAAAGCGCGGCGCGCTGGGCGTGCAACTGGCCGAACTGGAAGCCACCGAACGCTCCGGCCAGGAGCGCGTGGCCACGCTGACCACCGACTTGGAGGCCTTGCGGACCGAGCGCGATGCAGCCAATGGCGCGCTCACGGAAAACAAGGTTTCGCTCGCCGCCCAGGAGCAGTTGCTCGCCTCCTACCGCCAGCAGCGCATCACGCTCGAGCGACGGATTCAGGAACTCGGCCAGTTGGTGGACCAGCGCCGGCACGACATGGCGTCCGTGCTCAGCCGCCGCGAGCAGTCGGAACTGGAAATCCAGGAATCCCGCACCCAGGCCGAACGTTTGGAGCACGAACGCGAACTCGTCAGCCAGCAAACCGCGGAATGCGTGGGCCGCCAGCAGGCGCAACAATTGGAAATCACGCAACGCGAGGAACAGTTGCGCGGCCAGCGCCGGCGGTTGTCCGAGATCCAGGCCCAGCGCGGCGGCATTGAAATCGAGTTGGCCCAAAAAGCCATGTCCGTGCAGAACCTCTGCGAGAAGATCCAGCAGAAGTATCACGTCGCGCTCGAAAACGTGCGCAGCGAGTGCATCACCATCACCCTGGCCGACGAAGGGCCGGCCAAGGTGGAAACGCTCACGCCAGAACAAATGGCCGAGGCGGGCGCGGCCACCGATTGGACCGCCGTCGCCGCCCAGGTGGAATCCTTGACCAGGAAGATCGAGGACATCGGGCCCGTCAACCTCGTCGCCATCGAGGAATACGAGGAGACCGAGCAGCGGCATCAATTCCTCACCCAGCAGTTCGACGACCTCGTCAATGCCAAAACCCAGTTGCTGGAAATCATCAACCGCATCAACGGCCAGACGCGTCAGATGTTCCTCGAGACGTTTGAGAAGATTCGCGACAATTTCCGGGCCATGTTCGTGGACGTGTTCGGCGGCGGCAAGGCCGACCTCGTGCTGGCCGACGCCAGCGACGTGCTGGAAAGCGGCATTGACATCGTGGCCCGCCCGCCGGGCAAGCAATTGCAGGGCATCTCGCTGCTCTCCGGCGGCGAGCAGACCATGGTGGCCGTGGCGCTGCTGTTCTCCATCTACCAGGTGAAACCCAGCCCCTTCTGCGTGCTGGACGAGCTGGACGCCCCGCTGGATGAGTCGAATATCAATCGTTTCGTCAAAGTGCTCCAGCGCTTCCTGCACACCTCGCAGTTCGTCATCATCACGCACAACAAACGCACCATCGGCATGGCGGACGTGCTGTACGGCGTGACAATGGAGGAGCACGGTGTGAGCAAGATCGTGAGCGTGAAATTCCACCAGGCCGCCGAGCTGCCGCCCACCTCCACCGCCACCTCGAACGCAAAGGCACTGGAACCAGTGGCGGTCGAGCCGCCCGCCGCGCCGGTGGAGCCGGAGACCGTCCCCGCCGGGGAGTTGGCACCCGAAACGCCGGCGAGTTAGGCCGGGTTTTCGCTGGCCAACCCCTTGGACTGCGTAGCGCCGACTGGCAGTCGGCTGTATCGCGGATTGGCAATCCGCAAGCCGTTCGCACTTCCAACTCGCCGCGTTTCGCTGGGCGACGGACGATAATTCTCCCTCTCCCCAAGGGAGTCGCCATGATCTTGCGTTCCCCACCGGGCATGAAAGGCCCTTGTCCCTGTAGGCCGTGTGCCCTCACCCGGCGTTGCGAGCGCCTCGGCGCGAGCATAATTTCTTCGCTCCATGGCATTTTCACAGTAGCGGGCAGGGGTGAGGGGAAAGCGCTCAAACGGCCGGGTGGCGTGGGCAAATTACCATGCTTTTTCAAGAAACAATCTTGGTTCCTTGGCCGCAACACCTTTTCCCCAGCCCCGTTCGGGGCGAAATCTATGTAGCCATCACCGCCCCATAAATTATCCAAGCTCCGCAGGAGCGGCATCGTGGTCTGAGACCTGGGCGGTTGGCGAAGGCCAAATCGGCTCTTGGCGTTTAATGGTGAATGGCGTATGCTGCCTTGCGGAAGAAAAATGCATCATGAGCGTCACGGTTGAATTGGATTTGCCCGAAGGACTCATCCGGCAAGCGCGCCAAATGGGTTTGCTGGAAAGTCGTCGAATGGCGGAATTGCTCTCCGAAGAAGTGCGTCGCCGGAATGCCGGACAGCAATTGAAACAAGTGCTGGACGAGATTCGTTCCCTGCCGGGAGAACCTCCGACCTTGGACGAGATAGACGCTGAGATAAAGGCCGTCCGTGCCGAACGGCGAGCGCGTGAAACTCGTCATTGATGTCAATGTGCTGGTCTCGGGCTCACTCTGGAGCGGCAATCCCGCCAGATTGGTGGATGCGTTGCGCTTCCAGCCTTGTCCTGGCGGAATTCGAGGAAGTGATTCAACGGGAGAAATTTCAGCCGCGATTGCAACAAAAAGGCCAAAGCGCGCAGGAATTGATTTCACGGTTCCGTGCGGTGGCCCTGATCGCGGAAGGCTCCAGCATCCCGGTGCCTGCCACCCTGCGCGACCCCGATGACCTCCATGTTTTGGTCTGCGCCGTCGGCGCGGATGCCGATGCCATTGTCACCGGCGACGATGATCGGCTTTCGTTGGCAAGGTTTGAAGGCATACCGATTTTGACCGTCCGGCAAGCACTCGAAAAACTTGGAATATCCGCACTCTGATTACGCCAGCCTGTCCACCCGGTATCATTCACCGTCCATGCGCTGGCCAACTCCTTGGACTGCGCCGGCAGAGCGGTAGCGGCGATGGCGCTTTTCGCACGACTGCCTATCAGGGTGTCTTTGTGCCAAGGAGTGCGCCGCTTTGCTATTTTCCGCCTCCCCTTCAACCCCCGGCTTGCCAGCCCGTCCCCCCCGCATTACCTTCAGTCCATGCGTGAGGATGCCATTATAACCAAATTATTCCCGCAGGCGAACCGTGCCCCGTTTCGGCACGAGGCTAAAAGTTAAAATCCATTCCCCGGGTTGCCCATCCCTCATGTCCCCCCAAGAATCCGTCAACTTCATCCGAGACCAAATGCCCGCCGGCGGGCTGTTTGCCGGCCTGGAGTGGAAGACCTCGCCCGCGCCGTTCCCCTTGGGTGAACCGCTGGCGAAGGAAATCGAATCCCTCGGTCGCGTCCTGCTGCAATTTTATCGCGCCGTCAATTTGCTCTACCGCAAAAGCGCCGAGGGCCGGCAACCGGAATGGATCGCCCGCTGGCTGGACCTCGGCAAACCGGCGGAGTTGATCGCCCGGCAACGTTCGGCCGCCTTCAAGAACGATCTGCCCCGGGTCATCCGACCGGACTTGCTCCTCACGGAAACCGGCGTGGCCATCACCGAACTGGACAGCGTGCCCGGCGGCATCGGCCTCACCGCGTGGCTGAACCAGACCTACTCCGCGCTGCCGGACGGCCAACCCGTGCTGGGCGGGGCGGATGGAATGCTCACCGGGTTTGCCAGTATTTTTGGCGATGCGCAACGGGTTCACCTCGTGGTCTCCGAGGAAGCCGCGACCTACCGGCCGGAAATGGCGTGGGTCGCCGCGCAATTGGGCGCGGACCGTTTCCAGGTGCGCGACGCCACCTTCACCGGTTTTCAAGACGGCGACGCCGTGTACCGGTTCTTTGAGTTGTTTGATCTGGCGAATGTGCCCAACAGCGCCCGGATTTTTGATCTGGCCGCCGAAAAACGCCTCCGCCTCACCCCGCCACCCAAGCCGGTGTTCGAGGAAAAAATGCTCTTTGCGTTGCTCTGGAACCGCAACCTCCAGGAATTCTGGCGGCAGGAACTCGGCGAAGGCTTTCTTAAGCAGCTTAAAAAACTGACCCCGTACACCTGGCTGGTGGACCCTGCGCCCCTGCCGCCGCACGCGGCCATTCCCGAACTCAATCTCACCGACTGGCAGCAACTAAAACTCCTGTCCCAAAAAGATCGCGACCTCATTTTGAAAGTCTCCGGGTTTTCGGAAAACGCCTGGGGCGCGCGCGGGGTTTATCTGGGCAGCGATTTGTCGCAGGCGGACTGGAGCGCGGCGGTGGACGCGGCGTTGCGGAATTTTGCCACCTCGCCGAGTGTCTTGCAGCGCTTTCACAAACCCGCCCTGGTGGACGCCGGCTGGTTTGACCCCGCCACGTCGGCGGTGGTCCCCATCAAAGGCCGCGCGCGGTTGTGCCCCTATTATTTTGTGGCGGGCGAAGGCGACTCCGCCCGGCCCAAACTCGGCGGGGTGCTCGCCACCATCGTGCCGGCCGATAAAAAAATTGTCCACGGCATGACCGATGCCATTTTGGCACCGTGCTCCGCTTGAAGCCAGACCGGCAGCGGCGGGTTGCCCCAGCCCCGGAGCGCGCCCGTCCCCGGGCGCAGCAACATCGCAATCCCGTCAGATGAAGGATTGTATCCCTCACCAAACGGCTGGTTTTCCGGCTTTCACCCTTGGGCAACCAAGTTTCTGAACTTCCGCCAAATTCATCGTGGTTCGGTGCCAAACCAGTGGCGGAATCGCTCCCTGCGTGATTCGCCAAACCCAATGGAACGGGGGGAGAGGGGGGTTGACGAAGCTTTACGGATTTCGCTGGTCTTTACTAACATCTGTTCCTTATCTGATTTATTTTAAATGCTTTGCGAACCATCTTATGCCGAAAACAGGGGGTTTACCGGATCGATCGGTTTAGGCTGGCAAATCTTTATTTTTAAACGTCCGCCGGGCGGGCGGGCTATGTCAAAGATCCTCCTGCACCCGGACC
>Ga0182012_10003733_pt1 | contig 16102 bp, 17 predicted proteins | sample 612S2SmetaG_FD_120486 | JGI IMG/M metagenome (GOLD analysis project Ga0182012, IMG submission 120486) | Permafrost microbial communities from Stordalen Mire, Sweden - 612S2S metaG | ecosystem: Environmental > Terrestrial > Soil > Wetlands > Permafrost | place: Sweden: Stordalen | collected...
CTCGTGCGCACCGGCGTCGAAACCGTGCTGAATCCCTTCGACGAATACGCGATCGAAGCGGCGCTGCAGGTCAAGGAAAAGGCGGGCGCCGACGCCACGGTCACGATCGTTACGATGGCCCCCGACTCCGGTAAGGAAGTCGTGCGCAAGGCGCTGGCCATGGGCGCCGACGATGCGTTGCTGCTCAGCGATGCGGGATGCGCGGGTTCCGACGTGTGGGGTACGGCCTACGCCCTGGCCGCGGCCATCAAGAAGTACGGTTTCGATCTGGTCGTCACCGGCACCCAATCGACGGATGCGGGCACGGGCGAACTGCCCGGCGCGCTGGCCGAGTATCTGGGCGTTCCCGGGTTGACCTACGCGCGCAAGCTCGAACTCGACGGTACCACCGTCCGCGTCGAGCGCGAAACCGATACCGGCTACCAGAAGATTTCCGCGCCGCTGCCGGCGCTCGTCAGCGTGACGAAGTCCGCGAACGAGCCGCGCTATCCGTCGCTCAAAGGCATCATGGGCGCGAAGAAAAAGACGATCGCCGCGCTGACCCTGGCCGAGCTCGCGCTCGACCGGCCGATCGGCGGCGATGGGGCCAAGACCGAACTGATCGAGCTGGCCGATCCGCCGGCGCGCGGCAAGGCGCGCATCGTCGAGGCCGCCGACGGCGCCGACGGAGCGCGCATCATCGTCGAATTCCTCAAAGAGAAGAAGCTGATTTAAATGCGCGACGTCATCGTCTCCATCGAACATACCGCGGGCAAACCGCGCCGCGTCTCGCTCGAGGCCCTCAGCCAGGCGAAGGAAATTGCCGCCGCGCTCGGAGGCTCGGTCCACGCCGTCGTGCTGGGCAAGGGCGCACGCGAAGCCGCGGAGACGCTCAAGGGCTATCCCGCCGACAAGATCCATCTGAGCGAAGATGCCGATATCGATGCGTTTCTGCTCGATCCGCAAGTCGACTATCTCGAATCGGTGGCCAAAGCGGCGGGCCCGTCGCTCGTGCTCGTGCCCAACACGATGGTCGGCCGCGATATCGGCAGCCGGCTGGCCGCGCGGCTCGATGCGGGTCTCACCTCCGACATCGTCGGCTTGAGCGTCGACGGCGGCAAGGTCGCCTGCGTCTCGCCGAAGCTCGGCGGCATCACCGTCACGACGTGCGCCTTCCGGGGCGATTACGGCGTTGCGGCCATTCGCCCCAACGCCTTCAAGGCGGTGCCCGGCGCGGGTGCGGGCGAGATCGTCGAACTCGCGAAGCCCGCGGGCAAGACGTACGCCATCCGCATCGACGACGAAGTGGTCGAAGCCGCGGGCGAACTCGGCGTCGAGGAAGCCTCGACCGTCGTGAGCGGCGGCCGCGGCGTGGGCGGACCGGAGCCGTTCAAGACGATCCTCAAGGATCTCGCCGACGCGCTCGGCGGCGCCGTCGGCGCATCGCGCGCGGCGGTCGACGCGGGCTGGATTTCGCACGGCCACCAAGTCGGCCAGACCGGCAAGACGATCGGCCCGAACCTGTACATCGCGGTTGGAATTTCCGGCGCGATTCAGCACAAAGTTGGAATGCGCACGGCCGGTACCATCGTTGCTATCAATAAGGACGGCACCGTGCCGATCGGCGAGTTTGCGGACCTGTTGGTGGTCGGCGACCTCTTCGAGATCGTTCCCCAGTTGACCGCGTCGGTCAAAGAACTAGCCGCCGCCCACACCTGATCGGACATATGTTTTGAACGACTTGACCCGCGCGCTGGCCTGCGTTGCCATCGCGGCCAGCGCGACGTTTCTCTCCACGGCCGCCGTCTCCGGCGCGCCGCGACCGTCGCAACCCAACCTGCCGGGGCCGCAAGCCCCGGGACCGGCGCCCACCTCGACGGGCACGCCCGCGCCGCTTCCGACCGCGACGCCGGAGCCGGCCGAGGTCGCGATCCCGCGCCTCGAAGGTAAGATCAAGGACGATCCCAACAATCGTCCCGCGCTCGCGGAATTGGCCGGCTATTACCTAACGACCGGTCACCCCGACAAGGCGCTCGGCCTCACGCAACGGCTGCTCTCGCTGGGCGAGAAGACGGCCCAGGTGTATTACCTCGACGGCATCGCCAACCAGTCGATGGGGCGAATCAAAGAAGCGACCGAAGACTTCGAACAGGCGACAAATCGCGAACCGACCAACGCGCAGGTCTTGCTGACCTTGACCAATTTGTATCTGCAGACCAATCGCGTTGCGGATGCGGAGCGCGTGTCCAAGCGCGCGACGACGTTCAATGCCGGCGACAAGACGGCGTGGCTCAACTACGGCCTGGTTCTCGCGCAAGAAAAGAAATACGACGAAGCGCGCGTCGCCCTCGAATCCGCGGCCAAAATCGATCCGAAGGATCCCGAGCCGGTGATCATGGAAGCGCGTTCGTACATCGATCAAAATGCGCTGGCACTGGCCGGGCAACTCTACGATCGCGCGCTCGCGATCGATCCCAAGAGCCAGGAAGCACTCGTGGGCAAGGCGCGCCTGTTGGCCAACGAGCACGACGTCAAGGGTGCGATCGCAACCTACGAAACGCTGTTGCCGCTGATCCAAAGCGACGAGGGCAAAGCCGCGGTGAGCGTCGAGGAAGCGCGGCTTTACGTCGCCGAGAAGATGACGCCCGAAGCCGATGCCGCCATCAAGAAGGCCGTCGCGACCTATCCCAACGTGCCCGGCGTGCACGTCGCCTACGGCGACTATCTCAATTCGCGGAACGACCGCGCGGGCGCCGAACGCGAGTGGACGATCGCGCTGGGACCCAAGCACGATAACCCCGACGCCCTGCAGCGCTTGACGGCGCTCGCGCTAGCGCAGAATCAGACGCAGAAGGCGATCGATTACCTCAACCGGCTCGGCGAACTCTTGCCCAACCAGCCCGAAGTGTGGGCCGAAACGGCCCAGGTGCAGGCAACCGCCGGCCATTACGACAAGGCGCGCGACGCGTACCGGCGCTCGTTCGAATTGACCCGCTCGCCGCAAGCTCTGGCGGGCATGGCGGCTTCGGACTATCGTCTGCACAACTACAAGGAGTGCAGCCAGATCGGCGACGCGCTCGACAAGGGTGCGCCCGACTTCATCAAACAGGCGCCCGAGGTGCTCTACGTGATGGGCAAATGCTACGCGGCCGACCGGCAGCGCGACAAGGCAAAATCGGCGTATACCCGCTTCCTGCCATACCTCAAGCCGAACTCGCAAACGGCCAAGGAAGTGCAAAAGGAGCTAGCCGACCTCAACAGCGCGCCCGCGCCGAAGCCGACGGCCACGGCGAAACCGAAAGCGGCTTCGTCGCACTGACGCAATCGACGTGATCGTCGTTTACGACGAGGCCTTCACGCAGCATCTCGCCGGCGTCGAGCATCCCGAGTCACCCGACCGGGTCGCCGCGGTCGCCGCGCATTTGCTGCGTGAGGGTCTTTTCGAGCGGCGGCTCGACGCGCGCGCCGCGACCGACCGCGACCTCGAATTGGTGCACCCGGCCGCGTACGTCGAACGCGTCAAGCGCGATATCGACGCGCTCGGGCGCGGCGCCGGCTATCTGTCGACCGGCGATACGGTCATCGACTCTTCCTCGCTCGACGTCGCGCGGCGCGCTGCGGGCGGCGCGATCGTTGCGATGGAAGCCGCCGTTGCCGGAGACTGTGCGGCGTTCGCCGTCGTCCGTCCGCCGGGACATCATGCGGAGCCGGCACGCGGGATGGGCTTCTGCATTTTCTCGAATGCCGCGCTCGCGGCGCACGCCTTCGTTCGCGCTCGCGGAGGTCGCGTCTTGATCGTGGACTTCGATTACCATCACGGTAACGGCACGCAGCGCGCCGCGCGCGACGGCGTCTCGTTTCTATCGACTCACGCCTACCCTGCCTATCCCGGCAGCGGCGGTCCCGGCGATCAATCCCTGCGCGACGAATCGGCGGTGGTCAACGTGCCGTTGCCGCCGCACGAATACGGCACCGAAGCGTTCGTCGCCACTTGGCAACGCGTCTTGCCCGAGGTCGCGCGCCGGGTCCGGCCCGACCTCATCGTCGTCAGCGCCGGATACGACTTCGCCGCGGGCGATCCGGTCGGCGATCTCGGCGTCGATGCCGTCGGCGCTTCGGCCGCGCTCGGTGCTACGATCGCGCAGGTCGCGGCGACGTACTGCGGCGGGCGCGTGGTCTACGCGCTCGAAGGCGGTTACGACATCCCGACGCTCGCCCGCGCCGTGGCGGCGACGATCCGGGGGCACGAGTCGGCCACACCCGCGCAGGCCGAGTGGGCCGCCGTGCCCGGACCGCAACGGCTCTTGCTCGAGCGCGTCGAGGCTTCGTGGCCGTCCTAGTTTTCGTTTTACGTTTGGCTATCGGAGCGCTCTTGATCGTCGCGGCGGCGTTCAAGTTTCACGACGGACCGGCGGCCTCCGTCGAGGCCGTCGCAGGCTATCGCATTCTGCCGCCGTTGCTCGTGACGGCCCTCGGCGTTGCCTTGCCCTACATCGAGTTGGCGCTGGGCGGTTATCTGGTCTTGGGCCTTTTCGTGCGCATCGTGGCCTGGATCGTGACCGCCCAGTTCCTAGTATTTTCGGTGGCCGTCGCCTCGCTCGTGATCCGGCGCCTACCGGCCGACTGCGGCTGCTTCGGGTCGGGACTTCCTACGCCGCCGTCGTGGGGGCACGTCGCGGTCGACCTCCTGCTCGCCGTCCTGGCCGGGGTGATCGCGCGTTACGGACCGGGGATCTTCGCCGTGGACCGCTGGCTTGCGGGCGGTGACCGCGCCGCCGAAGCCGAAGAGTAACGCACGATGAATAGAGCCGAACGCCGTCAAGGTACTCCGTCGCGCGCCGAGCGCGAAGCCCAAGCCAAACGCCGCCAATTCGCACTCTACGGATCGCTCGCAGTTTTAGCGGTCGTCCTCATCGTGACGGTCGTGCTGATGTCGCGCGTGCCCAAGACGGCCTCCGACGCACCGATCACCGCATCGATCGCCGTGGGGCAGACGGCGCCGACCTTCTCGGTGTCGACGACGGACGGCCCCTTCGACTTGGCCAAGAACGGCGGAAAGCCGACGCTGCTGGAAGTCTTCGCGACCTGGTGCCCGCACTGTCAGCACGAAGTGCCGATCATGAACCGCCTCAACACGTCGTACAAAGGCAAGCTCAACGTCGTGGGCGTGGAAGGCAACGATCGGGGCATGGACGACACGAGCCCCGCGTCGCAAGCCGACATGATGACCTTCGTGCAGAAACTCGGCGTCACGTATCCGGTCGCCTACGATCCCGATCTCACCGTCGCCAAAGAATATCTGCAAAGCGGCTATCCCACGGTCGTGCTGATCGGCGCCGACAACAAGATACTCTCGATGGGCGGCGGCGAATTGCCCGAGACGAACATCCGCCAAGCGATCGATGCCGTGGTCGCCGGCAAGAAGCCGAACCCGACCTTCGGGCAGTAACGCGTAGCAGCCGAAAGACTTCTCGCGCGCTACGGAACGACCGACTTCGCGATCTCGACGAGTTCGGGCCGGAGTAGGTCGCCCACGAGTGCGAAGTGCAGGCCGTGCTCGTTCCAGGTGAGCAACGTCGTGGGGCCGTCTTCGACGTATTGCGCGTCGTGTCCGGAGAACTGCACCGTGCGCGGACGCAGCGTGCCGAAGTCGGGCGAAGCGCCGGTCGCATTTTCGAAAAGCGAGAGCGTGCGCAGGCCGTCGGAGTAGACTAGGTGTAACGTGCGCACGCCTCCGTCGATCGTCGTGGCGTTGCCGCTGACCAGGGCGAAGCCTTGCGGCAGATCCTTGGGCGTGTACGGTTTGAAGCCGGCCTCACGAATAGCTTTGTCGATATCGGCCGTGGGCATCGAGTAGTCGCGGCCTTTGGTCTGCTTGTAGCCGGCCGGCGCTTCGGTTGCGAAGATGCCCTCCGGCAGTGACGACGTGTACCGCAATTCTTCGAAACGCATTTGCGACGCGACCGCCCCGTTGGCGTGATACTCCTCGCGCTTGAGCACGAGGTGCGTCTGGCGATCGAGCCAGACGCGCACGACGCGCTCGCCCGTGTACTTGTTCATCAACACGACCGAGACGGTGGGCCTGCCCGCGACGCTGTCGGACGGCGTCTCCACGCACTTGTAATTCGTCATGGCCCGGTCGAAGATCGCATCGGCCGTGACTTGATCGGCGAACACCGGGTTGCGCGAAACGGTGACCACCGAGTGTTTCGGGTCGAACTCGTAACTCGCCGGGCCGCGCGTGATGATGTAATCGCCGTAGAGCGAGTCGGGCGCGACGAACCAGCGTCGCGTCGAAGAGGGCGCCAGGTGCTCGATCTTCACGATGTTCGCGTTGGCGCGGTTCGAAGCGAAGCGCACGGTTTCGAGCTGGCCCACGTATGAGATCTTCGCCGGAGCCTGCATGCTCTCGCGCAACAGCGTGCCCGCATCGGGCTCGGCGCCCGAGACGCTACCCAGCGCCGCGCCGACGAGGGTCAGCGCGAAGAGACCCGCAAGCGGGCGAACCCGGTCAGCGCGAGGCATCGGCGGCAGCCATCATCGCCAGCGGCGGCGCGTCGGCCGCCGCCGCCAGGTCGGCCGCATTGCCGATGTCGGCCGCCGAGGATTCGATGAGTTGGGCCGCCGTCGGACTCCGTTCGCCCAGCGGGTTTTGCGCTTGCTGCGCCGCGTGCTCTTCGAGGTAATAATTCGCCGAGACGTGCTTCGCCGGCGTGCCCGCGTACTGCGCGAGCGGCGCCGCGAAATAGAGCGCCACCACCGCAACCGCGGCGACGGGCACCGCGATCGCCGGGCGGAAGAGGCTCGCGAGTTGCGAGGCCAAGCTCGGACGGGCATCGCGAACCTGTTGCCAGATTTCTGCCGCGATCATCGAGGGAAACTCGAGCTCTTCCGCACGCGCCGTCGAGCGCAGGGCCTCGCCGAGCGCGGCCTCCGCTTCATACTCGCCGCGACAGGACGCGCACGACTCCAAATGGGCGTGGGCCAGCGCGTCGTCTTCCGGGGGAAGTTGACCGTGCAGGTAGTCGATCAGGAAGTCGTTGTTCAGGTGTTCCATCATGTTGGTCTTTGCGCTCGTTCGACGAGGCGCCGGAGGAGCGCGCGGGCCCGGTGGAGCCTCGATCGCACGGTGCCTATCGAGCACCCCATGATCTCGGCAATTTCTTGGTAGCTGTACTCTTCGATGTCGGCCAGGACCACGACTTGCCGTTGCTCCGCTGAGAGTTGGCCGAGGGCCTTGGAGAGCGGTTCGCCGAGCTGGCGCTCGACGTAGTCCTCGATCGGGGTAACCGCCAGGGGCCGCTGTCCCCCAAAATTCGCCGGAGCGTTGTCTTCGGGCAGCTCTTCTTGGAAACGTCCTTTTCGGCGCCGAAGTTCGTCCCGGTGCAGATTCGTGACGATTCTATAGATCCAGGAAAGGAAGCTCGTGCCCGGCTGGAAGGAACGCCATGCCCGGTAGACCCGGATGAACGCGTCCTGCGTCAGGTCGCGCGCGTCCGCCTCGTTGCCGGTCAAGCGGTAGGCAAAGTTGTAGGTCGCCTTGCCGTATTGCTGCATGGCCCTCTCGAGAAACGCCTTCTGCTCCGGCGTCGGCGGCTCGAGCGGGACTCGGGGAGCTCCCATTCGTCCGTTGCATTATCCCCCGCTCTTCGCCCCGCCTACGGATGCGCGCCCGTCGGCCGCAATTGGAGGCTTCGGCCTTAGGCGTGGCTAACGGCGAAGATAGGTAACCCTCACCCAGGAGTCCACAGTGCCGAACCGGGTGGCCTCGCGGCCGGTCGAACAAGAGCCCCTGCGACCCGCCCCGGTCGTAGGTACGTCGTCGCGCGGACGCTTCTGGGCTCGCCTCGCGGCCGTTGCCGGTCCGGGCCTGGTGGTCGCTTTCGCCGATACCGAAGCCGGCAGCATCACGACCGCCGCCAGTTCGGGCGCGCAGTTCGGCATGAAGCTCGTGCTGCTGCAGATCCTCTTGATCGTGCCGCTCTTCGTGGTGCAAGAGATGACCGTTCGCTTGGGCACGGTCACCGGCAAAGGCCACGCGCAGTTGATTCGCGAGAACTACGGCCTGCGCTGGGCTTGGGTGTCGCTGGGCACGATGCTCGTGACCAACTTCGCGGCGCTGATCACCGAGTTCATCGGAATCGCGGGCGCCGCGCTGATCTTCGGCGTCGACGCGCGGCTCATGGTGCTCGCAGCTGCGGCCATACTGATCGCGGTCTCGCTCAGCGGCGCCTACAGGCGCGCCGAGATGGTCGCGCTCGGACTCTGTTTCCTCGAACTCTTGTTCATCCCGGCCGCTTTTGCGGCGCATCCTTCGCCGCTGTCGATCTGGCGCGACGGCATACTCGGCTCGCAGCCGCTCGGCAATCAGGCCTATCTGCTCTTGGTCGCGGGCAACATCGGCGCGGTCATCATGCCCTGGATGATCTTCTATCAACAGAGCGCGACGGTCGATAAGAAGCTGAAGGTCGCCGACATGCCCTTCGCGCGCATCGACACAGCGCTCGGTTCGATCGCGACGCAGTGCATCATGATCGCGGTCATCGTGACCACCGCCGCGACGCTCTTCGTGCACCACATTCCCGTCGACGATGCGGCGCATGCGGCGCTCGCGCTCGTGCCGCTGGTCGGAAAGTTCGCGGGCGTCGCCTTCGGAGCGGGCCTGATCGGTGCGGCGATGCTCGGCGCGTTCGTGGTCTCGCTCGCGACGGCATGGGCCTTCGGCGAAGCCTTCAACTGGCCGTGTTCGCTCGACCATCCCTGTATGCAAGCGAAGCGCTTTTACGGGTTGTATTCCGTCTTGATCCTGGCCGCTGCGGGCGTCGTGTTGATTCCCGGGCTGCCGCTGGTCAAGATCACGATCTACGTGATGGCCTTCAACGCGCTCGTGCTGCCGATCGTGCTGGGGTTCTTGCTGGTGATGGCCAACGACGAGAAGATCTTAGGCGACCGCCGTAACTCGCGCATCGGGAATACGGTGGCCATCAGCCTGTCGCTTGTGTGCGTGGCGCTCGGCTTCTGGTACGGGGCGCTAACCCTGATGGGGCAAGGCTCCTAGCCGCATTGGTCGAGTAGCGGTCAGGATGAAGGGCGCGACGTAGAGTTCGCCGCCGCCGCGAAACTGCAGCCAGAGTTTGTACACGCCCGCGACGGGCGCGACCACGTGGAGCATCAGCGCGGGTGCGACCTTCGCGCCTGCGCTCAGTTCCGGCGGTTCGTCCATGTGCATGGAAGCCATCGACTGCATCGAAGTCATCGCCGACTCCGGGTGGACGTGGGAGTACGACAGCGTCTTGGCGTTGATGAACACCGCGTGCGCCGCGCCGCCGAGGTAGGGTTGGAGATCCGTCGCCGGCGCGCCGTTCTTCGCGATGCGCAGCGAGAGCATCGTCGGCTCTTCGGCGCGCAGCGTGAGGGAATCGAGCGTCACCGCATACGGTCCGGCGTGCACCGTGCGCGGCGTGGGCGTTAGGTCGGGCGCGGCCGGCTTCGCCGAACCGAAGTCGACGGGAAAACGAAAGACCTGCTGCCCCAGACCGTGCGGCACGGTGTCGGCATAGATCTGGTAGTTCGCGCCGCCGGCCGGCGGATGAAAGGGCAGCTCGAAGAGGCCGTCGGCATTGGGTTCCGGGTGCAGGTGCTCGAACGTCTTGAAATCGTCGGAGACGACGATGACGTGCATCCGTTTGGTCATCGCGACGTCGAAGTGGTCGAGCTGTTTGCCGTCGAGCCCGCTTTCCGTGAAGAGCAGCGTGACGTCGGTTGCCGAGCGATAGCGGACCACGAGCGTCGCGCTCGCCTTCGGCTTCTGCCCGGCGAGGGCGAACCGGCCCTCGACGACGGCCGTGTCGCCGCTCGCGTGCGCTCGCGCCGGGAACCATGCGACGGCGCCGAGCGCCATCGTTGCTTCGCAGAATCGCCGCCGCCGCATGGATGAGTGCTCCTCGTCTCGGAATGCCTAACGCACGCTAGAACGGCGCGGTCAGCCTCAAAGTGAAGCGCCTGCCCTCGAAGTACTGGGTGGTGTTGAAGCCGTTGTTGACCTTGATCAAGTAGCGGTCGTTGGTCAGATTCTCCACGCTCGCGTTGAATCCGACCGAGCCTTTCTTTTTCGCCTCGCGGCCCACCGAAGCGTTGAAGATCAGGTGCGGCGGCAGCCGGCCGGAGCCGTTTTGAAACTGCACCGGATAGCCCGTGCCGTACTGGGGCTGGAGCGAGGCGAAGAATTCCCGGCCTGCGCCGAAGACCTTCGAATAGTCGAGCGTCGCCGAGAACGTTTGATCGTGGTCTTCGGGTTGCAGGGTCACGTCGGCAATCCCGTTGAGGCAGCCCGGGGTGACCGGCGGGGGGCAGAAGAGGAACGTGCTCCCCGAGATGCCGCCGGCCAGCGACTGTGAGAGCTGGGTCGAGAAGAACATCGAATCGCCGTTGCTGAAGCGCGCGTCGACGCGGCCCTCCACGCCCTTGGCGATGCCGATCGTGTTGTTGTACACGGCGAAGATCGGCGTCGAGGCCAACTGCGTCGTGTCGAGCACGTTGGTCACGTCGCGCTTCCAGAAGTTGATGTAGGAGCGCACGTTGGGTTCGAGCTGGTGCGCGATGCCGAACTCGTAGTACGAATCGCGCTCGGGCTTGAGATCGTAGACCGGCGCCGCGCTCTGGCCGCCGGCCGTGATCACCGCGTCGGCGCGCGTGTCTTCGAGAAACGGCGCCGCGTAGAGGCGCCCGATGTAGAAGTGCAGGATGTCGAGCGGGTCGACCTGACCGTCGACTTCGAAGCGCGGGCTCAACTGGCTGCCCGAGGTGTAGCCCGTGGAGTGATCGTAGCGCACGCCGGCCTGCATCGAGAAGAAGCGCGTCGGCGTGAACTTGTCTTCGATATAGGCGTCGCTCTGCGTGCCGCGCTGGGCCTGTGCGTTGAAGTTGTACTGCGAGGCGCACCCGGCCGTCGGCGCGCACGCGATCAGGGTGCTGCCGTTGAAGTTTTCGATCGAGCCGTCGACGCCGGCCTTGACCGAGTTCGCGCCGTAGGTCCGGAACTGAACCAACCGCAAGCCCTCAAACGCCGAGCGGCGATCCTGCTGCAAACCCGTGCCCTGGGAGCTCAGCAGATCCTTCTCGAGATCGCCCGCGTAGACGACCCGGTCGTAGCGATACCAGGGCGAAATCTGGCTGTAGCCGTTGCCGTCGGCCGTGTTGTGCGTGAACGTCAGGTTGGCGAAGCTGTCGTACTCGCGCTGCACGTCGTCGGTTCCGGGCACGCTGACCACCGGGGAGTTGGGATCGTTGGCCACCGTGTTGATGGGAATCTGGAAGCCCGCGAAGTTGTTGGAGATGTCGAAGGCAAGCGCGTCGCGTGCGCCCAGGTTGGTGATCGTGCGCAAGAACTGGTTCGACTGGTTGGAGTTGTCGTGATCGGGATTTATGGTCGGCGAGTCGAGCCCGCGATCGTCGCGCTCGCTGTTGGCGGTAAAAAAGACGCGGGTATGGCCTACGGTCGCGGCCTCGGTCAGCGAGGCTTGGGCATCGGCGTACGAGCCGCCGCCCAGAGTCAGCGAACCCTGCTCGCCCGCCGCGAGGTCGGTCGCGCGTTTGGAGATGATGTTGACCACCGCACCCTGGCGCGCGCCGCCGTACTCGGCGGGGAACGCGCCGGTGAAGACTTCGAGCGAGTCGATCGTACGCGGATCGATCACTTCGCTGAAGTTCGAGGTCGTCGCAAAGGGCAACGAGACGCCGTCGACCTCGTAGGTCAAGCCGTGGAAGCCGTGCGCGACGGGTTCGTTGTACGAGAATTTGACGATGCCGGGCATCGTCTCCACGATGCTGTTGAGGCTCTGGTTGTTGGGCATCGCCGCAATCTGCGACTGCGAGAGCGAGTTGACCGAGGTCGGATTTCCGGCCGGGCCGCGCGTCACGCTCGTCGCGGTCTTGCCGATCTGACGCAACGGCTGCAGGTGCAACTGCAGGCTGACGACCGCGTCGGTGGTGACCTCCACATCCTGATCGGCCACGTTGCCCGCCGAATCGGCGCTGAGCAAGTAGCGCCCGAACGGCACGCGCGAGAACGCGAACCGCCCTTGCGCGTCGGCTGTGGCGGTCAGCGGTGGTCCCTCGCCTTTGAGGGTGACGGTCGCGCCCGCGGCCGGCTTGCCTCCGACGTCGAGCGTGCCGCGCACCGATCCCGCGTTATCCGCGAGGGCCGGCGCGGCCAGAGAACATGAAACGATGGCGGCAAACAATGCCGCGAAGAAACTGCGCATGGAACTCCCGTCTCGAGAAGTGTGAAAGAAGCGAGGGCTACGCGCGAGACGGGGGCGCGCGGCCCGAGCGCCGGCCGCGGCCGGCAGCGGATCGGTGCGGAAGCGGAACTGGGGCGGGCACGCGCAGCGCCGGCCGGGCAGCCGTACGCGACGCACTGCAGAGCGAGGCGAGCCGAAGACCCGCCCCGGCCACCCAAGTCAGGATCACGCGCAGGCTCGCGGCCACCGCGACGGCCAGGGGCACGACGAGCCACAGGGCCCCGAACGTCGTGCCTAGCCCGTGACCCTCCAGGGCTTCGAGGGCCGCATAGAACGTGTAGCCCCCGGCCCCGAGCGTGGCGCCCAGCGCGGCCAGGTTGCCGCCGCCGGGCAGGGCCTCGGCGAGTCCGGCAGCGGTCCGGCCGGGCGAGCGATGCAGCGGCGCCCGGAGCGCGACGTCGAGCACACCCAAGATCGTCAGGAGGGCAGCCCAAGCAAGCCCGGCGCCGAAGAATTCCGGCCCGGCTTCGCCGCCGAGCAGGTGATCCGAACCAAAGCCGGCCGCGTGCGCCAACTCCGCTACCAGGAGCGAAGCGGGCACGGCGACCAGCGTCTGCCGGAGCTTCATCGAGTCCCCGGTTCGCCTAGCGGAGTCCGGGCACCCCGCCGGTCCCGGGCCCGCGCGGGGCCGCCTGCTGCACCTTCCGGGAATCCCGCAATCCTCCAAGGGGCCGCCCCGGGGGGCCCTGAACAGAGCCCGCCCGCACCAAAAGACCCGAGGCTACCATGCGATCCACCCGAAGCCGGACCACGAGCGAGAACGCCGACGCAGTCGGCTTGATCATCGCTTTGCTCGTTCGCTTCCCGCACATCGCGACGCTGACGTCCCATCCCGGAGACCGTACGCTGACGCTTTCGTTCGCGGTCGACCGGCGTTTGGATCGCCCGACCCAGCGTGAGTTGCGCGACGTTATCCTCGATCATATCCGCGCGTATTCTGGTCTGGCCGCGGAGCCGTTCGACACGGTCGAGGTCGGTTGCGAGGCCGACGAGCGGATGAGTTTCGTGCACGTCACCCGCGACGCGCGCTCGGTCAGCCGCGAAGAACTCCAGATGTTGACGGCCTTGCTCGCCGAGCGCTTCGGTTCGGCGCTGGTGCAGAGTGCCGTCGCCGACGACGAAGGTCTCGACGACGATCTGGCCGCGCAAGACGAACTGGTCGAGTATGCCCTCGAAGCGTTGCGCGACCCCACGCAACAGAAGAGCCTCGTCGGTTTCCGTGAGGAGAAGCGCGTGCTGGTCTACTTCACCACTGCGCGCAAGAAGGCGAAGGCTCGCGCGCGCTCGTAGCGCCGCCCGTGCTCGTCGACTTTCATTGCCATACCGAGGCCAGTGACGGCTCGCTGAGTGCTGCCGCGCTGCTGGATTCCATGCGGGCACGCGGCGTGGGCCACTGTTCGATTACCGACCACGACACGGTTGCCGCGTACGATGCGCTCGCCGCCGGCGCCGCCTCGCCGAAGCTGATCAGCGGCGTGGAAATCAACACGACGCACGGTCGCGACGAAGTCCACGTGCTCGGGTACGGCTTTTCGCTCGCGCGCGGGTCCGCGTTGCGCGCGATGATGGATGCGAACCGAGCCGCCCGTCGACGCCGCGTGGAACGCATGGTCGGCCAACTGCGCGCTGCCGGTTACGCGCTCGAGATGGAGCAGGTGCTGCGCGAAGCGCGTGGCGCAGTGAGCTTGGGCCGGCCGCACGTGGCGAAGGCGCTCGTGCGCCGCGGACTCGTCAAAGATGTCGAACGGGCTTTCCGCACGTTGCTCTCGCGCGGCATGCCCGGCTACGTTGCGGCCGACCACATCAGCCCGCACGCCGCCGTCGCGGCGATTCGCGCGGACGGCGGCATCGCCATCCTCGCGCATCCCGGGCGGCTTCGCGACGAGAGCATCGTCGAAGAACTCGTCGAGGCCGGCCTCGACGGTCTCGAGGTGTTCTATCCCGCGCACGGCCCGGGCCGGACGGCGCATTTTCGCGCGCTGGCCCAGCGCCACGGCCTGGTCATGAGTGCGGGTTCGGATTTTCACGACATCCGCTGGAATACCGGGGGCGTCGGCATGGAGGTCGACCCGGCCGACATCGGCCCGTTTCTCGACGCCTGTTACGAACGGCAGCGCGCGCAGCGGCCGTAGAATTCGATCGCGTGCTCGTCGAGCGCGAAGGACTGGTTACGCAGCAGGGCGCCCCGAAAGCCCTCCATCGCGTCGCAGTCTACTTCGTCGACGTGACCGCAGACCGTGCAGATGGCATGGTGGTGGTGGTCGTCGGTGCAGTAGACGTACGCCGTCTCGCCCGAGGCCTCCGTCCGGCTCGAGACCGTGCCCAGCCGCTGGAGGAATTCCAGGGTGCGGTAAACCGTCGACAGGGCGAGCTTGGGCTGCGAGCCCTTCAGCGACGCGAAGATCGCCGCCGCCGAAAGGTAGCGCCGCTCGATTTTCAGGAGTTCGACCACCGCACGCCGGGTCGACGTGGCGTACATCGCTCGCACTTCGCCACTTTTTCGCCGTGGGAGTAGGCATTTGCTCCGGCAACGCCGATAAACGGGAACATGTCTGTGACCAAAGTCGTCTGAAGGCTCGATGCAGCATCGCATGTACGGGCCGCCTCACCGCCCCGCGCTCCGGATCTCGTCCGGCCACGCGGCGCGTGCGCACGTCTTCGTCCCGGCGCAGCCGCGGACGTTCGTGCCGCCCGCCTTCGACGCGGCCACCGATGAGGACGCCGACTACCTGAATGCTTCGCCCGTGGCGCGCTTCGTGCTGCGGCTGCTGATGCGTTTCTTCTGAGGTAGACCTCAGGCGCTGCGGCTCGCGGCGAGCAGGCTCGCGGCTTGCCGGTCGATGCTCGCGAGGTCGTCCGACTGACGCGCCACCAACGCCTCATCCTTCATATAAGGATGGTTCGCGCGAACGTTGTACGCCGCTGCCGCGATCGCGGCGGCGGCGAATTCTGCCGCGCAGCCCGCGTCGCTGGCCAAGTGCCGGTTCTCGAGGGCGAACGCCTCGAGGCTGGCGCGGAGCACGTCGAGCGCGATGTGCGCCGTCGCCAGCGGCGCCGCGCTCGCGCCGTTGAGCGCGGCCTGCAGGGCCTCGGTCCGCGCGGCCTTCTCCGCCTCGCTCGAGCGCGGCAGCGCCTGCGCGGCAACGACCGCCGCGAAGGCTTCTTCGTCCGTCGCTCGCGCGCGGAGCAGGCTCGCGCGCAACGCGTCGGCGCTCTCGACGAGCGCGATTGCTTCGGCGGAACGCGCCGCGAACTTGGGACTCGCCGCGGTGATGCGGGCGACCATGGCGACGAGCGCTGCGCCCATCGCCCCGGCCACGGCCGCGGCGCTGCCGCCGCCGGGCGTGGGTCCCGCCGATGCGAGCGCGTCGAGGTAGCCTTCGAGCGAGGTGTCGGACGTCTGCATTGCAACGCTGTTCTGTGCCGCCGGGTGCGACGCTTGCCGCATGGGGGCCGTCGGCGTCGGCAGCGAACTAGCGCGAGATCGCTTTGGATTGTTTCAAAGATCGGCGAGCCAAGCACCCACCTTCAGGAGACGAACCAAACTTGCAACTGATCGACAAACCGGCGGGCGACGTCAAGGATCGCAGCCTCGCCGATGCCGGCCGGTCGCGCATCGAATGGGCGGCGACGTTCATGCCGGTGCTCGCCCAAATCCGCGACCGCTTTGCTGCGGAACGCCCGCTCGCCGGCGTCCGCATCGGCGCCTGCCTCCACGTGACGACCGAAACGGCCAACTTGGCTTTGGCCCTGCAAGCCGGCGGCGCCGAGATCGCGCTGTGCGCCTCGAACCCGCTTTCCACGCAAGACGACGTGGCCGC